>Ga0181520_10000584_pt1 | contig 79727 bp, 60 predicted proteins | sample PEATcosm2014_Bin_29_FD_132451 | JGI IMG/M metagenome (GOLD analysis project Ga0181520, IMG submission 132451) | Peatland microbial communities from MTU Mesocosm Facility, Houghton, MI, USA - PEATcosm2014_Bin02_30_metaG | ecosystem: Environmental > Terrestrial > Soil > Wetlands > Peat | place... | reverse complement strand
TTCCTCCATTTTTTCCTGGGAGACAACGTTTACAATATTATTTGCTGCCAACTGTTCATTTATTGCCTGTAACTGGCCTTTTGCCTGTGCGGTAACTGTTACTGTATTGCCTTCCACGGCTTCCGGTTCCAATTTAATATTTATCTCGCTGGTTTGATTTCCCTGAACAGTAATATTTAATAAAAGGCTTTTATATCCGACATAAGAAACCAGCAACACATGGTGGCCTGCAGCAACGTTATAAATAACAAAATTTCCATCTATATCAGCTGCTGCACCAAGGTTTGTACCCTGAACAATAATATTTGCTCCATATAAACTCTCTTTAGTATTCTTATCTGTTACAGTTCCTTTAATTGTTCCGGTTTGAGGCGGGGAAGAAAAATCTTCATTAGATTTTTTAATAATGATGAGATTATTCACCTGGGAAAAGGACAGGCCTAAATCTTTTGAGAGTTTTGTTAATACTTCACTAACAGATTTTTCATTGAAATTTAAAGTAACATTCTGGTCAAGAGGAATTTCTTTACTATTGTAACTGAATACTAAATCTGATTTTTGTTCAATAATTTGAATTGCTTCCTGTAGTGAAATGTTGGAAATATTCAGACTTATTTTGATATCCTCAAGCTTTTGCGCCTTTATTGATGTCATTGCAAAAAGTAAGTTCACAAAGAGGACCTGCAAAATTATTCCCCGGAACGAATAAATAGCTAACATTTTAAGTTTCCCGTAAATGTTTTTTTTCATATTTTTACCCTGGATTGGTTAAACAATGAGTTAATTATTGTTTGGCTATGAAGCCTTGACAATCTCGCAAATTGTCAGGGCTTTTTTTACTTCTAATACTTCCTTCTATAAAAAACCTATATCTTTAATAAAGAATAAAGAAACTATATCTGAATCGAGAATAGATCTTTGCAGAATCGGGTCAGAATTTAAATTTTTAATATTCTTAATGTTCATTTCACTTATATTTCAAATGACCCAAAATAATCTATTTAAAGAAATACTATTTCTCCTGCATCATTGTTCTCATAAAGATAAATAACAATCTATAGCATCATTAAGAAGTCATTAACGTTATCCCGGTATAAAAGTAGCTGCCGGATAAAAAAAAATTATCTTATTTTATAAGCAATATTTATGAATACCTATTTTTGAGAGTAAACAATTTCCTTTACCTGATCATTTTCTTTTATAATTTGGTATTTAAGACCGGTTAACTTTTTAATGGCTTCAGCAACAGTTAAAAGTGATGCTTTTTGAAAATTCGTGGTTATTAAATAATTATTGAAAGATTTAGGAACTAATTCAAATTTTACTCCATAGGATCGTTCTAACCTAACGAATACATTACCAAGAGTTTCATCCTTAAATTTGAGCAAATTATCTTTCCATCCTGTTATTTCTTCTATATCAAAATCTTTAACGTTAAAAGTATTTTTAGTAGTACAGTACAAAAACTGTTGATCAGGCTTAAGCATTGTCAATTTATTAAAATTGCCAAATTCATTCTTCGAAACTTTTACATTACCTTCAACCAGAGAAATTGCTATAATTTTTTCAGTAGAATAGGCGCTAATATTAAATTTTGTACCTAGGACTGTTGTTGATATATTATTACAATAAACAATAAAGGGCCTGCTTGAATCGTGCGCAACTTCAAAAAATGCTTCTCCATCCAGGTAAACTTCTCTTTTATTATTAGTAAAATTGGCTGGATATCTTAATTTACTATTTGCATTAAGAGTTATTTGAGTGCCGTCATAAAACTTAATAATAGATTTTTCGCCGGAATGAGTTATTCGTTCATTCCAAACCGAATTTAAATTCTGACGGTTATTAAATATTCCTGATTCTTTAAGGAGTAATAATCCTCCAACCATTATTAAGATAAGGGCTGCAATACCAGCAATCCTTTTAACTAATCTATAAGGGCTTAATTTGTCTTCAACCGGGATGGGGACATATTGATTTATCTCTGATTTTAAATCAACCCGTTTACAAAAATTTTCCCAAGCAGCGTTAATATCAACATTTACATCTTCTAAAGCGGCTGCATCCCACAATTTCTTAAATGAACTAAGTAGTTTCTCATTATTAACGTCTAACAATATCCATGATTTTATTAAATTTATTTCCTTTGCTGAGCATTCACCAGCGAAATACTTGGTTATTAATTCTAAACTAATTCCCTTCGGAAATTCTTTTTGACTCATTTATATATTATCCTAAACTTATTATTCTTTATATATTAAGACACAAAGAATATGTTTTCCTATGACAAAGAATTATTTTTTTTTATTTATTCGAAATAGGATGATAAATTGGGTTTTAAAGGCTATTTGTATTCAAATGAGGATAGAAGTTCCCTAAGTTTTTTAAATGCCCTGGCAATTTGTGTTGTAACAGTATTTTCAGAAATTTCTAAAATTTTAGCAATCTCGCCGTATTTTAAGCCGTCCTTCCGATTCATATTGAATATAAGTTTGCATCGACCGGGTAATTTTTCAATTGCTTTATTAACTATATCCGATAATTCTTTATTAATAAATTCCCGTTCCGGATCGTTTTCAGCGTCAACGACAAGGAGCAATTCTTCTTCTTCCACATTCTTAACGTTTGGATTTCTTTTAATATAATTCAAAGCCCGGTTTCTAGTTGCAGCGTATAAATATGAAGATAATGAATAATCGATTTTTAATTTGAAATGATTTTTCCAGAGATCCGCAAACAGATCCTGAACTATATCTTCAGCAATTGAGGATTCCGGTATATAACGCAGCGCAAACCTATAAAGTTTGGGGTAATATTTTAAAAACATGACCTGAAATGAGTTCCTATCTCCGGAACGAATCTTTTCTATTAATTCCAATTCACTTGAATCATATATCGTCTTCTCATTCTTCAAATTGTACCTGTTAAAATAGATTGCCCGTAAAAATAAATCTTTTTTACGCAAAGTGTTTAATATTTGAATAATAAAATACGAACAGCACAAATGTACCTGCCAGAGGAACAAATAAAAAAAATTTTCGGATCCAACCCCTATTTATTTTTATAAAGAATTATCCCAGTGCAATTTTGTATAAAACCACTTAACATCATTAACTCATTTCCAGATTACAGCAAAATAAATAGTTTTATAACAAACAAAGATTCATTTGGGAAAAAACTTATTAAATTGTAATTAGATTTTGAGAATTATGATTTTATGGAGATATAAGAGCCTTTAACAAGAGATCATAAATATATATTATCCGACCGGCATTTATTTAAGCAATAAAAACTTTTTTGTCTCTACAAAGGTACCTGCCTGCATCTTATAAAAATATGTGCCGGAAGCGTACCCGTTATTGGCTGAAAATTGAACTGAATAATTACCTGCAGGTTTTTGTTCATTAACCAAAGTTGCTACTTCTTTTCTCAAAATATTATAAACTTTTATTGTAACTAAACATGCATTAGGAACTGAGTAGTTTATCGTAGTTGAGGGGTTAAATGGATCCGGATAGTTTTGCTGCAGGGAAAAACTTGTTGGTAAATTATTTTGTTTATCTTTAACCGCTGTTATCATTTCAGAAAGCGGGCGCTTCCAGACGCCGAGATTAGTACCAGCCAGAAGATTATCACCAAAGACTGACAATGACAAAATGGGACTGATCAAACCCGCGTTAACTGCTTTCCAATTTGTTCCGCTATTAGTTGAAAGATATACGCCATCACAAGACCCTGCAAAGAGATTCGTATCGGACGAAGCAAAACAATAAACAGTATCTTTTTTCAAACCAGTATTGACGGCAGTCCAATTTGATCCATTATTGGATGACTTAAAAACACCACCAAAAGTGCCAACAAAAATATTTGAGCCAATTACAGCCAGGGGATTTACAGCAGTATTTGTCAAGCCATTATTCACGGCCGACCAACTTGTTCCATCGTTGGTAGAACGGAACACACCGACGCCTGTAGAAGCAAAAATATTTGTTCCATTTGTCCCTAAAGATTCTATGGCAAAAGAAAAAATATAACGGCTAGTTAAACCGGAATCAAACTGAGTCCAACTTTGGCCCATGTCAGATGAACGGTAAATTCCACCTCCAGAAAACAAAATCCCGGCAAGCAAATCCACACTGTCTGTTCCTGTTGTGCAGGCTACGAGAGACCTGACTTCACCCCCAAATTCTTTAGTTAAAGACCAGCTTATTCCGTTATTTGTTGAAAGGAAGACACCGCCGCCAACAGAAGTTCCAGCGAAGATATTCATCCCTGCTGCTCCCATAGGGCAAACAGCGAACGAAAGAACATTTGAATTCGTTAATCCTGAATTAACTACTGTCCAGGCCATTATCGGTGGAACGATAAATACCATCTTCCTCAGTACCAGCAAAGATATAAGAATCGTTATCCACAGTGGAACTTATTGCTAGAGCCTGGACAACAGAAAACTCTAATCCAGTATTAATTGCCGACCAATTTGCTCCATTATTGGTTGAGACAAAAACACCGCCAGCAGTACCGGCATAAAGATTAGAATCTAAGGCAGCCATAGTATTAACATTAATGTTTGTCAAACCAGAATTAACCGCAGTCCAGCTTGTTCCATTATTTGTTGAAAGACAGATATTACTCCCAGCTCCATAAATTATATTTGTTCTTGTTCCATTAGAGAAAACAGCAAGGGACAATACATATCCAAAAGAGGATATTGAAGTCCAGCTTGTACCATTGTTTGTTGAAAGTGAAATTCCATTTGCCGTTCCGGCAAAAGGATTTGAATCAGAAACAACAAGAACGTTTACAGAAGATTTATTTAAACCAGAATTAACTTCCATCCAGTTTATGCCATTGTTTGTTGAAAGGAAAACACCGGCCTTAGTTCCCGCAAAGATATTTGACCCACTGGTTCCTATGTGGTTGACAGCAAGCGATAGGACTTGAGAGTTCGTCAATCCAGTATTAACTTCCGACCAGCTTAATCCATTGTTTGTTGAAAGAAAAATACCACCGTTAGTCCCAGCAAAAACGACTGAATCCGAAACAGCAAGAGCATTAATAGAAAGATTGGTTAATCCCGAATTTACCACCGTCCAACTGATCCCATTGTTGGTTGAAAGATAAACGCCATAATTAGTGCCGACAAAGAGATTCGTACCCCCTGTTAATTGAGAGAAGGCTATACAATTTACTTTCCCACCATAAGGCCCATTCGTTTGTACCAACTGTTCATAGACAGTATTTGTAGAAATTAATATAAAAAGTAAAAGCGACTTTTTAAACATTGAACCTCCACCCATCCAAATTTAAAAAGAAATAAACATATTTATATTAAGATAAGTATAAAAAAATAATTTATCAGGACCAATTTATGATTTTTATATTTTACCATCGCATTATTTGTATGGCTTCTGCCGGGTTGAAGAAAATTGGGAAATTATGCTGCAAGTAAACACTTAGCGGTAAGTTATTTGGCATTTTGTTACAGGGATTTTTAATTACTTATGTCTAAAACAACAAGTATCTAGAAATACAGAATAAATTTATCGTAAGATATTATAAGAATGTCAGAGTTCGGTATTCCAGGAATCGCAATCCGTGTATAATCGAGGTCTTTTTTATTTACTTATATTGAAAGAATGATTAAATTCCGAGAGTAATAAAATCTGAAACTATAAGCATATTTAGATTTCTATATTCAGGGCGGGCCATTTATTTATGAAAACACAAAAAGAATAAAAGCCATTTGAAGTTCTAAACAACGGTATCAGTAAATCTGCCAGGCAGAAAATGAGAACTAAAATACTACTATCGAAATGACCAGCTTTGCCGGTTCGGGCATGAGGCAAAAGCAATCGCCGTTGATTGTGTGAAGTGACATGAGTATTAAATTTTAAAAGGGTTATTTTATGAACAAGATAAAAAATTTACCTGTTGCTTATTCATTTCAGATAATTTTTTGCCTTATCTGGATTGTTATGATATTTTTATACGGTTATAAAGGTTTTATGTTTATAATAGTAGGCATATTAAGACCTTTTGTATTAAAGTACGGACCTATTTCGAAAGGAGAAACATTACCGTGGAAGATGTACTACGTAATAGTAGTATATGCTATAATTACAACTTCCTGTTTAATCATTCTATTTTATTTTATAAATTTATTCTTATTACCGTCAGAATTTGTAAATATTAATAAACCGAAGATATTTTTATCTCTGTTTCCACTGTTCTTTCTGGTGCATGGTATTTTCGGGCTTGTCTATTTATATTTTAGTTCAAAATACACATAAATAGAGTTATTGAAGTTTTGATATTCATAAAAAATTATCTATAAAACATTGAAATAATGTTGACAAATTTTGCATTTGTCCTTATCTTTAAATTCGCTTTTTAGAAAATCATTCCGCGATAGCTCAATGGTGGAGCATTCGGCTGTTAACCGAAGGGTTGCAGGTTCGAGTCCTGCTCGCGGAGCTTACAAAAAAAGGCTGTTTCAAATAACAGCCTTTTTCTTTATTTAGCCATCCCTCTGAAAATTATTTTAATTCCGGCAAAATCAAAGTATGTTAACTGCAAATAACAAATACAATAACTAACCGAATCATACAATGCAAAATTTGTATAAGTTAATCCTTTAATTGATCCAAAGAATCTCAGAAGCAAATTGGCCAATCATTCCCTTAACTAAAATTCCCTGATCCATTAGTTCCGCACCTGTCATTCTTGTATTTTGTTCTTTTCTGTCCTGAAAAGAAATCGAATAAGTTTCATTTCTGTTAAGACCTTTAAAAATAATTGCCATGGAATCAGGTGCCTTCTCCATAGGTTTAAAAAGAATAACTGAGCCTTTGTTAAGCGAAGTATTAAAAAATTCAATACCGTCCCAGTTAATTCCATCAGGTGCAGGGAGTATATGATATACATCAGCAGGCATATCGCCTCCTTTTAAACCTCTTAAGATAGGACGCTGCTTAGTTTTATATAACTGCCAATGTGTTTTAACTTCTTCAATTTGATCAGGGTTAAAAACACAAGCGGCCATATTGGCTCCCAAAAACCCGGATCTCATGACATAGTTCACCCAGCTATGTGAAGTATCAGCTTTATAAGTGGAACCGGGTGATTCTCCGTGAGGACCCAACGTAACAGCAACATCTGCTTTAAGTTGAACCGGATTAATCATATAGGAACAGGAATAGAAAGATTCACGATGAAAATCAGAGCCTCCCGAATCTTCATTTGTTAATATATTAATTCTTTGCAGAGTTGTAAAATCCTTAAGCAATCCGGCTCCTGCACAATGCTCATACCTGAAATCATGCCTGTTAGTAATCATATAATCCAATATCTCCAGCAAACCTTCGTGACTAAGATAGCTGTATGGCGCTTCAAGAGCCATGTCACTTCTCCAGTAATCGTAATGCCAATTATCATATCTGGTCATTAATGCATCTAACTCTCTTTTTCTTCCTTCATGCGTTCCAATATCATTGTACTCAAAAGTAAAATTCATATAAAGTGACAGCTTTTGATTATTGCTATGAACAATATCACCGGCGGTCATCCCATGCGGCCATTTTGCAGAATCAGGAACCCAGTTGGCATATTTTTTAAAGTCTCCCTTTTTCCAGTCATTACCCGCACCATCCAGCCATTCGATATCTATTTTTCCTAATTCAGCGCCCCATTCCGCAACGGGGTATTTTTTATAAAATTCTAACAAATCTGCTTCATCACCCGGAAGACAGTACTCAATTAATGGTTCACCCGGATTATTTTTCAGTGTAGGAGTAATCTTGTAATTCCAGAACCAACGCTTCATTTTATTGCATCCGTCATCGAGGTCGCCCATATAAGTACCATAGAACATAGCTGGTACATTAAAAATTTGTCCATTTTCTTTAATTACAGATGAACTGTCCCACAAATATGCTATATAGTTAACTGTGTGCGGATCAGATCCGGTTTTGTTCTTAAAAATCCCGAAACTCCATTCATAGCCAATATACAAGCCGTGTTTTGAATTTACATCTAATACCTGAAAAGGCAAATGCCCATTTACGCCTTTCTCTTTATAATCCATCGCATCATTAGTAAGGAAATAAAAAATCGAATCATTTATTCCAATTTTTTGTTTGCTTACCAACGGATAATCGGTTTTATACTTTAATCCAAGATATCTGGCTTTATTAAATCGCCACAATGAAATTGCCGAATCCGCCGTAAGAGTAATGTTTGAAGATATAACATCAGCATTTTTAAAAATAATAGAGCTTCCGGAGTTGTTTTTTACAGACACCATGTTTTCAACCGGCCCAACCCCCGGTTTAGCTTCCCATACCGATTCCAATTCCAAATTTGGAATCGTACTGAAAAAACGAAGCGTAAGCTTAGTTCCATTTCCTTTTTCAATTACAGCTTCCTTGTACTTCCAATCAGGCCGATAAGATTTATTCCCTGACAGAACTTTTTCAGGAAGCGGCATTATGGAGAATTCTTTAATCCAATCCCACCCATTCTTCTTATTCTTAATATCACAGATAGCAGGTCGATTGTTAATTATAGCAATAGTAATATATGTATCCTCAGTTTCCAGGCTCCATCGCGGTTCGGGAAACTTGTTCTGAGCAAATGCCATTTGTTGAAAACCAATATTCACTCCATAGAAAATCAACAAATACAATGATATTTCAAAAAGTGTTTTTACTTTCATAGTTTCGCTTAACTCATCCTAATTATATGTTTGACTATTTAAAACCCAATCCTTACTAATAATGATTGCTTTAAACTAAAAGCGCAATTTGGCTTTCCTGTTAATCTCTAATTGAGAGAGCGCACTCGAATTCATTGAATTTATTTTATCCACAATAACAATTGATAAGTTAATTTTCAATATCCATTTCTAAAATAAAATATTATTTTAATAAATATCCAAATATTTTAGAAATATCTATAATAATAATGATACTAAATTTCTTGCTCCAGTAAAATATTTATTTAGTATTATTATAATATATGTGAAATTAAGGATAAGAACATAAAAGACACAATTCCGACATGCAAAGAAGTAAACGACACAATCTTATTTAAAAGGGCTATACAAAGAACCAATCAATTTTTACACCCATATCTTTTTTGCAACGGTGAATTTATAATATTGCGGAGTTTTAATTGTAATGCATCTATATCATTTTTAGTTAATCCAACTGTTGAAATTAATGGATGGATAAAAACTTCCGATATTCCGGGACCAGCTTTACCATTCCACAATCCTTTGCGCTGCAGCCTTATCCAGTTTGTAGTAAAAGTTACGGGTAAAATCGGAATCTGCTTGTGAATAGCTAATGACACAGATCCCGTTTTAAATTCTATTAGTTTCGGAGCAATTTTTGAAATTGTACCTTCCGGAAGAATCACTAATGGATGCCCTTCATCAATTACGTCCATCATTCTTTTGAAGGCACTTACTAATCCCATTTTATTGTTTCTATCAACTAATATGTTCATCCCGGAAGTATAAAATATATTAAATAAAGGCCAATTTTCAATTTCCTTTTTACCTGTAAATACAAAGTATTTATGAAATATAGAGTATAAACAGGGGATATCTAAAAATGAACTGTGATTAGAGCAGATTAAAAAAGGCTGATCTTCGACAATATTTTCCCTGCCATTAATTTTCAAAATAATTCCTGCACAGATCAAAAACAGTTTTGCATAGAATTTCATTAATTTAAAGGCCGATGGGAATCGTTCCTTTTTAGACAGGAAAAAATGTAAAAAGGGATATAATAGAACTAAGAGCAATACAAAACATATGAGAATATAAATTTTGTATATAACCGTTAACGGAAATAAAATAATTGATTTCATTAATAGTTTTTTAATTTAACAATAACTATCAACTAAAACATTGTGATTTTTTTTAACAATATCAACATTCAGATTCAAAATTAGCAAGTAAGTTTTTTGCGCATGGTTTAATAATATTATCAGAGGAGGATAATGAATTCCTGCAGTTATTATGTCAAAAGACTTAGTTTCTGTTAATAATGAATTTACAAAAAAAATTGTGATGAATAATATAGATATTAAAAAAGCGTGAACTTTATATAACCCCAACTATAAAATTGTTCAAACATAATACTGATTCAATTCAAAGGGTTGACAATCTTTCCGGCAAATAAAATGGCCCCAGAATTCTTTTCAATTATAAAAAAAATGAACGGATGATCTACGTTAAATACTAACCTGGGGTTTGTAGGGCCAGCACAACTAGTGCCCATAACCACTGCAGTTGCCGCGGCAGCTTCTGTGCCTTGCTCACCAACTTTCACATAAGTTTTATGAATAACATTTGAGATATATAACTGCAACATGGGATTAATATATGAAAAATCTGCCAAAGAGGGATTAAATGCATTTACCATTCCGAGATCAATTAAGGGGCTTTTTAATGAATCACAGTAACTAACTTGGAACCGGGGCAAAACTAAGGTTACCAATTGCATGGCCATACCTGCGTTAATACGATTAAGCAAAGCTCCGTTCAACTCGTTCAATAAGTAGTTAATATCGATACCCGTATTGGGAAGAATAATAAGCATACTAAAGTTACCGCTGCCGTATGGAACCTGGAGCGCCTGATAATCAGAAACTGAATAATAGTTAAAATCATTTTGCTGGTTCATCATTTCACATTGCACACTGCCGCCGGTAGAAGGATAAAATGGTTCAAGACGTGTTAATGAAGAATCAAATTTACTTTGCCAGGAAGCCTTAAAATAAATTGCATTTATAAGATACATTACAGCATTCGCTGGTATATTATTTATGATATTAGTAATCTTACCGGCTGTATTATCACTGACCCAAGTGTTAATTATTCCGATTGTGGCCGGATTTGCAAAATTGAGACTTTGGATATCAGCGTTAAAATATTTTTGGTTCACGGACAAAAAATTTTGTTCAAAACTTACGTCCTGCCTGCACCATATAGAATTAGCGTCTGTAAAAGTTACACCGGGATCGGCAGAACTTAAAGTATTATTAAGGCTTTGATAAGCCTGGTTCACCTGAACCTGTGAATTCCCGGAGAGTTGAAGAGTGCTAAGCATTTGTGAATAAGTATCACCTTTAGCACCGTTAAGCGTCATCCCGAGCGCAGTGGCGATGCTTAATGGCGAGATAATAATATTACTGTCTGATTCTGTTTTATTAATATCCTGCAACAGATTTATACCAAAAATACCGGAGGTAGATGCTGCATCCTTATCCAGTGGCGTTGCAATTTTATTTGGAAGCGGGTTAACAACTCCGTCGTGGCTGCTGCAGCTAAAAGAAAAAATTAAGAATGGGATTAAAATTAAAACCGGGATTGATTTTTTCATTTTTTCCTCCTGTTATAAATCAAAAGCTTATTTGATTTATGATAAATTTAACTACAAATAATAATATAAACAATGTTAAATATGGTGTAATAAATCGGGCACTATTTTTAAAATCATACATATTATTTTTTTTGACTTATTTTTATTAAGGGAATAACAAGTGTTAAAAGATTTTCCTGAATATTCTTGTGGCTGTTAAATATATTAATTATTTTAGCTCCGGAATTTAGCGGGGTTATCAGTTTATATGAAAACGGGCACCAGTAATAAATATAAAATTGTTTCAAGCAGGGAGATGCAGGAATGCTGTTACAAATGAACCCCTCCATTCTGCTGTATAATGAAACATCAGCCGAAAGAGAAATTGCAACAACAGTTCTGAATTATATATCAAAATTATTAATTAAAGTAAGTAATAAAGTTTCGCTTAGCAAAATTGGTTTAAAGAGAAGTTCTAAGCACTTTTCACCCCAATTAATAATAAAGGAATAAAAGCAAGCGATGATCACTTCATTCAACGGGAGACTAGAAATGAATAAGTATAAAAACGGGATTCTTTTTTTCATTCTGCTTTCAACAACACTTTCTTTTTCTTGTGAAGCCCAATGCCAATCACCCGACAGCGTTTCCTTAAAATCAGGACTGTGGGCTCTTCAATTCGGAATTGCCGGAAATTTTACACTTACATCTTTCCAGGGTTCAACAATAGGGGCTAAATACCAGCTTTCAGAAAACAATGCCATAAGGGGAGGAATAACAATAAATGGGAATACAAGCAGCGGGCCCAGCTCTTCTTCAGGAGCAATAGGAGATACGGGAAGCGGTACTGTTAACGGAAGCAGTTCATCAAAATCCGCAGGCGCCTCTTTTGTTATGCAATACCTTTGGTATATGAATCCAAACGGCCCTGTTCATTTCTATACCGGATTCGGCCCATCTGTTTCCTATAGTTATTATCAAAGTTCCTCGGATTATTTTGATCTTGATAATATAAATAGTCACGGTTATTGGGTAGAAGATTTATACGGGAACAACTCCACCCAATGGGGAGCCGGAATAGCAGTTTCCGCCGGCGTTGAGTGGTTTGCCTGTAAATGGTTATCACTGCATGCAGACTACAATGAAAGCATTCAATATCAATGGCGTTCTTCATCATCAAGCACTAATTACCGTACTTCAACATATCCAGGTTTTATACCTGAGAATGAAGAAATTTCAGGTACAACAAGAGGTTGGGCACTGATTAGTTCCGGAGTTAGTTTTGGGCTGAGCATTTATTTATAATTAATATACACTGCAAAAGTATTTAAGAGGGAAAATATCAATAAAATTAAATCCGAATTAGTAAAACTATAAAAGGCCATAATAGCCAAGGGTGATTACTTATCCGTACACTTGAGTAAAACCTCAAGCTGATTTTGCCCCGGAATTAATTTTTTTTCTTCTTTATCTATAAAAAGAGTCTCACGACCATCATGTGAATGCAGGCAGGTATTTCGTTACTTCGGGACTTTGAACAATTTTATAATGGAACCGATATATTTCAAGTATTTTTTTCTTTGAAAGAAATATAATGAATAATATATAATCATTAAGAAATATTTTGATAAGGGAGATTATTCTTAAAAATTAAATTATGTCCCTGTAATGCTTTCCAGTTTATGACCGGCAAACTGAAAGATGATTTATAAACCAGTATGGGGATTGCCATATTTCTTTTAATTTTAACGTTAGACTGATAAACTACCATATTGTGTTCTGATAATAGTTGAGTTTCAATTTTGTTTATTCTTTCAGCATTTTCTTCCAATATAAGACTAATATTAATTTTGCCCAGAATATTTTCACGCTTTCTATCGAAATACTCTTCGAAGGCTTTGTTAACATCGATGATATCTAAGGAACCGGTGTCAATTAAAAGTTTGACATCAGAGTTCTCTTCGAATAATTTTCGAGAACACTGTTCACTTTGGCGGAGACTCTTATTATTGAAGCACTTGTTAAAGTAATTTTAACTATGGCATAAATTTGCAAGGAATTAAAGGTTTAAATAAATATCCATAAGGCGAGAGATTTTTTATAACAGCAGAATGATTACTATATATTTACTTTTTTAATTTTTACAAAGAACGTTGTACCTTTCCCGGGCTGACTTTCGAGTGATATTTCACCGTTATGTAAATCCACGTACCGTTTAATTATACTTAGACCTAATCCCGTCCCTTTTATGCCAGCACTATTCCGAGCTCTGAAGAACGGCTCAAATAAATTAGGAACGTCTTCAGACGGTATTCCAATTCCATTATCTGTCACCGTAAATTTGATGCGATCACATTCATCTTCAACCAATAATGCTATATCACCGCCTGCAGGTGAAAATTTTATACTATTTGTTAACAGGTTGATCAAAATATGATTTAACAACTTGGGATCGGCATAAATATTTTGATATGGAAGTTTATAATTAAAAATTATGTTATGACCAGGCAATGCCTGCATTTTTACCTGCTCAATAATTTCGGCGGAAAAATCATTTAAGTTTAAATGAGATGGATTAAAGGCAAGTTTACCCCGATCACTTCTGCTTATAATAAGAACTTCATCAAGCATCGCTATCATAAACTGAACCGAATTTTGAATTTTACTATAATGTCCCATAATTTTAGTTTCTTCCCACTTCTTATAATACTTTGCCAATAATTCCGCAGAAGATAAAATAGTAGTAAGAGGCGTTCTAAACTCATGTGAAGTCATAGAGATGAAATTAGTTTTCATTTCATTAAGCGCTTTTTCTTTCTGTAACGCTTCTAAGGATGTTTTTTCCATTTCCTTTTGTTTTGAAATATCAATTATCAAAGCAGTAATCCCTTCCGGTTTTTTACCCGGGAGCCCAAAGGATGATTTATAAACCATAATTGGGATTGTGTTTTTCTGTTTAATTTGAGTAGAAGACTCATAGACAATACTTTTGTGATCATTTAGGAGCTGTTCATCCATTTTTTTTACGCGGTTTGCAGTCTCAATTGGCGCTGTATCGAATATAGTTTTGCCTAAAATATCTTTGCGTTTTATATCGAAATATTCTTCATACGCTTTGTTCACTTCAGTATATCTGAAGTTTATATCTTTAACATAAACGGGATTTGGAATTGTATCTATAAGAGTTCTAAAGAATACATTCTGCTTTGTTAATTGTTCAGTTTTTTCTTCTACGAGTTTTTCCAGACCGTTATGGTAGAGTTTTAGTTCTTTCTCTTTTTCGACTTTTTCCGTAATGTCTTTACCGAATACAGATATTCCGAATATTTTGTCATCGGTTTTCAACAAGTTAAAAGTTAATTGTAAAATATTGGTACCTGCAGAGACACAGTACTCAACAGAATACGAACCTTGTGAGAGCGCTCTCCGGTAAAATCCTTTCCAAGTATTTATAAGACCAGTATCGTTGAACAGTTCTTCCTGAGACATACCGCTTCGAATAAACAGGCCATTCCTTTTGAGGAAATACTCTTTCAGGCTATGATTGAATGTAAGAAGATTAAATTTTTCAGGATCAACGGACCAAATCATATCAATCGTACTTTCAACAATGGCATTAGTCAAGGCGTGTGACTCACGAAGAGTTGATTCAGCACGTTTGCTATCAGTAATGTCACGAGCTGATGAATGCATATAATATTTGTTGTCAATTATAATTCGCTTATTATTAAATTCAGTATCAATCTTATTTCCAGCTTTAGTTAGAATTTTTGATTCGGTTAGTATTTCTTCTCCATCCATTATTTTATCATGATGAAGCAAATATGCCTGTAAATCCAACGATTCATGTAAACCGGGTATTTTCATTTGCATTAATTCTGTTTTTGAATATCCGGTCAAAAGGCAAGCGGCGTTATTTACCATTACAAATTTAGAATCATAATCTGAAATAAATATAGCATCGCGCGAACCTTCGAATATTGATTCCTGCCATTCCAAAGAATCGTTCAATGCCTTCTCTACTTGTTTTCGTTCGGTAATATCAGTAAAAATAGTAGCGAAGCCATTTTGAAGCCATGGAACCACTGAAATAAAAAAATGTTTATTCATTGCGTCAAAGTAGGTTTCAAATTCGCAAGGTTTATTTGTAAAAACAACATTACTATAAATCTCAATATAAGGAGCCTGGTTTGTTTTATAGGCATGAGTAGCAAGCTTACCTAATACTTCGGGGCGATTTATTCCGAGGATTTTTTCAAACTGAGGATTAAACTCGATTATCCGGTAGTTAACCGGATGATTACTAGAATCATAAACTAATTCATGAAGCGCAACACCCTCATTCATATTGGTAAAGAGCGAAAGAAAACGCCGGCTGTTATCTTCAATGGACTTTTGCGCAGCTCTTTCTTCCGTTTGATCTCTGAATACCAGTACAACACCTAAAATTTCACCGTTTTCACTTTGTATAGGCGCGCCACTATCTGCAATAGGCATTTCACGACCATTTTTGGAGATCAATAATGTATGATTTGCCAATCCTATTATAACACCCTCGGTTAAAACTCTATCTACAGGGTTTTCAACAGTACATCTCGTTTGTTCATTAATTATTTTGAATACTTCCTGGAGAGGCCTGTTTTCGGCCTCCGATTCATACCAACCTGTTAATTCTTCCGCTACATAATTCATGTTCGTAATTATGCCTTTGGTATTAACAGTAATTACACCATCGCCGATACTATAAAGAGTTGTACGGTGCCTTTCTTCGCTTTCGCGCAGGGCCATTTCTACATATTTGCGATTAGTAATATCAATGAAGTGGGCTATATAATAATCGGGTTTTTTCTTTGAATCTTTAAGCAATGTTGTATCTATTGCGAACCAGATAAAACCACCATCTTTTTTAATATACCGCTTTTCGTAATTGCAGGAATCTGTTTCACCTGAAAGAAGTTTAAGCATGCACTCCCGGCTAATATCGATATCATCCGAATGTGTGAATAAACTATAATTAAATGAAACAAGTTCTTCTTTTGAGTAACCGAGCATTTTACATAAAGAATCATTAACATTACGAAAATTTCCATCGATAGTAAGAATAGCCTTACCTATTGAGGCGAATTCAAAAGTACGGCGAAAACGCTCCTCACTTTCGCGCAGAATGTTTTCTGTTCGTTTACGGGAAGTAATGTCTTGTATAATTCCGAAAATGATATTCCGTGTTTTATCGTATTCCGCAACCGAATGAATATCTTTAATTTCACCAGTATCTGCGGCTTTAATTTTAAATTCTAAATCGTACGGCTGATTGTTTTCAATTAATTTAGTTAAAGCACTGTCAAGCAGCGGACGGTATTCAGGAAGAGGATTACTTTTAATTGTTTCATAATCAAGAGGACATTTGTTAACCCCATAAATTTTTTCCGCACCTTCGGAAGATAATACAAGTTTAGAATCGAGATGCAATTCCCAATTCCCTGATTTTGATGCCAACTCGGCACGTTTAAGCCGGGCTTCGCTCTGATGGATTCGTTCCACAGTGGATGCATCCATTTTATTGGCATAGCTGCTACTAAGCTTCCGGTTGGCTATTTCGAGACGATTAATTTTTGTTTGCAGTAACTTAAGTTCTTTAAGCAAGTCTTTCTTAGTATTTGCTTCCTCTTTCATATATACCTACTAAAAGTTTGAAGGAGAAATAAGTTCAATATTTTTGAAGCTCACCACTTTTAACAAAATATTGAGAGCCGGAAAGTTCTGGAATATTCAAGAATACAATAATAATAATATCAATTTCCTTTCTAATTGTAAATAGAGAATCCCGCAAGAATATTTTTATTTATGATGCAAGTATTCACCTAACAAAGTGGAAAAAAAACGACATTATAAAATTATTACAGCCCGGATGGAGCTGCTTTTCATTTGTCCAAGTTCCCACCTGCGGCGGCTTCACGAGAACAAAAAAATTTTTTATCACTAAACAATGCGGTTGAATAGAGATATTAAAACTTACAACGGCGGAGTTTTTAAAGTTGTAAGCCCTATTTAATAATATTATTTTAAAACAGATTTATACTTTTGAAATGTAAAACTTCCTATATGAAATATGTAAATATGAAAGTGAAATATATTGATTGACTAAACAAAGACAGGTTTTTAAATACAAAGGAGTTAAATCTGAATCTGTTGATTTTAAGCTTTTAAATTCATTATTTTGTTTTAACTTATTCTGAATTTTCTGCCTGGGGAAATTTAAAATAGGTTTTTTCCTAATGAGATTCTCGGTGTATGTAATTAATAATTAGATAAAATAACTTATAAAATAACAATAATATAAAAATTACTTTATAAAGTTATAAATTCAGATTATGATCATAGCAATTCAAGAAGGTAAAATCTATTTTGAATTTTAATTGGTGGAGGATTTATGTACAAAAAGTTACTATTCCTTTTCATATCATTCCTTACAGTCGCGGTAAATGCTCAGTGGTCGCAAACAAACGGACCATATGGAGGATATATTAATTGTTTAGCAATATCAGAAGGGACCAGCGGAACAGATATTTTTGCCGGAACAGCAGATGGAGGAATTTTCCTTTCAACAAATAATGGAACGAATTGGACAGCAGTTAATAACGGCCTGACAAATTCATACGTAAACTTTATTACAGTTGATGGAACTAATATTTATGCAGGCACTTACGACGGTTTATTCTTATCAACAAACAACGGAACCAGTTGGACAGCAATTAATACAGGATTAACAAATTTAAAAATTACATCTTTTTCAATAATCGGATCAAATTTATTTGCCGGAACAAACGGCGGCGGCGTATATCTTTCAACAAACAATGGGACAAATTGGACTCAGGTTAATACAGGATTGACGAACACATCAGTCCAAGCACTAGCTGTTATCCAAAATGATCTTTTTGCAGGTACAATCGGAGGCGGTGCATTTCTTTCAACAAATAATGGAACGAGCTGGACACCTATAAATAACGGATTGACCGAAGATACTATTGTGGCATTTTCCGTAATAGCTACATATCTTATTGCAGAAACTAATTCAGGGACATACCGTTCTTTAAATAACGGATCAAACTGGGAACTTATGAATACATATCCCGTCAGATCCATAGTTTTAAGCCCTACTACAACGGGAGGTGCAAATTTATTTGCAGCTATAAACGGTGGCGGCGTATATTTATCACAAGATCTTGGAACCACCTGGAATCCAGTTAATACAGACTTGACAAACCTAAAAGTATATGCGCTCGCAATGAACGGTGAAAATCTATTTGCAGGCACATGGGGCGGCGGTGTATTCCTTTCCACAAATAACGGGACCACATGGACTCCAGTTAATTCTGGAATAACGAATTCAGATGTTCTCTCGTTCGTTTCCTATTCCAACGGAACAGGCGGTACTAACGTAATTGCGGGAACTTTAGACGGTGGAGCATTTCTTTCTACAAATAATGGAAACAGTTGGACTGCCATAAATAACGGATTGACAAACCAGGGAGTTCTCTCGCTGGCTGCTTCGCCGAATGAGTCAGGTGGAACAGAAATTTTGGCCGGAACAAATGGCAGCGGTGGATTTGTTTCAACTGATAACGGATCAGACTGGATCGCTCTAAATGCCGACTCGCCTTACTATATTTATGTAACTTCAATAGTCCTAAGCGGAACCAGTTTATTTGCCGGAATTTATGAAGCGGGAGTCTACACAAACAGCGGATCTACATGGGTTCCGCTAGATTCCGGATTAACTAACCTTAATGTAGTTTCAGTAACCGCAGCTCCTAATGGATCAGGCGGAACAAATCTTTATGCAGGAACATTCGGCGGAGGTGTTTTTTTATCCACAAACAGCGGAAAGTACTGGACAGCAGTGAATAACGGCTTAACGAACTCTTATATCCAAACTCTTGCGTACAGTCAAAATACATCAGGGGGAATAAATCTTTTCGCGGGAACAAGCGGCGGAGGTGCTTTCCTATCAACTAACAACGGAGCAAGCTGGACGGCAGTGAATAACGGACTGGCAGTAGATACTATATGGTCGTTTGCCGTAAGCGGTACAAACATATTTGCAGGCACCTGGGGGGGAGTATTTCTTACAACAAACAACGGGACAAGCTGGACAGCCGTTAGCAACGGGCTGACTTCCAGCTACAGTTCGTATGTTATGTCGCTTTATGTAAGCGGATCAAATCTTTTTGCAGGTACTTATGATGGGGTTTGGATCAGGCCGCTTTCAGAAATGATCACTGCGGTTAAAGAGAAACAAAATAATTTGCCAGTAAGTTTTTCACTATCGCAAAATTTTCCAAATCCTCTTAATCCATCAACCATGATCAACTACTCAGTACCTAAAACAAGTTTGGTTACAATAAAAGTTTACGATGTTTTGGGAAAGGAAGTAGCAAGCTTAGTTAATGAACAGAAATCTGCAGGTAATTATTCAGTATCATTCTCTGCCAACAGCGGGCTAGCTTCGGGCATATATTTTTACAGGATGCAGGCAGGTAGTTTTGTAGATACGAAAAAGCTCTTATTACTTAAATAAGCGCATGACAATTCACAGACATTCTTTAAGAAGTTAAGGCGGAGTTAATCTAACTCCGCCATATCTCAATTCTAAATAGTAAAAAATATTTTAAAAATTATTTCTAAGTATTCTGTACATAAAAATTTTTTAGTTTTTAAATATTTTATTCACCCGGATTTTGAACACCATTAATTCGGGGTTATGAAATAATACAGGGGAAAGGATTACAAAGCTGTACTATTTATCATCTATTTATAAAAGTTCCTGCTTTTATTTGAGCCTTCCAACATTGTACTCTATTCAATGTACAGATAAAGAAAATTTTAGGCTTTTTCAAAAGATAATGACTGCTTAATGTCCTAAAATAAATTAAACCGAGCACATTGAATTATTTATAAAGAAAAATAATGAGAATTGAGTAAGCCGTTAAAAACGACTACCAGATTTTTTGAAAAATGTTTTCCCACGAATGAATTTGCGGGCTGGCTGAGCGGATTAAAGATTGCCCTGCCGGGATTTAAAATAAAACCCACATTTGATTGTGTTAACTTCATTGGTTTGTAATATCTTCCATATTTTATAATAGTTAATTCTCATAACGATTATGAATCAACAAAATATTAATTTACAGATTTATTCGAGCTGTACGATTTCATTAGTTTTTTGGCCGAGGGCATAACTACCAGACCCAATTCTGCTATTTACAATAGCCGGGAAATTTGATATTATTATTTAAGATATATTCAATATTATAAAACTAAATAATGCAATATAAAACCTTGAAAAAATTGTCCGGCATTATGCCGGATTTATTATAAGATCAAATTGCCATTCATAATGCGGGGCGTTTGAAAAACAATGAAATTAATTTTTATAAAATTAATTTCCAATTTCGAAAGAATTTAGAATGGGAAAAAAAACAAAAGATACTCATCGAATTATGGGAATAAGAAAACTTGTTGAAAAACAACTAAAAAAGCAAATCAAAAGCAACAAAGATTTAACACTTCCGGATGCAAAAAAAATTCTTCATGAGCTGAATGTATACCAAATTGAACTTGAAATGCAGAATGATGAACTACGAAAAACACAGACTGAGCTAATTGAAGCGAACGAAAATTATTTGGATATGTTTAACTTTGCGCCTGTGGCTTACCTAAGGCTGAGCGATAATGGAATAATAAACGAAGTTAATCTTACTGCAGTGAATCTCTTTGGCATTCAAAAATCCTTATTAATTAAGAAGCCGTTAAGCAGATTTATAGTAAAAGATGATCAAGATATTTATTCTCTACACTTGAAAAACCTTATTGCGACCCGCACAAAACAACAGTTCGATATAAGAATGAAGGGGAAAGACAGATCGGTTTTCTGGGCAAACATTATCTCGGTTCTAATTGAAAAAACAGATGGGGTTTTAATTAACCGGGTAACAATTACAGACATTACCGAGCGCAAAAATGCTGAAGAGGCTTTACGCATGAGCGAAGAAAAGCATAGCGCAACCCTTTCAACATTATACAGCATCGGAGACGGCATTATTGTTACAGATAATCATGGAATTATAAAGCAAATGAATCCGGTAGCTGAAGGTTTAACCGGCTGCATGGAGGCTGATTCCATTAACAAACCGCTTGAAGCAGTATTCAAAATTATTAATGAATTAACCCGTAAAAAAATTGAAAATCCCGTTCACAAAGTCTTAAGTGAAGGCATAATATCCGGATTGACAGATCAGACATTATTAATTTCAAAGAGCGGCTTTGAAATATCAATTGCAGACTGTGCGGCTCCAATAAAGAGTAAAAACGGCAAAATTTTTGGTGTAGTACTTGTATTCAAAGATCAAACAGAAGAGAGGACTGCCCAAAAGGCTATTGCAGAGAGCAGACGGCGTTTCCTGTCACTCTTTACTAATATGAATGAGGGAGTTGGCCTTCATGAATTAGTAATGGATAAGGGTAATCATCCCGTTAATTACCGGATAATTGATGCTAACCCGCAGTTTGAAAAAATATTAGGGATGAATCGTCGTGAAATAGCAGGAAAGCTGGCAACCGAAATATACAAAACGAGCCAAGCACCGTATCTGGAAATTTATAGTAACGTTGCCGTAACAAGCATGCCATATAAATTTGAAACATACTTTGATTCAATGGATAAGCATTTTTTAATTTCAGTAGTTCCATGGCTTAATGATGGTTTTGCAACTATATTCACCGATATTACCGAGCGAAAAATTGCTGAAGAAGCCCTACGTGAAAGTGAGAGCCGGTTAAAGCGCGCTGAACTAGCATCAAAATCCGGGAACTGGGAATTACATATTGATACTCAAATTATGTTTGCATCCGAAGGTGCAGAAAAAATTTATGGCTCCGGCAATAGTCCGTTTGAATACCGTACATTTAAAAGCCATCCTCTTTCCGAATACCGCCCTCTGCTTGACAGCGCTTTAAAAAATTTAATAGAAAACAATCAGCCTTACGATTTAGAGTACAAAATTAAGACTACAGATACCCACGAAATAAAAGTTATTCATTCAGTGGCCGAATTAATAAGAGATGAAAAAGGAAAAACTATAAAAGTCAGAGGCGTACTGCAGGACATAACAGGGCTTAAACGCTTTGAAGATGAACAGAAGGCAAACCTGGAAATTCTTCGTATTGTTAATAGAATAGGGTCTAAAGAAGATTTTATTCACTCCGTAATCACTTATCTTAAAGACTGGTTAAAATGCGATGCAGTAGGGATACGATTAAAGGATGGAATTGACTTCCCCTATTTCGAAACATACGGCTTTAGCGAAAAATTTGTTAGAAAAGAAAAATACCTTTGCGATTATAATAAAAGAGGAGAAGCTGCGAGGGACAGCACAGGGAATCCGGTTTTGGAATGTATGTGCGGTAATATCATTTGCGGGAGGTTTGATCCTTCGAAAACATTTTTTACAAAACACGGCAGTTTCTGGTCAAATAGCACAACCGAACTTCTGGCAAACACAACAGATGAAGACAGACAGGCGCGAACCCGGAACCGATGCAACGGCGAAGGATATGAATCGGTCGGGTTATTCCCTTTAAGGCTGGGATCCGAGGTATTCGGATTAATCCAGGTAAATCATAAACAAAAAGGATTATTTACGCGGGAATTGCTTTCGATTCTTGAACGATTGGCAAATAATATTGCAATCGCCTTGTCAAACCATCTCACCAGAGAATCTTTAATATTAAGCGAACAGAAATACCGATCCATTTATGAAAATGCATTAAGCGGAATATTTCGATCTACATCTCAAGGAAGGTTTTTAAGTTTAAATCCCGCATCGGTAAAGATGTTCGGTTATGCCTCTGAAGAAGAAATAATAAATACCATAACCGATATAGGGAAACAGGTTTATGCAAACAAAGAAGAACGAAGTAAAATTATTGCTGAAATTGGCAGGAGCGGCTTTATTGAAAACTACGAACTTGAATGCTTACGCAAGGACGGTAAATCAGTATGGTTATTGATCAACATGCACCTTGTGAGAGGAAATGAAGACACCGTTCAGCATTATGAAGGTACTATACTGGATATTACAGAGCGAAAACGTGCGGAAGAAGCCTTACGACAAAGCGAAGAACGTTACCGCCAAATTTATGAGAATTCTTCCCTGGGCATTTACAGAACAACCCCAGACGGTCAAATACTGCTTGCCAACCCGGCATTATTAAAAATGCTTCATTACTCTTCTTTTGAAGAAATAGCCTCGAGAGACCTTGAAATAAGCGGCATGGAACCTGTATATGACCGAAAGCAATTTATTAAACAGATCGAAACCGACGGAGAAGTTAAAGGATTTGAATCGGCCTGGGTAAGCAATCACGGTACAATTGTGTATGTAAGGGAGAACGCAAGAGCCGTAATGGATCTGAATGGAAAAACTCTTTATTATGACGGTATGGTCGAAGATATTACAGAACGAAAACTTGCCCGGGAAGAAGCCTTGGAAAGCGAAGGCAGGTTTGAAGCAGTTTACAATGCCTCGCCATCAGCAATTTCCATTTCAGAAATTGAAACAGGCAAGTTATTCGAAATAAATGAAGCGTATGAAAAATTATTAGGTTACAGCAAGGAAGAAGCGATTGGCAAGAGCTCTTATGAGCTCGGTTTATGGATGAGTGAAAACGACAGGAAGATAATTACAGATAATATTCTTAACAAAGGATTTTACAACAACACCGAAACCAGATTAAAGACTAAAAACAATTCTATTATTACATGCTTAATTTCCGGAAGAATAGTTTATATCAAGAATAGAAAGCTAATGATTGCTATTTTACACGACATTACGGATTTGCAAAATGCCGCGATTGCAATTAAAGAAAGCGAAGAGAGATTCAGAAAATTATTTGAAGAACACTCCGCAGTAAAACTATTAATAGACTTTAATACTGGAAAAATTGTAGATGCAAACAATGCCGCAACAAAATATTACGGATGGGATAAAGAGGAATTGCTGCGGATGAATATTAATGAATTAAATACTTTACCAGCGAAAGAAATTCAAAAGGAAATGGAAACGGCAAAAGATAAAACAAAAAGTCATTTTGAATTCCAGCACCGCCTTAAGAACGGTATGATAAGATATGTTGATGTTTTCAGCAGTAAAGTAATCATTGGTAATAAAGAATACCTTCATTCTATAATACATGATATTACCGACCGAAAATTTGCCGAAATCGAGCTTGAAGTTTACCGCGACAAATTGGAAGATTTAGTAAAGGAACGGACAAAAGAATTAAATCATGCCAATGAAGAACTTCAGCAAATGATAGAGAAAGAGAAAGAAATAGAAGTATTGCTTCAAAAGTCATTGGAAAAAGAGAAGGTTCTTAACGAAATGAAAACAAATTTCATCTCAATGGCATCACACGAATTCAGAACGCCTCTTACAACTATTTTATCTTCAACGGATTTATTAGCAAAGTACTATAAGAGATGGGAAGAGAACAAAATCATAAGCCATTATAAGAAAATTCAGAGTTCTGTTCATTATATGATAGCTATGCTTGATGAAGTTCTAATAATAAGCAGAAGCGACCGCGGCAAAATTGGTTTTAATCCTTCCGAGCTAAACTTAAAAGAATTTTCCGCCGATATTATAGAACAATTGAAATCTCAGGCATTACCAACTCATAATATAATTTTTGATTATAAGCTTTCATATCAAAATGTTTTAGCCGATCCCAAGTTATTAAATCATATATTAAACAACTTATTAACAAACGCTCTTAAATTTTCACCTGAAGGCGGAGACATAGCTTTGTCTGTTGAAGATGAAAATGAATTTATAAAATTTACAATTAACGACAACGGAATAGGAATCCCCAAAGAAGATATACATAATTTATTTGAGCCGTTTTTCAGAGCTCAAAACAGTTCAGGAATAAAAGGCACAGGATTAGGCCTAAGCATAGTAAAAAGATACCTGGAATTACATAATGGTATAATCTCACTTGAAAGCCAGCCAGGGAAAGGCACAAAATTCTTTGTAAAGATTAGAAAAGAGACAAAAAATAGATAATTATTTAAACAAAAAGATAATTTCTTTTATAAATTTACATATCAAAAAAAACCGGTGAGGTTAATTTTGATAATTAAATAACTTTGACGCTCTGCATCGAACTGATAAATTAATATTTAGGAAAATTGTCAATAACTGTAAGGTATGTATAGATGAAAAAACTGCTCATTATTGAAGATGATACTTCAATCAGAGAAAATTTTTGTGAAATATTTAATGAAGAAGGTTATAATGTTGCGGGGGCGTCGTGCGGTAAAGAGGGTATTGAATTAACAGCATCATTTCAGCCGGATTTAATAATTTGCGATATAATGATGCCGGGAATGGATGGATTTGAAGTTAAAGAAATTTTAAGCAGAGATAAAAAGACGTCGATAATACCTTTTATCTATTTAACTGCCAGAACGGATATAAGAGATGTTCAGCGTGCAATGGAACTAGGGGCGGATGATTATATAACCAAACCGATTGGTGCTCTTAAGCTTCTGTCATTAGTAGCTAAACGCCTACAGAGGATAGAAGAATTAAAACGAAACAACGATGAAATAAAAATATAAAGTACAGCTTTAACAAAAGCTGTCATTCACCATCAAGTTCGGCTACAGAAGGTTCATCTTTAGGGATTATTTTTCTATGGAAAATATAAGTTATCAGTAAACCCAGAAGGCAGCCGGAGATAACAAGAACAATTCTTTCAAGCGCATTATCCCATAAATGATGCCCGGCGTTGTGAAACATTACAATAATCACCGCGACAACTGCTGAACGGCTACTAGCCATAATCTTAGCCACATGACAAAATCCAATGGTTAGAATAAATGCTAACGAAACAGTTATAAATGTAGGCTGACCTAAAGTAAGACAAATTGCACTTGCCAGGGCACCTGTTAAATTTGCTTTAATGCGAGACATCGCAAGCGGAATTGCTTCCTTACTATCGGGTGATAAGACGAGCAAAACAGAAATCAGGCACCAGCTTATATCTTTATAACCCGTAATCTCCGATAGAATCAAGATTACAGCCCACCCGGTTATACATTTTAGAATATACAGGAATAAATTTTTATTGTTCATAATTATTTCAAAATTCTCAATGTTAATATAATAAACCTTCATGAAATGGTTCTGTCTTAAAGCAGGTTGATGTTTATCAGGGTCTTAATACTTTTATTTAAAGAATACATCTCCCGAATTAAAGCAATAAGTTTAAAAATATTTTTGTCACTCATAAAGAAAAAAAGTAAGGCTTGTTTTAATATAGTTTTTTATAAAGATTTTTTTGTAAGCCATTAAATAGTTTATTGCTTTAGTAATAAGATATCTTTTCAATAATCTAAAACAGGCAACCAAACAAAAGAAGCTAGAATAAGAGAACAGTTAAATTTTATCGTTTCCTTGACATTAAGTTGTTGAATTTGTTAGATTTATTTGCTTTTATTCAGAACTTTCCTATGAGAATAATATTTAATAGTTTTCTCAATAGGTCAATTTTCGGGATGTCCATTGTTATTTGTCAGCTATACGATTTAATATTATTTTTAATATTAATACGAAGTTATAAACCAAGTAAAAAGAGCGAGGTAAAAAATGATGAAATTAATTTTACTTATATCATTAGTTATCGGGTTTGAAACTGTATACGCGCAAGAAACAGATAGTGTTAAATTTAAATGCGGAGTAAGCACAATACAATATGCCGGCCAAACTTACCACACTGTAAAAATCGGCAGCCAATGCTGGTTAAAAGAAAATCTCAATATTGGTACAATGATACCAGTAAACCAAGATCAAACAACGAAGGTTGGAGTAATTGAAAAATATTGTTACAATGATGATTCAGCCAACTGTAAAACTCAAGGCGGATTTTATCAATGGAATGAAGCAATGCAATACAGCTCTGAAAGCACACAAGGCATCTGCCCAGTCGGATGGCACATACCTGGTGCAGACGAATTCCAAACATTAGAATCAACAGTAGGCTTAAGCGGAAATGCATTGAAGGCAAGGGGGCAGGGTTTAGGCGACGGAGCCGGCACAAACACAAGCGGCTTTTCGGCTTTGTTGGCAGGCTTCCGGCATCATGAGGGGTACTATGACGGTTTAAATACTTACTCTTGTTTCTGGAGTTCTACAGAAGGCGATCCTGAGACTTCCTATTTTATCCGGCTGACCAACGTTGGTGTTAAAATTTACGTCTACGACTACAATAAGAACTATGGTTTAAGCGTTCGCTGCATTAAGGATTAAATAATAATTGTAGTTGACTTTCTGCTTTCTTAGCTGAGATAATTAAAAAATTATGTTTTTGTATTACATTAATGGAAGTATGGTAATACTTTTTGTTAATCCAATTATTCCAGCAATCAATGGAAATGACTAAATCTAAAATCTGTATTTTTATAATATTATTTAGCCTTGCCGGGCAGAATTATGCTCAACAAATTGAGATACAGATATCAAACTATAAAGGTAATTTATACATATCAGAGTTAAGCGGTGAGAAAGTTGTTTTGGTTGATTCCGTCTCTACCTATGGTGATGGAATCTGCAAATTTTCTTTAGACCGGGATAAGCATCACACCGGTATTTACCGCATCTCCTTTGAAAACAGCACTCAACCACAAGAAAACAATTCTCCGGCAGGAAGGATAGATTTTATTTATGACGGCGAAGATGTAATTCTAAAAACAGATGCGCACAAAATATCCGACAGTTTAAAAGTTATACTTTCAAAAAGCAATACGCTTTATTACCAGTTTATTAAATTAAACAAAGCCTACAAGACAAAATCAGAGCTGCTACAGTTAATTCTCTCCCGCTATCCCGAAGATGATGAATATTATACACAAACGATGAAAAGGCTTAATGAATTGCAACGGGAGTATAAACAATTTATTAATCAGACTTCTAAAGAAAACCCGGACTCTTTTATAGCTAATTATATCACTTCATCACAGCTTCCGATTACAGATATATCTTATCAACAAGAACGGCAGATCTCATACTTAAGAGCACATGCCTTAGACAATGTTGATTTTAATAACAGCTCTCTTATTTATTCAGACGTTTTTACAAACAAAACGATAGAATATTTAACATATTATCGAAACCCGGATTTACCGCTTGAAATGTTGGAAAAAGAATTTATGAATGCAGTTGATTCGGTTTTGAACAAAGCAAAAGTTAATCAGCTTGTTTACCAGCAAATAATAGGATACCTGATAGACGGATTTAAGAAATACGGTTTTGATAAAGTACTGGATTACATAGTAGAAAATTATGTGATAAAAGATGACCTGTGCCTTGACGTGAAAACCGAAGGGTTAATTAAACGCCGTATCAACCAGGCAAAATTTTTTAGAGTTGGAAGTATTATACCCAATATTATTCTTCCGGATTCTGCGGGGAACAAATTTGAATTAAACAAAACGAAGGCAACGGATATTTTAATTGTTTTTTATGCAAGCTGGTGCCCTCATTGTAAAGATCTTTTGCCTCGATTAAATGAACTTTACAAAAGCCAGAAAGAAAAGAAGTTCGAAGTATATTCAATTTCACTTGATTCAAATAGAAAAGACTGGACTGATTTTACGGCTAAAAACAATTTAGCCTTTATAAACGTTTCCGATCTGAAAGGATGGGAAGGCAAAGCGGCATCGGATTATTATATTTATGCTACGCCGACAATGTTTATGGTTGATAAGCAAATGAAAATAATTTCCAAGCCTGGTTCTATTGAAGAGGTTAGAAGAATAGTAAATTAAAGGGTGCATAATATTAAGAAATACTAATAGCAGGGAATAATTATTTTCGGAACGAGGCCTTGAAGTGGTTTTAATCCTTATTTACTATCCAGAGTGCCTCCAAATAATTTGAAATCCAGCCTTATTTCGATAAATTTACAATTACTTTAAAAAAACTTGATAAATATGCGATATCCTTATTCAGAAATAGAATCCAAATGGCAGAAATTTTGGGATGATAATAGTGTTCATAAAACTGATCTATCCAAAACAGAAAATAAATTATACTGCCTTGTAATGTTCAGCTACCCTTCCGGAGCCAAACTTCATTGCGGCCACTGGTATAATTACGGTCCGACAGACTCATGGGCGCGATATAAAAAATTAAAAGGCTTTAATGTTTTTGAGCCAATGGGTTTTGATGCATTCGGCCTGCCCGCAGAAAATTATGCCATAAAAACCGGTATACATCCCTATGACAGCACAATGACGAATATCAGAGATATACGCCAACAGTTAAAGAATATAGGCTGTATGTATGATTGGGACAGTGAGCTTATGACGTGCGTGCCGGAATATTATAAATGGAACCAATGGTTATTCCTTCAATTATATAAAAAAGGGCTGGCGTACAGGAAAAATGCACCTGTAAACTGGTGCCCTAAGGATCAGACAGTTTTAGCCAACGAACAGGTTCAGGCAGACGGAACTTGCGAACGGTGCGGTACATTGGTAATACAAAAAAATCTTACTCAATGGTTTTTTAAAATAACCGACTATGCCGAAGAATTGCTAAAAGAACTTGATAATATCAGCTGGCCTGAAAAAACCAAGCTTATGCAGAAAAACTGGATTGGAAAAAGTACAGGAGCCGAAGTTAACTTTAATATTGACGGAAATGATAAAGTATTAACCGTTTTTACAACAAGACCGGATACTTTATTCGGCGCTACGTATATGGTTCTTGCACCCGAGCACCCTCTAGTTGATACTATTACAACAGACGGATGTAAAGCAGAAGTTGAAAAGTATAAAAGCTCAACAAAGTCAATGTCGGAAATAGACAGGACCTCAACCGTAAAAGAAAAAACCGGTGTATTCACAGGCGCGTATGCTGTTAACCCGGCAAATGGTAAAAAAATTCCTATATGGATTGCCGATTATGTTTTAGTAACCTACGGTACCGGGGCAATTATGGCAGTACCTGGGCAGGATGAGCGTGATTGGGAATTTGCTGAAAAGTTTAATCTACCTATTATACGAACAGTTAAAACTTCCGATGGTTTTGAAGGTAAAGCATTCACGGGTGACGGACCGGCAATTAACAGCGGATTCCTTGACGGACTTAATGTAAGTGAAGCCAAAGAAAAAATGATCGGATGGCTTGAGAACAAAGGAATCGGCATAAAAAAAATTAATTACCGGCTGCGCGATTGGCTAATTTCGCGTCAAAGATACTGGGGCACACCCATACCAGTGATTCATTGCCCGGAATGCGGAGAAATACCTGTAGAAGAAAAAGATTTACCAGTTGAACTGCCTTATAATGTTGAATTTAAACCCGGCGGAGAATCCCCATTAACAACAAACAAAGAATTTATAAATGTTAAGTGTCCGAAATGCGGAAAGGATGCAAAACGCGATCCTGATACTATGGATACATTTGTTGATTCATCATGGTATTATTTCCGTTATTTGAATCCTCATTTCAAAGATAAAATCTTTGATACTTCACTGACGGATAAATGGGTTCCTGTAGATATGTACGTTGGCGGGGCAGAACATGCAACAATGCATCTATTATATGCAAGATTTATTCATAAATTTTTAAGAGACCTTGGTTATACAAATTCCAATGAACCGTTCCTTAACCTAATCCATCAGGGTACAATAACAAACCAGGGCGCCAAAATGTCTAAATCCAAGGGCAATGTTGTAAATCCCGATGAATTCACATCGAAGTACGGTTCAGATGTTTTCCGCCTCTATTTAATGTTTATGGGACCGTATGAAATGGGTGGCGACTGGAGCGATAAAGGGATATCCGGGACAGACCGTTTTGTTCAGCGTACTTATGAATTGTTCGGCAGGTTTCCCGGGATATTAGAGAAAACTGCTGCAAAAAGCTCATACAATATCAGCTTATTAGCAGATGAAGAAAAGATAATTTACCGGAAAGTAAACCAAACTGTTAAAAAATTTGAAGAGGAAATAGAAAATTTCAGATTCAATACAGCTATAGCATTTTTAATGGAACTATTAAACGAGCTTGTAAAAACACTTGATAAGTGTTCTCCTGAAATTCAATCTTATGCTCTGGAAAGATTTGGTACATTAGTATCTCCTTTTGCCCCTCATCTCGCAGAGGAATGCTTAGAGATCATCGGAAGGAACGATTCTATTTTCAAGAACCCGGTATGGTATAATGCAGATCAGGAAGCACTGATTGAGGATAAAGTTAATTTTGCTGTTCAAATAAACGGCAAACTAAGAGCAACTATTGAGATGCCTATAAACAGCACCCAGGAAGAAGTAAAAAAAGTTATTATTGCTGATGACAGAGTTTTAAAGCACATTGAAGGTAAAGTCGTAGTAAAAGAAATTTTTGTAAAAAATAAAATTTACAATATAGTAGTTAAATAAGATTATTCAAGTTGACCTATTTTTAAGCAGCCCATGACATTAGTAATGGGAAACTAAGTATAAATTCATAACTTAAGAAAGAACCTTATGCTTGATCTTAAATTTATCCGTGAAAACCCTGAAAATGTCCGGCAGGGATTGTTAAATAAGAACTCCAAAGATATAGTTGATGAGATTATTGCAATCGATGAAGAACGACGATCTCTAATAACAAAAACAGAAGAATTAAAATCAAAGCGCAACCAGGTTTCGGCTCAAATTCCTGTAATGAAGAAAGCAAAACAGGATACAGCACCGATTCTTGCAGAAATGAAACTTGTATCTGATCAAATAACCCTGCTTGACAGTCAGTTAAAAGAAGTTGAAGATAGGATAGAATTAATACTTCGTCATACACCTAATATTGCACACAGTTCTGTTCCGATAGGTAAGTCCGCAGATGATAATGTTGAATCGAAGAAGTGGCTGCCCGAGGATTTTACATTTGAACAAAAATTTAAAATTCTGGATCATTTAGAACTTGGCAAGAAATTAAAAATACTGGATTTTGAACGGGGCACAAAAATTTCCGGATCCGGATTCCCATTATACATGGATAAAGGGGCGACGCTTGAACGAGCTCTAATAAATTTTATGTTGGATTACCACCTTCAGAATCATGGATACAAAGAAGTTTTTCCCCCGTTTCTTGTTAACCGAGATTCAATGAAGGGAACAGGGCAAATACCCAAAATGGAAGAGGATATGTACTTTGTTGAGAAAGATGACCTCTTCCCTATTCCGACCGCCGAAGTTCCTATCACCAATATCTACAGGAATGAAATCCTGAATGAAACGGATTTGCCGGTAAAATACGTAGGATACTCCGCCTGCTTCAGAAGAGAAGCAGGTTCGTACGGAAAGGATTCAAAAGGATTCCTGCGTGTTCACCAATTTAATAAAGTTGAGATGGTAAAATTTGTAAAACCCGAAACATCTTACGATGAATTGGAAAAGTTAGTAACCGATGCCGAAGATATTCTGCAGGCATTGAAAATTCCATACCGTGTTTTATTATTATGCACGGGTGATCTTTCATTTTCAGCGGCAAAATGTTACGATATCGAGACCTGGTCTCCAGCAGAAAACAAATGGCTTGAGGCATCTTCATGCAGTAATTTTGAGAATTTTCAGGCAAGGCGCGCTAACATTAAATTCAGGAATGAAGCAACCCATAAACCGGAATTTCTGCATACACTTAACGGATCCGGACTGGCAACGAGTAGGTTAATGGTTTCTATATTGGAGAATTACCAAACAGAGGATGGAAAAATAATTGTGCCGGAACCGCTCAGGAAATACACCGGATTCCAGGTAATAGAATAAAAAAAATTTTTATATTTAGTCCAAAACCGTGTTTAATAATTTTCATTCATTGAAATTTATTATTTATGCAATAAGACAGAATAATTAGTCAAAGTGCCTACAATTACGACACATTAAAATTATAATTCAATTGGCGAATTAAATGATTAGAAAGAATTAATCAAAAAATAGGACTTTATAATTTACATAAATGTGACATGTCTGGCACAGTTTCAAAATATCTTGTATCTATTTCCGGTAAGGATTAATTTTATAATCAATATTGTGTAAATATTTAGGTGAAAATAATTCCGTTTAAACGTCTCATTGGGAAAATAAATACACACCTTTTCCCTCTCTCTAGAGGGTATTATCCCAAACTTCGGACATATATTTTAGTACTGAGATACAAAAAGTTTAATGAAAAATCTTTTTAGTTTAAAAAAATATTTTGTAAGATATAAAAGTAAGCTGTTATGGGGAATGGTGTTTATGGTTTTTTCAGACACACTGGCAGTTTATGTTATACTACTTTCAAAAAATGCAATAAATGCACTTACTCCTAAAGTGACTATACCCATTCTTGTTTATTATGCCTCTATGATTGTTCTTGTTACCTTCATTGCGGGCATTTTCAGATTTTTTATACGCCAGACAATAATTGTAGCCTCAAGAGAAATTGAGTTTGACTTGAGGGCAGACTTTTGGAATCATATTCAGCGGCTCCCGCTAAGGTACTTCCAGAATAATTCCACGGGTAATATTATGGCCCACGCTACAAACGATATAAATGCTGTAAGAACTTTTTTAGGACCTGCAGTAATGTATTCTATGGATACTATAATTAACCTGGTTATTACCATAGCGATGATGATTTCCATAAGTCCAAGCCTTAGTTTATATTCAATACTGCCACTGCCATTTCTTTCTATCATTGTTTATAAAATAGCAAAAAAAATTCATGAAAAATTTACGCTAATTCAGGAAAGATTTTCAGAACTTACTACTAAAGCGCAGGAAAATTATTCCGGCATACGTGTAGTTAAATCGTATGTACGTGAGGCGAATGAAATAAATGAATTTGAAAAATTAAGCAAAGGATACCTGCAGCGTAATATGGATATGATAAAAATACAATCCTATCTACAGCCCGCGTTATTCTTTATCACCGGTTTATCTACGATAATAGTAATATGGATAGGGGGAATTAAAATCATTAACCACAGCCTGAACCTGGGTGATATCGTTGCATTTCTTATGTGTATAGGAAATTTGACGTGGCCGATGATAGCTTTCGGATGGGTAACAAACATGGTTCAGCAGGGTGAAGCAAGTATGAAACGATTAAATAAAATATTTGCCGAACCATATGAAATTGACGACAATAACAAAACCCTAAATTCGAAAACAGATATAGATGGAAAAATTGAATTTAAAAATGTCTCTTTCAGGTACGGTGAAGAACTTCCGTTTATTTTAAAAGATGTTAATCTTGAAATACCTGCCGGTTCCATACTTGCAATAATGGGATACACCGGAGAAGGGAAAACATCTTTAATTAATCTGATCCCGAGATTATATGACTGCACAGAAGGTGACGTTTTAATTGACGGACTGAGTGTGAGGTTGATTCCTCTTCGGACGTTAAGGACTAATATAGGATTGGTACCACAGGAATCATTTCTTTTTTCAGATACTATAACCAATAACATTTCATACGGCCTTAGGGACATAAACAAAGAGAAAGTAATAGAATCATCAAAGATTGCTCATTTTGATAAAGATGTTGAATCTTTTCCGAACACTTACGAAACTATCATGGGAGAAAGAGGGATTACACTTTCCGGCGGGCAAAAACAAAGAGCATGCCTTGCACGCGCTTTATCAATTGATCCCAGGATATTAATACTAGACGATTCATTTTCGGCCGTAGATACAAATACTGAGGAAGAAATACTCAAAAGCCTGAAGGAATATATGAGGGGGAGAACCTGTATAATTATAAGCCACAGGATTTCAACCGTTAAAGAAGCAGATAAAATTATCGTCCTTTCAAAAGGTAAGATAGCCGAAGAAGGGAGACATGATGAGCTTATAGAAATAGGCGGTATTTATGCAGATTTGTACTACAAACAACTTCTTGAAAAAGAACTGGAAGAATTAAAATGAGGAGAATTCATGCCTAAAACATCAGTTGCCTTTTTTGAAACTACAGAAAAAGAAAAAAAATATCTGAAGAAAAAATTTGATAAAAATTTTGAATTGCTCTTCTTCGCGGATCAATTAAATGCATCTAATGCGAGTTTAATATCAAATGTAGACATTATATCACCATTTATATATTCAGTTATAGATTCAAAGGTTTTGAATACAGCAAAAAAATTAAAATTAATTGCCACACGGAGCACAGGCTTTAATCAAATAGACATAAAGAGAGCTAAGACAAAAAAAATTTCCGTTGCTAATGTTCCATATTACGGCGAAAATACCGTCGCAGAACATACTTTTGCTTTAATACTTGCGCTATCAAGAAATCTTCATAAAGCCTATCTAAGAACAATCCGTAATGATTTTGCTCTTGAAGGACTGCAGGGATTTGATTTAAGAGGTAAAACTCTCGGTGTTATCGGTGCCGGAAGTATCGGTGTTCATGTAATAAAAATTGCTAAAGGATTTGGGATGAAGGTTATTGCGCATGACCCGAAACCAAATCATATATTAACAGAACTTCTTGATTTCCAGTATGTTTCACTTGAGGAGCTGCTTGAAAATGCTCATATAATTTCATTACACTGTCCTTATAATTCTTATACACATCACCTGATAAATATGGGCAATATTGATAAGGTAAAAAAAGGTGCATTGTTTATAAATACTGCAAGAAGCGGAGTAATTGAATCAAAAGCATTATACTATGCTATAGATAGGAATATTTTCGGCGGAGCCGGGCTTGATGTATTTGAAGGTGAAGACCTTTTAAATGAAGAAAATCAAATGCTCACAAAAAATGTGGCAGTAGAACACCTTGAAGCTTTGCTTAAAAAAAATCTCCTTTTAAGGAAAGAAAATGTAATATTAACGCCTCACATGGCTTTTGATTCTGTTGAGGCGGTAGAACGGATAATGGATACAACAGTGGATAATATCAAATCATTTTTAACCGGGAAAAATTATCAGAAAGTAATTTAGTTCATGGCTAATGATAATAGCGAAGATGAAGTACTAGGTAAGGCATACGATGCAAGGCTGATGAAACGGCTCCTGGGTTATATAAAGCCGTATATGAAATATGTTGTGTTTGCTATTTTGATGAACATTATTGTTGCAGCTTTCGGGCCTGTGCGCCCTTACCTGATTAAAATTGCCGTAGATAAATATATTGCAAACAGTAATTATTCCGGATTATTTTATATAAGCCTCCTTTTGCTTACATCATTGATTTTTCAATCCATTATTCAATATTTTCTTAATTACTATACACAGTATCTTGGACAAAAAACAATCTATGATATAAGGGCACAGTTATTTACGCATACTCAAAAGCTGTCATTAAGGTTTTTTGATAAGACCCCGATAGGCAGACTTGTTACGAGGGTAACAAATGATATAGAGTCTTTAAACGATTTGTTCTCTTCCGGCATAATTATGGTATTCAGCGATATATTTACGATTCTTTGGATTCTTGGTTTTATGTTTTTTATGGATGTAAAGCTTTCTCTTGTCACCCTCTCCGTATTTCCAGTTCTGGTTTACGGTACTTTCCTGTTCAGGAAGAAAGTGAGGGAATCTTATAGAAATGTAAGGCTGCATCTTGCCAGGCTAAACACATATATGCAGGAACATGTTACTGGTATGAATATAGTACAGATTTTTCATAAAGAAAAACAGGAGATGAAAAATTTTCTTAATATAAATTCAGATTACAGGAAGGCAAATATTCAATCGAACTTTTACTACGCAATTTTCTATCCCGGAGTTGAATTTCTAAGCGCGATAGCAGTTGGTTTAATTATATGGTATGGCGGCGGCGAACTAATACACGGCACCCGCCATGTTGGAGTATTAATTGCTTTTATACTGCTTACTGACATGTTTTTCAGGCCTATAAGAGATTTATCAGAAAAATATAATATCCTTCAAACTGCTATGGCATCATCCGAAAGAATTTTCAAACTGCTGGACAATAAAACTTTTGTTAAAAATCCGGAAGGTTCCGAAAAGTTAACAAACGTAAACGGAGGGATTGAATTTAAGAACGTCTGGTTTGCATATAATCATGAAGAATATGTTCTAAAGGATGTTTCATTTAAAATAAACCCAGGGGAAACCGTTGCAATTGTCGGACACACCGGCGCCGGGAAAACAAGTATAATAAGCGTTCTTGAGCGCTTTTATGACCTGGACAAGGGTTCCATCCTTGTAGACGGAACTGATATTAGCACAATTGATAAACGGGATTTAAGAAAATATATCTCCATAGTATTGCAGGATATTTTTCTATTTTCCGGGACAATACGTTCGAACATAAGTATGAACAATGACGATATACCTATAGAGAAAATAAAAGAGGCTGCATCGATAGTGGGAGCAGATAAATTTATTGAGGCCCTTCCTAAACAATATGATGAAGTTGTAAAAGAACGGGGCGCCACATTAAGTGTAGGACAAAAGCAATTACTATCTTTTGCAAGAGCCCTGGCATATGATCCTAAAATCCTAATACTTGACGAAGCAACATCAAGTATTGATACTGAATCTGAAATTCTTATACAGAAAGCAATCGAAAAGCTTTTAGTCGGCAGGACGGCAATAGTAATTGCCCATAGATTGTCAACGATTCAGAATGCGGATAAAATAATTGTAATGCATAAAGGGGAAATAAGAGAAACGGGTACACATCAAGAGCTTCTTGCAAACCGAGGGATATATTACAAACTGTATCAACTTCAATATAAAGATCAGGAAATCGGAAGAGCGGTCTAAGGTAATTTTCGAGAGATTTTGAAGGAGAATTCGTTAAATTAGAAGGTTCTCATCCAGATAGAATTAATGTTTGCCTTGTGTAATTTAGAGCTAAACAGGAGCAACCGGAAAGGGTATTAAACAGTTACTCCTGCCGCATATATAAGGAAATATTATTTGCCTTTAGGAATTTTTTCAAGCTCTACGGATATTTTTTTAGCAAGCTCTTCAATAGAAATTCCGTCAATTTTCACTTTTGCATTTCGAAGTGTAACAGCCGGACTATCTCCTTCGCCGATAACATATTTAAATAAAGAATATCCAAGGCGGTTCCGGTCATTTATAATAGGCAAATATGCACATAAATCTTCAATAATATTATAAACCCGCTTTTCAATCGAATCATCAGGAAACTTACTAGTTTCCGGCGAGGGAAGTGTGGACATCTTATTTACCTAAAAATTTCATACAAAAATAGCTCACAACCTTGAAAACTGCAATAATTAAGTGGAAGTAAAAGTACTAAATGACTAAATTAACACATCTTTTTAATGATTTTTTTAGGTAATTAAACTCATTGGACTTATCCGGTAAAAAAAGAATACTAATAATCAGGCTTAGTTCCCTGGGCGATATCCTTTTGACTACACCATTAATAAGATCACTCTATAAGAAATATCCCAAATTGCATATCGATTTCCTTCTGAAAGCAGAGTACAAAGAAATACTACAATTCAACCCGCATCTTTCAAGAATATATTTATATAATACAAATTCAAAGGAAAAGAAAACACTTTACAAATCTTTAAAAAAAAATAAATATGATCTAATAATCGACCTTCAAAATAATCTGAGGTCATTTTATTTAAGAAGTGTGATTAAAGCACCGGCAGTAAAATTTAATAAAAGATCTATTGCGAAATTTTTATTGGTAAAATTTAAATATAACAAGCTGCGGGATGCCGGACCAATTCCAAGGAGATATGCGCAGACACTTAGTAATTTTCAACTTGATGAAGGAGGCCTTGATTTTCACATTCCGCGGAGCACTGATTCCCAGCTAGCGGATTTTAATAAATATATTGGTTTTGCACCCGGCTCAAGGCATTTTACAAAAATGTGGCCGAAACAATATTTTGTGAATTTGGGCAACTTATTAATGAAGAAAGGCTATCTTGTAGTTTTATTTGGGGGTAAATCGGATCTTCAAATATGTGATGAATTATCCGTTAAAATACCCGGATCAGTTAATCTGAGTAATGATAATAAAATTTTTAACACCGCAATTGATATGAAAAAGTGCCGGGCAGTTGTAACAAATGATTCCGGATTAATGCACATTGCAAGTTCGCTTAATATTTTTGTTCTTGCTGTTTATGGTTCAACTACAAAAGAATTCGGCTTTATGCCATACGGATGTAAAAGTGCAATTTTAGAGAACGCCGGACTTTATTGCCGACCATGTACGCATGTAGGGAGGGAGACGTGCCCTAAAAAACATTTCAGGTGTATGTTAGAACTTTCTCCGCAATCTGCATTTGAAAAATTAAATATAATACTGAAAACTCAATGAAAAAAATCTGGATAATCGTTTATAATTTATTTGTTGTTCCATTTCTCTATATAATGATAAATGCGGCAGGCTGGTTTAACAAGAAAGTAAAAAGGGGTGTTGCGGGAAGAAAGCGAATATTTGAAGAACTTATTTTAAATGCTGCAGCGCTGGACAAATCTAAGCGTTTGATTTGGTTTCACTCTTCATCACTAGGTGAATTTGAACAAGCCAAACCTATAATAGAAGAGCTAAAAAAAGATAAGAGTATCAACATACTGGTAACTTTTTTTTCACCTTCCGGTTATGAAAACTCACGTAAATATCCATATGCGGATCTTATTTCGTATGTACCATTTGATACAAATTCGAATGCAAAACAATTTATAACAATAGTCCGCCCGGATCTGGCTATAATTATGCGTTATGATTACTGGCCGAACATGATTTGGGCGATGAAAAACTTTAAAGTACCTTCTTTTATTGTAGATGCAACAATGAAGAGCAATTCTTCGCGCAAATTACTTTTTTCAAAAAACTTTCATAAAGTTTTATTTCGCGATATAACAAAGATATTAACCGTTTCGGAGAAAGATTCCAACGGATTTAAAGTATTTGGTTGTACTGATGACCAGCTTGAAGTAGTAGGTGATACAAGATTTGACAGGGTTTACCAGAAAAGCCTTACGGCAAAAGAAAAAAATTTAATAAAATACGATATTATAAAGAATAAAAAAGTTTTTGTAGCAGGAAGTACCTGGGAAGTGGACGAAGACATAATATTGCCTTCATTTATTACAATAGCGAAATACGATAAAGATATTATTTTTATTATTGCCCCTCATGAACCGACGTTACTTCACCTGGAAAAGATTGAAAATGAATTTTCCGGCAAATTAAAAACCATACGTTTTTCATTTCTTAATAATTACAAGGACGAAAGAGTAATTATTATTGATTCAATCGGGATTCTGCTTACTCTTTACACTTACGCTGATGCAGCTTTTATCGGCGGAAGTTTTAAACAAGGGATTCACAATGTTCTTGAAGCCGCTGTTTACGGTATTCCCGTTATGTTCGGTCCCAGAATTGAGGGCTCCCAGGAAGCACAACAATTGTTAGAACTAGGGGGCGGGATATTAATTAAAAACAGGTCTGAAGCTTACCGGAGGATGAGAAATCTTTTCAGCGATAAAGATTACCGGGAATCCAAAGGGAAAATATGCCATCAATATGTACATGAAAACTTAGGCGCAACCGAAAAAATCTTAAAAGAGATTTACAAAGTAATATAAAATTCCTGAGTTGATCCTTAATTTAAATATTTTTCTTTTAGAATATTTAAATGATGATTTGCGTGCCCTGCAATTATATATAATATTGCATTTACGGTTATCTGATAGTCATTAACATTGCCCCGCTTATTTATTACATCATCGTTAAAACTTTTAAATAATGATAAATTTGCTTCCCTTACTTTCCGGAATTCATCAACCAAATCGTATAGTTTCCTATTATTTGAATCGGCAGCTTTAGCATAGTCATCCTGATCAAACCCGGGTAGTATTTTTTTTTCGCCTCTTGCAATACATAAAGCACGGTAAGCGAATACTCTTTCTGTATCTGTAATATGTTCTATTACTTCTTTAATAGTCCATTTATCATTTGAATAAGAATATATCCCTTTATCTTCAGGAATAGAATTTATAAACCCGGTAATACTTACTAATTGTTCTCCAAGTACTTTCAGTATATTATTACCTTCTACTGTTTTTATATAAACTTCCTGATAAGGAAGGTAATCTGTTTGATTTGGTCTCTGCATAATTATCTCCGAAGTTAATAATATTTAGTTAATCGATTAATAAAATTTTACATATCAAGCCGATTGAATATATATGCTTTTGTAAATTACAAAATAAAATAATCTAAATCCAAATTTTATAAACCCGGGAATTAATCACTTATTCATTTCCAAATATTTACTTCAAATTTTCCGGAAGAAGTTGCAGCCCCGCGGAACATACCGGAAGTATTAAAGGGAGCCGTATAGTTTCCGTCTTTGTCTACAGCAATTAAACCTCCATCACCGGGTTGTAATTGAGTATAAATAACATCCTGAGCGGCTTGTTTAAGAGTCATTCTCTTATATTCCATCAACGCCGAGACATTATAGGCTACTGTGTGTTTTATAAACTTTTCACCCCATCCTGTACAAGAAACAGCACAGGTTTTATTATTAGCATAAGTGCCATCACCAATTAGCGGGGAATCTCCGATTCTTCCCGGTAATTTGCCCGTCATCCCTCCGGTAGAGGTACCTGCAGCTAAATTACCAAACTTATCAAGTGCAACACAGCCAACTGTACCATGGTTTTCCAATTCGAGTTTTTTCTTATACTCCTGCCACTGCTTATACCGTTCAGGTGTATCAAAAAAACTTTGCGGTACGAGTTTAATACCCATTTTTTCGGCAAATTTTTCAGCACCATCGTAAGCAAGCAGGACATGCGGGGATTTTTCCATTACAAACCTGGCAAGGGAAATCGGATGAGGGACATGCTTAACGCCTGCAACGGCACCGCAGGACAAATCTCTACCGTCCATAATAGAGGCATCCATTTCATGTGTTCCATCTGATGTATATACCGAACCTATGCCCGCATTAAATAAAGGATTCGTTTCAAAATATTTAATTACATTTTCAACCGCATCAAGGCTGGTTCCGTTATTTTGCAGTATACTAAATCCTATCTTAAGCGCTTCCGATAAAGAGTTTAGATATAACTGTTTTATTGAATCAGGCATGGATTTATCAATCGTCCCCGCACCGCCATGAATAACTATTGTATATTTGTCAGGCTTTTCAGGAATCTTCTTAGACCGGGCTGTATCGCATGTGTTATAACTAAAACAAAAAAGAACAAGGAAAGAAAAAATATATAAATATCTCATTTTTCATCTCCAATAAGCAGTTATATAAGCTCAGATAAATTTAAGTGTCTTTCAAGCTTCGAAATAAACTCACTTTGTGCACCAATAATTTTTATGTGGGCAATATCCGGATCAAAGAATTCCCCTTTGTCAACCTCCGGAAATAACTGTTTTATACCGGACTCCGGCGGCCATTCCATTTCAAATATATTGCTTTCGAAATTAAACGTGAAATTATTTTCCACCCGGAATGCCTACGCGTGAACTATTTTACTATTTTTTTGTTTTACAAAACCGAGCGGGAAAAAAACACCTGACGGGATAATACTCGTTTCTTCACGGAATTCTCTAACTGCTGTTTTTAAAAGAGCTTCATCAAACTCCTGCAATCCCTTCGGAATTCCCCAATATCCATCGTCTTTATTTTTAAAAAACGGACCCCCGGGGTGTACAAGAAAAACTTTAAGTCTGCCTACAGATACCGTGTACATTAATAACCCTGCACTAACAGCGGCAATCATAAAACCATCCTTTCATACTCACAATCAGAAGTAAATATTACTTGTCAGAAAATATTCTTAACCCGATAACCCCGACAATAATCAAAAAAATAAAACTTAATCTCATTAATTCCTTTGATTCGCCAAAAAGGATTATTCCTAAAACGGCTGTTCCTGCAGCGCCTATTCCCGTCCAAACTGCATATGCAGAACCAACGGGCAGAGTTTTTAAAGATATAGAAAGTAAATATACACTTATCCCCATTGTTAGAATAACAAATAAGCTAGGATAAAGTTTCGTAAAACCACTAGAATATTTCATTCCAATAGCCCAGGCAGTTTCAAATAAACCTGCTATAATCAATATAATCCAATTCATGTATTTTCCGTTATTAAATAATTGAAGTATAAAGTTAAATTTGTAAATAAAATGATAATAAACTTAAAAATATAGTATTTTTGTAAAAAACAATGTTTTTTGTATATGATTTATAAAAATTGAATAATTTTTATAAATTACGTATAAGCCTATTTATAATATAGGTTTATATGAATCAGTTAATTTGTCAGTTCAAAACTTTCGGGGTAATAAAGTTCTAATTAAGGATAAAGTAAAAAAACAGGTAAAATTTTCGATTATTTAAAATAGCAACCCAAATTTCAATGATTTATTATTCTTAATTCGAAAGTAAATTCGAACTTATTATTTAAAATATTGTAAGTTTTAAATAGCGCTAAAGCATTAGTAATAGTAATTTGAATCAGAAGGCGCGTTTAAATTATATATAAATGATTTTAATTTATGAACTTGTATGAATTTTTTTGCATTTTTTGATTTCATTAATATTTTCCTGGCAATGTTTTTATGCTCATATGTTTACTTAAGAAATCCTTCGGATAAATTGAGTAAATCTTTTCTAATAATTACCCTAGTTTCAACTTACACAGGAACATGCGAATTATTCAGGTTGATCTCGCCAGACGCCGGAGGAGCTGCATTCTGGCATAAAGCTTCATTCTTATGGCCGTTTTTACCTTTTATGTTTTACCAATTTATTATAATCCAGACAGAAAGTAAAATATTTTCCAATAAGATTATTAATATTCTGATATTCCTGCCAGGATTAATTATTGCGGGGTTTCATTTATTTACCGATTTATTATATAAAGATTTAGTACACCATTCATACGGATGGGAATATAATGATGCAACCAATATATACGCTACATTTATTGCAATTTATTTTATTCTGTATGGGATTTTTACCATAATTATAGCCTTAACTTATTTTTTAAAACAGATTAACGAAATAAAAAGGAAGCAAAGCCTTTATACAATAACCGGCCTCTCAATACCTTTGGTTGCAGGAATGGTTATTAAAGGTGTATTGCCTTCGCTACTTGGAATTAACCCACCGCCTATAACTGCTTTATTTTATTTAATCGGATCGATATTTCTTGCAATAAGTATATTGAAATACAAAACTTTTTTAGTGAATCCATTTGACGTAATAAAGAATATGTTTGACGCCAGCCCTGATTACTTTGTAATATACAATAGCAATAGGAAAATTATATTAGTAAGCAAATCTTTTCTTACCCGTACATTATATAGTGAAGAAGAAATAATAGGGAGAACAATCGATGTTTTTTTCAATAACAAGAACCATCCAGATAAGATGGAATTAACGGAAGATATAGGAAAAGAAATCGAACTGGACTTAATCACGAAGAATAAAGATCAAATTCACGTTTCCGTAACGAAGTCTGTTATAAAAAACTATTTAATAAATGAAAATTACTTTTTAATCCTGGGCCGGGACTTAAGCGAGAGGAAGAATTTTGAAAACCAGCTTATCAAATTTAAACTTGAACTAGAAGAAAAAGTTAAAAACAGGACTGCAGAGTTAGCGAAATCTAATCTTGACCTAAGTTTAGAAATAAAGGAGAGGAAAAATGTTGAAAATGCACTGAGAGAATCGGAAAAAAGATACAGGAACTTATTTGAAAACTCTCCGATCGGCATCTACAGAACAACTCCTGACGGGATGATATTATTAGCAAATCCAATTATTATAAAAATGCTGGGTTATGCAAATTTTGCAGAACTAAAAGAAAAACATCTTGAGAAAGAAGGATACAGCGAGCACAGCTATTCAAAGGAGGAATTTAAAAGAAATATTGAAAGCAGCGGCAGTATAACAGGCCTGGAATCAAAGTGGACTAAAAAGGACGGAACTGAAATTTTTATGAGAGAAAACGCTAAATGCATATATGATAATAACCGAAAAGTGATGTATTACGAAGGTACTGTTGAAGATATAACCGAGAAAGTACAAGCTATCGAAGCTTTAAAAGAATCGGAAGAAAAATTTCGTAACCTAATAGAAAATATTAATGAGATTTATTTTATTTCAGATCCCCGCGGGATAATAATTTATGCCAGTCCCAATATATACCACTTTACAGGCTTTCCGGTTAATGAATGGCTAGGTAAAAAAGTATTAAAACACGTATATAAAAGCGATCTAAAACGCGTAATTCATTTTTATGCCGATAATAGTAGACAAGGTATTATAGACGCTTCAATTGAATTCCGGTCTATAAAAAAAGACGGTACTATTTTCTGGGTAGAGCAGATGACGCGATTTGTGAGAGATACCAACGGTGAAATAATTGAATACCGGAACGTTACACACGACATAACAACACGTAAAATTGCTGAGGAACGGATTCAACTGCTTGCCCAGGCAATAAAAAGTACCAGCGACGGCATAAGCATAACCGACTTAAATAATAATCTTATCTTTGTTAATGATGCTTTCCTAAAAATGTACGGGTACGGTGAGAATGAATTAATAGGGAAAAATATGAATATAATAAGGTCTCAAAGTAATCCGGAACCTTTAACTGAAGAAATTAAAGCTGCTACAGTTCAAGGAGGCTGGCAGGGCGAATTAATAAATAAGAAGAAAAACGGATCGGAATTTCCAATTTTACTAAGCACATCATGTGTAGTGGACGATAAAGGAGAACTTTACGGATTGGTTGGAATAACGCGGGATATTTCAGAAAGAAAAAATTATGAAAAAGCTCTTCGGGAATCAGAAAAAAGATACAGAAATTTATTTAACAATTCACCTTTAGGAATTTACCGAACGACGGTAGACGGGAAAATAATACTTGCCAACCCAGCAATTATGAAAATGCTGGGCTATGATGATTTACAAGAGTTAATGCGGCGCGATCTTGAACATGAAGGTTACAATGAAAATTCATTAAACAGAATAGATTTAAAAATGCGATTGAAAAACACGGTGAGGTAAAAGGTATTGAGGTAAGATGGCTAAAAAAAGATGGATCGACCGTAGTATTAAGAGAGAGCGCTAAGTGTATACGTGACGATAATAATGAAGTTTTATACTATGACGGTACAGTAGAGGACATAACCGAACAGGTTAATGCAATAAACGCATTAAAGGAATCAGAAGAAAAATTCAGGACTCTTTCTGAAAAGTCACCTAATGTAATATTTATCGTAAAAGAGGGGCGCATAATCTATATGAATGAAAAATGCGTTGAGGTGTTAGGCTATGAAAAGGAATATTTTACATCCCAATCTTTCCAGTGGAAGAGTATTTTAACTGCGGAATCATTTAAAATCGCAACAGCAAAGTACGGTGAAGATATTACCAGCTACAGTCCTGCCCCCGGTGAATTTACACTTTTAAATATTGCCGGCAAGGAAATTGAAGTTATAGTATCCACGACTCCGATAAACTATTTCGGAGAAACAGTTTCCATGGTAATTTTAACGGACATTACAGAGCGCCGGAACACTGAAAAACAATTACAAAAATACAGGGATCATCTTGAAAATCTTGTTACCGAACGGACTCAAAAATTAGACGATGTAAATAAATTATTAAAAGAAGAGATTGAAAAGCTTAAAATCGCAGAAGACAGTATTCAGAATCAACTGTCATTTATGAGTATACTTCTGGATACAATTCCGAATCCAATTTTTATAAGGGACGCTCAAAAGATTTATACGGGCTGCAATAAGGCATTTGAAGAATTTCTTGGTATTAAAAAAGAAAACGTTCTTGGCAAAACAATATTTGAAACTGCCCAATATGAGGTAGCCAGGATCGAGGATAAATGGGATGAGGAGCTGCTTAAAACCGGAGAAGCACAGAGCTATGAAACCTTAGCATATGATGGTTACGGGGTTGTACACGATGTTCTAGTTTACAAGGGAAGCTTCAATAAAGCAGATGGTACGCTGGGGGGAGTAGTCGGCGTTATGCTGGATATAACCGAATTCAAAAAACTTCAAAAGGAAATCCTTAAAGCACTTAATAAGGAAAAAGAGCTCAATGAACTTAAATCAAGGTTTATTTCGGTTGCTTCCCATGAATTCAGAACTCCACTTACTACCATCCTTGCAGCTGCAGATTTATTAGAAATGTACGGAAGGGAATGGCCGAATGAGAAATATTATGAATATTTGAGAAATGTTCAAAATGCAGTATTATATATGAATGAATTAATAAATGATGTGTTAACGGTAAACAAATCCGAATCGGACAATATTAAATTCACACCTAGTGAAACAAATTTATATGAACTGCTTAGCGGGATACTTGATAATATAAAATTATCCGCACCGGAAAATATTAATTTTGATTTTGATTATACTTTGCAGGAAAATATTTTTGAATTAGACAGCAAGCTTATTACACAGATAACAACTAATCTTCTTTCTAATGCCATAAAATATTCTCCGAAAGGAGGAAAGGTCTCATTCAGAATAACTAAAGAATTTGATAACCTTTTATTGTCTATTTCAGATGAAGGTATCGGCATACCAAAGGATGATCAAGAGTTATTATTTGAACCATTTCACAGGGGACAAAATGTAGGTGCAATTTCCGGAACGGGGTTAGGATTATCTATTGTAAAAAAATCTACGCAAATTCATCATGGGACACTTTCTATTAATAGCGAGGTAAATAAAGGTACGGAGATAATTATAACTTTACCGTGTAATTGACGTAATAAATTAGTCTAAATGTCATTATTTTTAATGATATTTATTCAATAATTTTGGATATTTAAGAGTATGAAAAAAATATTAATAATTGAAGATGAATCTGCAATCAGATCGACCTTAAGAGAGTTGTTGGAACTTAATGGTTATAAGGCTTTTCTTGCAGAAGACGGCATGGAAGGGGTACAACTTGCAAAAGAAATTAATCCAGACCTGATAATTTGTGACATAATGATGCCACGAATGAGCGGAGAAGGTGTAATTGAAGAATTAAAAAAAGATAAAATTCTATCAATGGTACCATTCATCTTTCTAACTGCCAAGGCAGATATCTCAGATTTTAGAAACGGTATGGAAAGCGGAGCCGACGATTATATAACAAAGCCTTTCAGAGCGGCTAATATTTTAAAAGCAATTGAAACAAGGATCCAAAAATTTGAAACAATAAAGCTGCAAAGCACAAACTACCAGGAAGAACCTTCTACAGAGAAAAAAGAAAATCTGACAGAAAATGACAGGTTATTTGTAAATACTAAAAATAAGTCACAGTTTATTCGAATAGGCGATATTTTATGTATAAAAGCAGAGGGTGAGTATTCCACCATTTTTCTGACTTCGGGTACAAATTTGTTAGTCAGAAAATTGATGAAGCAGTGGGAGCTTCTTTTACCAGAAAATATTTTTCTCCGAATTCACCGCTCAACAATATTAAATATCAACCAGATTGAAAAAATAGAGAAATGGTATAAACGTGCTTACATAGTAAAATTAAAAAATTTTGAAGAAACCTTTATTATAAGCCAGCGATACACCACAAAGATCAAATCAAAATTTTTAGTCTGACCTAATTTTATTTAGAAAACAAGCCAGCCAAAAGAGACATTGCGCCTGCAGTGAATTATTTTTAAAAAATGATTAAGTTTAGTCTATATCCTCATAAATATCAGCCTTATTTAATGAACGCGTTCACTGCAAATAATACGCGTTAATTTGATTCTTATCTTATCCACTGCATTTCAATTACAAATTCAATATTTAATTCGAAAATTTAAATGAAATTAAATTTGGAGTCTGAAAAATGAACAAAATACTGGTTGTTGAAGATGAGAAAGAAGTAAGGAACACTATAATAGATCTTTTAGAAAATTCAGGATATACAACAATCTCAGCACAAGATGGTAGACAAGCAATAAAAATTCTGGAGTATGAAATCCCCGATTTAGTAATATCTGATATAATGATGCCTGAAGTGGATGGTTACAGATTATTAGAACATTTTCAAAAACTTCCCGGTACTACATCGGTACCGTTCATTTTTCTCACTGCAAAAACGGAAAGCACAAATTTGCGCAAAGGTATGACTCTAGGGGCAGATGATTATCTTATGAAACCATTCAGGGCTAAGGAACTTCTGCAATCAGTTGAAACTCAACTTAAAAAGAAAGAAAGAATTGATAAAAAATTTGAAGATATATTTCTTGATATTTCCGCTTATGTACCGCATGAATTTCGTACACCACTAATTTCTATTATCGGATATGCCGATTTAATTACCGAGGGTAAAAATGAATTTAAAATTGATGAAATATCCGAGATGGCTAAAAAAATTAAACTATCAAGTAACCGTTTACATAAAACCATCGAAAAATTTATCCGTTATTCGGGTATCCGCTTAAGATTAGCATCAAAAGGAAACGGAGAGCCGAATAATGTATTTACACAATCTCCTAATATTATACTTGAGTACACAATTAAAAGGATGATGAAGGAAGCGCAAAGAGAGAACGATTTAGAATGGGAACTTATTGATTCACCTATAAAAATTTCCGAAAATGATTTTGGGTATCTTGTAGAAGAAATTGTTGAGAACGCATTGAAATTTTCCGAGCCGGGATCCAAAATTATTATAAAAAGCAGCGTTGACGAAGATGAATATAAATTAAACATTACAGATCATGGGCGCGGTATGGCAAAGGAGCAAATAGCCAATATCATTACATTGGGGCAACAGGATAAGAATAAATATCAAAAGAATCCAAATGGACTAGGTTTAATATCCGTTAAAAACCTTATGACATTATACTGCGGTATATTTAATTTATCAAGTGAGATTAATGAATATACAACATGTAGTTTATCATTGCCTGTTTATAAATCTATATAACCGAAAATAAATACCATAAGAATAGTTGTGCTATTTATAGGGAATTAATAATGCAGCAAGAAAATATTTTACCTGATAAATTACAAAACGATATCAACCTCCTTGATGAGATTAAACAATCCGTTCATTTTATCAATTTTGTCCAACATCCATTAATAATACTAAATGAGAACGGTGTTATTTTACATGCGAATAGAGCCTTTTTAAAATTATTAAAAGCTGATAATGTCCAAACTTTAATTGGCAATGAATTTGCTAAAGTAATTAGAAATTGTGATTCAAATAATGGCGAAACTACATTAAATTCGGCAGATAACTTTCAGGGTAAAGAATTCGGAAGGATTTTTTCATCATGTTTAAGCTTAAAGCGAGAAGTAAAAGAAGAATATAAAATTGTTATTAGAGGCAATGAAGTACTGGATTTTCTCTTAACAGCATTACCTTTAAACATAAAAATGCGCAGTTTTATTTTTCTTTCTTTAACTGATATTAGTGAGACAAAGTGGAAAGCGAGTTTGGATAGAATTTTTTTTCATGATATATTAAATTCTGCCGGAGCACTTAAAGAATGCCTCAACCTTATAGGCGGAGACAGCATAAAAGAAAATGAAGAGCTTATGTTAATAGCCAAAAAAATTACAGATAATTTGATAGATGAAATAATTTCTCACAAACAGTTCCTGATGGCAGAGCGCAATGAATATATTCCGGATATATCAACATTTGATTGCAACGATATTATGTTAGACGTATGCGATAAAGTAAGATATAGTTTGTTAGCAGAAAATAAAAATTTGCAGATTATTAAATCGGAACATATTAATATTTCCTCGGACAAAACATTACTAAACAGGGTAGTATTCAACCTGGTTAAAAATGCCCTTGAAGCGACAAAGAAAAACGGGATAGTGGAATTATATTGTACAGCCAAAGGGAATAGTGTTGAGTTTACGATAAGAAATGTTGACGTTATACCCGTGAATGTCCAGGCACAAATATTCAACAAGACATTCTCAACCAAGGGAAGCGGTAGGGGACTTGGAATTTACAGCGCAAAACTTATTACAGAAAACTTTCTTAAAGGAAAATTATTTTTTGAAAGTACCGACTCTGTTGGGACGGTATTCAATGCTATTTATCCTTTATCATTCTATTAATTAATTTCTTCAATATGCCGGGGAAATGGAAAGTATTTCTTTAAATATAAGTTTACCTCATACCAACAACCAATTTAATAACTATAAACACTTAGTGGTTTATACTTAAATTTAATGAAGTTCAATTTTGCAATAACAAATTGTTCAAAAAAAAGTGCCGTCAATAATTGACGGCACAATTTTAAATCAACTTATAGAAAATAATTAAAGTCTCTTCGGCCCTGCATTAATAACTTCATCTGACGAGCCTTTTGCAAAAAGTTTAAAGTTTTCAATAAACCTTGCTGCAAGAGCATCATATTTTTTCCAATATTCATTTTTATCGCCCCATGAGCTTGCAGGATCAAGAACATCCTGGGGAACGTCCGGGCAGCTAACAGGAATTTCGAAGCTGAAAAGTTTATCTTTTCTAAATTCAACGCCATTCAGTTTACCATCGAGCACAGCATTTAAAAGATTTCTTGTATGACGGATACTGATTCTTTTGCCAACACCAAATCTTCCGCCGACCCATCCTGTATTAACAAGCCAGCATTGTGCATTGCTCTGAAGCATTCTTTCTTTTAGTTTAGCAGCATACTCAAAAGGATGCCTTACCATAAAGGGCCCTCCAAAGCATGCGCTGAATGTAATCTGCGGCTCAATGCCAAGGCCTATTTCGGTACCTGCAATTTTTGAAGTATACCCACTTATAAAATGATACTGTGCCTGTGCCGGGTTTAACCTTGAAATAGGAGGTAAAACACCTGAAGCATCACAAGTAAGGAAAATTACATTTTTAGGATGATTTCTAACGTATCCTTCAGGGACAACATTAGGAATAAATTCCAGTGGATAAGATGCACGTGTATTTTCGGTAACAGAATCATCGTTCAAATCTATTTTCCTGGTAATAGGATCATAAGTAACATTTTCAAGTATAGTGCCAAATCGTTTAGTCGTTTCGTAAATTTCAGGCTCACTATCGGCAGAGAGCCTGATAACTTTAGCATAGCATCCACCTTCGAAGTTAAAAACCCCATAAGGGCTCCAGCCATGTTCGTCATCTCCAATTAATCTGCGTTTAGGATCGGCAGATAATGTAGTTTTGCCGGTTCCACTTAAGCCGAAGAAAAGGGCGACGTCTCCGTTATTTCCCACATTAGCTGAACAATGCATAGGAAGAACATCTTTATAGGTAAGCAGGAAATTCAACACAGTGAAAACAGATTTTTTTATTTCACCGGCATAAAGTGAATTGGCAATAATTGCAGTTCTGGAATCAAAATTTAAAATAATTCCTGTTTCGGTTCGCGTAGAGTCAATCTTAGGATCTACCTTAAAACCCGGGACACAAATAACTGTGAAATCAGGAATGAATTTTTTTAGTTCATCCGGATTACCGGTAGTAATAAACATATTACGTGCAAATAAGCTATGCCAGGCCTTTTCGGTAATAATCCTAATAGGCATTCTGTAATCGGGATCTGCACCCACATAACAATCCTGAACAAATAATTCATCACCCTGAGCATAAGCTTCGAGGCGCAGCATGAGAGAATTAAATTTTTCCAAGCTGTAAGGACGGTTATGAACTCCCCACCAAATACTATTTTCCGTAGACTCTTCTTTAACAATAAATTTATCAGCGGCAGACCTGGCAGTATGTTTTCCGGTTTTAGCAACAAATGGGCCACCTTCAGACATGTGGCCTTCATTACGAAAAATTGCTTCTTCATAAAGAGAAGTTTCAGAAAGGTTCCAATAAACTCTATCGAGATAGTTAAAACCCTGGTTAGACAAACCAAAATCGGAAGCTAATTGTTTTGCTTCTTTACTTGCTGGTGTACTGAATTCCAAATATTTACTCATGACCAATCCCTCACTAACTTTCTGTCGCCAATGTATAATTCATTAGGAGAATTTGGATCAAGCGCCCATTTCATTCTTTCAATGCCTTCCGTAATTTCTTTAATAGCTCCGCAGAAACTCAGCCTGAGAAAACCATTCATACCAAATTCAGAGCCGGGAACAGTTACAACCATTACCTTATCAATTAAAAACTCCGAAAGTTTGTTAGAATTTTTTTCATATGCACTAAAATCAGCAAAACAATAAAATGTACCGTCAGGTTTGGTTACTTTAACACCTTCAAAAGAATTAAGATAATCAACCATAATATTACGGTTATTTTCAAGAGAAATCCGCAGGCTTTCAACACCTGATTGAATTCCATTTAATGCGCCGACTGCCGCCTTTTGCAATAGTATTGATGGACCCGATGTTTGCTGACTTTGGATATTAGTCATAGCTTCTATTAATTTTTTATTTGCAACAGCCCAACCTATTCTGAATCCTGTCATTGCATATTGTTTAGATACTCCGTTTATAAGTATTATTTTGGAATTTTCAGAATGATCCTTTGCATATTTATAACAATTGACAGGTTTCTTTCCGTCGAAAATCAACCGATGGTAGATATCATCCATAATCAGATAAAGATCTTTCTTTTCACAATAATTTACAATATCGGAAATAAATTCTTCGGAATACATTGCTCCCGAAGGATTATTCGGACTATTTATTATAACGGCTTTAGTATAAGAACCAACTTTTTGTTCAATATCCTGAATTTTAGGATAAAAGCTCCCATCTTCCGGTAATGCCGGAACACCTATAGCACCGCAGAGTTTTACCATTTCCGGGTAGCTTACCCAATAAGGGACAGGAAAAATAACTTCTTCCTGAGGGTTTAGAATAGCTTGTAAAGCGACCATAATTGCTTGTTTAGCGCCACCAGATGCAATTACGTTTTCCGGAGCGACATGCCTGTCATAAAATTCTTCTGTATAATGAATGATTGCCTTTTTTAGGGCAGGAATTCCATCGGCAGGTGCATATCTAACTTCACCGGTATTAAGATGCGCAGCAGTGGCCAATATTGCATCCATAGGAATCTTACTTTTGGGTTCTCCGCCGCCTAAATGAATTACAGGCTCGCCTTTTTCCTTCAATATGGCAGCCTTTTCATTAAGCTTAAGTGTAATTGACCCGCTTATTGATCGAGCGATTTGGCTTAGACTCATAGAAATCCCTCTATTTATTTATATTAATCGTTGATGGAAAAAATTTACACATGCAACATATTCTTGGAAAAAATTATAGTCAAGACTTTTTTTCAAATATTAACTAAATATTTGTATATAAATTCTATTTAATTGTATACTTAATATATTAGCACAATTTTTATAGAATAACGTAACAGCATTGCTAACAAAAAAGTTTTCAATAATAAAAAAATTTTTACACAGCTATATAATTATTAAACATGATTAACCTTCATGAATTAATATTGCTACATGGAAATATAAATTCATTATTTGTTTTACTGTGGATTCGGTCCTTCCGTAACCTGAACAAAATCCATGGGACGCACCCATTTATTGAATGCATTTTTAATATCTTCGGCATTTAACTGGAGATATTTTTTAGCAGCAATTACAGGTTCATCTAAAGGCAGTCCATTTATTGAACGTGAAAGTAAACCATTGGCAATACTATTTAAACTGGCTTCTGAAAGAGGAATCTCGCGCATAAGCATTGCCTTAGCCTGTTCAAGTTCATGCGGAGTCACTAGTGTAGTCTGCAATTGTTTTAGATCCCGCTCAACTATAGACCTGGCCTTGGAAACATTTTGGGGGTCGGAGCCATACTCCACTTCATAAGTTGAACGAGTTTTCCCAACATTAAACGAAGAAGATACATAATACACAAGCCCGGCATTTTCACGCAGGTCTTTATAATATCTAGTTGCATAAAAAGCACCACCCAAAATATGGTTTCCTAATTGAAGCGGATAGAAATCCGGATTCTCCCGGGTTATTTGAAGCGTTTCTGCTAAAGTAACTTTATCCTGAACCCGGCTTTCATCGGGTACAGCGGAAACGGAAGCTTTATTTTGAGAAACAGAGGGCAGTTCGGTTTCAGGGAGTGATCCTACAGCTTTCCATTCACCTAAATATTTTCCAATAATTTCTTTGGCTTTTTCAGTTGAAATATTACCTATAACAACTATAGTAGTAAGGTCAGGCCTAAAAACACTTGAGTAGTAGTCTTTCACATCATTTATAGAGAGTGAATCTACAGATTCAGGAGTAGTTTCACGCAGCACAGGGTCATCAACCGGATATAGCCCGCTATGCAGCGCTTTAGAAGTTAAATAATCCGGACTTTTGAGTTCACCTTTTACAGTTGCGGCAGTCTGCATTTTAACTATTTTAAAAGCACGTGCGGGGAATGCGGGATTCAATTCGTTATCAGCTAAAAGTTTCACCCCATCTTCAAATTTATCAGCAAGAGCACTTAATGAAAAACTAGTTCCGGCAGACTCTTCAACACCAATATCATCAAGTGCTTTTTGAAATGCAACGCGATCAAGTGATTTGGATCCATAAGAGAACAACTGCTCCAAAACACTGCCAACGCCTTCTTTTCCTTTAGGTGTTTGAATATAGGAATTATTTTTTATGCGGCCAAATAAACTGATTGTGTTACTTACAGTTTCAGGTTGCACTATCAGTTTTAATCCATTTTGAAAAAAAGTTACTTCAGGGTTAACGACCGATGCCGGGACAGACAATGTTCCCAAAGCTTTTGCTGCCCAATCAGGAAGTTCAACTGCCTTAGGATTTTTAGGAGCAAAAGATTCTTTGCCTCCGAAAGAGTCTTTTGATATAGGTTTACCTGATGACTGAGGAGTTAATATAGTATATACAGCGTGACCGGGATCCAGATATTTCTTTGCTACCCGATTTACATCATCAACAGTCACCTTTTGTAATTCGCTAAGATCTTCATCAGGCGACTGCTTTCCTTCGGCTGCTAATGCTTCAGACCAGATTGAGGCGAGTCCTGAAACAGAATTTTTTTCAAATTCAAAACTTGATACTTCATGCCTCTTTTCTGCTTCAACCAGATCGTGTGATAATCCATTTTTAATGTCATCGGAGAGAATTGATTGAACTTCATTTATTAAAGATTTAGAATCGGCATCTTTTGGAAAGACTGCAAGAGCAAAACCGATCCCCGATTTGGGTAAAATTATAGATTGGAACCCTGCATAGAGAGCTTTACCCTCAGGTACCAGCATGGAATAAAGATTCCCACGTTGATTACTTAAGACATCCGATAGTATCTGTGCGGCGGCAAAATCAGGGTTATCGCTGCCCGGCATACGGAATGAAATAATTGCGAGACCATACGGAAGATCGGTAGTTAAATTTAAAGTATCAGCCTTCACAGATTCCAAATTTATTTCCGTTCTTTGCGGTAATTTTTTTGAGGGGATATCCCCAAATAATTTATTCACCTCCTCAAAGACTGCATGCGGCTGAACATCTCCCACTACAACCAATATTGCATTATTAGGAGCATACCAGGTATCATGGAATTTTCTGAGCATTGGCCCCGTTGTACTATCAAATGAAGGCCTCGTTCCAAGAGCATCATGTGAGTAAGGAGTTCCTTTGAACATTGCCTCAAGAAGTTTGGAATAAAAAATATATTGCGGGTTCGATAGATCCTGAGCCACTTCCTGTTCAATTGCCCCGCGTTCATTTTCCCAGAGTGAATCAGTGGAGAGTAAACTTTTCATTCTAATTGCCTCAATATGCAAGGCAACATCGATATCTTCCGACGGAACAGTAAAAAAATACTGTGTAATTGATTGACGTGTATCGGCATTAAAATCCCCTCCCATTGCCGCTGTAATATCAGCCAATTGATCAGCGGATAAATCCTCACTACCTCTAAACATCATATGCTCAAGAGCATGAGCAGTGCCTGGAAATCCCTCCGGAGCTTCATTCGAACCTACAAGATAATTAATTTCTGTCGTAACAACCGGAGCCAGAGGATTGCGAACAACTACTAATCGAAGTCCGTTCTGCAAAGTGGCTCTTAAAATATTACCGCTTTGGGAATCTGATTGACAAAGGAGCAAATGACAGGGTAATGACATTAATATAAATAATACGATAAATAACGTGCTATTAAATATTGATTTGGATAAATACTGTTTAAGTTTCATTATACCACTCCAAATAAATTAAAATAAAATTAATGATCTAAATATGAAATATTAAAAGAATAATCGGTTTAGTTTTATGATTAATATATAAATTTAATCAAGGTATTCTTTAAGATACCTGCCCGTCCAAGAATTAGGATTCCGGGCAACAATTTCAGGTGTTCCCGTAACAACAATTTCCCCGCCTTTATCCCCTGCTTCGGGGCCCATATCAATTATATAATCAGCACATTTAATTATTTCCAGATTATGTTCTATAATTACAACAGAATTGTTTCTTTCGAGCAAGAGATTAAAACAATTGATTAATTTTGAAATATCGTGGAAATGAAGTCCGGTTGTAGGTTCATCAAATATGAATAATGTATGCTTCCTTTCTCTTTGAGCGGAAAGGTGAGCGGCAAGTTTTATCCTTTGAGCTTCACCGCCTGATAAAGTGTTGGAAGGCTGCCCGAGTTTAAGATACCCTAATCCGACTTCGGAAAGCAATTCAATACCTTTTGTTATTTTATCATTACCAGCAAAGAAATTTACTGCCTCATCTACAGTCATATCAAGCACATCGATAAGATTTTTTCCACGGTAAGAAATTTCCCTAATTTCTTTTTTAAAGCGGGTACCATTGCAGTCGTCGCATTCAAGAAAAATGTCAGCCAGGAACTGCATTTCAACTTTAATAAATCCTTCACCCTGGCAGGTTTCACATCTACCGCCAGGTACATTGAAAGAGAAAAAACCGGGCTTGTAACCCCGGGCCCTTGCCTGGTGTGTAGATGCAAATAATTCCCTGATATGTTCATAAGTTTTAATATAGCTAATAGGGTTTGACCGCGGAGTCTTCCCGATGGGCGATTGATCAACAATTTCAATTTCATCTAAAAATTCGGCGCCTTTAATATCTACGTATCTGCCGATTTTTGGTGGAACTTTACAAAGCTGTTTTGCAAGTCCACCGTATAAGATATCATGAATAAGAGTACTTTTTCCCGAACCGCTAACCCCTGTAATTACGACAAACTTATTTAAGGGAATTTCAACATCAATATTTTTTAAATTATTTTCATTTGCACCGGTAATAACAATTGCTCTTGTATCCTTAATATTTCTCTTTTTCGGTACGGGAATTTCGAGTTTGCCGGAGAGATACTTACCCGTTAATGAATTCTTATCATTCAGAATATCTTCGATTGTACCAAAAGCAGTTATTTCACCGCCGTTAACTCCAGCTTTGGGCCCCATATCAACAATTAGATCGGCTGATCTTATCATTTCGGAATCATGCTCCACCACAAGTACAGTGTTGCCAATATCTCGTAAGTTTTTCAACAAATTAATTAATTTATTGTTGTCCCTAGGATGCAAACCAATACTAGGTTCATCGAGCACATAAAGTGTACCAACAAGAGAAGAACCCAGCGACGTAGCAAGATTTATTCTTTGAGTTTCGCCGCCAGAAAGTGTGCTGCTTAGGCGATCTAAAGTCAGATAGCCAATACCGACATCATTTAAAAAAGTAAGCCGTTTAATTATCTCTTTTAAAATTCGTTCACCAACCATCATTTCAAATTCTGTAAGTAGCAGTTCTTTAAAATACCGGAGTGACAGTTCTATAGGAATCTTCACAACATCATAAATAGATTTGCCATTGATTTTAACCTGGAGCGATTCTCTTCTAAGCCTTGAACCCTTGCAAGCAGAGCAAAGCGTATAGCCCCTGTACCTGCTCAGCATAACTCTGATGTGCATCTTATATATTTTACTTTCAAGTTTTTCAAAGAAACGGTCAACGCCGATGTAATCTCCGAAACCTTTTTTAATAAGAGCAACCTGATCGACAGTCAGATTATTATAAGGGACATTAAGAGGGATCCCAAATTGTTTAGCATTCCGGATTAAATCTCTTAGATGAGTACTATATTTTGCAGACCGGAATGGAGCGAGAGCTCCGTCTGTTATGCTTAGTGACGGGTTTGGAATTACCAGATTCATATCCACACCGATAACACGGCTGAACCCCTGGCAGACGGGGCAAGCGCCAAAAGGATTGTTAAAAGAGAAAAATCTTGGTTCCGGTTCTTCGTATCTAATACCGCAACACTCATAAAACTTATTAAACTCTTTTTCTACAAAAGTTTCTGCATTTACAAGAACGAGCCTGTTTTCACCTTCTTTAAATGTAACTTCGATTGCGTCAGAAAGCCTATCTCTTACTTTGCCCTTTTGAACTTTGAATCTGTCAATTACAATGCTGACCTTATCTTTTTTTGCCGGAAGTTTTTCTTCTTCATTAAGGTCTACCATTTTTTTCTTGAAATAAATTCTGAAAAATCCGCGTTTCTTAAGTAAATCGATTTCCTCTTTTATGGAGTGCCCTTCATGCAAATGAAGCGGAAATGCAAGGTAAAACTTGGAATCTTCCGGCTGTTCTTCCAACCAATCCGATACGGTTCCGGTAGTGGCTTTTTTTACTTCTTTACCGCATTCGAAACAAATTGTTTTTCCTATCCTGGCAAATAATAAACGAAGATAATCATAGACTTCAGTAGTAGTACCAACAGTAGAGCGTGTATTTTTTGCGCCTGTTTTTTGTTCAATTGCAACAGCCGGGCTAATCCCCTGAATAAGATCGACATCCGGCTTATTCATTCTTTCAAGGAATTGTCTTGCATAAGCCGAAAGGCTCTCAACGTATCTGCGCTGTCCTTCAGCATAAATTGTATCAAAAACCAGGGAAGATTTACCACTGCCGCTTACACCAGTAAAAACCACAAGTTTATTACGAGGAAGCTCAAGACTGAGATTTTTTAAATTATGCTCCCGTGCTCCCCGAATAACAATCTTCCTATCTTTCTGATTATTCTTTATTTCGCTCATATTTGCAAAATTTTTTTATCGAAATTCATACTAAAAAGTAAATTAAGTCTTTAAATATAAAAAGAAAACGGGTATTAAAGAGGTGATAAAACAACTAACAGGCTGCAAATCAAATTTCAGCCAAATAAAAACCAGAATGTAAGAATTTCGACCTTATTTAGTGTTATCCTGTAATTTTCTTAATGTTTCGATTTGATCATTAATAATCTTCATTTTTTGATCTAAATCCTTAAGCTTTGAATTAATATCGTCTTCATATTGAGCTTCATCCCAGTATCCCCGGTTTTCAAAATAACTTTTGAAGAGCCAATTGTGTTTCAGGGCTTCCATATTTTCGGCTAAGCGGGATGCACTTAAGCGAGCATCTTCGCTCATTTTTTCAACATTTGTTATTATGTCAGAAATTGTACTATCATATTTACCGTTTGTGAGAAGGGTACCAAGTACTCCTCTTCCTTTATTAATATTGATAATTATAGTATCGACATTAGACACTACACTATTTACATTCTTAACAACATTTTTAACACCCTGCCCGAGAGTATCAAAAACTCCGACGACTCCTGTAAGTTCATCGGTAATACTTTTTAAACTTTGGTCTGCTCTTCTGGTTAGACTTACAGCATTATTATAAAGACCTTCGTCTTTCAACAGCTTGCCTATTGTACCTTCCCCCTTGTTTACCCTTCCAACTATATCGGCAAGATCTCGTGTCATAGCTTTAGTATACTGCATAGTCCCTTCGGTTTCTGCAATAATTGCCGAAAAACCTATTGGTTCTTCCGATTGGATGTAACCGCCGTCCCTTACCTGTTCGGCAGCGCTGGAACCTATTTTAAGTACAATTACCTTATTACCAACAAGCCCTTCGGTTTCAATAGTGGCTTTTGTATCAGTCCTTATAAATCTTTGAATATCAGTTTGCAAATTCATAGAAACTTCAACCCTGCCTGAGGCGTCATTTACAATAGTAATTTTTTTTACACTACCCACACTAATACCACTTAATCTTACTGTTGCCCCGCTTTGTATTCCCTGAACATCATTAAAATAAGCTTTAACATTAAAAGTAGAACTGAAGAGAGAATTTTTTTGTCCCAGCATAAAGATTGCAATTATAAGTAATGCAAGCCCTAAGACAACAAACGCTCCTAATCTAATTGCAGACATATTTTTAATCATTAAATTCTCCCGTTTTTAACATCGATAATATCATTACTAAAAAAGTCTTTTAAGAAAGGATCATCATTAGATGTAAGTTTTTCAAGATTTCCTTCATATCTTATTTTACCATCTTTAAGAACAACTGCATGTGTGGCAATAATCTTTGCACAAATTAAATCATGAGTAACAATTATAGAAGTAGTATGGAGGTCCTTTTGAAGTTCTACTATCAATTGACTTATTTCCTTAGATGTAATCGGGTCCAGCCCGGTAGTTGGTTCATCATACAAAATTAATCTAGGCTCGGTAATAATAGTTCTGGCAAGCCCGATTCTTTTTTTCATTCCACCCGAAAGTTCAGCCGGCATTTTATCAATAGAATCTTCAAGCGAAACCTTTTCTAGTACATTTTTAATTTTTTTCTCTCTTTCAGCCGCCGTAAAACTAAAATTTCTAATGAGCGGGAATTCCAAATTCTCCCTTACACTCATTGAATCATAAAGAGCGGCACTTTGAAAAAGGAATCCGATATATTTTCTTAGTTCATTTAATTTTTTCATTGAAAGTTGTTTAACATTCAGACCTTCAATTAAAATATCGCCTGAATCCGGTTCCATAAGTCTTACAATACATTTTAACAAAACACTTTTGCCGGAGCCGCTTCTTCCGAATACAACAACATTTTCCTGTTCCTTTATATTCATCGATATATTATCAAGAACTATCATGTCTGAGAAGGATTTACTTAAATTCTTTATTTCAACTTCAATCATTCCTCAGCTCCAAAGAGAAACTGTAATTTTACCAAGCACCATATCAAATACTAAAATTAATAAGGATGAAACAACTACGGAACTTGTTGAGGCACGCCCAACGCCGACAGTTCCATTATCAGCATTATAGCCTTTATATGATCCAACAATACCTACGATAAAACCAAAGAAAAAAGTTTTGATAATACCCGGGATTAAATCAACAAACTCGACTGAATGAATTATAGCATTAATATAAAGCTGAAGGCTGATATTCTGGGAGAGATAAATTGCCAAAAATCCTCCGAAAAGTCCTAAAAATATAGCATATACTGTAAGCATTGGAAGAATTAGAGTACAGGCAAGAACCCTTGTAACAACTAAAAACTTAAATGGGTGTATGGCAGAAACCTCCATTGCATCTATTTGCTCTGTTACACGCATGGAACCAAGTTCAGCTCCAATTCCCGAACTAACCCTGCCTGCAAAAATTAAAGCCGTTATAACCGGCCCAAGCTCGCGTACAACCGATAATGCAACCATTCCCGGTAAATATGACCCGGCACCGAATCTAATCATTACAGGCTCGCTCTGCATTGCAAGAACCAGTCCTATAATAAACCCCGTAACACTTATAATAGGTAAAGTTTTAACTCCCAATTCATCCATGTGCTTTTTTATTTCGGAAAACTCATAAGGCGGGAAAAAAACATTTTTAAAAAAATCCAAAGAAAACATAAAAATGCCTGCCACCATGGTAAAGAAATCGATCAACCTTTTACCTGAAATGGACAATTGTTTTTGCAGTTTTGAGCCGGTTTCCAAGTTGATATTATAGATTTATTTAGCTTAAATAATAGGTGTTCTTAAAATAAGACACTATTTATTTTCTTTTGATTTACTTTTGATATTCAAAATAATAAAAAAACATGCTTAAAAAAAGTTTAAGCATCATTTATACATAGATAGAATTGTTACTGAAATGCATTTATATAGTGTTTAATTAAAGGTTTCATTTCGGACCATAGTAGAACTGTAACTACATCAAAGCGACAGTCAATTTCACTAATATCCTTATCATAAAGATATAATTCTGCCATTTTTTTAATCTGGCATATTTTGTTACTGGTAATCGAATATTCGGGCTCTCCAAATTCAAGATTTTTCTTCGATTTAACCTCAATAAAAACCAGAAAGCCTGTATCCATGTCTTTTGCAACAATATCGATCTCACCCTTATTTTCGAAATAATAATTTCTCTCAATTATCTGATACCCTTTTTTAATAAGCATTTCAACTGCCAAATCTTCTCCTTCTTTCCCGAATTTCTTTGAAATAACACTCATATTAAATTCTATTAAAAATAATCAGATTCTTCACTGATAATCAATTTCGCATCCAGATCAACCATATTTCCAATATTATCCTGCGATAAGATTTTTTTAAGAAAAGACTTTCTATGCAATGAACAAATACCGTACAATTTAATTGCGCGAATATGATCCTTAGTCGGATAGCCTTTATTTTTTGACCATAAATATTGTGGGAAATAATTATCTAATCTTTTCATTAATCGATCTCTTATAACTTTAGCAATAATTGATGCCGCAGCAATAGAAAAAGATTTTGAATCACCTTTAATAACGGGAATTACCGGAACAGAATAATCAAATGTTTTATTACCATCTACAAGGATAAGATCAGGTAATATTTTTAATCGCTTAACCGCTAAGTACATTGATCTCAGAGATGCCTGCAGAATATTTATCCTGTCAATCTGTCCGTGTGAGACTGCCGCAACGGCGAATGCAGCAGCATTTTTAATTATCAGCGGGAAAAGATATTCCCTTTCTTTTGCAGTTAATTTTTTTGAATCATTTATGCCTTCTATAAAGATGTGCTCATCAAATATTACGGCTGCACTAACAACCGGCCCGGCAAGCGGCCCTCTTCCCACTTCATCTACACCTGCAATCAATTTAATTTTATCAGTCAGAAAAGAATTATCAAAATCCTTCATTTATATTTCATCCGGATTATTTACCTAAATAAATCGCAATTAATCCAAACAACATATCTAATTTTAGAAGAAAACTAATTTTATTCAAGTTTTTTTTCGTATTGTTTTTAAAAAGAGAGTTAAGTGAATAAACAAGTATTGGATTAACCACAAACATAACTATAATAAAATATTCTATATTATAATATTTGAATAAGAAGGGTATAAATGTGGCCGTAATTAACAACAAAGAAAACAGCATAATAACTTTTTTTGAAGCATCAATACCATATAAATAAGGGAATGAAAAAATTCCTTCAGACTTATCACCTTCAATATCCTCCATATCTTTTATCATTTCTCTTATTACATTAATTAATAAAGCAAATAAGGCAGGTACATAAGCATATTTTAAATTATTTACGGAAATACCTCCATAAATGAAGGCCAGACCCGTTAAGAACGCAACAATAAAATTACCAAGTAGTATTATTCGTTTCAATCTGAATGAATAAAAAAAGAGTAAAGCTAATGCTGAGGCATCAACTAAAAAAGCATACTTGTTAATAAAGCAAGAAAGCGTTAAAGATAAAATCGAACAAATAGCAAAAAGGATGACGGCGTGGCGAGGTGATAAATTATTTGAGGCCAAAGGCCTAAAAGGCCGGTTTATTTTATCAATGTCTATATCAAACAGGTCATTTATAATATTCCCCGCAGCAGCAGCTATTGCCCCCGAAACCGACGCAAAAATTATTTTATCCGATTCAAAAGTTCCTGCAGAACAAATAACAGCAGCGATTAAAATTGAGAAAGAGGTAATAATTAGATTTACAGGGCGGGTAATTACAATTACTGCAATCAATTTATTTATTTTTTTGCTAAAACTCATTTACAATTCCAAAATGTATTTTACCATTGGCAAATGTATCGCCCTGCCCTAATGCGAAACTCACTTTAAGAACACCTAAGGCTGTTTCAACATTAAATCCTAACCCGTATCCAATTTTAAATGCCTGAGTAGTTTCGATATTATTCAACGGCTCGGCACTCCTTAAAAAATACCCGGTATCAAAGAAGAGAAATCCGAACGTCCTGTTAGTAAGTAACAGCCTGTATTCTAAATTTGACCATGCTATCCTATTCCCCGCAAACTGGTTTTCCAGGTAGCCCCTTAAAGAATTAGCGCCGCCGAAAAAAAACAAATCGCTTTCTTCATAATATGATGCCTTTATTTCTCTTCCATGAAGTCCCAAAGCCCCAATTTGCCTGTTGAACAGTTTATAGAATAAATCAAGATCGATCGTGAAGGTTTGCAAATTTTCATTAGTTGAAATATCCGGAGTGATAAATTGCTGCGGGCCATATATTCTTTTTCTGCTAAAGGAATATGCAGTTACGAATAGTAATCCCGAAGTGGGTGAATAAGGATCATCCCTTGTATCTACCTTGACATTAAATCCTGTTGAGACAGAACCTGAATTAAAAACAGTAAATACTGTAGAGTCAGATTGGGAAGGAATAACTAATTCAGTGGAAAAGATAAAAGAGGCAGACAAATTTTCAGCGGCCAAGTATTCGACAGTCCCTTCAAATTTCCGCTGTATATAAGTACTATCCTGCTTCCTTTGAAATAAATCTGCTGTAAAATTAAAAGGGTAATTGAATAACCACGGTTCGAAATATTTTATCTCAAGGTCCTGCGACGACTGGTTGAATTGCTGCCAATTAATTGAGGCAGCCCTGCCTGTGCCGAATAAATTTCTCAGACTCACATTTACCAACCCTGTTAAGTATCCGCCTTGATTTGAGCCAGTAGAGGGCACATAACCAATGATACCGTCAAAGTTATTAGTTACTTTTTCTTTAACGTTAATTTTTAACACTCCGTCATTATTTGAGTTCAAGTAAAATTCCGGTACAGATAAGGGATTAAAGAAACCAAGACGATTTAGTTTAGCTGCAATACGGTCAATTGAATTTTGAGAATATTCTTCTCCCGACTTTATATGTAATTCTCTTAATATTACATAATCTTTAGTAGAAGTATTTCCATTTATTTCAATTCTATCAATTTTACTATAGTTTTCCCTGCTAAAGTTCAGATGTAAATCAGCGAGATACTCGCCTGTTACCGAATCGGTATAAAAATAAATGGACGAAACCTTAATCTTGGCAAAGGGGTATCCATTATTTTCAAAGTAAGACAAAGATTTTGATATATTCTCTTCCAAAAGGAATTTGTTAAATATACTTCCTTCCATAAAACTAAAGAAGGGTATCATTTTTGTTGAGAAAAGAGAATCAAGTCCCGAATAAAAGATTTTTTTTACTTTAGTCGAAGCACCATCGTTTACAGTAATACTAATATTTATGTGAATTGAATCCGGTTTATAAGTTATGCTTGTATTGTCAAAAGAACTGTGGAAATAGCCATTATTTCCTAATTGAAGTGCTAACCTGGATTTAATACTATCAATTAACACGGTCGAAAATTTATCTCCTTTTTTAACATTGCTCCAAGCTATAAGTTCTTCTTCCGAGAATATCTCACTTCCTTTTATCTGAAGAGATTCAATTGATTGCGAAAAAGAATACGAGCATAGAATAAAGCAAAGGATAAAAGAATATTTAACACGGTGTAACATCAAGTGTTTTCATCTTCTTACCGATGGGGGAAATTCTGATTGAAGCTTTAAGTTCTTCTATTTCACTTATACTAATATTACAGACTTCCAAACGTTTTGCATTTAATACGCCAATTGATGATGCAAATGCCAGGCCTTCCTCGAATGTTAAATCATTATGCAATGCATATGCAATTCCTGCAACAAATCCGTCCCCGCTGCCGGTAGAATCAACGGTTTGTATTTTGGGCACTTCAATTTCATAATGGAAATCAAAATTTGACGCATACGCTTTTAACTCTCCATTTGTTAAGTACGACTGTTTAATACCATTACCATAAAGATATTCCAAAAATTCTAATTTTTCTTTTTCGGTTTTCAGTGAAAAATTAAGAGATTTTTCCGTTTCCGAAACGTTATTATGAATTATTGTAGGTGATTTTTCAATGCAATCTTTCAGATGAGTTCCGTAAGTATCACAGATAGAAATTTTGTCAAATTTATTTGCAGTTTCAATTCCAAAAGGGAAAATTATATCGGTTTCCTTACAAGAAGAACTTCCGGAGAATACAACAATTTCACAATTTTCAATCATTTTTCCCATTTTATTCATAAATGCATCTACTTCACCGGATAATACCTGTGAATTTGGACTGAATAACGTTGTAATTTTTCCAACTGATTCATCAAAAAGGACAATTGCTTCTCTTGTTTCATTTAATATCCGGATTGGAACTGCTTTTATTCCTTCTTTTAACACTATATCTTTGAAGAGCTTACCATTATACCCGCCTAAAAATGTTAGAGAAACATTTTCCGTATTAAGACAATTTAATTGCCTGCTAACATTTATACCTTTACCACCAGCACTAAATTTTTCATATCCGTTCCTATTCTCGCAGCCAAATGATATTTGTTTAAACAAAAATCTTCTTTCAAGCAGGGGATTTATCGTTACTGTTAAAATCATAAATGAATTCTCAGATTATTAAATATAGAAATAAAATTTTATTAAGCTTCACTTCCATTAATTTTAACTAATTTCGCAAACAAATCATACTCATTTGCACCTGTAATTTCAACGTCATAAAAGTCCCCTGCATTCAGATTAGCACCATCTACCGGAATTAAGACTTCCCCGTCAACTTCAGGGGCATCTCTATACGAACGGGATACAAAAAAATCCCCTTCTGTACCTTCAATCAGTACATTTAGTTTTTTGCCAATGAATTCTTTATTTTTTTCTATAGAAATTTCTTTTTGGATTTCCATTAATATTTCTTTGCGCTTTTGTTTTGTTTTTTCAGGTACGGGGTCACCAAGTAGAAAGCTGGATGTATTCTCTTCTACGGAAAAGGTAAAAACACCGATACGGTCAAACTTAATTTCTTTAATAAAATCGCATAGTTCTTCAAACTCTTTCTCAGTTTCATTTGGGTATCCGGTGATAAATGTTGTTCTTAGAGTAATACCAGGAATATTAGCACGCAGTTTTAATAATAATTCTCTTATCCGATTACCGGTTACACCGCGCCTCATAGATTTCAATACAATATCAGATATATGCTGCAATGGTATATCCACGTATTTACAAATTTTCGCATTTGCGGCTATAGTATCAATAACGTCATCGGGAAATTGAGATGGATATGCATACATTAATCTTATCCATTTAATTTCTTTAATTTCACTTAGATTATTCAATAATGTTGACAAGTATTTATGTCCGTATATGTCTATCCCGTAGTCGGTAGTATCCTGGGCAATTAGTATAATTTCTTTTGTATTATTACGGGCAAGAAATTCAGCTTCCCTGATTAAATTTTCCATTGAAACAGACTTATGTTTTCCCCTCATTATAGGTATAGCACAGAAGGAACAAGGATGATCACAGCCCTCAGATATTTTTAGATAGGCTGTATGAGATGGTGTTGTGAGAAATCGCTCGCCAAGAAGTTCAGATTTTAATTTTCCTCCCAGAGCATTAATAATTCCCTCATATTTTTCTGTTCCAAAAAACATGTCGACTTCCGGGATTTCTTTTTCAAGCTCACTTTTATATCTTTCAGACAGACAACCTGCAACAATAACCTTTTTAATTTTTCCTTCTTTCTTCAAGGCCACGGAATTTAATATTGTATTTACAGATTCTTCTTTAGCAGCCTCAATAAATCCGCAGGTGTTAATAATTACAGTTTCAGCATTATTAGGGTTATCAATCAAATTGAAATTATTAAGCCGGATTTGGTTCATTAATCTCTCGGAATCCACTGTATTTTTTGAACAGCCTAAAGTAATAACGCTTATTTTTTTATTAGTGCTCATAGCAAAAAGAATCCCTGATAAGATACAATGAATTGATTATAAATTAATTTAGAGAAAGAGTTTCAGATAAATTAAAAGCACGGGTGCCGTATACAATACCGAATCAAAGCGGTCAAATATCCCGCCATGTCCGGGTATTAAGGCCGATGAATCTTTAACACCGGCATCTCTTTTAATAAGGGACTCTATTAAGTCGCCTATTTGCCCGACGGTACCTATAATAAATCCCATAGCCAAAATATTAGTCCAAGATAAAAAGTTAAGAATTACCGGTTTTAATAATACAATAGATATAATGGCAAATAAGAGGCCAAAAACGGCACCTTCCCAGCTTTTATTGGGGCTAACCCGCGGAAATAATTTATGTTTACCGAGTGAACGGCCTCCAAAAAATGCCGCGGAATCGCAAACCCAAATTCCTATAAACATGGAAATTATTAAGAAGCCGCCGCGGGTATTAAAGTCCCCGATTGAAGGATAAAATTCTCTAATACCGATCAGAGAACCGGAAAACAAGCCTATATAAAGAATGCCAAATAAGGTAGCACCAATATTAAAAATAACAGAGCCTTTGTTCCTGAATAATTCCACCGCTGATAATAGTAACAATAGAATTACAAAAAAAGAATACGTATCAAAGACGTTACTTACCTGGTTAACCAGCAATAAAATAATTCCTAAAAAGCCAAGCCAAGTATTTGCTGCAGCTCCTTTTGCTTTAACAAGCAATGAATATTCATAAAAAGAAATCAGAGCAATTGTTAATACAAAAGTAAAAAAGAATGCACTACCAAAATAACTGGCAGCCAATATTACCGGGATACCTATAATAGAAATCAGCACCCTTTTAGTCGTATTTCCCGCAGGCATTATTTATCATCCTCCTGATCCTGTGATTGGTCTTTTACCTGCTCTATAAAATTGAGAGCATTATGCACATCTTCTTTATGCACCAGCAACTTTACAACTGAGAAATCACCAGGTGCAGGAAAGTTCCTATCCTTTTGAGACAGAATAGCTGCAGGAATATCTGCGCCTTCCAGATTATCTTTTAACATTTCAACTTCATATTCTTTATTCGAAGTATAGATAACAACCCAATTTCCCTCATTCCATTCTTCAGGCCTAAGAAAAAACTTCTCACTCACAAGTTTTTCTCCGCAATCACGGCAAATAGTAACACCCTCTATATATTCATAACCACAATTAGGACATACAGCCATAACGCCTCCTAAATATTATTTCTACGCGAATAGTATCTTTTAATTAAATAAATAGTCACGGCAAATAAAGCCGATAGACCGCAAAATATCATTAAAGAAGATGATAAATCAAAACTTTTACTTACCGCTTTATTTAATACATCATTATCGCCAAAGATAAAATAAAAAATTACCGCCATAAAGTTATTAATAAAGTGAAGTGATATCGGGACAAATATTGAACCGCTCAAATAAGCGGCAAAACCGAAATACAAGCCAAGAGCAATTAAAGGAATTAAAGCATAAGGGTTAAAGTGATATAAACCGAAGAAAATTGCAGTAATTAAAGCCGAAGTAAAAGGTTTTAACTTAAATTCAAAGCTTTTCTGGATAAATCCACGGAACATAACTTCTTCGCAGATCGCGGGAATAACTGCCGCTACAAAAACAACCAATATACCATCGAAGATCGTTCTGGCCGAAAGTAAATTACCATATGTTTTATCTACAAGATCGTCCAATCTGTCCAGGAATGTCTTAATTGTATGAATAAAACTTGAGTTAGCGGACCATAAAGTAAAAAAATGATTCTGAATACTTAAGAAGTACTCCATTAACGGGGTTAATATTGCCAGTCCGATAGTAAATAACAATAATTCTTCCCAACTAGGCAGATTGAACCGGATAATATAACCTACGTCTTCATAAAATGCTTTAGCAAGAATAAGAGAAGGTAAAAGCATAAAAAGGATTTGTCCGGCAATAGTCATCAATCTAACACTATTAACAGGGGCATTCTGAATATCAAAGCCAAAAATAGCTAATGTTAATAAACCTCCAACGCCCTGATATAATATAAATCCGCCGATTAAGCCAATGAAAGCGGCTAAAACAGGTGATATTTTTGGAATTATATTTTTACCCGGAGCAAGATTATTATTTTCATTTGATTCATTTAAAGGCGGTATATTGTTATTTTCATTCATTCGCTAATATTTCTCCTTATTTTACCTTTGAGACCGGGTAACCGTTTAATCCTTCAAAAGAAGTTAAGACGGCATCAATTGAGCCAATAACTATTTTTGTTTTAACCTTCACAGGGATTCTATAATTATCATCGGATAGCCAGACATATATGCTGCCTTCACTTTTAAACAGACCGCCTTTAATAATTATAGGTTCAACAATAATACAATTAAAAGTACCTGCCGTAACGGTGACTTGTTCTTTACCGAGATATTTAACGTCTAAAGTATAAACCGAATCATTATAAAAGTTTTGAAGACGAATTGTTTCACCGACATTTAATTTTGAAAAATTTATAGTTCTAGCATAATAAAAAGCCGAGACAATATCATTGACATACTTAGGTATTTTATACTCGCCCTGATTAGTCTTAGCTTTACCTGAACGCTGGTCAAAGAATGCGGAGAAATCTTTACTAAAACTTCCTTCACGTATATGCTGTTCAAACCGCCACGGGAAAAGACCGTCAATATCCAGAAATGTTTCATAATGATCTCTTACCTTATAAATCCAATCAAAGCTGGGAACGGTATTAACGTCAAAAGTAATATTATAAACGTCCCTGCCAGAAATTTTTTTAATTCTCGGTACAGCCATAGTAGCATAACCGGCTGTTACAAATCCATATTTTACATCAAAAGTTAATTTTTCACCCTCTTTAAATGCTTTATTTTCGACTTTTCTAAATTCATTCTTACTTTGGCAATTAATAAGAATTGAAGATGTGACTAATACAATGATTGTGAGAGTCTTCTTAAACATTAAGTTCTCCCTTATTAGGAATAATACTGTATACTTTTTTTATTTCTATTACAACTTCTTCCGGTGTAATGCTAGCCATACAATTAAATTTTTCACATTGATTCCGTGTACAATTTAAGCAATCTATTGAAGGAGTAAAAATTGTCCGATTATTTGTATAAGGCCCCCACCTTTGCGGGGAACATGCCGGTATTTTAGGATAAAATCCTATTGTATATTTACCGAGAGCCGCTGCAATATGAATGGGCCCTGTTGAATTAGAAATAAAAATATCGCAAATATCAATTAATGCAATTAATTCAGATAAATCGAATTTACCTGCAAAATTTTTTATCTCATCCGAAATTTGTAGTTCATCACATAGAACTTTTTCCGGAGCGCTGCCGGTAAGAAGTATCGTTACGTCAATTTCTTTTAAAATGATGCCGATAAGCTGCTTAAACCTGTTCAGAGGCCAATCCACAGCGCTTCCACGGCTGCCCGGATGGACAATTATAACCGGTTTAATGAGGGAAATATTATTTTCTTTTAGCACATTCCGGATTAAAGCTATATTTTTATTTCCGGCAAAAAAATTAAATTTCACATTATTGAAGTTTACAATTTCTTTTATTCCCAGAGGCAACAGTAAATCCACATTAAACTCAAGTTCATGCTTTTCGCCATATTTTCTGTGAACGAATATCTTCTTATTAAAAAGAAATGAATACCAGCGGTACCCGGTTCCTATCTTATATTTGATACCAGAGATAAATATAATTAAAGCAGTAATGAAAGACGGTGAAACCACCACAGCCGAATCAAATTTGTACTTATATATTAATTTAATATTATCATTCAATAATATTTTTCCATTATGCATACGAAGCACTAATATTTCATCAATATAACTGTTGTTTTCTGCGAGACACTTAGTATCTTCCCTTAAAAGAAAGGATACCTTGCATTCCGGGAAGTGTTTTTTAATAATTCCAGCCATTGGAAGCGACAGTATAACGTCTCCGATTCTATCTGTCCGAACTATTAAAAGGTTTTTTGGTGCTGTCATTTTCTTGAAACGTATGGATTATCATTTAAGTAAAACCGCCAGGGTAAATCGACTGATTTTTTAATTCCAATCCTTTTTGATATACTAATCCGGGCGTCATTAATTTTTGGCTGGTCAAGCAGGAATATTTTGTTCCCGGTAAGATCGACACCATAATGATCTTTAGTAATAGACATAGCCTTACAAACTTTACCCGGTCCGTTTGTTAAATTAAATTTTTCTTTTTCTTTTATCAAATCCCTTCCGAACCTGTTAAATATCATTCTATTTATACCTTCCAACGGTTCAAGAGCCCTTATAAGAACAGCAGTACCACTGTCCTGTGTTCCGGTTACAACATTACTGCAAAAATGGGCCCCATAAGTAAAATAGACATATAAAAAGCCGCCTATACCGAACATAATTTCATTTCTTTTTGTTTTACCCTTATAAGTATGAGCAGCTTCATCAACAGAGCCATCGTAGGCTTCAACTTCGACAATTATGCCCGAAAAAACGATCCCGCCGTCATTTTTAACAAATATTTTACCGAGCAGTTCTTTTGCCACCGTTAATAAATTCCTGGTGTAAAATTTACGTTCAAGTTTTTTATAAGTAGATTCCGGGTTCATATTAAATTGAAACGGATAAGTTTTTATAAGAGGGAAGAAATTACTATTCGCAATTTAAAATTCAAGCTGGGATTTAAGATTATCAATTTTTTGTTTATAGTACTCCTCTTTTTGCGGATTTTTTTTAATTAACTTTTTATAAACTTCAATTGCTTCAGCAAATTCACCCTGAGTAGTATATATTTTTGCTAATGTTTCAGAAACGATTAAGTGGCTTCCGGAGTCATTATCAAGAAGCAAGCTTTGCGAAATTTCACCTTCTCTCATTTCAGGAATTTTTGCGATCGATATATCTTTTGCAATCTGCTCCAGATTGTCATCTACCGATTTAGAAGGTTCTTCAGCTTTCTTTACCGATAATTTATCATCATGCAATTCCTGGGGAGGTTCGTTTCCAGGAAGGAACATATTTCTAGAACTGCCAATAAAAAGAGAACGCTGTTTTTTTACATTCTCTAATTCCTTAAGATAGTAGTCATAAGTTTTTTTAGAATGTATAAGGTCGCTTCCTTTTTTAATGTATTTATAAGCGCCGGGATAATCACCAATCAGGATATAAGCCTTTCCAAGAAGAAGATAAGCGGTAGCATATTGGGGAAAAATTTTTGTCCCCTCTTCCAGAATAAATATTGCCTGGTCTATATTGTTATTTTCAATCTCACTATTTGCCATTCTAACAAACAGAGGAGATTTATTATTATACTCGTAAATCAAATTAACTTTATCGTTAAATATTTCTGCCGGTGACTTAGCCAAATATTATTCCTTATGCTTTTGTAAAAGCATGTTTAATGGAAGTCAGAGAGACAAAAGAAAAGCCGATAAAGAATAAAAGCTGGAACGGCAATGCCGCTATTTCAAGAAAATATATTGACGAAGCAATACCGATTAAACAGTAAATTGCCATTATTAATTCGACGTAAACAGAAAATCCTAATTTCCTGCTCATATATTTTTTGCCGATCCAGGAATCTTTATTATCAACCACTTTAAATTTAGGAGTTCTAACAAATTCGCTTTTACGGTTCATCAATCCTTCAAAAACAGCACGTGAATTATTTACAGCAAAGCCCATACTGCCGGCCATAAATAGCGGGAAAAGGACAATCCTTTTTCGCCAGTCAGAATGCACATCCTTTTGTGAAAAAAGGTAAAAAATGAATGTCCCTACAAAAGCCAAAACGAATACGGACATAACAGCAAAGTAAGCATGATGAGGACCGCTATTTTTAATAAAAGTTAACGGAACATTTAATATTGCCGCAAGTAATATAAAGGGGAACACAATATTATTTGAAAGATGGAAAGTGGACTGCAATTTAACACGCAGTGGAATTTTTGCTCTCCAGACTAACGGAAGAATTTTCTTTGCAGTTTCTATAGCACCCTTCGTCCATCTAAATTGCTGGGATTTTAACGCATTTATTTCGGAAGGAAGTTCTGCAGGAGAAGTAAAATCTTTAAGAAATACAAACTTCCACCCGTTGAGCTGAGCCCTATAACTTAAATCAAGATCTTCGGTGAGAGTAGTTCCATCCCAATTGCCGGCATCGACAATACAACTTCTTCTCCAGACACCTCCTGTACCATTAAAATTTATAAAAAATCCTGCTTTATTTCTTACAGTCTGTTCAATAACAAAGTGGCCATCGAGAGCTAAGGCCTGAGCTTTAGTGAGGATTGAATAATCTCCGTTAATGTGTTCCCATCGTGTCTGAACCATTCCGACTTTTTCATCAGTAAAAAAAGCAAGCGTTTTTTTTAAAAATTCTTTTTGCGGAATAAAGTCAGCATCAAATATTGCAATAAATTCGCCTTTGGCAGTTTTCATAGCTTCTTTAAGAGCCCCGGCTTTGAAACCCTCCCTATTAGTTCTTCTAATATGTTTTATATCGAATCCTTCTTTTCTTTTTTCCTCAACAATTTTCTCAGTAATTTGAACAGTTTCATCAGTTGAGTCATCTAAAACTTGAATCTCCAAATTTTCTTTAGGATAATCAATTTCACAAACTGAATTTATTATTCGTTCGACAACATACAATTCATTAAATAAAGGGAGTTGAATAGTAACTTTGTAATCAGGAGTGATATCGTTTTTAGGAGTGTACTTTACATTTTTATATTTATTGTAATAAAATATCATTATAAAACCATGTAAGCCAAATACAAAAAGGATGAAAAGAGAAATAAAATATGAGATGAGGACTACGTTATCCATTTTATTTATAAACCTTTAGATTAAATTTATTTTACCAACCCGAAACCGTGTCAAGCAATATATTATCTGTAATATTTTCAATAGCAGCCTGTATGGCATTTCGTCTTGCAGCTATATTACTGGAAGATGCATAATCTGCATAGCCGGAATAGTTCTTATCAAAAACAGTTTTTCTTTTAACCATATCCTTGTAAGTAACCTGTACTTCAATAGTGATTCGTCTTGAAGTTACATTTTCTCCTGCGGAAACTACCGAAGGGGCATCATTTAAAGAAGTAACTATACAGGTTAATGTTGCATCCGCATCAGGTTTATTTGAAACCTGCAATGTATTATCATCAACAAACTTTTGTGTTAGTATACTTGAGAACAATTCTCCCAAACCGGGTTCTCCTGAACCACTACGGTCTAAAGTAGGACGAATTGATATATTCTTAAGATACTTAGGTACTGAAGCTCCGGTAAAAGAATATGCACAACACCCCACAAAATTAATCAGACTGCAAGTTATAAACAAGGAAATTATAAATAGGTGTAAGTATTGAACTAAAAACCTACATTTTTGCTTATTAACAAAGCTTTTCGCCCATTTTAATTTAGGCAGCAGGACTGACATTATGGCGTATTTATAAATCATATTCTTTAATTTTTCGATATAAAGTTCTTTCGCTTATTTTCAACATTTTTGCGGCATTTCTTTTATTGCCTTTAGTTTGGTCAAGAGCATTTTTAATTGCTTCTTTCTCCATCTGTTCAAGCGGCAGTATTTCTTCGGAATCATGATTTGCTTTAGACTCATCTACAATAACGTGCTGTCGAGTGATAATGTCTTTAAGCTCCATTATATCTTTTTTTATTTCAAATAATGCCCGGTACATCAATTCCCTATCTAATTCTTCAGCTGACCTGTTTAAATAAATGGGGAGATTTCTTGAAGAAGCCTGGCCATCACTAATTTTAATTAATTGTGAAAATGACTGTACATCCAGAATTCCACTTTTGCTAAGTGCAACAGCAGATTCAACTGTGTTTTTTAACTCTCTCACATTTCCGGGCCAATCATAGCTTTTCAAATATTCAATAGCATCCTGGGTTAATACCGGCATTTCGATTTTGCTTTCGGTAGAAAAGCTTTCAATAAAGAAGCGGGCTAACTGCTCGATATCGGATTTCCTTTTTCTTAACGGAGGAATACTTAAAGTAACAGCTTTTAATCTGAAGTAAAGATCTTCGCGAAATCTTTTGGATTCTACTTCCTGCTGCAAGTCCTTATTAGTCGCGGCAACTATACGAACATCCACTTTTGTAACTGTTTCCGAGCCGAGTTTAAGAAATTCATTGGTTTCTATTGCACGCAACAATTTAACCTGAGTGGTTAACGGCATATCGCCAATTTCATCCAAAAAAAGAGTTCCTCCATCGGCAATTTCAAAATAGCCCTTTCTGTTATCAAATGCCCCGGTAAATGAACCCTTTTTATGCCCGAAAAGTTCACTTTCAAGAATACCTTCAGGTATTGCACCACAATTAATACTTAGAAATTGTTTATTAGCTCTATGGCTGTACTGGTGAATTGCTTTAGCAAATATTTCCTTACCCGTACCGCTCTCCCCAAAAATCAAGACTGAAATATCCGAAACCGCTACCTGCATTACTATATCAACAAGCTCCCGAATCTCCTTAGCCTTGCCGATAATACCAAATTTATTTTTAAATTCTTCTATTGTCATTATTTTGTTTAGGGATGTAAAATTTAATATTTTTATTATTTTACGATAAAATATTTAAACTTGTCTAAATATACCACTTTTAGAAACCTTATTAAAGGTAATTAACGGGAAGAATTTATTTATAAAGCAATACTCAAACCATCGTAAGCATCAATAATTTCAATATTTACGATAGGACCCAGAGTTTTAGTAATATCCAGCAAGGTTGGTTCATCTTCATCGCTAATATGAGTTAATATAAGTTTTTTAATATTTAATAATTCAGCAATTTTTATTAAACCAGGGATGCTTACATGCGAGATTTCCGATATTAGAATATCCTTTTCAAATTCTTTAAATAACAGGATGTCTTCCAGACTGCCAATATCTCCCGTGTAATGAACATTTTTTCCATTTAGATCAAAAATGAAACTATTGCATGAAAAACTTAATCTATTATTAACGTCATAAACTCTGTAGGAATTCAAGTGAGTGTTTTGTTTCGCTAAAAATTTAAAATTTTCCGTAATTGTATATAAGTCGTCATTATAAAAAGGCACATAATTTATTACAAAATCCATCTTCTCTTTAAATATATAAGAATGATAGATAAAATCTTTTACCACTTCAATCAAACTTTCGTGAATGAAGATATCAAGCTTACTTTGCCTTACATTAAGTTTCATCTGGATAATGAAGGCACATAAACCGCTGAAATGGTCAGGATGAAGATGTGAAATTAAAATTCCATTTATTGAGTTAAAGTGTATGTTTTGAGAAAGTATTGCTTTTGAAATCCCGTCACCGCAGTCAACCAACAAATTATAATCATTTGATAGGAATAGAATAGATGAATGGAACCTGTTTATAGATGTTTTTCCCGAACCGGTTCCTATAAATTTAATTTTCAAGATATTTCTTTTAATTTAGACTTACATTACTAATTTATTAAATAAGTTTAAGAAAAATTGGATAAAAGTATTGTGATTTATTGAGTTGCAGTTAGAATAAGGTTAAAATTAAGCACTATTCAGTCGAAGCAGCGCAAGCATATCCGGTAATCAGGTTTCACTATAAGACAGCCTGTTATACTAAAACGAAAGCCAATTTTAACTGGGGGTTTCCGGTTATTTACCGTTGATATATGTTACTGAAAGAGCCTTTCCGGTTTCGTCACTAATTTCACATGCGGAAGCAACAAAATTCAGACTGCCTGTATTGCCGTTACCCGTAAATAATAAATCAACAAGTTTACCGTTAGTTATATTTAACGGAGTAGTTACAGTAGCATCAAACCATCCAAGAAGAACTGCGCCACCTGACGCATTCTTGATGAAAACTATATTAGATGAAGAATTTGCAATTCCAACAAATTTCAGTGCTGTTGTATCATATGATATTTTTAATGATATCGCACCGATATTATTAAAATTTGTAACCGTTAAGGGTATATCCACTGCATTGCCATCTGCTGCTGGCAGCCCGAGTGTAATTGTCGTCCCCTGGGCAAATATATTTGTAGAATATAACAGTAATAGACAGAAATATAATAATATTTTTTTCATAATTGTGCTGAACAAAAACTTAATTAACCGGGGTCCCGATATAATCGAGACCCGATGAATAGTTTACTAATATAACAAATCTTAATTCATTTTTACTTAAGCAGAATCATCCTGTTAATCTGCGTGTAATTATGAGCACCCGCATCTACTGTTATCCTGTAGAAGTATACACCACTTGCTGCTCCGCTTGCATTCCAGACTACCTTATATGATCCTGCGTTCTGTATC
>Ga0181520_10000583_pt1 | contig 79788 bp, 81 predicted proteins | sample PEATcosm2014_Bin_29_FD_132451 | JGI IMG/M metagenome (GOLD analysis project Ga0181520, IMG submission 132451) | Peatland microbial communities from MTU Mesocosm Facility, Houghton, MI, USA - PEATcosm2014_Bin02_30_metaG | ecosystem: Environmental > Terrestrial > Soil > Wetlands > Peat | place... | reverse complement strand
GGAGGCCGCAAATCAAGCCTCCAGAGGAACAAATCAACAGCAGCACAACTGATTTGAGGTTCAAAAAGCAACGCCAGGGCATAGCATCGTGAAAAGAACGCCTTTTTTCCGCAAGCTGTAAAGTCGTGCCCTGACGCTTCTCGCAACTCCAAATGAATATTTCCGCAAGCTGTAAAGCGCCGGCCTATCAGCCGAGCCCTTTCAAAACTGCGAATCGCGCGCTGATACAATCAAAAAGACCGAAAATCAGAAAATTTCAACTGAATTATTAGTGCAAATGTGCAAGAGGCAAGACCGATGACGCTGCGGCTTTTTAATACGCTGACGGGAGAGATGGACCCGGTGACGCCCGCCGATGGCGAGACGCTGCGGATGTACGCCTGCGGACCGACGGTCTACGACTACGGGCACATCGGCAACTTCAGGACGTTTTTGCAGGTGGATGTGCTGCGGCGGTTTTTGAAGCTGACGGGGATGAAGCTTCGCCACGTGATGAACATTACCGACGTGGACGACCGTATCTTGAACAACGCGGCGGCGGCGGGCATCTCTATTGGCGAATATTCGGGGCGGTTTGAGCAGGCGTTCTTTGAAGATATGAAAGCGCTCAGAGTGGAGACGCCGGAGGTGATTGCGCGGGCCACGGAGCACATTCCGCGAATGGTGGAGTTGGTGCAGAAGCTGGCCAAGGCGGGCGCGGCTTATCAGGCGGAGGACGGGAGTTGGTACTTTCGCCTCGCGGCGTTTCCGGAGTATGGCAAGCTGAGCAAAAAAGATTTGTCGGGAATGGAAGACGGGGCGCGGGTGGACCTGGACGAGTACGAGAAGGACTCGGCGCGGGACTTCGCGCTGTGGAAGGCGGCGAAGCCCGGCGAGGCTTCGTGGGATACGGCGATTGGGCGGGGGCGGCCGGGATGGCACCTGGAGTGCTCGGCGATGGCGATGGAGTATTTGGGGGAGAGCTTCGACCTGCACGCGGGCGGCGAGGATTTGATTTTTCCGCACCACGAGAATGAGATTGCGCAGAGCGAGAGCGTGACACATAAGAGATTTGCGCGGCACTGGATGCATGTGCGGTTTCTGCTGGTGGACGGGCGGAAGATGTCGAAGAGCGAAGGGAATTTTTATACGCTGCGGGATCTTCTGCTGAAGGGATACAAGGCGTCGGCGATACGACTGGCGCTGATTTCGGTGCCTTATAGGCATCAGTACAACTTTACATTTGAAGGGCTGGCGGAGGCGACCAGTGCGGTGGAGCGTCTGCGGACGTTTCGTGAGCGGCTGGCATCTGGGTCTTTCGCGGACGGCGAAAGTTCTTTATTGCAAGCGGCCGCCAAAAATGCGCACGCGGAATATTTGTCCGCACTGGCTAACGATTTGAATACCGCCGAAGCGCGGGCACCGATCTTCGAGCTGCTGCGGGCGGCGAATACGGCGATGGACCAGGGAGAGCTGAAGGCCGGAGACCGGGATGCGATTCTGGAGGTGCTGAAGGATTTTGACGCGGTCTTCGATGTGTTGGAGGACGGCGACGGCGAGGCTACGCGGCGGGCGCTGGAATGGGCGGAGAAGGAAGGCCGGATGAGCGAGGTCGCTCCGGAGCTCGTGGCGCGGCAGGGGTTGACGGATGCGGCAATTGAGACGCTGGTGGCGGAGCGGAGTTTGGCGAAGAAGCAGCGGAACTTTGCGCGGGCCGATGAGATTCGCAAGGAACTGGCGGATAAGGGCGTAGTGATTGAGGATTCGAAGGATGGGGTAAGGTGGAAGCGGAAGTAATTTCCAACAACATTCAGACATAGGAGATCAAAGATGGAAGCGAATGAAGTGCAGGAGTTGCAGGAACACGCAGAGCACGGGGAGCATGATCGGATGCTGCGGCCGGCGGCGCTGACCATGACTATCTTGGCGGTGCTGGTGGCGGTGGTCACGGTGCTGGGGCATCGCACGCACACCGAAGCGATTCTGAACCAGACCAGGGCCGCGGTGGAGCAAAATCTGGTGTCGGACGAGTGGGCCTTCTACCAGGCGCACAAGATCCGTTCGAACGACACGGATTTGACCACCGACCTGATGGGCGTGGTGACAATTGCCAACAAGGATGATGCAAAGAAGAAGACCAAGGGCTACGCCGACCATCAGCAGCATTGGACCACGGAGATCAAAGAAAGCGAAGACAGGGCCCATGAAAAGGAAAAGAAAGTAAATGAATACGAGGAGAAAGTGGAAGCAGCCGAGGCCCGCGCCGACCGCTTCGATCTCGGCGAGGTGTTGCTGGAGATAGGTTTGGTGATTACCTCCATCACGCTGCTGACCCACAAACGGATGTATTGGTTTGTAGGAATGGGATTTTCAGTTGTGGGGATTGTGGCGGCGGTGATGGGGGTTCTGCTGAAGTAATTGATGGGGCGGCGCGCGGTTTTACAGACTCAGAAATAGTGGTAGACTGGTTGCCGTATGAAAAACCTTTTGTTTGTCGCGCTTCTTGTCCTTTGCGCCGTACCGCTTGCGGCGCAAGCGCCCGCCACACCTGACGCCGCTCCCGCAATGGCTCCAATTCCTCCTCCGCCTCCTCCTTCGGACGCTGCTTCCGCTCCAATTTCGCAGCCGTCTACTCCAGCCGCACAGTCGCACGCGAGCGATCTCGGCTTCAGCTACAGTCTGCCGCAGGACTGGGAGATTATGGATACACCGCCGATGCTGCCGGCTATGTTGCAGAAAGCGGCCAGGGAATATGGCAACGAGACCGCGAAGATGGCTGCATGTGTCCAACTTCCGCTGACGGCCCACCACGGCAATCCGGCTTCAGCCATTGCGGTCGTGGGACTGTCGTTTGACTGCGTAGGACATTCTTACACCACCGCGGATATCCCGTCCGTTGCTTCCAACGTTACCGATAGCATGAAGAAGAACGTTGAGATCGACAATCCGGTCGATAACACCTATACGCTGGGCACGCACGGCATGTGGATTGAACGCGCCTCCGGCTCGCTGGCCGGCCATCCGGAGATCAAGAGAACCATGGAGACAGTTTGCAGCGTTCTCAAGAAAGGCGTTGTCTGCTGGATGACCTTGGCTGCCGACGATGCCGCGCTTCAGACCTTTGAGCAAGGTATGGTGACGCTGGACGGCGAGGATGCTACGGCGCTGGTTCCGGCTGACGCCTTGCAAAAGAAGCCGTAAAGAGGCCATAGTCAGCAATTAGCAGCACGATATTTGAGCGTCGGAATGCGCATAGTCAACTGGCCTTAAGTTCCGTTTTGGTCCACGGTTGCCTATCTCGTCTCATCTTTCCATACTTATGCGCCGATTAAATATGAGAGAGGATTTCCGCGTCTGCTCGCGGGTGTGCAGATTTGCCCTGCCCGTCATGCGCAGGAGCAGACGTGCAGCAGTGCGTGTGGAGAATACTCTCGCCAAGGGGAAGCTGCTCATGCTGTTGATGTGGACGGAAAATCTGAGCGTTGGAGTCAAGACTTTTGACGACGACCATAAGCGGCTGATCCGCATGATCAATGAGCTGCATGGCGCCATTGAGGACGTGGATGCTCAAGGCAAGATCGGCGAGGAGGAGATTGAAATTGCTCTTCACCGGTTGGAGAATTACTTTACGACCCATTGCCTTCGGGAAGAAGAGACGATGGCAAAGACCGGCTATCCCGGTCTGGTGGAGCACAAACAGGAGCACCAGATGTTTTTTGCGACGGTTACGGAGATGGCCCAGCACTTCCGCGGAAGCCGGGATCCAAAGCACGCCTCAGAAATCATGCAGTTCATGTACGACTGGTTGACGGATCACATCTTTGTGATCGATAGAAAATACACGATGCATATGAAAGCTAAAGGAATTACCTAAAAGCAGCTTCTAGCTTTTAGCTGTTAGCTTAAGCTCACTAGTAACAATCGAGGGCAAATCGAGTTAAGAGTCAGGAGCCGAGTCTCTGTTTCCTGCAATCCAAGAGACTATTGCGCAGACTGCCAGGATGGCTCCCATGACGGCAAGCGAAATGGTGATGGACACGTCGACCCAGCGGGCGGCGAGCATTTTGAACGCAACGAAGGCCAGCAGCGCGGCCAGGCCGTAGTGGATATAACGGAAGCGATTGAGCAGCGCGGCCAGGGCAAAGTATAGCGAGCGCAGGCCGAGGATGGCGGCGATGTTCGAGGTGTAGACCACGAAGGGGTTGTGAGAGACGGCCAGCACGGCGGGGATGGAATCGACAGCGAAGAGCAGGTCGGTGAGTTCGACGGCGAGAATGACGGGGAGAAGTGTACCTTTGGAGGGTTGTAGCTTGCGAAGCAATCCACGAATGGCTGCAGGCGCTTCAGGAACTGCGGAATGAGCTGAGCCTCCGCGGACCAGCCTCCATGCCGCATAGAGAAGAATCAGGCCGAAGAGCCAGGTAATCCATTCGAAGCGGCGCAGCAGAGTGATGCCGGCGGCGATGAAGAGCGCGCGCAGAAGGACGGCTCCGGCAACTCCCCAGAGTAGAGCGGTGTGCTGACGGCGCGGCGAGATGCGGAAGCCCTGGAATAGAACCAGGAAGACAAAGAGATTATCGACGCTTAGCGATGCTTCAATGGCATAGCCGGCAACGAATTCGAGGGCAGGCTGGCGGCCTTTGGCGATGGCGATCCAGGCGGCGAAAGCGGTTGCGACGGCGACGAGCAGAACGGTCCGGAGCCAAGCGAAAGTTTGAGTGCGGCGCGATTTGTTATCACGGCCAGGGAGAAATGCATCGATCAGCAGCAGTGCCGCCACTACCGCGTGAAATCCAATCCACCATGTCCAGGAAACGCCCGCTAACATTTTATGGCCAACCTCAGGAAGCCCGGCCGGTCTTGTTCAGGTAGCTGTAAAAACCCAGATCGACGCCTTGGAGAGTTTTGACGATGTAGAGAATCTGCCCGTAATGCATGGAGAAGTGCTCCACTACATGGTAAACAGCTTCCAGACCGCTGACTTTGTAACCCTGAATTTCGTACTGGGCAACCAAATCATCGCGGGTAAGCCGCGCCAGGACTTCTGACACCTGCTGGATGGTTGCGCCGAGTTGACTGAGGAGCACGGAAGCTGAAATCGATTCTCGCTGGTTGAATTCCGCGGGACGGTTGCGGTTGTCTTCCAAATGGTTGAACGCGGTGACCAGCCACTCCCGCACATTTCCGTCTAGGTGCAAAAGCAGATTACCAATGCTGTTGCAGGCTTCGTTGGGACGCCACCAGAGTTGCTCGTCGGTGAGCGGCTCGACGCAACTCTTGAGCCGTGTCCAGCATTGCTCGATGAGTATGTGGCGGGATTGCTCTAAAAATAGCGAGGGCACGTCAGCGGGTATGGCTATCATTGATTTCCCCTTTGCTTTAGCGCAGATTGATCAGCCGGATAGTTTCCATGAAGACATCGCCGTCGATGGTGAGGCTTTGGGCGCTGATTTTGTCCATGGTGTCTTTGTCGGTGTGGTGATAACTGTTGTTGGGGCCGTAGGTCATGTCGATGATGTCGATGGAGGGGACGCCGCGCTGGACAAAGGGTACGTGGTCGTCGGCAATATCACCATCGGTCTTGAAGAAGTCTTTCTCGTAGCCGAACTTTTTGGCTGCCTTGCTTACGAGGGCAACCAGCCAGCCGGTGGATTTGGTTTCGCGGAGAATGTCGAGATCCTTGTCGCCGATCATGTCGGCCAGGATGAAGGCTTTGATTTTAGGCAGGGTTCCGTCACGCGCCCATTTGGCGGCCAGGTGGCGTGTACCGTAAAGAGAGTCGGAGTCCGTCCAGGCGGATTTAATCGATTCTTCACCATCGTCGAAGAGCAGCCAGACGGAGTAGCCATCGAGCTTTTTGCCGTGGGCGGTATCCGCGCGCAATTGATCGGCGATGGCCAGCAGAAGGCCGGTGGTGGAGCCGCCGTCGTTGGCGCCGACGAAGTTAATGTCCTTGAGCCAGTAGTTGGTCTCGTAGTGCGTGGCGAGGACGATTACGCCGTCCTTTTTGCCGGGAAAGCGCACGATGAAGTTGCGCATGGGGACAGGGCCGATGGGTGTGGAGGCGGTGAAGGTGTCTTCTTCGAGCTGGTCGTGCTGGAATTGGGAGCGCAGGAAGGCTTCAGCCTTGAGGTGGCCGGGGCTGGTGGGCCAGCGCGAACCGATGGCGACAAATTGGCGAGCGTATTCGAGGGCTTTGGCGCCGTTGAAGTGCGGCTGGGCGGGGGTGGAGAGGGGGGTGAGAAGAAAAATGGCGAGGACAAATCCTGTCCAGAGTTGTTGAATCCCTGGTCCCCAAATGCGAGGGATCAGGGGCCCCCGCATTTTCACAGGAAGATCTGCCAAAAACATTTTCGAAAACGAGGAGAAGATCACTTCACGGCCTCCTTGGCTTCTTTGGCTTTGCGGCGCGCGGGATGTACCCACCAGGCGATGCCGATGCCAAACAGATACAGGCCCATCATGGGAATGGCGTAGATGCACACGGTCCATGGGTCGGGGCTGGGGCAGATGATGGCCGCCACCAGAAAGACGGCCAGAACCGCATAGCGCATATTCCGCCACAGAAAGCGCGGGGTGACGATGCCGAAGAGGGCCAGGAAAAAGATGAGAACCGGCAGCTCAAAGCTGATTCCCAGGCCGAGGATGATGGAGAGAAAGAAGCTGGAGTACTCCTCGATGGTGACCATGGAAGTGAAGTTGTGTCCGAAGTTCACGATGAGTACTTGCAGAGCGAGGGGTAGCACGTAGTAGTAGCCGAAGGCGGCGCCAGCGAGAAACAGTCCCACGGTGGCGGTCATGAAGGGAATCACAAAGCGGCGCTCATTTTGGTAGAGCCCCGGCGCAATGAAGAGCCAGACCTGGTAGAGAATGAAGGGCGAGGCCAGAATCGCACCGCCGATAAGCGAAACCTGAATGTCCAGGTTCAAGGGGTCCATGGGGTGAGTGAAGACCAGCGATTTGCCGAGGTTGTTAAGCGGGGCCTGGATGAAAGCGACTAGTTGCTTATAGAAGATTCCGGCGACGGCGAAGCCCAGGACCAGGTAGATGAAGGAGCGGATGATGCGCTTGCGCAACTCGTCGAGATGCTCCATCAGGCTCATGCCGGGCAGTTCGGCGCGTTCGGTCACGGCCTCACGCGCTTTGCCGATGGCTTCCGCGGGATCGATCATGCGCGCCTCCCGGTTGTCTTGCTGGTCTTTTTAGTCTTGGCTGGCGCCTTGGTTGCGGATGGTTTGCTTTTAGACGCGCCGGCGGATTTTTTTGCCGCAGGAGTCTTGGCTTGTGCTGGCCGCTTGCCTGGCCGGGCCGCCGGAACCGGCTCGCCGGTGGAGGGTGGGAGGATGCGCGGGTAGGGTTCCGGCGTAGCTTCGGGAGAGGCCGTGGTTGTGGCGGGGTATGCGGTCCCGTTTGGGTAGGGGCTTTCGATGGGCGTGGCTGAGGCAGTCGTCAAATTGGGGGAAAGCGCGGCAGCCGGCTCGGAGGCGGGCAGCGCGCTCAGCCGCTCGGCTTCCTTTTTGCGCCGTTCGGCCTCCTCAGCGGTGCGCAACTCCTCTTCCATCTGGAATTTGAAGTCGTTGGAGGCCTTGCGGACCTCGTACATGATTTTGCCGATGCGGCGGCCTATCTCCGGCAGCTTGCGGGGGCCGAAGACCACCAGCGCCAGCACCATGAGGATGATAGAGTTTTCGAATCCCAGGCTGGCTACTTGAATTGTGGGCGGCATCACCATGAAGATTTATGATACCTGCCCGCGCATGGGGCGAACAAATGGAGGCAGAGCCACATCATCCGCGCTGCCGGAACAAGCGCTTACAAAACATGCAAATAATTGCGGAACTAAAGATAGAGCCGCGCCGTACCTCTAATCAGAGCGGGAGCGCGGTTCTGCTCTGCTCGGAATGAGGAAGCAATGAAGCGGATTGCGATTGCGATTTTTTTTGGCCTGGTTGCTGGCGTGCTTTGCGCATATGGGGGATTCTCTGCAGGCATTATGAAGTTCTCGGTCATCGCTTTGGTTTGGGTCTTGCTGAACAGGGCAGTGATGGGTTTTGCGATTGGCATCTCCGGGCTGAAAGTGCATTGGGCCTGGAACGGCATTATCTTGGGGATAGCGGTCGGATCGATTTTTTCATATTCCCTTTTCATGAATGGGGGATTGGGAATTATTCCGCTGGTCAATTTCTTTGTCAATGGGCTCTTCGGGTTGATGATTGAGTTCTTCACAACCAAAGTCTTCAAGCAGCCATCGCTGGCGCGGTAGCAAATCAGCCTAAGTTTGCGATGACAGGCCGGGGCCGGGAAAGCACGACAGGAAAATGCCTATGGAAGCCGTCTATAACAGAACCGAGCTGCACGACATCCACCTAATCGAGGACGTTGAACGGCCTGATCCAAGCGATACTGGCTTGGGTATGTCCGAAGAGGACGGCTTGCACTATGACGTTGAGGCCGTTCGCGCGGATTTTCCGATTCTGCACCGGCCAGTGCGCGGCCGTCCGCTGGTCTATCTGGACACTGCCGCCTCGGCGCAAAAACCCATCCTGGTGATCGAGGCCGAACGGTCGTTCTATGCGGAGGATTACGCCAACATCCATCGCGGACTTTACTATCTGAGCCAGAGAGCAACCGAACGCTACGATGAGGCGCGGCGCAAAGTTCAGAGATTCCTTAACGCCCGGCACGAGCACGAAATCATCTTCACGCGCGGCGCCACCGAGGCGATTAACCTGGTGGCCTCGAGCTTCGGAGAGGCTTTTCTGAAGGAAGGCGACGAGGTGCTCATCACCGGCCTCGAACACCACTCCAATATTGTGCCATGGCAGTTTCTACGCCAGAAGAAGGGCATTGTGCTGAGGGTTGCCGCGGTCAACGACACCGGCGAAGTTCCGCTGGAGGAGTTCACCAGGCTTCTAGGTCCGCGGACGCGTTTCGCGGCCATCACCCAGGTGTCGAATGCGCTGGGCACCGTGCTGCCGGTGGCCGCGATGATTCGCGCGGCGCACGCGGCTGGGGTCAAGGTGCTGATCGACGGCGCGCAATCGGTGGTGCATATGGGAGCCGATGTGCAGGCGCTGGATTGCGATTTCCTTGCCTTCTCCGGCCACAAACTTTACGGGCCAACGGGCATTGGAGTGCTTTACGGCAAGGAAGCGCTGCTCGACGCTATGCCACCCTATCAGGGCGGCGGAGACATGATCTCAAGCGTTAGCTTTGAGAAGACGACCTACGCACCGCTGCCGGCCAAATTCGAGGCAGGAACGCCGGCCATTGCTCAAGCAGTGGCGCTGGGCGCGGCGATTGACTACGTGACCGATCTCGGGCTCGACCGTATAAGCGCGCACGAGGCAAGCCTGCTGGAGTATGCCACGGACCGGCTCTCCGCGATTGAGCCGCTGGCCATTATTGGCACGGCGGCGAATAAGGCTTCCGTTCTCTCGTTCATCATGGACGGGGTTCATCCGCACGACATTGCGCAGGTGCTCGACAGCCGGGGCGTGGCGGTTCGCGCCGGACACCACTGCGCTCAGCCGGTGATGGCACGCTTCGGCCTTCCGGCAACCGTGCGAGCCTCCTTCGGGCTTTACAACACGAGAGCCGAGGTGGACGCATTGGCGGAGGCGCTGGAAAGTGTGGAGGCTCTGTTCGTGCGATGAGCGATCTCTATCAGGAAGCGATTCTCGATCACGGCCGGCGGCCGCGCAACCGCCGCGCGATGGACAATTGCAGTCATCAGGCCCGCAACGAAAACCCGTCCTGCGGCGATGAGGTGGTTGTATACCTCAAGATCGATGATGGGGGCGTGATCCGCGACGCCGCATTTGATGGGCATAGTTGCGCGGTTGCGACGGCGTCGGCCTCGCTGATGACGGAAGTGCTGGTGGGAAAAACTTCAGCCCAGGCGAAATGCCTCTTTGACCGCTTTCACGCCCAGGCTACCGGCACTGAAGAAACACCGCTGGATGGAATGAAGGCTGAAGGGCAACGGCTCGCCCTGCTCGCAGGCGTGCGCGAATACCCGGTGCGGTTGAAATGCGCCACACTGGCCTGGAGCACGATGTTAGTAGCACTCGAAAACCAAAGGAGACCCGAATGAATATCGATCGAGCTGTATTTGTCTTTGCGGGATCAATGATTCTGATCAGCGTAACGCTGGCTCATTTCTTTTCACCTTACTGGCTGCTGCTTACGGCCTGGGTTGGCTTCATGATGTTTCAGTCCGCGTTCACGGGTTTTTGCCCTATGGCGATGGTGTTCAAGCATTTTGGAGTGAAGCCGGGAAGCGCGTTCCGGTAATGCCTGCCAGGGGAGCGCGGCGGGAAGGATGCGAAGATATTAATCTTTGCATTTCAACGATTTAGATTTTTTATTCACATTTTTGTTACACTAATAGGCAGTGGAAGTGGCTTTAGCCGGGCCGGATTTCTCTTCGGAATCCTTCGGCTGTGGGCCGCGTCTAACTGTTAAAGGCTTGCAACAACCCCGTGGATGGGGGCGCTTCAAAAGCGGCCGGGCGCATGAACCGGCAGATCTTCAGTTGAGCCAGTGCATCCACTGCAAGCCGTGTAATTGCTTTCAACATCCCCGTCTGCTGCTCCGATAAGGAGTGAGCGGACTGAAGGCGGAATACGGTGAACCTGGTACTCGATGATTTGACGGCGGCCTCGCCGGAGGCCGGCAGTGCATGTAGCCTGGAAAACTATCTGGCGCTCCCTGACCACACCATGGACGGCAGCATTGCGCAGGCGCGCGCGCGGCTGGGGACGACCACGCTGATTCTCGGCCACCATTACCAACGCGACGAGGTGATTCGCTTCGCCGACGCCACGGGCGACAGCTACAAACTCTCGCGCATCGCCGCCGAGGCGCAAGCCAAATACATTGTTTTTTGCGGCGTGCACTTCATGGCCGAAAGCGCCGACGTGCTGGGCCACGAGGGGCAGCAGGTGATTTTGCCCGACCTGAATGCGGGCTGCTCGATGGCCGATATGGCGGAGATATCGCAGGTTGAGGCTTGCTGGGAGGTATTGGAGCGGCTGGGGCTGGCTGGCGAGTTTGTGCCAATCACTTATATCAACTCGTCTGCCGCGATTAAAGCCTTCTGCGGCGAGCGAGGCGGGCTGGTCTGCACCTCGTCCAGTGCGCGGGCCGCCATGGAGTGGGCCTTCGCGCGTGGCAAGCGAATTTTGTTTTTGCCCGATCAGCATCTGGGTCGCAATACGGGATATTCCATGGGCATTCCGCTGGAGGAGATGGCGGTGTGGGATCCGTGGGGATTGCAGGGCGGTCAGACCAAGGAGAAGCTGGCGGCGAGCCGTGTGCTGCTGTGGAAGGGCCATTGTGCCGTGCATCAGCGCTTTTTGCCCAGCCATGTGGATGCGGTACGCGCAAAATATCCCGGCATCAAGGTGATTGTGCATCCGGAGTGCCGCTTCGAAGTCTGCCAGAAGGCCGACGCGCAGGGTTCGACCGAGCGGCTGATTGCGCTGGTGGAGCAGGCGCCCGCGGGGCAAATGTTTGCCGTGGGGACGGAGATTCATTTGGTCAACCGCATGGCGCGCAGATTTGCGGAGCAGGGCAAAAAGGTCATCACCCTGGACGATACCGGATGCCTGTGCACGACCATGTATCGCATCAGCCCGCAGCACCTGGCCTGGGTTCTGGAGAATCTTGTGGAGGGCCGCATGGTCAATCGCATCCAGGTGAAGCCAAGCGTGAAGCATTGGGCGAAGGTGGCGCTGGATCGGATGCTGGAAACAGTTGTCCGCTGACAGCTAACAGGAAAGAGCGGACAATGGAAACGATAAGTAGTAAACTGTAAGTGTAACTGTAGGCTGTAAGCTGTTAGCTGTTAGCTGAGAGCTATCCCCATGAAGACCTTCACTCTCGAAGAAGCGCAATCTCTGCTGCCGGTGCTGGAGTCGCTGCTGAAGCGCGCCATCGAAGATAAGCAGTCGGCTGTGGAAGCGGAGTCCGGCCTTTCCGAGTTGTCCCGGCGCATCTATCTCTCCGGCGGCATGAGGGTGGATGCGGACAAGGTGGCTAAAATGCGCACGGATATGGAGGGGCACGTGCGCAGGGTTCGCGAAAGCATCGAGGAGATCGACGCCATTGGAGTGCAGGTGAAAGACCTGGATGCCGGGTTGCTGGATTTTCCTTGCAGGCTGGACGACCAGGTGGTGCTGCTCTGCTGGCGGATGGGCGAGCCGGCCATCGAGCACTGGCACCCTGTGGACTCCGGCTTCAAAGATCGCCAGCCGGTGGATGAACGCTTCCACAGGCGCTCGGCGTCGGGCAACCGGCCGAATTAGGGTGTTGATCTACTTGTCACACGCATCGGATAGACTATAGCGTCTACTAGGGATCGGTTCGGAGATGAACAGAGTCCAGAGTTTTAGACAGATGGTGCAAGATCGAGGACGCCAACTTCGGAAGCTCCCTTTTTCTGAGCTTGCTGCATTGGCAACTCTCCCAGCCGAAGCGGTGATAGTGGACGGACACAAAGGCACACTATCTGTGATTGTTGAAAATTGTGATGATAGAAAGCTTAAAATCGTCGTGCAAGGATTCCTTTGTATGTGGATCCCAATAATAAAACACGTTGCATTACATGGTTTCTACAAGCACCCGGACGGTTCGATCACGGAAATGCAAGAAGTTGAGTTCTATGATTATGATTGATCAGAACTTGTGTTACGAATATTAAGTATATCAACGCCTCAAATAGGAATAGGACTATTTCTGGAATTTCTTATGGAATATCTTTCTTGAAGAGAATCCTGATCGCCCTTTGACTCATCCATTCTTATAAGAGAGAAAACAGCTTTGCAGATGTTCTACTGCCCGTTTCGGGCACACAGGCGTAGTGTGGTTTTCCCTCTGTTACGTTTAACTCAACCAACTCATTAACATTACCAACCTAACAACGTTTCCCGGAGGAAATCAATCATGCTATCTGTAGGCGCAATTTTTCCAAGCTTTGAATTGACCGCCGTGGTCGATCTCGACCTCAAGAAGGCCTTCCAACCCATCACCGACAAGAGCTTTGCCGGCAAGTGGAAGGTCTATTTTTTCTGGCCCAAGGACTTTACTTTTGTCTGCCCGACGGAGATTGCCGCCTTTGGCGAGCTGAACAAGGAGTTCGCCGCGAGGGGCGCGCAGGTGCTGGGCGCGAGCATAGATTCGGAGTTCGTGCACTGGGCTTGGCGTAACGAGCAGCCCTCGCTGAAGAATCTGCCCTTCCCCATGCTCAGCGACATCAAGCGGGAGCTGTCGGCGGCGCTGGGCATTCTGGACCCCAAGGCCGGTGTGAGCCAGCGCGCCACCTTCATCGTGGACCCGGAGAACGTGATTCGCTTTGTCTACGTGACGGACTTGTCGGTGGGCCGCGAACCTCAGGAGGTTCTGCGCGTGCTGGACGCACTGCAGAATGGCGGACTGACTCCGTGCGGCTGGCACAAGGGCGAAGCGACGATCAAGGTGTAAGAGTGTGAGATGTAGTATCCAACCCTTAGATCACCTCGGCGAGCATAAATCGCTCGCCGGGGATCCCAAAGCCGCAACAACAAAAAACACGGCGAGGGTGGGGTGGCCGGCGGATATTGAAATGATCAGGCGACAAGCATTTCCGGGCATTCTACGACTACAGGACCGTAGTTGCGGTAAACCGATTGCGTAAACGTAGTGGAAGGCCCTTAGGGCTTAGCGGGTAGCGGCTGCCAGAGCTCAATCTTATTCCCATCTGCGTCGTAGATCCATGCAAAGCGGCCGTAAGATTCATCCATTCGTTTGGGGTCAATCTTTACGCCTTCTAGTTTTAAGCGGTCGAGCAAAGCATCCAGATCGTCCACGATGTAGTTGATCATGAACGGTTGCGTGGCTGGGAAATAGTCGGTTGAGGCGGGAAAAATAGTCCAAACTGTAACGTGTTTCTTCTGCGGGTCGTCGTGTTCGCGCCAGGGAAGCATAGCTCCTCCGCCTTTGTCGGCGAGTCCAAGATGCTTCGAATACCATTCGCGCATCTGATCGCGATTCGCGGATTTGAAGAAGATACCGCCGATTCCGATGATGCGCCCACGCTGCTCCATTTTGACAGGCGCACTCGACTTTTCAGGTTGCGGCGATTGTACTTGTTGTCCTTCTATTGAGCAGGTCGAGATGAGCAACAGCGAGCTGAGCGCAATTGTGTTCCAATGTATTCCGTTCATGTGTGGATTATACAAGCTTCGATTAGAAAGATAGCCCGTCATATTCCCCTGAAGATCACAGAAGAGATAGTTTTTCCGCAGCTTTATGTTTTGATGGCCTGATTACCTTACCAGGATTCGAAAGTGACCGTCTCCCGGCCTGAGAAGAGCGAGTGCTTCTGGAAGTTCTGATCGTCGCGATGGGGAAAGTCATTGCGGAAGTGAGCGCCGCGGCTCTCCGTGCGGGCCAGAGCGGAGAGCAGGATGGCGCGGGCCACGCGGCTCATGGCCAGGGCCTCGGTGAGGCGGCGGCTTCCCTTGTTTTGTGCAGATAATTCCGAGAGAGCATCGTCGCAGGCTTGCTGAGCGGCAAGGCCCTGGCGCAGGGTCGATTCCTCGCGCAACAGTCCGGCGTAGGCCCACATGGAGGCTTGCAGGCTGGCGATGATCTTTTCCAGATGCTCCTGCTCGGTGGGAGTCAAGGGCGCAGTATCAGGCAGAGACATTTCAGAAGCCTGCCCCTGCGGCAAGCAGTCGTCGAGCATGGACTGAGCGGCGCGTGCTCCGAAGACCAAGCCTTCGAGCAACGAGTTGGAGGCCAGGCGATTAGCGCCGTGGACGCCGGTGCAGGCTGCTTCTCCGGCGGCGTAGAGTCCGGGCAAAGTTGTGCGGCCATAGAGGTCGGTCTTGATGCCGCCCATCAGGTAGTGCGCAGCGGGGCGAACGGGGATGAGATCGCGGCTGAGGTCGAGCGAGTATCGTTCGAGGACGGCGCTGATGCCGGGAAAGCGGTGGCGCAGGTCGATATTCTTCACGTGGCGCATGTCGAGATGGACGACCCGGGATTCAGCGGCGGTTGTGCCCATGCCCTCGCGGGCGATGGCGCGGGCCACCACGTCGCGTGGGGCCAACTCGATCAGCGGATGATAGCGCTGCATGAAGCGCTCGCCGCGATCATTGAGCAGGATTGCGCCTTCACCGCGCAGAGCCTCGGAGAGCAGGAAACGGGGCGCGCTGGCGAGCGAGAGGGCGGTGGGGTGGAACTGATAGAACTCCATATCGGCCAGCTGCGCACCGGCTTGAGCGGCCAGGGCGATGCCGTCGCCGGTAGCCACGGCGGGGTTGGTGGTGTCGCTGTAGACTTGGCCCGCTCCTCCGGCGGCAATGAGTATGGCGCGGGCGCTGATGCGTTGCTGGAGCCGCGGACGACGGTCGCAACTGAGCAAGTCGGCCCCGATGACGCGGCCATCGGCGACGATTAGGTTGGTGACTGTGGTCCACTCAGCAAAGCGGATGCGTTTGTGGACGCGGGCAAAAGCGGCCAGCGAACGGCTGATCTCGGCTCCGGTGGCGTCGCCGTTGGCGTGCAGAATGCGGGCCAGGGAGTGTGCGCCTTCGCGGGTGCGCATGAGCTGACCGTCTTCTGAGTCGAAGGCCGCGCCCCACTCAATCAGCTCGGCCACGCGAACCGGCCCTTCGGCCACCAGCGTCTGGGCCGCTGGACGATAGACCAGCCCATCGCCGGCGTTTACGGTGTCTTCGAGATGGAGCGCAACGTCGGCATCGCCCTCCATAGCGACAGCGATTCCGCCCTGCGCATAGTGGGTGTTGGATTCGGCGACGGATTCCTTGGTGACTACGAGGACCTCGCCGTGGCGGGCCAGTTCGACGGCCGCGCGCAACCCGGCTACGCCCGCCCCCATCACCAGATAATCGACTTGAGTCGTTGCTTGCATCAGGGTTCAGGCTATCACTGAAGGGCAGGGGGTAGAGATTTCGACGGTTTCCCGCAACTTATGCCCTAATCCCGTGTAATATCATTCAGAAGCTGGGACCGGATGGCAGCGCGCGCAGCAAAGTGTTTCATATTGCACAGAATTGGCCCCAGATGCTAGAGTCAAATTCGCTCATGGGGTAGGCAGCAAACCCCTACTTTGTGAGGTCGATTCTGGAACGGATTCGCAATCCTTACGGTGGCTGCTGTTGCCGGGCTGTTGTTGACGGCCGCAGGGTACCGCACACTAACACGCAACCGCAAACACCTCAGGAGGGGTCATACATGCGCGGATTCACAACTCTACTCTGCTCAGCAGCATTACTTGCGGGCCTGGCCGTAGTGGCGCCAGCGCCAAAGGCTCACGCGCAAATTTCTATTGAAATCGGCGAACCACCCGTTTGCCAGTGGGGCTACTACGAAACTCGGCCTTACAGATGCGCGCCCGAGGGCTTTTACGGGCCGGATTACTTCTACAACGGCATCTTCCTGGGCGTGGGTCCCTGGGCCGGCTGGGGCTATGGTCACGGCTGGGGCGAACATCGCTTCTACGATCATGGCCATGGAGGCCGCTACCACGGACGGGCCGGTTATTATGCCGAGCACGGGCATTATGCTCACGGCTACGATGATCGTCACCCTGGGGAACACCACGAAGGTCACCCCGGAGGTGAGCATCATGAAGGACACCCTGGCGGGGAACACCACGAAGGGCATCCCGGTGGTGAGCACCATGACGCGCCACACCATGACGCGCACCCCCGTTAACCAGTAGCCGCGAAATCAGGCGGCATATTATAGAAAAGCGGCGGGGCCTGAGGGCTCCGCCGCTTTGCATTTAGCTATACTCTACCTGCAATGAAGAGTGAAGTTGATCTTCTGTGAGACCTTGTTGGGAAAATCGATCACGAGGTCTTCCCAGCCCTTGAAGTCCTTGAATTCCGTCGTATTTGCGCCCAAATCCCAAGTCGTGATTACATCCTCCGAGATTCCAGGTCTCGAAAGAGATTTTTCCCCGGCGGGAGCCTGAGCGCCGTCGCTTCTTTCAAAGTGATACTTGAATTGGAGGGGTTCCGTAGGGATGACTCCCCAGGCGAATTGCAATTTTACCGGGCATGATCCCGTGTACACAAAGTTCTTCACAATATTTCCGTTATGTGTCAATGCATAACCGCCGATACGGACAGCCGCCGGCACGGCGCGATGTTGGGCCTGAGCGTGGGCTATCTGGCTAACGATTCCCAGGCAGAGGCAAATAACAGTTATGCGTACGATACTGTTCACTTTCATTTTCTCTCCTTTGACCTCGTAATGCAGATTATCGGCAGGGATTGCCGACAGTTCGCCAGTGTATAGAGCAGCGCATAATTCTTGCAAGTGATTTTTTCAATATCACTTCAAGGCGATAATTGCTTTTGTAGGAGAATAAGTGCCAAATTTGCGATTCTTCGAGCTGTTATTCCAATGCTGCACCCGATAGGTCTAGTCGAATTAGACGGGTAACTCGCGCAGGCTTGCATTAGGATAAAAGTACTGTGCAGACGATACGAGTAAAAACAGCTTCGGCGAAGTACGAGGTGGTGGCGGGCAGCGGGCTGATTAAGACGCTCGCACCGCGCATTGAGCGAGTCTGCGGCAAATTGCCGCGACGGGTTTTTGTGGTGACTTCGGCGCCCATCTGGGGGCTGTGGGGGCAGGCCATGCAGCGGTCCTTCAAGGACGCTCCGGTGGTGCTGTTCCTGGAGCCGGGCGAGAAGCACAAGACGCTGGCCAGCGCGGAAGGCTTGCTGCGGCAGATGGTGGAGGCGGGCGGAGATCGCGGCAGCCTGCTGATTGCCTTTGGCGGCGGGATTGTGGGCGACGTAGGCGGGTTTGTGGCGTCGATCTTCATGCGCGGGATTCCCTATGTGCAAGTCCCGACGACATTTTTGGCGCAGGTGGATTCGTCGGTGGGCGGCAAGACGGGAGTGAACCTGCCGGAAGGCAAGAACCTGGTGGGCAGCTTTTATCAGCCGCTGGCGGTCTTTGCCGATATCGACGCGCTGAAGACGCTGCCGGAGCGCGAGCTGCGCGCCGGGCTGATGGAGAGCGTGAAGGCGGGCATCATCCGCGACCGGGCGCTGGTGCGCTTTATGGAAGAGCACGCGGAGGAGGTGCTTGGGCGCGATGCCAAATCACTGGAAAAGGTGATTGCCGCGTCCGTTCGCATGAAGGCCGATGTGGTGAGCCGGGACGAGCGCGAGGGCGGGCTGCGCATGATTTTGAATTTTGGGCACACGGTGGGCCACGCGCTGGAGCAGGCGACAGGCTACAAGACGCTGCTGCACGGCGAGGCGGTGGGTTGGGGGATGGTGGCCGCGCTTTATGTGGCGCGCGCGCGGGGAACGATTTCGAACCGGCAGTTCGAGCGGCTGGAGAATTTGATTCATCTCTATGGACCGCTGCCGGCATTGAAGCTGAAGACTAGCAAGGTGGTGGCGGCTGCGGGCGGCGACAAGAAGAATGTCGGCGGGGTGAGACGGTTTGTGCTTCCGCTTGGCATCGGCGACGCGGGCATATTGGAGGATGTGACGGCTTCGGAGCTGGAGGCGGCTGTGAGGTATATGCTGGGGCGCGCAGGGAAGCTGAGTTAGCTTTACCAACTCAAATGACAAAGAGAGGGCATGAACGGCAATGAAGGAAGACATTCTTGAGCAACTTGTTGACGATTATCTCCAAGCCAATGGTTACTTCACGAAGCATAATGAGAAGTTCAGACCATTAAAAGATGATAGATATGTTTCAAAGAAGGATTCAGGATATAGCGACATTGATGTGATTGGCATACATCCATATCATAAAGGCTCGCGTCGTATTAAGGTAGTCAATTGTAAAAGTTGGCAATCTGGGATCAAACTTGACCAGTGGTTTTCCAAAATAAAGGAAAAGAAAGGCATAAACCATAATAGGAAGGAAGCATGGAAGATGTTTCGAGAGCTGGCTAATCAGAAATGGGCTGATGGCTTCATTTCCAGAATCAAAAAGTTGACTGGATCGTATCGCTTTACATATGTGATTGCTGGAACCGAGATAATAGGTAACCAATCCAAATGGAGGAATGATAAAGAATTCAAGAAGAACTTGCACGGAAACCCAATCGAGTTTCTCACTGTAAAAGATATATTGGATTACATGCACAAAAATACATCCAAGACCGTAGCGCCTTCAGATGTGGGAAGGCTTTTGCAGGTAATAAATGCTAGTAAATGGATGAAAAATATGAATGAAATTGAGATCTGAATGACAACCACCGGAGCCAAACCGCAGGGAGCAACCGACGAGGCTAGCGCGGCGCGCGCTGTGCGGGAGATGTTCGATGCGATTGCACCGCGCTATGATCTGCTGAATCATGTGCTCTCTGCAAATGTAGACCGGCTGTGGTGGCAGCGGGCGGCGCGGAGGTTTCGCTCTGTGCTGGCCGAACCCGATGCGGCGATGCTGGACATCTGCTGTGGCACGGGCGACATGACCATGGCTCTGCTGAAGCGGCGGCCACGGGGCGCGCGACCTGTGCTGGCGGCAGATTTTGCGCGTAACATGTTGAGCCGCGGTGCGAAGAAGTTTGGAAGGGCCACGCGGAAGGCGGGCGAACCGTATGCTGTTCCTCTGGAGGCTGACGCGCTGCATCTGCCGATACGCACAGGGTCGCTGGATTTGATTGTCTCGGCCTTCGGGTTTAGGAATCTGGCCAACTACGAGGCCGGACTGAAGGAGTTTCATCGCGTACTGAAGCCGGGAGGGCAGTTGGGGATTCTGGAGTTCAGCGAGCCGGGCGGCCTCGTGGGCAAGGCCTATGCGGTTTACTTCCGACGGGTGCTACCGGCCATTGGGCGGGCGATCTGCGGCAAGGAAGGGGCATACAGCTACCTGCCGGTTTCGGTGGGCAATTTTCCCGTGCCGGCGGAGATGCTAGCACTGATACGAGCGGCCGGATATGAGCAGTGCGCGTGGCAGCCGTATACCTTTGGAATTGCGGGGTTGTACACGGCGCGGCGCGGCGCTGTAGCCTAAGGACGCGATGGTTTTCGAAGCCTCCAAGATAGCCGGGTTTTCCGTTGAAAAACGGCGTGTGGCGCTGCACTCCATGCTGGCGGCTGCGGCGATGACGCTGCTGAAGCTCGGGGCGGGGCTGCTTTCCGGCTCGCTGGGCGTGCTGTCGGACGCGGCTCACTCTGGTCTTGACATGGTGGGCTCGGCGCTCACATTTTTTTCCGTGCAGGTTAGCGACAAGCCGGCTGACGAAGACCACACCTACGGCCACGGCAAGTTCGAGAACTTCTCGTCCTTCGGCGTGGTTCTGCTGATGGCCGTCTCTAGCGGGTGGATTATCTGGGAGGCGATTGAGCGGATTCTTCATCCCACGAAGGAGTTGCAAAACCTGGGCTGGCCGGTTGCGGTGGTGATGCTTTCAATCGCAGTGGACTATTGGCGGTCGCGGCGGCTGCGAGCGGTGGCGGATAAGACCGGGTCGTCGGCGCTGGCAACTGACGCCTTTCACTTTGCATCGGACATCTGGTCGTCGCTGGCGGTGCTCGCTGGGTTGGGCGCTAGCTGGTTGGGCGCGCGCTACGGAGTAGGTGCGTTGCGCTACGCGGACCCGCTGGCGGCGGTGGTGGTTTCTCTGCTAATTCTGCGGCTGACGCTGAAGCTGGGGCGCGAGGCGGTGAGCGTGCTGCTGGATGAGATTCCCGCCGAGATGCGGCAGCGGTTGATTGCGGATGTTACACAGGTGCCGGGAGTGCTCAGCGTGGAACAGGCACGAGTGCGTCGCGCTGGAGCGGGATATTTTGCGGACCTGACGGTTGCCTTGCCGCGGCGCTACACCTTTGAGCACACCGGCGAGCTGGTGCAAGCGGCCACAGATGCCGTACATCGCACGCTGCCGGAGGCCGATGTGGTGATTCACACGGTGCCGCGGAAGGCGCGGGCCGAGAGCATCTTCGACCGGGTGCGGGCGGTGGCGGCGCGCAACAACGTGAGCGTGCACGAGCTGAGCGTACAGTCGCACCGGGGAAAGCTGCGCGTGGAGCAGCATCTGGAGCTGGATGAAGCGTTGCCGCTGCTCAAGGCGCATGATTTTGTTTGCGCGCTGGAAGCGGAGATTCTGCGCGAGGTGCCGGAGATTGACGGTGTTCTGACGCACATCGAGAGCGAGCCGGCGACCATTGAGCCGCCGGGAGAGCAGGTGGAGGCGGATCGCCGCATCGAACAGGCGATGCAAGCGGCAGCTGCGCAAATCAGCGAGATTGTGGATGTGCATGAGATTTTAGTAAGCCGCTCGGCTGAGCACATACAGGTTTCGTGCCACTGCACGCTGCCCGACGATTTGACCATGGAGCGGGTTCACGTAGCTATCACCGCGCTGGAGGACCGCTTCAAGCTGGAATGCCCGGAGGTCTATCGCGTAACGATTCATCCCGAGCCGGTGACGGATAATTTACGGTGACGGCGTGCAGAATTCGCATAGCGCTGACACGAATTTATGGAAATTGGAGAACCCAGGCCATGATGCATCGTCCCGTAGTTAATTTTTTTCAGATTGCGTCGCTGGTGATGTTGCTGGTGGCAGTGGCGCTGCTGTCGGCTGTCACTACCATGCACTTCGTCATTCACGGGGTGGAAGTGAAGGTACCCTCGCTCAAGGGAATGACGGTGGCGGAGGCGCGCAGCCAGACCTCGGGGCTGGGGCTGAACCTGGAAGTGGACAACCGCTACTACTCCGGAGACGTGGCCGCGGGACACATACTTTCGCAATCGCCCGCGCCGGGAACGGTGGTACGCCGGGAGTGGCGAGTGCGGGTGGCGGAGAGCCTTGGACCGCAGAAGGTGGACGTTCCGGAGACCGTGGGGCAGGATGTGCGGGTGGCGGCGTTGCGGCTCAGGCGCGTGGGGCTGGAGGCGGGCATGACGGCGCAACTGCCCTGGAGCAAGGCTGCCGAGGGAACGGTACTGGCGCAGGATCCGCAGGCGCACGCGCAGGGGATTGCGCGGCCCAGCATTGATCTGCTGGTGGCAGCGCCGAGTGACGACACGCCTGACGGTTTTGTGATGCCCGACCTGACCGGCCTGCCGGTGGTGACCGCGCAGGCGGAGCTTCAGCGCGTGGGCATTCAGTCGGAGCGGCCACGGTTTGTGGATGTGCCGGTGGCGCCTGTGGGCACGGGCAGTGCGCCGCCGGTGATGCCGGTGAAACCGGGAGCGGTGATTGAGCAGCAGCCCGTTGCAGGCACGCGCGTGGAGCAGGGCGTGCGGGTGACACTGACAGTGGCGAAATAAAAGAGATCAGAGAACAGACCGGCACTGCTCGCTGATGGAGGCAATGCAGTATGGGATTGAGCGAGGATTTGGAGCGAATAGCTTTGCAGGAGCGTGAGCTAGTGTTGCCGCGGCTCGACGCGCAGATGGCCTGGGAGCTGGGCACGCGGCTGAGGACGCTGGCTGTGGAACGCAAGCTATCGTTGGTGATCGACGTGCGTCGCTTCGGACAGTTGCTCTTCTATGCGGCGTTCGACGGGACGACTCCAGACAATGCGGAGTGGGTGAGGCGTAAGAGCAACGTGGTGGCTCGATTCCATCGCAGTTCATACGGCGTGGGAATGACGCTGAAACAGAAGAACACGACACTGCTGGAGCGTCAGGGCCTGCCAGTGAATGACTATGCCACGGATGGCGGCTCGTTTCCGCTGCGCGTGGCGGGGGCAGGCGTGGTAGGCAGCGTGACCGTCTCCGGATTGCCGCAGCGCAGCGATCACGAGTTGGTGGTGGAAGCGTTGTGCGGCCTACTGGGACGGGAGTACGCGGAGTTGCGGCTGGCCAGCGAGCTGGCGAGTTAGCAGGACAGCCGGCTCTCAGGCGATTCTCTCGATCAAGGCAATATAAAAGCCGTCGGTGTGGAATGTGCCGGGGAGCAGGCGGAGCAAGCCTTCGGGCGTGAGGCAGTCGCGCAAGCGTTCCGCGCCTTGCGGCGTGAGAATGCCATCGTGAACTAGCTGTTCGATTCGCGGCGCCAGAGATAGCAGGCGAATGTTCGGAGTTGCGGCAAGAACTGCGGCGACGACCTGCTCATTTTCTTCCGGCTCCAGCGAGCAGGTAGAGTAGACGACTTGGCCGCCAGGACGGACGGCGTGCAAGGCGGCAGAGAGAATTTCACACTGGCGTTCGGCTTGACGAGCGAGGTCGTCAAGGCGGAGGCGATGGCGAATCTCCGGGTTGCGGCCCAGCGTGCCAGTGCCGCTGCAAGGGACATCGGCCAGCGCGAGATCGAAGACGGAGTCTTCCTTAAGCGCGGTTGCGTCGGCCATGCGGAATTCGACACGATCGCTGAGGCGCACGAGACGTTTCCGCATCTGCTCCAATCGTGGCGCGCTGGATTCCACGGCGACGATGCGAGCTGCGTGGTTGCGCTCGGCGAGAATGAGGGTTTTTCCGCCGGGTGCGGCGCAACAATCAAGAATTGTTTTTACGTTTTGGCTGGGATTAGCGCTGGCTAGTTCAGCCACAAGTTGCGAGCCTTCGTCCTGGAGGCGCACGCGGCCTTCGAGAAAGGCGGTTGTCGAAGTGATGTCGCCAGAGACGACGGTGCGTGCGGCGGTGAGCAATTGGCCCGGTTCGAGGACGATACCGGCTGCGCGGAGTTCGGTTTCAATGGTAGGGTCAATGAGGCGCACTGTGAGCACAGGCTGGCTCTGGCCATGGCGGCAAATGTCCCGCGCCGCATCGAGGCCATAGGAGTATATCCAGCGCTCGACCATCCAAGCGGGGTGGGCTTGGGCGACGGCGAGTTCCTCTGAAGAACTTCCCTCGGTGGCTAATGCCGTATTCGTTTTAGATTTTCTTTCGGCGCAACTAAACAGCTTGCGGAAAAAAGAATCAAAGTAGTAATTTCGATGATTTTCGGCCAGTACAAGGGCACGTAAGTCCTTTAATTCCGCTCCGAGTGATTCGTAGAATCTTGATGTGTAACCATGTTGGTTCTTTTTTCCGCAAGCTGTAAAGTCGTGCCCTTCCAAGGCAATACTTTCTTCTTGCGATTGCGAGACCGCGGTCGGAGCAGCCTTGGCCAGCTTGCGCAGGACGGCGTTGACCATGGCGGATGCGAAGCGATGGCCAGCCTGCTTGGCCAGCTCAACACTTTCGTCGATTGCGGCGCGCGCAGGGATGCGGTCCATGTGCAGCAACTGAAATGCGCCCAGGCGGAGAGCGAGCAGGATTTCTGTGTCGAGTTTCGCATTGGGACGGGCCAGCAGGGCTCGAATCTGGCGGTCAAGCTTAATCTGCCAGCGCAGTACGCCCAGGAGGAGGGCCGTGGCCAGGTTGCGGTCGGGAGCGGAGAGCGCGTTGACTGCTTTGCCGCGCAGTAGGTCGTCACTGTGGGATTGGCCGCGTTCGACGGCTAAAAGATTATTAAAAGCGGCCTTGCGCGCAGGGGAGATTTCTGCCGGACGATTCTTCGGCGCGGTCTTCATCGCGCCCGCCTTCTCCTGAACGGTCATGGCGTCGGAGCCCCGAGCCGCGTTCCATCAGCCAAAGCCGCCCCGCGCAGAAACTCGCTGGCCGCTAGGCGCTTTTTGCCTTCGAGCTGCACTTCGAGGAACTCCAGCCAGGTATTACCGGCGCAGGCGACCAGCAGACGATGGTCTTCAACACGAATCTGGCCGGGGAGGATGGAGGCGGCTTGGGTAGGAGCGGGTTCGGCAGTATTTGGTTCCTGAGAACTGGGCGCGCTCACCACCTCCATGCGGTGAACGATCAGCTTCTTGCCGTCCAGCGCGGTGAAGGCGCCGGGCCAGGGCTGAAAGCCTCGCCAGCGATTCTTCAATTCCGTAGCCGTGCGCGCGGCAAAGTCCATGCGGCCGTCTTCACGATTCAGAATCGGAGCAAGAGTCGCTCCCGCGTGGTTCTGAGGTCGTGGCTGGATGCTTCCATCGTCCAGGCCAGTCAGTGTCTTGACCATCAGCGGTGCACCGCCCCGAGCCAACTCATCGAGCAACTCCACCGCAGTCAGCTCAGGTGCGATGGCGAAGGCCTGCTGCAGCAGAATAGGGCCGGTGTCGAGACCTTCTTCGAGCAGCATGGTGGTGTTGCCAGTGACAGTCTCTCCCATGGCTACTGCCCACTGTATCGGCGCGGCGCCACGGTAGCGGGGAAGCAGGCTGGCGTGAAGGTTAATGCAGCCCAGCCGGGGCAGCGCAAGCATCCAGGGAGGAATGAGGCGTCCGTAGGCTACAACGACGATGGCGTCGGGCGCGATGGCCTCGACCTGCACGCGAAATTTTGGATTGTTGCGAATCGTTTCCGGCTGTGTAATGGGGAGACCGGCGGCGAGCGCGGCCAGCTTGACGGGCGGCGCGGTTAGCTGACGATCACGGCCCACGGGGCGGTCGGGTTGCGTGACCACTAACGTGATTTCATGGCCGGCCGCTACGAGCGCATTGAGAGTGGGCACGGCGAACTGCGGCGTCCCGCAGAAAATCAGCCTGAGGGGTTTCGTCATCTTCGTTCCCCTGGGCGAGTTTACCACTTGCCTTCGCGTTGCAACTTGCGAATCTTGCGCAGAGCCAGGTCGCGCTTGAGGGCGCTCATGCGATAGATGAACAACATGCCGTCCAGGTGATCGATCTCATGCTGGAAGCAGCGCGAGAGCACTTCTTCGCCGTCCATCTCGAACCACTTGCCCTTTTCGTCCTGCGCGCGGATGCGCACCTTGGCGTGACGCGTCACCTTCTCGCGGATATCGGGAAAGCTGAGGCAGCCTTCCTCTTCGTAGACCTTGCCCTCGCTGGAGATGATCTCCGGATTGATGAGCACCAGTTTGTCTTTGGGATCCTTGCCTGCGCTCAGGTCAATCACTGTCAAACGCTTTGATACATTCACCTGTGGGGCGGCCAGTCCAATGCCCTGCTCGGCGTAGGTGGTCTCGAACATGTCTGCGATCAGCTTGCGCAACTCAGCGTTGAATTCGGTAACCGGTTCGCCGGGCCGCGAGAGCACCGGGTCAGGATATTTGACAATTTTAAGAATCATCGGCTTCTGCGAATCGCTCCGTATTTGCTCAATTCCTAATAGTTTCGTATCTGTTGGATGTAACCGCGGAAATTTCGTTGCAATTCCAGAGCCGAATCGCCGCCAAATTTTTCCTGGGTCAGGCGTGCAATGGTGAGCGCCACCATGGCCTCTCCGACCACGCCAGCTGCCGGGACGACGCAAATGTCACTGCGCTCATAACTTGCGCTGGTTGCCTGGCGAGTGTCAAAGCGAACGGATTCCAGTGGTTTGCGGAGGGTGGAGATGGGCTTCAGGTAGCCGCGAACCACGATGTCTTCACCGTTGGAGACGCCGCCCTCGATGCCGCCGGCGTTGTTGCTGGGGCGAGTAAAGCGGGTGGGTTTGCCAGCGTCTTTTTCGGCGTACTGAATGGGGTCGTGAACCTGAGAGCCGAAGGATTCGGCAGCCACCACGCCTCGGCCAATCTCGACTGCTTTGACGGCCTGGATGCTCATCACCGCACCAGCAAGCTGGCCATCGAGGCGCTCGTCCCAATTGGCATACGTGCCCAGGCCGGCGGGAACGCCATGCGCCACTACTTCGAAGACTCCGCCGACGGTATCGCCGGTGCGAGAAGCTGCCTCGACCTCTTCCTTCATACGGGCCTCAGTGGTGGAATCGACGCAGCCAAGGATGACCTCATCGCGAGTGGCGATAGCGGCGATCTCTTCCCATGTGGCGGCGCGTTCGAGCACAACGCGGCCCACGCGAATCACATGGCTGGCGACCTCGATGCCGAGCGTCCGTAGCATCAACCTGGCAAAGGCTCCGGCGGCCACGCGTGCCGTGGACTCGCGTGCAGAGGCGCGCTCCAGCACGTAACGGGCGTCGGGGAAGTTGTATTTGATTGCGCCGGCGAGATCGGCATGACCGGGACGCGGCGAGGCGACGGCCTGATGCTTGGTGGGATCGCCAGCCTCGACGGGGAGTTTCTCTTCCCAGTTCTTCCAGTCGCGATTGACGATCTCGATGGCAATTGGAGTTCCGATAGTCTTGCCGTGGCGGACGCCGCTGAGTACGTGGGCCTTGTCAGTCTCGATCTTCATGCGCCCGCCACGGCCGTAGCCCTGCTGACGCCGCCAAAGCTCGCGATTGACGAAATCGAGATCGACAGGCATGCCGGCCGGCAGCCCGGAGAGAAGAGCAATGAGAGCTTCTCCGTGGGATTCACCGGCGGTAGAGAAACGAATCATATCTAATTGATTGTAACGGAGAAGCAGTGGTCAGTGTTCAGTGAGCAGTGATCAGTGAAAAAGCCCGACGATCTTTCTTCTCCTGTGCGAAGCTTTCATGTATTCTGCTTGCGTGGTGAAGAGCTTCCCTGTTTCACGCGCTTCACTGACAACTTACCACTGAGAGCTGACAACTGAATATGAGCTACTTCCTCTTCAAAAGCGAACCCGATGTCTACTCCTTCGATGATTTTCTGCGCGACAAAGAGACTATCTGGGATGGCGTAACCAACCCCACTGCCGTGAAATATCTGCGCGAGATGAAGCCGGGAACGAAGTGGATTTTTTACCACACCGGCGATGAGCGCACCGGCGTTGGCGCCGGAACCGTGGTCAGCGTGGATGCGGCTGATCCCAAGGCGCCTATCGTGAAGGTCAAGGTGGGCAAGCGGCTCAGGCAACCCAAGATCCTGGCGGCGATCAAGGCCGAACCGCTCTTTGCCAAGTCGCCACTGGTGCTGATTGGACGGCTTTCTGTGGTGCCGCTGACCGAGGAGCAGTGGGAGTGGCTTGTCGGGTAAGGAAACAATGTAGTAAGATTTCCTTGTATCCTTGGAAGAGGCGAATCATGCTGGCCAAATTGACCGTTAAAAACCAGCTCACCATTCCCAAAGCGGTGGCCTCGCGCTTTGCCGGGGTCGAGTACTTCGACGTCAGTACGGATGGTTCAGCGATCATGCTCAAGCCGCTGCGGCCGAGCCGCCTGGATGAGGTGCGCGATAAGCTCGAAAGACTTGGCATCACGGAGCAGGACGTTACCGACGCAATTGCCTGGGCGCGTCAAAGCCAGTGATTGCCGCTGCCAAAGCTAGAGTAGTCTTCGACACGAATGTCGTCCTTTCCGCACTTCTATTCACCCATGGCCAGTTGAGTTGGTTGGTTAATTATTGGCAAGCTGGAAATTGCCGCCCACTTGTCTCTCGCGCGACGGCAGCAGAGTTGACGAGAATCCTCGCGTACCCGAAGTTCCGGCTTACTGACGACGAACAGTTGGAAGCCCTGGCCAGCTATATCCCTTATTGCGAGGCAGTCGAGATCGTGCAATCATGCCCGGTTCTTTGCCGCGATGCAAAAGATCAGCCGGTGCTCGACCAGGCGCAAAGCGGAAAAGCTGACCTGCTGGTGACGGGCGATGAGGATTTGCTGGCGCTTGCCGGCCAGACGGAATTTATCATCGAGACGCCGCAGGAGTATCGGCGGAGAATCACCGGCGCGAATCAGAATTCATAATCCGATTGTTGGAGTTGCAGTTCCAGGCTGCAAATAGAGACCTGGGGCACCCGGCGCCCTGCGGAGGATTTGCTATTTACACCTACCCTTGGGTACGAGCGGCGTCTATTGGCTTCCCTGCGAGCCAATCCCTCGCGTAACCGCGGAGTGCGTCGGTTCCGGGTCCCCGAAGTCCAGGCATGTTGGGGTTCACTTTGTTGCCATTTACTGTTTGCAGGTATGCGAGATGACGGTAGCCAATCGGAAACTTCTCCAGTAGCTTGCTATCCAAAGTCACGCGCTTGGAAGGATCTACCGGATCCATCCGATCCTTTTCATATGTGAGACGCCGCAGGACGATCGCCCATTTTCCATTACGCTTCTCAAAGAAGTCCCAAAAACGCCCGGTGCATAACACGTCGCATACAACATCATGAACGGGTGCTCGTTGTGAAATCGTCATCTTCGTCTGCGCAATCGCCCTATTTCCCTCAAGATCAATCGTAGTACCGCCGAGAAAGTGCATGATGTTGACACCGTGATTCATGCCTTGGCTGCTTACCTTTGCGAATTCCGTCGCGGGACCTTCAAACCATGTTGCCATCATGTAGCCATCGCTGTGCCAGACGGTACGAAAACGCTCCCAGTCGCCCGCATCACGATAAAGAACCCAATTATCGATCACTTCACGGATTGCAAGACGATCCATCATGTGTTTGTCGGGTGATGGTTCGGCTGCCTTCGCCGAAATAGCGAGAAATGGAGCTGCCATGATGAGCCGTTTCAACATGGCCCGGCGCCAAGTCTGCATACCGCCTAGCTGTTCGTTTGTAACCATGTTCAACCTCCTTTAGAAGTTTACTGACGTTCTTGACCACTAAACCAACGGGGATAGCCGTTTGCCTTTGATAATTTTAGGAGCGCCTGAATCTGTTGAAGCGTTTCTGACCACATCTAATTTAAGCCTTCCGCTGCCGGTAGCCCTGAAACTCGATATGGGACCGCAGGCACGACACCGACTTGCCTCTGCCGGTATATCTTCCTGCACGCTTATTCCTTTTCTTCCCCCAGCCACCGTTTTGTGTTGAGCAACTGCCGCTGGTCGAGCGCCCAGACTTTTCCCGTCATTTCGTCGGCTGGCTTGCCTTCGCGGATACACTTGTCGAACTCGCCCTGCATGGCTTGCATCTTGGCGTCGAAATCGTCGAGGAAGCTAAGCGCCAGAGCTTCGGGAATCATGGGCAGCTTGGGAGAGCCGAACTCCAGCTTACCGTGATGCGACAAAATCATATGCAGCACCAGAGTCTTGAGGCGCGGCGGAAAGTTGGGCAGGCCGTCGATGGCGCGCTCAGTGAGGGCTGTGCCGATCTGAATGTGGCCCAATAAAACTCCCTCAATCGTGTACTCGAAACCGATCTCCCAGCTGAGTTCGCGGAGCTTGCCAATGTCGTGCAAAATCACGCCGGTCAGCAGCAGGTCGCGGTCGAGAAGCGGGTAATGCGCGGCGACACGTTCGGCCAGCGTCAATAAACTGATGACGTGCTCCAGCAATCCGCCCAGCCAGGCGTGATGGAGCTGCTTGGCGGCAGGAGCTTCGCGGTAGTTGGCAGCGATTGCCGGATCGGCCAGAATGGCGTTGAGAAGCCGCTTAAGGTCGGGGTTTGTGAAGCTCTCCACAAAGCCAAGAAGCTGACGCCAGAGTTCGGCCACGTCGTAAGTGGTAGAGGGCAGCAGGTCGGATTTATCCACTTCGGATGGCAGCGCTACGCGAAGCTGGTCGATCTTCATCTGCAGGCGGTCGTCGAAGCGGGAGGCCGAGCCGCGGGCTTTGACGATGTCGCCGCGCTCGAAGTCCTTGGCTATGCGCGGGTCTGAGAGTTCCCAGACGCGACCTTCGAGCTGGCCGGTTTTGTCGCCCAGGATGAGGTTGAGGTAGGGCTTGTTGTTCTTGGTCATGCGTTGCTGCTTGGCCAGGACGAGGAAGAAGCCGTCGAAGAGCTTGCCTTCGTCGAAGTTGGCCAGATCGGCGATGTAGATGTCTTTCATTCTGCCGAAAGCTTAATTCATGGGAGCGGGGTTGTGGAAGAAATCTATTAGGTCACCCGAGTTGACGATTCGCAAGGGGTGAGGCTAGGTTATCGGCAGGGAAGATTGCGGAAGGAATTGCCGATGAAAAGGATTTGTTGCGTTTTTGCGGGAGTTTTTGTGGTGGCCGCGCAGGCTGTTCTGGCCCAGACGCCGCAACCGGCTCACCACTGGAGCATCGTAGTGCATGGGGGCGCGGGAGTGATTGCGCGGACGGCGCTGGGCCCCAATGGCGATGCCGCCTATCGCGCTTCGCTGGCCCAGGCCGAGGCTGCCGGGGCCAAGGTGCTGGACCGCGGCGGCTCTGCGCTCGACGCGGTCGAGGCCACGATTCAGGTTCTGGAAGACGATCCTCTTTTCAACGCGGGCCGGGGCGCGGTCTTCACCGTTGAGGGCAAAAACGAGTTGGACGCGTCCATCATGGACGGCTCGAATCTGAAGGCCGGAGCGGTGGCTGGGGTGACGCGTACACGGCATCCCATCAGCCTGGCGCGAGCGGTGATGGAGAGGTCGCCGCACGTAATGCTGATCGGCGCGGGGGCCGATGCCTTTAGTGCGCGTGTTGGCCTGGAGCAGGTAGACCCCAGCTTCTTTTTTACCGAAGCGCGCTGGCAATCGCTGGTGAAGCAGTTGCAGAAGCAGGGCCTACCCGTGCCGCCGCGTCCAGCGGGCGCGCCGCCTCTGCCAGCGGTGACGGCCACGCCAGTGGCGCAAATTGACGAAGCGGCAGACTCATACATGCATGGCACGGTAGGCGTGGTGGCGCTGGACCGGGCAGGCAACATTGCCGCCGGAACTTCGACGGGCGGATTGCAGGCCAAAATGCCGGGACGTGTGGGCGATTCGCCAATCATCGGCGCGGGTACCTACGCATCGAATCAGTCGTGCGCCGTCTCGGCCACCGGCTCGGGCGAGTACTTCATTCGCCTAGGTGTGGCGCGGGAGATCTGCAACCTGGTGGCCTTCAAGGGCATGAGCTTGCAGCAGGCCGCCGACCAGGTGATTCATCAGGAGCTGGAAGCGCTGCACGGCGACGGCGGCGTTATCGGCCTCACTCCCGATGGGCAAATGGTGTGGAGCCTCAACACGCCGGGAATGTTTCGCGCGCGACAGACGGAGGGCGGCCCGGTGGAGGTCAAGATTTACAGTGACGAGCCGTGACACCTGCGCCACCCTTCACCCGGTTGGACCATGGGGTACCCCCACCCGTACTTTGGACGCAAAATCCTTGTTTTCTTGAGGTTACAGACAGGGTTGCGCTGCAAAATATTGACAACAAAGAAGTTCCCTGCAAAATATTCCAGGGTAAGGAGTTATGGGACGTTTTGGCCTTTGTTGGCCGCATCTGGATGACAGGAGACGCGAAAAGGACCGCCGGGACGATATTTGTAGGAAGACTTCTGAGAATCATTGTGCAACAGAATGAGGAAATAATCTGCAATGCGGGGCCGGTTGGAATTTACAATTTCGGTGGAGTTATCGGCAGTTCAACTTCAAGGCACCCAAGGGTAAAGGCGAACGGAAATGGACCCGGGTCACTGGTTCGGTAGACCCCGTCAAAGAACACGAATGCGTGGTTTGCATTCCCCTCTTCGAATTGGAGGGATGGCTTCCACGGACCACTGTGCCATCCGCGATCTTTAGCCGTCATTATCTGGACCGGCCGGCTCCAATCGGACAGAATTCCTGACGGTTTCTCTGCCCTGCACCACCACAATCCAGTCTCGGCCGGCGCGCTGCCTTCTCCGACCCAAACGCGCGCAAAGACTGCGTCGAACGAACCGGCTCGCTCACGGACGTAGAAATCGAACATCTTCATCTCGGGCAAGGCGAAGACGGTCTGAGCGCTCCATCCGGTAATCCCATCGTCGCTCTCAGAGTAGCCCTGCACCAGGTAGTTTTCGTGGTTCGACCCGGCCACGTACCACATCTTCCATTTGCCGCCGTGATAGATGAGGTTTGGTTCGTACACGCTTCCGTGTTCCCACTCCTCATTCGCAGTAAATACAGGCGTGGGCTGATCGATCCACGCCTCTCCGTCCCATTCCAAGAAACCGATCGTATAGGGTCCCCATAAGTTTTCTGCGGCTCCCGCGTAATAGATTCGCTCCACCCATTCGAGCTTATGCGGGTCCCATCCTCTAACATACGATGGGCAATGCCGCCCACCATTACCGTCCCACGCGCGGCTCACGCTCTGTCCGGCGAGAGGCATTAATTCGCCTGCTTTGTCTCGAGTGAGTTTCCACCCGGACTCGGAGAGTGGTACGCCGGGATCGAGTGAAGCGCTGAAGATTTGCGTGGCGCCATATCCGCCTGTCTGTCCGGCAAGATACATCCACCATCGATCACCACGCTTGACCACGCTCGCATCGAGTAATTCGGTGCCCTTGCCTGAAGGGGAATCCTGAGGGTCAAAGAGCTTCGTCTCCTTTCCGCCGAGAAGATGTTCGATGTTTTCCATGCCTCTCCTACTTAACGCTGCACGCCCATTCTACTGGTATGAACCGTCCACCTTCATACGCCTAGTTCCACATGTTCTGCCGCACAGCCTTGTCATGCCGGACAATTTGGGTACGTGCTGACCCTCGCATTGTGACGAATGATAGAGCTATTGCCGCGGGACTCTGCTTATCTTAGCGCTTATGGTCGGCTCCTCCTCCCCGGTCCCCAAAAGCGAGCGACCGGGGGGACACGCGAGGCCGACTCTCGGGTCGGAGAACCCAAAGTTGTGAATCCCTGTATATTCAATAGGTGAGCAATAACCTGTCCGTAACCTCGTGTTCTTCGAGAGAGCGGCCGTTCATCTGGAATCGCTTAAGCATCGAGCGCCCAAGTGTAAGGAACACTTCATGCTCAAACAAGGTCTCCGGAACTGGGACATCGCAGAGTTTGCGACCGGAGTACTTAGTACCGTCGATGCTGAGTGCCACATTGACACCCCGCTGTTTGCAATCCGAGATCGCATCGAAGAGGCGATGGACCGAAAATCCCTGCGCCCCGTACAGGATTGTTTGGCTGTCAATATATGGAGGATCGCAGTAGATGAGGTCTCCCTTTGCGGCGAGTGACATAGTGTCAGCAAAATCAGCACAAATAAAGCGGGTTCCTCTGGTGCGTGTGTGCCAAACATCGACCCGATGTGCGAAGCTCTCCGGTGAAATTGGAAAATGGATGCCGACCGGAGTGCTCATATAACCGTCATTCTTGCGGAAACGAACGACACCTCCGTAACAGGCTCGGCACAAAAACAACAGATCAGGGCCATTCGGCCTTGCGTTGTAACTTGCGAGTATCCGGTTATAGCATTTTTCTTTTCCAATTGCTTCAAGCAGTGCATATCGATCGGTGTAATGGCTTTTAAGTCTCTCTTTGTCCTCATGGAGCATTTGCCAGATTTCCATTAACGGAGAAAAACTATCACTTGCAACCGCCTGCTCTGGAGCGAGAACACCTAGAACTCCTCCACTGCCCAGGAACGGCTCAAAGTAGGTACCGAAGCGCCTTGGAAAATGCCGGATGATCGCATCTGCCTGTTTCTGCTTATTCCCGATCCATTTGAGAAGTTGGGCGCGGAAGGGTCTTTCCTGAAGAAAATACTCTTCGGGGCTAAAGAGCGACGCTTGCGATGCTGTTGCGGTTTTAGGCATTGTTGTGATCTTCCACCCCAGAGCAGTCATATTCGAACTTTGAATATTCTAAACCAGAATATATGGTTGTGTCCATGAAGAAACGTCGCTTGGCCGCGCTTCTACGTCAAGTCCGCGTTGAGGCCAAGCTCACGCAGGGACAGATTTCAGAGAGTATTGGACAGACCCAGTCGTATGTTTCGAAGTACGAGAACGGTGAACAGCGTCTGGACCTGATCGAGTTGGAGGCCGTCTGCAAGGCGGTAGGGATTCCGCTTACGGAGTTCGTGAGGCGTTATCTTGAAGGCTGATCCGCGCTTTGTTCGACAACCACGGGAGTTCTGGGCGCACGTCCGAACCATCAGCCAGGAAGTGGGCTACACCGATCGGCGAACGAGCGCCATCCGTGTCCCTACATTGGATGAGACACGCGAACAGTTTCAGCGATTGGGTCTTAACACAGCCCACATCGCGCATGCCTCCGGTAAACTCACATCATTCGGTAAACTGCTTTTCGCCTATTTCAATCATCGCGCGAATATTCTGAATAACACTGTTCAAGAACAGTTGATGGACAAAGCTGCCGCGCAAGCCGAATTCAAGCGTCTTAAAGCCAAATTGAAACCCAACTGTCCATTACCGATGAATAAACAGAAAGGCAAAAAAAGAAATTATGCATTCCTGACCGGCATTGTGAATATGCTTTTCGAGGCAAATATCGGGGATACGCCCTGCGATTACGATCCGAGAAGTTTAACCACAATGACTCTGGACGCAATGCCGCAACGAACCTTGGCGCGGCGGGTTGATGGCGCTTTCCCATCCGTAGTGAACCCCGTGGGGATATGGGAGATCAAAGAATACTACTACACGACTACATTCGGTAGCCGCGTTGCCGATGGTGTGTATGAAACGTTGCTGGATGGGATGGAATTGGAGGAACTCGAAACAGCGACAGGACGAAAAGTTCACCATCTGCTATTTCTTGACGATCATTTTACATGGTGGCAATGCGGCCGTTCTTACCTGTGCCGTATGATCGACATCTTACACATGGGCTTTGTAGACGAGATAATCTTCGGGCGTGAAGTGCTGATCCGGCTGCCTGAAGTGGCGCGTGAATGGAAGATTCTATACGACAAGAAAATTTGAGTTCGTACGGATTGTTACCCGTTTCTCAAAATCAAAAGCGGTCGCCCACAAATATGCTACCCGAGGTGGCGGGAGCGGACGGCGGCTAGGCAGGTGGCCCATCCATCAGCCATGAAGAATCACTATAAGCCATGAAAACTGTGCTCCGTACATCGCATCATCGCGATGAGCGGGCGGATGGCCGGGTGTTCCAGGTCCAGATTTTCTGACCTGGGAAAGCATGAACCTCGCGATTCGTTCGTCAAAACAATCAATGTTTAGCGGATGATCTCGAATTTTTCCCAGGGGCAATTACAGACCGGGCAGCGCTCGTGCTCCTCTTCGGTCTCCGAGGTGTAGCCGCAGACGGGGCAGACGTAGAAGTCGCGGGCTTCGCCGATCCAGGAATCTTTTTTCCCGGCTGCGAGCAGGGCAATGGCCTCGCTGTAGAGGCGGGCGTGGGTCTTCTCGGCTTCCAGAGCGCCGGTGAAGGTGCGGAGGGCTCCGGTGTTCTTATGCTCCGCGGCCTCGGCCAAAAAGCTGGGGTACATGGTGTCGATCTCGTACTGTTCGCCATTGAGTGCGGCTTTTAGGTTCTCCAGGGTGGAGTCAACCACGACATGATGGATTTCAGCTTCGGCGTGACCGCCCAGAACGCCTATGACGCGGGCATGGTTGGAGGCGTGAATCTGCTCAGCGCGGGCGGCGGCGCGAAAAAGGCTGGCGGCGCCGTGCAGGCCGTCCTCATCGGCCTTGGCGGCAAAGGCGGTGTACTTGGCGTGCGCATTCGACTCGCCCTCAAAGGCGGTCATGAGGTTCTGAACGGTAATAGCGTTTTCCGCGGCGATTGCTGGCATGAAAAATCCTCCCACTCCGTTCCAGAGGCTACGGGCGGCGCAATAGGGCGCGCTGTGATGCAGGTTACAGGGGGTTGGTCGCCGGTATCTGGAGGGCTACTGCCCTACCGCGTCTCGCTGCGCGCCATGGCTTTCAGGGCCAGCACCTTGTGGGCGTTATCTTCAAGGGCCTGGGCTTCGGGCAGGAAGGTGAGCGCCTTCTGAATCTCCGGGTCCCAATCGGCGCGGGTACGAAGGCCTTCTGTTTCGCCAATCTGGGTGATGACGACCTGGGAGCGGATGCTGATCTTGAGCCAGTCCATCACGCCGTTGAGGTCGGCCTCGGTGAAGGGAATCTCCTGGCTGGTGAGGTACTTTTTGAACTCCGCGAGAACCGCCGCATCGACCTGGAAATTTTTGTCCACGGTCCGGTTGACCAAATAGACCGGGGCGAAGTGGAAGAAGACATCCTTACTCAGGAGCAAATCCTGAAAGTGATTGCTCTTGGGGCTGTCGATTTTTTCATCGGGAGTGATGCCGCCGCCGCCATAGACTGTGCGTCCAGCGTCAGTAAATTTGACCTCACGGCTGGCGGTGTCGGTTGGCTGCACGCCGCCGTGGGTGTAGTAGTCGTAGAGCGAGACGCCGGAGTAGTTGCGCTGGATGAGCCGGCCTGAAGGCGTGTAGTAGTGATAGGTGGTGAGCGCCAGAGCCATGGTGTGATCGGCCATATCATAGACGGTCTGCACCAGACCCTTGCCGAAGGTGGTTTCGCCGACAATGAGGGCGCGGTCGTGGTCCTGAAGGGCGCCGGAGACAATCTCGGCTGCTGATGCCGTTCCGCGGTTAACCAGCACGACGATGGGGAAGGTGTGTCCGCCGTTGCCGTGCGTAGCGGTGTAATTCTGATCGGGATTGGCGCGGCCACGCTGGCTGACGATACTTTGCCCCTTGGCGAGCAGGTGGTCGCAGACCTCCACTGCCTGGCTGAGCAGGCCGCCGGGGTTGCCGCGCAGATCAAAGATCAGCCCCTTCAAGTTGCTGAAACCATTGAGGGCCGTGATGACCTCCTGGGCAGTAGTCTCCTGAAACTGCGTCAGGTGGATGTAGGCCACGCCGGGACGAATTTCATAGGCCAGATCGACAGACGGGTGAGGAATTTCGTCGCGAATCAGATCGAAGACCAGCGGCTTGGGCTGGCCCTCGCGCAGCACAGAGGCCTGAACGTGGGTGCCACGGGGGCCTTTGAGCGCCTTGGCCACCAAGTCGGAGGAGGTCAGGCCAACGCCTTCGGGAATCTTGTTGTCAATGGAGACAATCTTGTTGTCCACCGCGTATACGATGTCGCCGGGGCGGATGCCGGCGCGGAATGCGGGCGCTCCCTCGGCGGGATAGACGACATAGACCTTGTTGCCCTGCTGCTGGATGGTCATGCCGACGCCGTAGTAGCGGCCATGCTGCTCCTCGCGCATGCGGGCGTAGGCCTTGGCATCGTAGAAGTTAGAGTGCGGGTCGAGGACGCGCAACATGCCGGGAATGGCGCCGTCGTAGATGGCGGTGTCGGCCTTTTCGTCGGTGATGGGATCGGCGTAGTTCTGCTCCACCTGCGCATAGACGTTGGTGAAGGTCTTGAGGCTGTCACGAAGCTGGCTTTGGTCAGTAGCGGCCTGAGCTCCCACCCTGCTCTGCAAAAAGCTGCCGGCGACGGCGCAGAGGGCAAAAAAGAGGACGACGGTGAACCATGCGCGGCGGGTGGTGGGTGTCATGTGCGGGAAAAACCTCCGGAAACGGTGTGGCAGGAGCCTGGGAAACGCCTGAAAAGCACAATCTTAATGGTCAAGTATATCACTGGTGTGTTGGACGGCGGGTTCAGCCTTCCGATAGCGGAAGGCCAGGGAATAGAGACTAGGGACTTGACAACTTAGCGAGCAAAGATTGCTTCTTTCACTCCAACGAGCATAAATTGCTCGTCGGGGATTTCAGCAGTGCAGAGGAATAAGGGGTTAGGAAGCGCGGGAATGTTCCACGTGGAACATATTCATTCTATTGAGTTTATTTGTCGGTTTACTAGATAATTAACAGCAAGGTTTTGAAAATAAATCAGAGAGAAGGGAACAGGGATCAGAGAACAGTCTTCGGCTGGCTGGCGTTCGTGGATTACGGATCATTCAAAACTCCATGTCACTGTGGCTTGGATGCTTTGTCTTCCCAGATGATCATCTGCGTGCGCGCGTCCTTGGCGTCGGGGGCATCGGGAACCAGTTCCAGATAATGCTTCATGGCGTCGGCGGCATCGGCAAAGTTCTTCTGCTCGGCATAGATCATGGCCAGATCGAACCAGCCGGTGGGCCACGTAGGCTGAATCTCCAGCGCAGCCTCGTAGTGATCGACTGCTGAATCGAGGTTCTTTTCCTTGACGGCATTTTCCGCCAGAATCCATTCACGGTCGGCTTCGGGATTTAACGGCAGCTTAACTGGATTCTCGCGCCAGGTCTTGGCGGCTGCACTGAAGGCCGGATACTCTTCATCCCGGTGGGCAGCATATAGAAGCCGATTAAACGCGTCTGCGAACTCGCGGGCCGCAGCTTCATCCGTCCAATAAGGTGCAGCTTCAAATTGTTTCTCGCGACCTGGGACATAGTCGACACAATAAAGTAGTGGACGAGTACTGTGATAATTACGATAACCTCTTGTTAGGCGAAATGTCTGGATGTAATCCTGTCCGTTCCGGAACTTTACGGATTGTTTCGGATTGTCGAGTCTTCCCCCAAAAACGAATCGATACCCGGCCTCGCGAATGTGTACATCTGACACTGCATAGAGCTCCTCATCGAGAGGGGTATAACCGTATTTAGGCTCGTCTAGATACACGCATTTCTTCCAGCCGCCGACATATGCCTTTTCTAGGGCATTCTTCAACTCTGCGCGTGCCTGCGGGATTGAAAGACTCATCGCATTGCCTGGTGGAAGATCGCCTTTCTTAATCGAAGGAACAGCATTTGCTACATTCCCCTGGGCATGAAACGTGGCCCCAGCCACAATCAACAGTACAAGAAACAATACCCAACCTATTCTCTTGCTCATCACATCCTCCTCATCCCTACTGCTGCGCGGCCTGGCCGCGAACGAGTTGAAAGACAAACTTGTATTCTCTATCGAGCTTGTTCAGGCCATCGGTACGCGCCTTGGCCTCGGCTGCTTGCTCATCGGCGGAGACGCGCTGCCAAACCGCCGTCACGAGCGCACGGCGCTCCGGGTGCATCCGGTACTGATCTTCGAGCGGCGTCAGAAGCTCCAGCTTGCTCGCGTCGGCAAGTTTTTTCAGCTCCGCCTGGTACTCCAAAATGGCGGCCTTGTGCGCGTCCGCCAGTCCCTGGTAGTAATCGAGCGAAATATGCCCATTCGCGCTTTCAAGCCTTTGGTCCAGGTTGGCGCGAAAAGCCGCATCGCGATTGTACCGGTCGAGCAACTCGGGGGCGTAGTTCTTGACTGCGCTGGTATTGAGCAGTCTTTCTTCGGCCGGCGACCGATAAGCGCCGCCCACCGTATTGACACGAACGGCCTGCTGCGTGGCCCAGTTATCCCACATTTTCAACTCCGACTGCACCTTCTGTTGCTCGCGCAAGGGATTGAGCAGCGGCGGGTTGGGATCTTTTGGGAAAAAACTATGCGCCGGAGCCTGGGGCGCAGCGGGAGACGAAGGACCGGGGAACATTAACTGCAGGAAGTCCTCGCGCACTTTGCCGGATTCCTGCGTAGTGGGGGTTCCCGGCGAGGGCGGAGCTACCGGGGCTGTTGGCGCGGCGCCGGCGGGAACCGCTGTTCCCGGCTCGCGCAGGATTCCCGGCGTTGTGCCGGCAATTGGCGGCGCTCCCGGCGGAGGCGTTCCCGATGTGTCGAAGCCCACCCTGGACTGTGCGGATGCCGTCTCAAGCCCTTGCTGTCCTGCCGCCGCCTGACTCATTGCGGCCTGCTGCGCAAGCCGGTCCACCGCTCCCGCATTGGGCTGCGGGCTCATGCCCGCGGGAGCCTGCGGGTTTGCCGCGTTCTGCTCGACAGCGTTCTGGATTTGCTGCTGCTGTTCCGGCGATAAGCGGCTGAAGGCGTCTGCGGCGTCGGCGAGTTGCTGCGGCGTCATCTTCGACGGATCCATCGCCGCGCCGGAGGCAGGAGGCTGACCGCCGGGCGATCCTGCTTCACCCGGAGCGGACTGCGCCGGTACATTCTGCCCCTCGGCCGACTGGTTGTCCCTCGTCTTCATGTGCAACCCCGGCAGCGTCTGAACCTGTGATGGAGCCCCTCCCGGACCTGCGTTGAGCACTAAGTCTCCAAATTTTTCGGTTCCAGGACCGGTGTAGTTTCCGGGAAGGCCGTCAATCCCTTTCAAGTACCACTTAGCTTGCGAGTCCTGATAAAAGCCGGGCGCGTGGCCGGGGGCGTCGTCGCCGCGCAGCTTCAACTGCAAGCCCGGATTGCTGCCGGCTCTCTCCTTCAATTGGAGATCAGGCAATCCTCTCAGCTTCAAGGTCCTGATCAGGCGGTTGTACATCTCCGCCAGCCGCCGCGCCTCTTCCTCGCGATGCTGACGTTCCGCCTCCGCCTCGCGCCGCGCCAGCTCTTCCATCATCTGTTGCTGCTGCTGCTGCCTCGCCGCATCCTCCGCCGGGTTTGAGCTTCCGCCAAAGAGCCATCGGCCAAAGGCATACCCAAGCTGATAAACCAGCCCGTAACCGGCGGAAGAGCCGCCTCCGGAGCTTCCGCTGCCCGATGATGGACAATTTCCTTGAACTGTAACCCATTGGCCGTTAATGTAGCACTGACTTACACCTGTCCAAGTGCCCTGGACTTGCGCCTGCGCGGCAAATGAAGCCGAGATAAGCAGAAACAGCGTGATAAGCAATGCCCTTTTCATGGCTTCTCCTCCAATATTTTATGGCGATGTCAGCGCCGGTAATTGCGGCCGGTTTACTTCGCATTCCCTTGCTGCTCGGCCCTTGCCTGCCAGAGCAGCATCTGGTCATGAGCGGATTGAGCGTCGGGGGCATTGGGCGTCAATTCCAGATAACAGCGCATGTGCCAGACGGCATCGTCATAGTTCTTCAACTCTCCGCTGAGCATGGCGGCATTGAATTGGCCGACCGGCCAGCGCGGGTCGATCTCCAGCGCGGCCTCATACTCTCTGAGCGCCGCGTCGAAGTGCTTCTCCTTCAATTCGTCCTCGGCCAGCAGCCAATGCTTGTTGACGTCGTCGGTGAGTGGAGGCTTGGCGGGAAGCGCGCGCCATGCGGCGGCCCGTTTCTGAAACTCCGCCCAGATGCGGGCTTGTTCGTCTTTGTCGGCAAAGCAGGCAACAGGCATTCCTTGAGAGGGATCGTAATTGTGAGCGTAGAACCGCAATGCGTTCATGGCGTCGGCGAAGGCCTGGGCATTCGCATTCTCTTGCCACCCCAAAAAGCCGAGAATGCTGGCATTGGACAGGTTTTTTCTTACGTGTCCTTCGGTCAGCCACATAAAATTCCCATAAAGGGGGTATCTGCCGTTGACGCGTAACTTGTAATTATCCCCATAGTTTTGCTCGTAGTACGCGGTAACCTCACCGAGAGTCTTTAGATCGATTTTGTATGTTCCTCGCGGAAAGACTTTCTTGTAATTGCCTGGCTCGGCATGAAATTCAAACTCCCCGACATTGAACGTAACACCGGAGGGTAGCGACAATAGTGCATCTCCATAGCTCCACATCCCTACCCGTTGCATCTCCGTCACAATCGTTCGACGCGCCTGGCAGACGGACATTGCTGGAGCAGCCGTCTGCTGGGCGACCGTCGGCGTCGCGACGATAAGAATCAATATCGATGTAAATGCCAATGCCTTCCAACTGCTGAAACGCATTTCGGTCTCCTTTTGTGCGACCCTTCTTAGGTTCAACGGCAACATTCCCGCGTCGCCGGTTCCTTTTAATGCGCCGCCTGCTCGGCTTTTGCCTGCCAGAGGAGCATCTGGTCGTGGGCTGATTGGGCGTCGGACGCATTGGGCGTCAATTCCAGATAGCAGCGCATGTGCCAAACGGCGTCGTCGTAGTTCTTCAACTCTCCGTTCAGCATAGCGGCATTGAATTGGCCGACCGGCCAGAGCGGATCGATCTCCAGCGCGGCCTCGTACTCTGTGAGCGCCGCGTCGAAGTGCTTTTCTTTTAGTTCGTCCTCAGCCAGCAGCCAATGCTTGTTGACTTCGTCGGAGATGGGAGGCTTGGAGGGGAGCGCGCGCCATGCGGCGGCCCGCTTCTGAAACTCAACCCAGATGCGGGCCTGTTCGTCTTTGCCGGTGAAGCAAGGAGGAGGGAGGCCACTAGAGGAGTCAAAATTGCGGGCGTAGAGTCGCAAAACATTCATGGAGTCGGCGAAGGCTTGGGCGTTCTCCGTCTTTCCCCAAGCTAAGAAACCCAAAATGCTGGCGCTGGACAGATTCTTTCTAGCGTTTCCCTCGAGGTACACATATGATTTTCCACGGAGGGGGTCTCTTCCGTCGACGCGTAGACTACATTGCCCCTCATCGGCGCCCTTGTCGGCGATGACCTCGGTGACCTCGCCAAGAGTCTTCAGATCGACACTGTATGTACCGCTAGGAAATAGTTTCTTGTACCAACTCGGCTCGGCTTGAAACATAAGCTCGCCAACGTTGAACTCAACACCAGTGGGCGTCGATATCAAGCGCCACTTGGATAAGATCGTCCGTTGCACCTCAGTCACAATCGCCCGGCGCGCCTGGCAGACAGACATGGCTGGAGCAACCGTTTGCTGGGCAAACGTGGGACGGCTAGTCAGTGCGAGCGAGCCCGCAACCAGCAGGCACAGCATTGCGGTGCGCACGATTCCACACAAGAAAGTTTGATGCATATGAAATACCTCAATGGAAGCATGGAATCATTGGAAGCTCGGTCTATTATTTTGTCAACGGAGAAATACAGAAGAACAGTGATTAGGAAAGAGCCACCCCAGCAAGCCCCCGGCCTCCCTCGGGGTGGGGCAACCGCAGGGGTTAAACAGGCTGCGGAAAAACTCCATTTCTCGGAAAGTACGAAAAATGGATCGCGTCAGAATGCCCCAGGAACGATCCGTGAGGACTGGTTGATAGTTTTCTATCCCCCAAATTTCATCCTTTCGCCTCCCATTCGGAGTTTTTCCGCAGCCTGTAAAACCCTGACCTACCAGCCGTGCTCTGACACAAAACATGGCGTGGGTAGGGCATCCGGCGGTTTTTGGGCGTCGAGAGCGCCGGAGGGCTGAAAACTGGCTGGAAATGGCGAAATTAGCGGGAAAGTGGGGGAAGATGGCATTGCTGCTGCCCAGGCATTTACAATGACGTCTATGCAAGAGGGAACGAATTGTTGCGCCCCGCGGTGTCCTGAGCTTATGAATCTACGACTTTTTAGCAATTTGGCGGCATTGGTATTCGGCACAATGCTGCTTGCAAGCACGCTCCATGCACAGACGCACGCGGCTGCGCCGGCGAGCCCCTATGGCGGCGTGACGGTGGCGGAGATGGTGGCGCGCGTCAACGACCAGGTCATCACCAGTTCAGACTACGACCGGGCGATGAAGGAGCTGGATGATGAGGCGCGGCAGCATGGGGCGTCGATGCAGGAGATTTCGGCGGCGCACAGGGACCTGCTGCGCAACCTGATCGACCAGCAGCTTTGGCTTTCCAAGGGCAAGGAGCTGGGCATCAACGGGGAAACCGAGCTGATCAATAAGCTGAACGATATCCGCAAGCAAAATCACCTGGAGAGCATGGAAGACCTGGAGAAGGCGGCGCGTGAGCAGGGCGTGTCGTTTGAGGATTTCAAGGCCAACATCCGCAACGGGATTATTACGCAGCTGGTGATGAGGCAGGAGATTGGCAAGCGGATTCAGTTTACGCCGGGAGAGGCGCAGCGCTACTTTGAGCAGCACAAGCAGGAGTATGTGCAGCAGGAGAGCGTGAGCCTGGCGGAGATTCTGGTGAGCACGGGGACGCCATCGGCGACGGCGACGGTAGCAGGCGGAGCGCAGGCGGATGATCCGGCGGCGATTGCGGCGGCGCAGGCGAAGGCCAACGATATTGAGGCGAAACTTCATGCGGGTGGCGACTTCAGCCAACTGGCGCGCAACTTCAGCGATGGGCCCACGGCAGCCTCGGGCGGCGATCTGGGGCAGTTCAAGCGCGGGATGCTGGCCAAGGTTCTGGAGGACAAGACCTTTGCGCTGAAGGCGGGAGAGTTTACCGAACCGATACGCACACGTCAGGGCTTCGTGATTCTGAAGGTGGTGGAACACGTTTCCGGGGGTGTTCCGCAGTTCAAGGATGTCGAGGAGCAGGTGGAAGATAACTTTTACATGGCGCGGATGGAGCCTGCGATGCGCGCTTATTTGACGACCATGCGGGAGCAGGCGTTTATCGACATCAAGCCGGGCTTTACGGATACGGGGGCCAGCGCCAAGCAGGTCAAGCCGATGTTCAGCGCCTATGTTCCGCCGTCGGCGAAGAAGAAAAAGAAGATAGCGCGGACGCGCTTCCGCGAGAACACACACGGGTTCCGTCAGAAGGCGAAGCCGGAAGCATCGGCCGAGGCGCCCGCTGAGGCAGCACCCGCGCCGGCAAAATCCGCGAGGAAGGGCAAGAAAGGCGCAGGAACTGAGCAGGCCACGATGAAGCCTGGGAAGAAGGAAAAGATACGCCTTGGCCAAGCTCCGACCAAGACGCTGCCCAGCGCGCCGCAGAGCGCGACGATCGACGCGGGCGCGGGGCCGACGCAAACGGCGAGTTCAGGACAGGAGCCGGTGAATCCACTGGAACCGGCACGGCCGACGAAGAAGACTCGCTTCAGCGAGCGCCCCAAGGAAACCAAGCAGGCCAAGGAACCTAAGGGCATGGGACCGAAGCCGGATGCGCAGGCTCCCGCGGCGCCCGACGCCGCCGAGGTTGCCGACCGCCAGACACAGGCTGGACCGCTGGGCCTGGCCGGCGATACGTCGAAGAAGAAGAAAAAGACAGCCACCACCACGGGCGACAAGACTCGGCTGTCGGATAAGAAGAAGACAGAGACTCCCGCGCAGGAGAGCGGCGACGTGCCGTTGGGTTCGGCGCCAGCTACGCAACCAAAGAAGTAACTACAGCATTGCAACCAGGGCGCAGCTACGGCTGCGCCTTTTCTATTGGCAGTACATTTGTTGCGCGTAATAAAATGCTTGGTTCAGGTAAGATGGAGGGATTTTTGAAACTGAATATCGTGACGCTGGCAATCGTTGTTGTTTTCTTGCCGTTCGTTGTCCTGCACTTCTGGGGAGCTCCGTGGACAGTTGCGCGCATTGTTGGACTGGCTGTTGGCATTCCGTGTCTCCTGCTGCTGGCTTTGGCTCGCATTCAACTGGGGCGGGCCTTCAGTGTGCAGGCCAAGGCAAGCACGCTGGTGACCAGCGGTCTTTACTCGCGCATCCGCAATCCGATTTATGTTTTTGGCGGCCTGGCGGTCGCGGGATTCTTGTTGTGGGTGAATCAGCCCCGGATGCTGTTGATCTTCGTGGTTCTGATTCCCATGCAAGTATGGCGGAGCCGGGTGGAGGCGCGGGTGCTGGAGGAAAAATTCGGCGCGGAGTATGTGGAGTATAAAAAGAAGACGTGGATTTGATGGCGTGAGGGATTGAGTGGTGTGCCGAGTGTTCATTCGGAACAAATTCCATTTTCATGGAGAGACAGGATGCATTCAGTTTGGTTTGGCGAGTTTCTGGGAACGCTGGTGTTGATATTGCTGGGCAACGGCGTAAATGCCGGCGTGACGCTGCGCAAGTCGTATGCGGCGGACGCGGGTTGGCTGGTGATAACCACGGGGTGGGCTCTGGCGGTGCTTTGTGGAGTGCTGGTGGCGCAGGCCTTCGGCAGTTCCGGCGCAAACCTGAATCCGGCCATCACGCTGGCCGTTGCGATTGTGGGCGGAGATTATTCGCAGTTGGCGTGGCTGTGGTCGGCGCAGTTGCTGGGAGCGATGGGTGGAGCGGCGCTGATGACGTTGCATTATGCATTGCATTGGAAGCTGACGCCTGATCCGGCGGCTAAGCTGGGCGTCTTCTGCACGAACGCGGCGATACGCAACCCGCTGATCAACATCTTGAACGAGGCTTTGGCCACGGCGGTGCTGGTGTTGGTGGCTGGAGCGATCTTATCGCGCGGAGTAGCGCCGAATGGGATGGCGGCGGGTGTGGGTCCGTGGCTGGTGGGCAGTTTGGTGTGGGGCATAGGCCTCTCGCTGGGCGGGACTACGGGGTACGCGATTAACCCGGCGCGCGATTTGGGTCCGCGGCTGGTTCACTGGCTCACGCCGATTCCGGGCAAGGGCGGATCAAACTGGAGCTATGCGTATATTCCCGTCATAGGGCCACTGCTGGGCGGAGGGCTGGCGGGAGTGCTGCTGCTGTATGCGCATTTGTGATGTGCGTCATGGAGTTCGTGGATTCCGATCCATTCACAAAGAACGCAAATGGTTCGGTACGAGTACTTTTGTAAGCCAATGTCGTACCCGAAAAACTAAAATGCGCATCCTTTCCACTCTTGATGAGTGTATACGGAATGTGTATTCTTAAAGGGAAGGATGCACCGCTATGAACAGCCGGGAAGTCATCCGCAGGCTCAGAGACGACGGCTGGTTCGAGGTTGCGCAAGCTGGCAGCCACAAGCAGTTCAAGCATCCCGCCAAGCCAGGGCGGGTAACGGTTGTTTACCCGCAAAGGGACATTCCTGAAGGAACGCTTCGCAGCATCGAAAAACAATCCGGCCTCAAGCTCAGGTAAAGGAGCAACCATGGAATACATTGCCTACCTTCACAAAGACAAACATTCGGACTACGGCGTCAGCTTCCCGGACTTTCCCGGATGTATCACCGCGGGTTCCAGTTTGGAGGAAGCACGCAGCAGATCGGCGGAGGCTCTGGCTTTCCATGTGGCGGGAATGCGCGAGGATGGAGAGATAATTCCCAAGCCTTCCTCGCTCGACGATCTGCGCGGAGATCCAGCGATGAAGGGCGCAGTAGCCTTCCTAACGGAACTGCGCGAGCCGGAGAAAACAGTCCGCATCAACATCACCGCACGGCAAAGCCAGATTGCCGAGATTGACCGTCGCGCCCGCGCCAAGGGACTCACCCGCTCTTCGTACATTGTGCAAAGCGCGCTGGAAAAGAAAGCTGTCACACGTTAGCCGAAGTCAAGGAACCCAGAATTTATATTGTAAGGAAGAGATTAACGGAGGGGGATGGCATGAAGATCATTGATCGCATCTTTGCGGGGATTCTTGTTCTTGGCGGATTGCTGCACGGGTGGGGCTCGTTCCGGATGTACGCACATGAACCCATGACCATTCTGTGGTCGCTTTGCGCCACACTGCTGACACTGATGATTGCCGCCGTCAACCTGCTGCGCGTGGAGCGTCCCGGGGACCGTCCTCTGGCGTGGATCAGTTTAGTAGGAAGCTTGTCGTGGGCTGTTGCAGCCTTTGCAGCGGGCGTGCTGATTCATAACATCTTCGACCCAAGGCCGATGATGCATTGGGTTACAGCGCTTGTACTGGCGGGGTTCAGCTTGAGAGCGGCGCTCGGATCAGGCAACGCACAGGACTGAGGCGACGCATAGCAGGCCGGATGAAGGCAATTAATCTCAACGCACATTTGTAAGGCGAGCCATGGTGTGAATCCCACCACCTGCTGTTGGGAGACTGGCCGTCTAGGCGGGCGGCGCCTGCACGCCATGAAATTCGTGGGCGCCGTCCCTACGGGACTCCGGATGAATTATTGGTTTCGCCACCCCACGCTGAAGCGCGGGGCTAACAAGCTCTGCGCCTACAGCGCGGGACGACGGGCGTGCTTCGCGCATGGAGTTCGTCATTTCCCAGATCCGCAAATGCGAGGGGCCTGGGGCACACGGTCGCAAAATATCAAAACGCAGATCCTTCGACTTCGCTCAGGAAGGCGAGGATGGAGCACCTGGCATGTCTACTATAGGCAGGACGATGTAGCGTGATTTCGATTTGCGCCAGTGACCGTCCATACCCCCAGGAGCACCAGGGCTCCGCCTAGAAGCTGAATCAACGTCATGCGCTCGGCAAAAATGATGAAGGCGAAGACTGCCGTGAGCGGCGCGGCGGAGAGCAGGATCAGCGAGGTGACGGTGGCGGGAAGATGGCCGAGGGCATAGGTGAGACAGAAGTAACCCATCAACTGACAGACCAAGGCAAGACCTAGCAGAGCGGCCAGCGATGTGCAATTTGGCACGGCGAGCGAAGTGCGGGTTGACGCGGCGAAGGCCAGCAGCACTACGGTGCTTGCTGTGGTGGAAAGAGCAAGAAGAGTTACGGCACTGAAACTCTGCCGCAGCCGCTCGGTAACCATCAGATAGAACGCGAAGCAGATGGATGACAAGATGGCGGCAAGGTCGGCGAAGGACCTGGAAGTGAGGACACGCGCATCGGCCGCCACGATGAAGAAGACGCCAGCCAGAGCGATGGCCAGCGCTATCCAAAAACGCCGAGGCGGCAATTGCCGCGTGATCGCCCAGGTCATCAATCCCACAAGCAGGGGCGCGGCATTGGAAAGGAAGGTGGCGCTTCCCACCGAGGTGTGAAGAACAGCGACGTTGAAGAGCCCGACATCTCCCGCGAAGAAGGCTCCTCCAGCGGCGGCAAGAGCGAAGGCCAACCAACCGGCGCGCGGAAGCTTCATTCCCTTGAGCAGCAGGAATGTCCAAAGGATGAGCGAGGCAAACAAGACGCGATAAAAAGCGGATGCGACACCGGGCATATGGGTCCAGCGAACAAAAATCGCCGACCACGCAATGGAGATGACGCCTCCCAGCAGGGCGAGATAGGCCCTCGCCGTATGACTGTTCGACATATCTAACTATGACACGCTGAGGTCGGGGCTCACGTGTTGCATAGGGGGAACAAAATTGAAAAATCACTCCAGGTAGGAGGCGACGACGGCCAGAGCGGCGATAGCGGCGGTCTCGGCTCGGAGGATGCGGGGGCCGAGGGATGCGGCGCGCCAGCCGTTGGCGTCGAAGAGCGCTTCTTCCGAAGGCGCCCATCCTCCTTCGGGACCGATGGCAAGTTCCAGCGTGGGCATCTCGGAGCCGGCAGCGGAGATGGCTTCTTCGAGCGCATGGCGGAGAGTGGTGGTGCGCTCCTGCTCGGCGAGGACGATATGCGCAGAGCCGGAGGCGCGCGTGGCCGCCAGAGACTCGGAAGACTCCATATACTCGGAGGCGGCGCGCACGCGGACGGCTAGAGGAGTTGGCTCGAAGATAATGGGTACGTCGACGCGCCTCGACTGCTGAGCCGATTCATGGACGATGCGTCGCCAACGCTCGGCGCGTTTGCTGGCGGCTGCGGCGAGATGCTTCTCCGTCCGACGGGCAATGACGGGGGCGATGGCGGCCACTCCCAGCTCGGTGGCTTTTTCGATGGCCCACTCCATGTGATCGAATTTGTAGACGGCCATCACCAAAGTAACGGGCAGAGCGGGATCGGCTTCCAGCTCGGCTATCAGATTGAAGCGGACCTCGTCGCGGGCGACCGCGGCCACCTGGGCATGAAAGACGTGGCCACCGGCAACGACGTCGGCCTCCATGCCGGGTTGCGCGCGCAGGACGCGGGTGAGGTGCTCGGCTTGTTCGCCGACCAGGGTGGCGGTGGCTTCATCCCAATGTTCGGCAATCCAGCGGCGGCGTGTCATGGAGACCTCCCGTACTGCGCGTCTACCAGTGTAGACCTTTCCCCAAAAACAAATCAGCGCCCAAAAACACATCAGGGGAACGCTGGATGCGCTCCCCTGATGTGTTGCCTTTGGTTGGAGGTGCCGCTACTTCTTTTTTGCGGTCTTCTTTGCGGCCTTCTTCGCGGGCTTTTTTGCTGCTTTCTTGGTTGCCATTGTTGTTATTCTCCCTTTCGATGATTTTGCATCGACCTGCAAATGAATTTTGCAGTTGATGAATGTATAGAATCTAAAAGCGCAACTGTCAAGAAAAAAACGACATGACGGTGGAAAAATAGACAACTATTTTTTTAGTGGGAATCTGGAATTTTAGGTTTTGGTTCAGAGAAAATGACTGGAGCGGAGCCAAGCGAGGGCCAAACCGGCAAAAAAATCGTGACCCGCGTGCGCGAAGATGCCGGGACGGAGGCTGCGGCGCTCGAGCGCGAGCGTACTGAAGAGCACGCCGAAGACGAAGAGCAGGACCATGCCGCGCGCGCCCTGATAGCCATGTGCCGCGCCGAAAATCGCAGCGGAGGCGAGGACACCAATCGTTATGCTGCCGCGCGCCCATGCGATGAATTGGCGTTGCAGGTAGCCGCGAAAGACAATCTCCTCGACAAAACCGGCCATCAAACAGAGCACGGCCCAGGCGAGAATCTCTTTTTCGTTGGCGGGCGCGAGCTTTGCCAACTCACGCACAGCCTCGAGTCGCGAGGGATCGGGAGCAAAGGGGGCTGGTGCGGAGCCGTGAGTAATCCGCGGCCGATGGGTGAGCATGGCCTCGACGCCCGACCAGGCAACGCTCACTGAGCCGAGCACCATCATGGAGGTGATCCAGAAGAGGAGCGCTATGCCGAGGTCGAGTGCGATGGAGTGGATATTGACGGGATTGGTTCCCAGCAGCGAGCGTAAGGGAATTTTTTTCAGGCGCAGCCCAATGACGACCCAGGCGAGCATGGCGGCTTCTATTGCGGCCGTGAAGCCGTAGGAGGCGAGCCGGTCGATCTCGCCATGGATGGACGACAAGCGTGAGGCGCCATGAATGGAGATGGCGATGATTGCGGCGACCAGCAGGAGGGTGTGCCATGCGGACGCGATGGTCGGCGGCGCGGAAGGCGCGGGCGGCTGCTCTTCGAATTTCGGGGTGGTCGAATCGTACTCTGAAGCTGGCAAAGGGTTCCTCTAGGACAGGATAGCGGAGTTGGGGCAGGCGGATTGAGATATGAGCGCCTAAGTGTTCAGCCGAAGACCGCGGACGACTGGCTGTGTAATTCGAAAATATTTGAGTTGTTTGCGGCAGGGGGCTGCACAAAGGTGCGGATATTTGTGTATGATTTTTGCACTGCGACCCCTTTCGCAGTTTTCGGAGTTCTGGCCCCCGCAACCTTTGCCGGCGCAGCCGCTGCCGGCTTAAAGGCGTGTCTTAAGCAGGGACTCGAAAATGGAAACTGCTTCCGGCCACAGCTATGAAATTCCCCGAGGAGGATACAAACATGGCAACTGCGACGGCAGTGCATCCGGGCCAGCTCAGCGATACGATGAGCTTTCGCCGGCGTTATGGCAACTACATTGGCGGAAGGTGGGTAGAGCCCGCATCCGGCCAGTACTTTGAGAACATCACCCCCATCACCGGGAATCCCTTCTGCGAGATTCCGCGCTCCAACGCGAAGGACATCGAGCTTGCTCTGGATGCGGCTCATGCGGCGCGCGCGGCATGGGGACAGACCAGCCCGACGCAGCGGGCGATTATCCTGAACCAGATTGCGCAACGCATGGAAGACAACCTGGATCTGCTGGCGCTGGCCGAGACGTGGGACAACGGCAAGCCGATTCGCGAGACGACGGCGGCGGATATACCGCTGGCCATCGATCACTGGCGTTACTTTGCGGGATGTATTCGCGCGCAGGAGGGGGCTTTGTCGGAGATCGACCACGACACGGTGGCTTACCACTTCAAAGAGCCGCTGGGGGTGGTGGGGCAGATCATTCCGTGGAACTTTCCGATATTGATGGCGACATGGAAGTTGGCTCCGGCGCTGGCCGCGGGCAACTGCGTGGTGCTGAAGCCGGCAGAGCAGACTCCGGCGAGCATCCTGGTGTGGGCTGAACTGGTGGGCGACCTGCTGCCGGCTGGGGTGTTGAATATCGTGAACGGCTTTGGCCTGGAGGCGGGCAAGCCGCTGGCCTCGAGCCCGCGTGTAGCCAAGATTGCGTTTACGGGAGAGACGACCACGGGGCGGCTGATTATGCAATACGCCAGCCAGAATCTGATTCCGGTGACACTGGAGTTGGGCGGCAAATCGCCGAATATCTTTTTTGCCGACGTGCTGCAGGAGGACGATGACTTCTTTGACAAGGCGATTGAGGGGTTTGTGATGTTTGCGCTGAATCAAGGAGAAGTCTGCACATGCCCTAGCAGGGCGCTGATCCAGGAGAGCATCTACGACAGATTTATGGAGCGTGCGCTGAAGCGGGTGGCGGCCATCAAGCAGGCCAGTCCTCTGGAGATGGATACGATGCTCGGGGCGCAGGCCTCCAGCGAGCAACTGGAAAAGATTCTCAGCTACATCGACATCGGCCACAAGGAAGGCGCGGAGTTGTTGTGCGGCGGCAAGAGGGCTCACCTGGGCGGGGAACTGGAGGGCGGCTACTACGTGCAGCCGACTGTCTTCAAGGGCAACAACCGCATGAGGATCTTCCAGGAGGAGATCTTTGGGCCGGTGGTCTCCGTGACCACCTTCAAGACGGAGGCTGACGCTCTGGAGATTGCCAATGATACGCTCTACGGGCTGGGCGCCGGAATGTGGAGCCGCGACGCCAACCGGTGCTATCGCCTGGGCCGCGGAATTCAGGCAGGACGCGTGTGGGTGAACTGCTATCACGCTTACCCTGCCCATGCGGCCTTCGGCGGCTATAAACAGTCGGGCATTGGGCGCGAGACGCACAGCATGATGCTGGACCACTATCAGCAGACCAAGAACCTGCTGGTGAGTTACAGCCCGAAGAAGCTGGGCTTCTTCTAAAAATAGGGGCTTGGGAATAGGGAATAGAAAGTTGGTGGTTCCCTGGAAGGGCGGTGCTTCGATGGCGGAGATGCCTCAACAAGTGGTGGCCACTGACTTGGCCATCGACCTGATACGAAGGTTACACGGCAAGCACGGGCCGCTGATGTTTCACCAGTCGGGGGGCTGCTGCGACGGCAGCTCCCCGATGTGCTACCCGCGCGGCGAGTTTCTCGTGGGGGACTCGGATGTGCAGTTGGGCGAGGTGGACGGCGAACCGTTCTACATGAGCCGCAGCCAGTTCGAGTATTGGAAGCACACGCAACTGACGCTGGACGTGGTTCCGGGCCGCGGCGGAATGTTCTCGCTGGACAATGCCGAGGGAGTGCGCTTTCTTATCCGCTCGCGGATCTTTGACGACGTGGAGATTGGAGAGTTGCGCTCGGCCGGACGGATCTAGAGTCTGGACAGCAACATATTTGAAACGCAGAATACTAGGGAGGGTAGATGAAGTTTGTGCTGATAGGGTTTGGAGTTTTGGGGCTGCTGGTGACAGTGGTGGTGGTGATTGGATTTCTGCTGCCCAAACGGCATGTGGCAACGCGCAGCGCGGTCATCCAGGCAACACCGGAACAGCTGTTTACTTTGATCTCCGGAAGCCAGGAGTGGCGGACGGAGGTGAAATCGTGCGAGCTGATCGAAAAAGATGGCAAACATTTTCAACGGGAGACTTCGCGGCGAGGAGAGACGGTTCTCTACGAGCTTGAGGGGAGCAGGCCTCCGTTGGCAATCGAGCGGCGGATTGCAAGCGAGCATTTGCCCTATGGCGGAAAGTGGAGCTTTACGCTGGAGCCTGTCGATGGAGGAACAAAAGTGAGGATCACTGAGGACGGAGAAGTCTACAACCCGGTCTTCCGGTTTGTTTCGCGCTTCGTGATGGGACACACGGCGATGCTGGATGCTTATCTGAAGGCGTTGGGGAAGGTCGTGGGCCAGGACGTACGGATTGAGAATTGAGAATAAGAAAAAAGGAGGGAATGGTGGAGCTGAGCGGGATCGAACCGCTGGCCTCCTCGTTGCGAACGAGGCGCTCTCCCAGCTGAGCTACAGCCCCACGACATTCTTTATCTTACCAGCAAGCTGAAAATTCTGGAAGTGGTCTTGAACGGGCATGGATGGTTTAGTGTTGCGGTATCCCACCCTTTCGCCAACCACCCCAGCGACAAAGACCTGTCGCCGGGAACCCCGGTCACGCGAAAGGATGGGGCACGGGGGATTTGTGGGATACCCGACAACATTGGCCGACTCGCGGCTGTAAAAAGCCTTACAACTGATACATGTTGGCCTGCTACTCCTCTCGCAGCAGTATCAGGGGATCGACGGCCAGCGCGCGACGGGCGGGGATGGAGGCCGCGATCAGGCCCAGCACGAGCATGGTGATGGTGACGCCCGCGAGGACGAGCGGGTCCTGGGGCGAAGCCTGGTAAACGATGTAGGAGAGCAGGCGCGTGGCCAGCAGACCGAGCGCGAGGCCGGAAACAGAACCGATTGCCAGCAGACGCAACGCACGACCCAGCGCCGTGCGCAGAATCTCGCGCCGCCCGGCGCCGAGCGCCACACGGATGCCCAACTCGCGCAGCCGCTTGCTGACAATATAAGAGGCCATGCCGAAGACACCGGTCACGGCCAGCATCGCGCCCAAGAGTCCCAGCACACCCAGCGCTACGGTCGCGACATGCGAGGGGAACAGGGCTGCATCCATCGCTCCGGTCCACGTCTCTGTCTTGAGAGGCAGGCTGGAATCCAAACCATACAGTGCGCGCTCCAGCGCCGCCGCCATCTCCACGGGATCGCGCTCGGAGCGCACCACCAGCGCCATGCCGGTTGACTGATGCTGTTGGAAGGAGAAAAACATTGCCGGCTTTTGATCCTCGGTCAGCGTCCGGTATTTGCCGTCTTCGACTACGCCGACGATTTCAGCGCGCTGAGTGCCGTTCCAGAATTTGAAATGCCCGCCGATCGCTTTCTTGACCGATCCGAAGATCTTGACCGCGAACTCGCGATTGACCAAAGCCACGTTGGGAGCGTCTTTGCTGTCGGTCATGGTCAGATCCCTGCCTGCCAAAAGCCGTGTTCCGGCTGCGTCCAGGTAACCCGGCGATATGTTGTAGTTCATCGCGTCCGCGACGGCGGTTCCTGGCCGGAAATCGGTAGTGGTGTCGGTATATACATCGGAGTCGCTCCCACCGAGTCCCAGCGGATACTGGTCGACAAGCCCCACAGAGGAAACACCGGGAACGGCCGCCGCCGCGCTCAACATACGCCGCTGCATTTCGGGTACGTGGTCCCCGGTGTAGCCGGCCATGTTCAGATCGGTCTCGACGAGCAGCGCGTTTCGCGGCTGGAAGCCGAAGTTGCTGTGGAGGGAGCGCACCAGGCCGCGCACGGCCACCAACGAGGAGGTGACCAGCACGGCGCAGATGGCGATCTGCACGATGAGCAGCAGGTCGCGCAGCGTGAACCAGTGCATCTTTAATGTGCCGCTCATCCCCGAGCGGATTGTCTGCCATGGATCGGCGCGCAGGATTTGGCGGATGGGGACGATTCCAAATAGAAATCCGCTGACGAGCGCCAGCAGCAACGCCACGCCATAGGTGCGCGCGTCCGGGTTGACCGGTACGTTGATGGGGATATTGGGAATCGGCTGCCATGCGCTAAGGCCTTGCAGGATGGCGCCACCTCCGGCAAGTCCGATGGCGCCACCGATTAGAGAGATCAGCAGCGCTTCGGCGAGCAACTGACGCAGAATCCGTCCGCGGCGGGAGCCAAGCGCCAGCCGCAACGCCACTTCTTTGGCGCGGTCGGCGGCGCGCGCGGCGAAGAGGCTGCCGAGATTGGCGCATGCAGCCAGAAGGATGAGGCCGGCGAGAAGCATAAGGCCGGCCATGAAGGCGCGCGCCGGTCCGCCGAGCTCGTCGCCCATCAAGCCGGGACGAGCGAGAGTGAACTTGATGCCCTCGTCGTCGGATGGATAGGTCTTGGCCAGAGCTGCTCCCAGAGTATTCAAATCCGCCGTCGCCTGTTCCGGCGTGACACCTGGTCTCAGGCGCCCCATCACAGAGGGCGAATGATTGCCACGGTATTGGAGTGATTTGCTGTCCATCACGACCGGCTCTTCGACAATGGGAATCCAGAAGGCCGGCGCGAAAAACAGCTCGGTGCCGCGAAAAGCCGGCGGCGCCACGCCAATGACGGTGAGCGGGTGCTTATTGATGTCCACCCTCCGTCCGACCACGCCGTGATCGCCGTCGAAATGACTGCGCCAGTACGCGTAGCTCAATACAACGTATGGGGCGCTATTCATTCCCTTTTCGTCGGAGCCGTGAAAGAAGCGTCCCAGATAGGGCTGAATGTCCAACGCGTCAAAGTAGTTGCCGCTCACCATGTAGGGCCACGCCGTCGAGGGGCTTCCGCCCGCGTCCACTCCCACGGGACCCTGGATGTGAATCAGCGCCATACTCTCGAAGGTCCGGTTCCGGTCGCGCAGATCCAAATAATCCGGATACGACTGCGAGGCGTAGTGAAAGCGCTGGACCTGGTAAAGATTCTGCGCGTTGGGCACGTTCACCGGCTTGAGAATCAGCGCGTTCAGCACGCTGAAGACCACTGCGTTGGCGCCGATGCCCAACGCCAGGGTCACGATCGCCGTCAGCGTGAAACCGGGCGACTTGAGCAACTGCCGCAGAGTGAATTTCAGATCCTGGAACATCTCCATAGCCTTCTTGTACGTGAAATAGCAACGTCAGGTTCATGCACGTGACGGACCAAAAGCGTGTCAAGAAAACAAAGGAGTTATTGTGCGCGCGAGTGGCTCAGGCTGTCCGCTTATAGCGATAGCTGTCCGAAATCGGACAAGCGTAAATCGCAACCGCGAATGCCGATGGCGTTCTAAGCATGAAAGAGCATCGATGGCCGAGGTTCATGGATTCACAGCTCCCCCAACGCGAGAGCTGGACCACCCAACTGCCACAAGGGAACCATGCGATTCGACTCCGCGTATGACATTCAGAAACCCGCACTATCATCCACCTGGATACGATCTACTTCACCGCAAGGAGAGGCAATGATGACTACAACTCACTCGCCGGGCCTGTGTATACATCCGCGCCTACTGGCAAGGATTGCCGGAGTACTCTACGTGCTCAACACCGTGACCTCGATGTATTCCTTTTATGGCCCCAAGAACCAACTGGCATTTGTTTCGGGCCTGATTGCGATCGCGGCTTACATTGGCGTGGTCGTGCTGTTTTATATCCTGTTTGAGCCTGTCAATAGGAAGGTCTCTTTGCTGGCTGCCGCCGCCGGCATTGCGGGGAACATCATGGGCCTGCTCAGCGCCTTTCAAGTTGTGGAATTCAGGATGATTTACATGTCCTTCTTCGGATTTTATTGCGCATTGATTGGATACCTCATTTTCCGATCGACCTTTTTGCCCCGTGTTTTGGGAGTACTGATGGCCATTGCCGGATTGGGGTATCTGACCTTTCTCTGGCCTCCGCTAGGAAAATTCCTGAATCCCTACAACATGATTCCTGGCGGGATTGGGGAATGGAGCCTAACTGTCTGGCTACTGGTGAAGGGAGTTGACGAGCAGCGTTGGAAGGAATACCCCAGTGCGGTTGAGAGATAGACACTCAAATTGAGAGGGAAGCGCAGGATGCGCCGATGTGGCGGTATTTCAGAGTCAGCGAACGTACGTATAGGTTCCGCAAAGATCGGTGGAATTTTGCAGAGATTCGAAGGTCATGAGCGGGGGATTTTCTCCGGAGAAGAAGGCGACCTTGAGCGCGCCGTTGGCAACATAGAGAGCGATCCACTGGGTGTCCTGGGAGCCGCAGAGAGTGTTGTTCTTGATGAAACGGCGCGAGGCCGGAATACTGACGCGGTATAGCTGGCCATTGCCGGCGGTGTCCACGGCTTCATCGAAGGCGGCACTTACCTCGGCTGGCTTGAGCAGACGGACAGGCGAGATCATAAAGGACGAAAAGTAGATGGTGATTTTGGAGCCGGAGATGGAAATGTCGCCTGTGATGCTGGCAGCCGTGTTGCTGGCGGCTCTCCAGTGACCTTTTTCCGGCTGCTGCGCGTTGATGCTAGCGGCGCAAGCGAGCGCGAACACCAGAAGGAAGAAACTTACTCGGATACGCATTGCAACCCTCAAAAGCGGAACCCAGAGACATTGATCCGGCCTATGTTGAGATTAGTGGATTCCTGCCCTTTACGCAAAAAAACGCGAAAAGGGCGCGGCGGACGGCGGATTACTTTGAAACTCGAGTTCAACGTATGCATCCTAAGAACATTGGCAGAATGGAACGATCCGGGAGGCAAATCTTGGCGGACACAACCACTGTCCTTCGTATCAGTCCCATGCTGGCTGTCGCCGACGTGGAGGCGACGCTCCAGTTCTACCAGGCGATTCTCGGCTTCTCCGTGGTGATGCAATCACCCGAATATTCAATAGTGCAGAGAGATGGCCTCACCATCCACTTTCAACGGGCGGCAGATGAAGAGGTGCTGCGCAGCATGCGTGAACACAGCGAGTTTTACCTCGAGGTGCGGGGCATCCGCGCGTTGTGGGAGACGGTGAAAGCACACAAGGACCGTTATATGATCCGTGATCTGTTCGAGCGCAAATATGGCATGACGGAGTTTCACATAGTCGACCCAAACGGGGTGCTGATATTTGTGGGTGAGGTTACGGCGCAAATAGAGTAATTCCAGGGAAGTTGATGTGGCTTACCGGCCGCGGGTCATTTTGCGTGAAGGGCCAGTGCGGTTGGATGCGCGGGCTGGTAGAGACCGACCGTGCCTCCGCCGGGAAGCCGGACTCTGGTGATCGAACCCCATCGCTCTACCTTCACCTCTGAACAGTGGACACCCTTCTGCTGGAGCTCCGCAATTTCAGCCTTCAGATCGTCACACATGAGATAGAGCTCTTGCCGGTCATTCTCTTCGGCGGGATGGACCGCAACTTCGGCCGGAGGCAGGGCGAAGATTAGCCATCCGTGCCCTGCGTCGACGGATGGAAAAGCAAGAACGTCGCGAAGAAAAACACGATCAGCTTCCGCATCCTTGCTGAAGAGGATTACATGAGCGCCAGAGATCATGAGCCGAACTCCTTTCCGCGCCGGCGTTACAACTGATTCATGTTGGCGAGGAACTCGGCGTTGTTGCGGACTTTTTCCAGGCGGCTGATGAGCAGCTCCATGGCCTCGACGGGAGAGAGCGGGTTGAGGACCTTGCGGAGAATCCAGATGCGGGAGAGATCTTCCTTGGGGATGAGCAACTCTTCCTTGCGGGTTCCGGAGCGCTGGATGTCGATGGCCGGGAAGACGCGCTTGTCAACGAGCTTGCGGTCGAGGATGATTTCCATGTTGCCGGTGCCCTTGAATTCTTCGAAGATGACTTCGTCCATGCGCGAGCCAGTGTCGATGAGGGCGGTGGAGATAATCGTCAGTGACCCGCCTTCTTCGATGTTTCTGGCGGCGCCGAAGAAGCGCTTGGGGCGCTGCAGGGCGTTGGAGTCCACGCCGCCGGATAGGACCTTGCCCGAAGGGGGCACGATGGTGTTGTATGCGCGCGCGAGACGGGTGATGGAGTCGAGCAGGATGACCACATCGCGCTTGTGCTCGACGAGGCGCTTGGCTTTTTCAATGACCATCTCGGCCACCTGCACATGGCGGGCGGCGGGCTCGTCAAAGGTGGAGCTGATGACCTCGCCCTTGACGGAGCGCTGCATGTCGGTGACTTCTTCAGGGCGCTCGTCGATGAGCAGGACGATGAGGACGACTTCGGGGTGGTTGGTGGAGATGGAGTTGGCGAGCGCCTGCAAGAGCATGGTTTTGCCGGTGCGCGGCGGGGCGACGATGAGGCCGCGCTGGCCTTTGCCGACGGGAGTGAGCAGGTCCATCACACGGCCACTGATGGCTTCCTTCACCGTCTCCAGCTTGATGCGTTCCTGGGGATAGAGCGGGGTGAGATTGTCGAAGAGAATCTTGTTGCGCGTCTCCTCGGGCGACTCGAAGTTGATGGCCTCGATCTTGACCAGGGCGAAATACTTTTCTCCCTCGTGGGGCGGACGAACGTTGCCGCTGATGGAGTCGCCGGTTTTGAGATCGAATTTTCGAATCTGCGATGGCGAGACATAGATGTCGTCGGGACCAGGCAGATAGTTGTAGTCCGGCGAGCGCAGGAAGCCATATCCGTCGGGCAATATCTCTAGCACGCCTTCGGCAAAGATGTGGCCTTCTTTTTCGCTTTGCGCCTGGAGGATTTTGAATATCAGGTCTTGCTTGCGCAGTCCACTGGTGCCTGGGATTTCCAGGGTGCGGGCGATGCGGGTCAGTTCCGTGATGTTTTTTTCTTTTAGTTCTGCAATGGTCATGATCACCTGCGATATAGGAGGATGTGAGTGGGAGAAACCGGAAGAGGGAAATGCTCCGGGGAAAGAACCGGCATGATTTTATTGCTGGCAACCTGCCAGCGCCGCGTTTAGAGGCTCACCTGAAATGAAGGGTAGCATCAAAAACCGGGAGACGGCGAGCCTTGACCGGCAGACCGCCAGAAAACGCTGCCTGACTTAACTATACCCCTCGGGGGTGGGATCAGGCGGCGCGACGAGCTTCGACCGGCTGCTGCGCTGCGGCCTCGATGGTAGCCAAGGAGCCGGGGTTAGAGTGTTGAAAGCGGTCCAGGACTTCATTGGTGGTGTCCTGAAGGCGTGTGTTGGGCTTGTGCAACTTGCGGGTTGCCTTACTCGCCAGTTGACACAACTGGTAGCGGTTGGAGACATGAGAAAGAGCTCCAAAAACCAAATCAGAACGCATGCGAAATTCTCCTTCAAAAAAATGGAACCGACAGGCTCAATACAGACGCCAGCGGCGCAACAGGGGATTCCAGAACAGCAAGGGCTACCCCAACTATCACTCCCAAGAATTAGACGCATACACTGCGCGTAAAGTTCAATATCATGACGCAGTTTCGCAGATTTGGAGCAGACATTCTGCTGTATCAGCGATACAGATTGCAGCCTTGGGAACTATCCATTCCGCATTCCCGTTCCGGTAGTGATTAAAACCGCACACCGGGGCACCATTGGATGAGCCGCAGCTCAATGAAGATGCGGGAAAAACGGACGGGCTCAAACCGCACTCTCAACACCGCCCTAATATGGATAGCAACCATGAATGTATACCGCGAAGGCTTGAAGGTCAACATATTTTTACGGGGGCGATGGCGGCTTCAGACGGGGGTAGAAGTAATAGCCGCCATTGGAGATGTAACTACTATGAAATCAATTAGATAAAGAGTGGATTACGACAGTGTGAAACTCCCTGATTCAGCAGTAATATGTATGAAAACAGAACACTTTTTGCACCGTGTTTCACATATTGGGAACCTGCCTGGTTACCTGCGTCAATGGTCAGTTAACGGTTAAACATCGACACTCTTATAGTGTCCGACCGACTCCATTGCGCTTAGAAGCGGGCGCGCTGGGGGCTTAGGAATCTTCAACTCGAGTAACTTCGGTCGAGGGTGCTGTACTGGATGGCTTCGGCTAGGTGGGCCACAACCAGGTTCTCGACGCCGTCCAGACCGGCAACCTTCTCTTACCGGGCTTCTTTCTGGGCCTTCTTAATGACCTTTATTGCGTCAATCATGCCTTTCGTATAGACCGTCGCAAGGAGGTTAGTATGCTCAAGGGCCGACAATCCGCTGGGATCCCTGATGTCTGCGTCCGCTCCCTTATCAAGCAAAAGCCTGACGACGTCAGCGTTTTTGGGTCCCGTTGAGGATTCGGCAGCAAGCATGAGGGCTGTATTTCCGTACGCATCCGCGGCATTGACATTTGCCCCAGCGTCAAGCGCCTCCTTCGCCGCCGCGGGATCATTCTGGTAAGCGGCCTCCAGGAGCTGATCGTTCAGCTTGCTCTTTTCCGGGTCGACCGGATTGGCTGCGGTAATCTTAGAATCCTGTGTGAAGGGAAGCGAGGCAAGGTCGAAGGCAAGAACCGACGGATAGGCGCGAACATCCCGAACACTGAGCATCCTGTCAATACTTAAGGGGCCCGTGTGTATTTTATGCCACTCAGGATTGACCCCAAGGCCCTTGGATATGACCCGCGATCCTTCGATGGAAAACACCGGCAGGTGCACAGCAAGAAAATTTGGACTCTCGTCGGAGTCCGACGATAGAAGGAGGTATGCATGTTCTCCCGTTTCCAGATTCACGAGATAAAGCGACCATCCATGTTGCTGCTCGTAGGCCGGTCGCATGTAGAACTTCTCCTGCAATGAACCGGCATGGGTTTGGAATGTCTGCCTCACCTGTGCCTGATAGGCACCCTCCCTCCTCTCGATCCACATTGCGTTAAGTATTGCTGCTGCTGTTCCGATGCCGGCGACCGCAATGGAGCCCGCCAAGGCATCTTTGGCAGCGAATTTCTGCTGTTGGTACGACCAGTTCTGGCCGGGAAGCGGGGTGGTGGCGCTAGTAATCATATTCATCGAGTTCGTCATCGAGTTGTTGATGTAGGCTTGGCTGTACTGGAAGGCGACCCGCTGCTGAGCCATGGCTACGCGGTAGTTCTCCTCGGGGCTGGCGGAATCACTGTCGAACTGGACTGGATGTTTATTGTTGCGACGTATTGTGTTGACGCTGGCGTGCCGGAATCTAGCGGTGGAATAGTCATACGTAAAGCCTCTTCCGCCCACAACCTGGTCCGCGAAGAGCAGCTTGCCACCGGATTTCCGCACGGCGAGTACACCAACCTCTCTGGCCACAATGATTCGGTCGCTATCGATGCGCAAATGATCGGGCAATTGCCGGCGCGACTGCAGTTCCGCGGGTATGGCCGTCTTGAATACCACCGATCCATCCAGTGCATTCAAAGCGATCACCGTGGCCGGTGTCGTCACATAGAGCAGATTTTCCTCGGTGCTGATCGGGCTTGCCGCCCGATCAAGGAGGCCGGAGTTCCAGAGCTGCTTGCCTGTTTTGCGATCCAGAGCCGCGATGGAATCCGGCGGGTTTTCTCCACTTCCCTTCAAAAGGATGAAGACGCTGTTCTGGTTTTCCGTTATGGCTTGAAACGCGCCGTTACTGACCGACGTACGCCATAATTGTTTTCCGGAAGCCGGGTCCGACCTGGAGATCACCGAGCCATCCGAAAAATATAGATCGTTTCCCAGCGGGATGGCCTCGGATTTTGTTCCGAAGGTTCCTGGGAACGGCATTCGCCAGAGTAACTTGCCGCTGACCGCGGAAAATGCAGCCACCTCGGGTCCGCTCACAAGCACGGCATCGCCCATGATTGTGACGTCGAGCCTGGTGCTTTTATCCACGGGGTAGTTCTCGATGGGTGTCTTCCAGTCTTCGCTGCCGGTCTTCACGTTCACGGCAGAGATCGTCATCGGAGCCGCTTTATGGGCCAAAAAAGCGATGAGATTATGGGAGGGAAGCAGAAGGGAGGTTTCCCCCGCCCGCACCCGGCTCCAAAGCACAGCGCCGTTCTCCGGATTGAGCGCAACGGTTTGCTTGCTTCCCTCGATGAGGATCGCCGGATCAACGGCCAACAACGTTTGAGGGGAACCATAAGTGCCGCGGGGCACGGCCCATACCTTCTCTCCGGTCACCGAGTTCAACAGCATGATTTCATGCGGTTGCAGCCCACCGCCGTAATCACTGGTATTGATGGTGCCGACTAAGACGCGGTCATTCGAGACGGACTCAATGAAATCCGTCTCCTCTACGCTCAACTTTGCCTGCCAAAGCGGTTTGGCCGGCTCTGAAGAAGCCGGCGGCGCTGCAAGCGAGCCTGAACCTCCGCAAATAAAGCAAAATGCAAGAAGCACAGAGAGGATTCGCATGATGGTTGCAGTGCCTAGACCGCAGGCAGCGGGCAAACCGGACAATAACAGCATCGTCTTCTTCATCTTCAATCTCCTTACAAGGCGCTCGGGCTCACCAATGGGCGTGATTAATCAACTCTGTATGCAGTTTTTTCAGGGCGAGAGGATCATACACCCTTCTGTGCCGTCTTGTAACCAGGAATTTGGATTTTTACTTGAATCTTCATGCACCATGAGCATCAAGAGACCGGGAATGTGACGCAAATATATATCAGGGGTTGTTCTGCGCTCTGCTAAGTTCCGCTCTATGCCCAGTAGCTGTGGTCGAGAATGCGGAACTCCACCCCATCGAGCAAAAATCACTAGCTGGGGGCCTCGGAATCTTCAACTCCAGTAACTTCGGTCAAGGGTGCGGTACTGGATGGCCTCGGCGAGGTGGGCTACGGTGAGGCTCTCGACGCCTTCAAGATCGGCGATGGTGCGGGCGACTTTGAGGATGCGATCATGGGCGCGAGCAGTGAGTCCCTGTTGCTGCATGGCGCGCTCGAGGAGACTTTCGGCATCGGCGCCAAGTTCGCAATAGGCGCGAATCTGGCGGGTGGTCATCTGCGCGTTGGAGTAGATCTTCTCGCCGAATTTGCGGAAGCGCTGGCGCTGGCGTTCGCGGGCAGCGAGCACGCGGGCACGAATCTCAGCCGAGCCCTCGATGGCCGCCGAGCCGCGCAGCTCCTTGTACTTCACCGCCGGAACTTCGATATGAATGTCGATGCGGTCGAGCAGCGGTCCGGAGATTTTGGCTACGTAACGCTGAATCATGGGCGGGGTGCACATGCACTCGCGGGATTTGTCGTTGAAGAAGCCGCAGGGACAGGGATTCATGGCGGCGGCCAGCATGAAGCGCGCGGGAAAGCTGAGCGACATGGAGGCGCGGGCGATGGTGACGGTGTGGTCTTCGAGAGGCTGGCGCAGAACCTCGAGGACGTTACGAGGAAACTCCGGCAGCTCGTCGAGAAAGAGCAGGCCGTTGTGAGCAAGAGAGACCTCGCCGGGCCGGGGGATGATGCCGCCGCCGATCAGTCCTGCATCGCTGATGGTGTGGTGGGGCGAGCGGAAGGGGCGCTGGGTGACGAGACCCTGCGCGGCGTCGAGGACGCCGGCGACGGAGTGAATCTTGGTGGTTTCGAGCGCCTCATCAAAGGTGAGCGGGGCGAGGATGGAGGGCAGGCGCTTGGCTAACATGGTTTTGCCGGAGCCGGGCGGGCCGATCATGAGGATGTTGTGGCTGCCGGCGGCGGCAATTTCAAGGGCGCGCTTGGCTGACTGCTGGCCGCGTACATCCTTGAAGTCGACGGTGAAGTGTTGCAGCTCGCTGAGCAGAGTCTCGGTAGAGACACGATAAGGCTCGCGCTGAATGACGCCGACAACCATGGTGTTGAGCAGCTCCAGCACGTCGAGCAAGGAGGAGGCGGGATAGACGTTGACGCCCTCGACGACGGCGGCTTCGGCTGCATTGGCGGCGGGCAGGATGAGGTTAGGAATATTTTTTTCGCGCGCCAGGATGGCCACCGGCAACATTCCCGGCACGGCGCGGACACTGCCGTCGAGACCGAGTTCGCCCACTAGTAGAAACTGGCTAAGGTCGGTGGCCTTGAGCGCGCCATAAGCGCCGAGGATGCCGACGGCGATGGGCAGATCAAAACCCGAGCCTTCTTTCTTGAGGTCGGCGGGGGCGAGGTTGATGGTGATGAAGGTGGGCGGAATAAGGTAGCCGGAGTTTTTGATGGCGGCGCGAACGCGGTCACGGCTCTCGCGCACAGCGGCGTCGGGCAGGCCGACAGTGTGGAAGACATCCTTTTCCGTAACCACGCCGCTGTAGTCCACCTCGACATCAATGAGGTTGGCATCGATTCCGTAGACAGCCGCGCTGTGTGCTTTGAAAAGCATGGTTTAGTAGCAGCGAGTGTATCAGATGGGAGGGACGAGGCAATAGCCTTATTAGCACACAATGATCGTGCGCTGAGGACTCCGGCACAGGATCAGGGGTTAGCGACGGACGGAATGCGGCGTGGAAGTGACGGGGCTGCTGGCGCTGCTGAGGAAAGCGGACGATTGAAGCGGAAGACAGTATTACATTAGTGCGTTGTCCAACCGCTCTCCAGCCGCGCGTCGAACTGGCGGTTGAAGCGGATGAGGGCGATCCACTGGCCATGGTCCTGCTGCTGCCTGACTAGATCGCCGTGGAGTTGGCGGGCGATTGCTTCCGGAGGCAGGTCTTGGTGCAGGCCGAAGTAGAGTTCGTCGGCCGCGCGGCTGGTTGCGCCCAAAGTGAAGATCGATGAATGCGGATCGTACTTGGTGGAGAAGACCAGGGCGGCGGAGTATTTTTCCGGCTCATTGGAGGCGCGGGCGAGGCCGGTGGCGGTGAAGTCAGGGACTAGATATACGGAGTAGGGCTGGCTGAGGTAGCCGAGCTCGGGACGGGTCAGTTCGTCGCTAACAGGCCAGGCGGTGAGGACTGTCGAGCCGGAGTAACGGGCGTCGAGCTGGCGGATGCCGGCCTGGTGGAGACGGATGACGCGGGCGTAGGTGAGGTTGTCTTCCGGGGCAAAGCCGTAGGGTGGATTGATGAAGATTCCCGCGATGAAGGCCGCGGCGGAGAAGGCGGCCAGCGCCTGCCAATAAGGAACGCGGCGATAGAAGGTAGTGACGGCGAGGAGAAGAATCAGCGGATACATGGGCAGCAGGTAGCGTGTGAGCAGCGCGCCGCCCAGTACGCTGAAAAAAACAGCGTTGATCAGAAGCAAAAGAAAAATACAGCGTAGGACGGAGGGAGCGAGGGTTGGACGGGGTTGGCCGTCAGCGTCGAGACGCGGCGTTAGCAGCAGGGCGGCGATGGCGAGACCAACGGGGATGAACAAATTCATGTGCGCGGTTAGATGGAGGACACGGTGCTCGAATGCGGCAAGGAAGCGCTGGATGGAGAGGTTGGCCTGGGCGTTGTAGCGCAGAAATTCTGGATTGCCGAAAAGGAATCCGGTCTTGAAGTAGTGGAATGCATACCAGGCGGCCAGAGGGATCACGCAGCTTGAGAGCCACGCGAACTCACGCAAGAGCTGGGTGCGAGAGTTTCCGGAGGCACGAAGGCTTTCAAGCAGGCTGACGGCGGCTAGAGTGAGCGGGATGGCGATGGCTGTTTCTTTGGAGAGCGCGGCGAGAGCAAAGAAGAGTGCTGCGATCCAAGGCTTGCGGGGCGATTCCAAAGTGTGAGCGGGAAGGATGTAGAGCAGCCCCCACAGAGCGCAGGCGGCGGCGAAGATGTCGGCGTGGGCCAGTGTGCTTTGGGCATACCAAATGGGATAGAGGGCGGTGAGGGCGACGGTCCAAAGGGCGATGGCGGACACGCCGGTCAAGCGGAGGGCCAGGCGCCAGACAGCCGTGAGGCCGAGCGAAGCGGCGACGAGCACAGCCAGGCGCGTGACGATGGGATGAAAGCCGAAGAGCTTCCAGCAGAGCGCCAGATAAATACTGGGCAGGGGCGGATGGGCGTTGCTGGGCGTGGTGAGGGGAATCAGCGAGCCGGTGCGGAAGAAGTCCCAGGCCGCGGGAATGTAGTAGCCGGCCTCGTCCCAGTAATAAGGAAGACGGAGCAGGGTGAAGTGGCTGGCGCAAATCGCGGCGAAGATCGCCGCGAAGATCAACCAGGCGGGGAGGGGCGCGGCGAACCGCGACGGAATTAGGCTTCTCAAGCGCAAGGCGATCAGTTGACGGGCCCCTGCGGGAAGGCGTGGCCGTGCGGCTCGAGGTTGATTGCGCCGAAGGCCTGCTCGTACTGGGCGAGATTCTGCCCCAGCATATTCCACAGAGCCTTGGCCTGCTGCGGGCTGAGGTAGATGGCGCTATGGTTGCGGATGGTGATCTGGTCTGGGGCGTCGGGAGCGGCAAGGCCAAAGACCAGTTGGAAGTCCCAGACGCTGGCGCGGATCTGAACGCTGTTGGCGTAGGACTCGCGGTAGTCGGGGATCTGGACGAGATTCATTTGCGGTTGCGCGGATGGACTCATGGTTTCTCCAGATTACTCCGGCGGGGTGGGGAGAGCCGAGGTACTCTTCCTTCTATTTCCGGCGGATTGCGTAGCTGCCGATCAATGCGAATTCGGAATCAGAGCCTTCAGGATGGGCTCGTTCCACTTGTTAGTTTCCACGTCGTAGACCACGAAGTCAGAGTCGAACTGCCAATAGGCCCAACTGAAACCGCGGTCTTCGGCGATCTTGCGGATGAATGCATCCCAGCGGACGCGGCTCTCCATGGGAGCCTTGTCATAGGCGCCGAATTCGCCCAGAAGGATGGGGCGATGATGCTCCTGACTCCACTGCGCGACGCCATCGAAGTCGCGCTCGACGATGAGCTGCTCTTCTGTCTTACCCCAGGCGATGTCATGCCCACTGCGAATCTCTTCGCTTGCCCAAGGCGCTCCCTGATGTGTGAAGGGGAGAGGCTCGTAGTAATGGAAGGTCACAATAATGTGGCCGTTGTCGCCGGGCAAAGCAAGATCTTTCAGCGCGGCGCGGTTGTTCCAGACACCGGGTCCGATGATGACGTTGCGGGTGGGGTTGGTTTTGCGGATGATTGCAAGCAACTCGGGAAAAAGGTTGTTCCACTCCTGGTTGGAGATGAGGCCGTGAGGTTCGTTGAGGGGTTCAAAGGTGACGCTATTGGGAGTGTCTTTATAGCGGGGCGCGACCTGCTGCCAAAAGGAGAGGAGCTTGGGCTTGCACTCGACATAGCTCGTCTCGCCGCAGTAGATGAAGTCATGTTCGTCGAGAATGACCTGCAGATGCGCTTCGGTTGCGTTGGCGACGACCCAGTCGAGCATGCGGAACCAGGAATCGGGCAGCTTATTCTCTGCCATCATGTACTGAAAGGCCTGCAGGTTGACGCGCACGGCGGTGAATCCGGCGTCATGAATCTGGCGGAAGTACTCCTTCTTGAATCGGCCCTTGGAGAAATCGGCCCAGATGGGGTCGTAGCCGAGCACATTCACTCCACGCGCCATCAATTTGTTTTGCATAAAGGGGTCGATGGTGGCAAAGCCCGCGGGCAGCGTGACCTCGGGGGCAACAGATTGTGCGTGAACAGCCGCGACCTGCCCAGCAAGAAGAAACATGGCAAAAAACGACCGCGCCAATCGGGCCAGATAAATGCGAGTTAACATGATCGATCCCTTCCAAAGCCTTGGATGAATGCGAATACGAACAGATTGGTGCGAAAGGGGGGACTCGAACCCCCATGGATTGCTCCGCCAGATCCTAAGTCTGGTGCGTCTGCCAATTCCGCCACTTTCGCGTGGTGCGAGGCCTGGATACTATTTTAGACCGAAGTACGCAATTGCATCTGCCGAGTCGAGCAGCCGTCCCTAGTTGAACAAATCTTTCATTTTTTCGAGTAGGCTGGCGGAGGCGGGCTTGTTTTCTATGGCGAGGGAGTCGGCGAGTTGGCTGACCAACTCTCGCTGGGCGCGGTTGAGCTTCCTGGGAATTTCTACCATCACTTTTACGATTAGATCGCCCGAGCCCTTCTCGTTGAGGAAGGGGACGCCTTTGCCGCGTACGCGCAGCTCCTTGCCGCTGGGCGTGCCCTCGGGAATTTTTAGGGTGACGTTGCCGCCGATGGCGGGAATTTCGATTTCCGCGCCGAGGGCGGCCTGGGGAAAGCTGATGGGGAGGACGCAGCGCAGGTTGTGGCCGTCGCGCTGGAAGTATTCATGGGAGCGGATGGAGAGGACGACGTAGAGGTCGCCTCTGGGCGCGCCGGCGCGCCCGGCATCACCTTCGCCGGTATAACGGATGCGGGTTCCGGTCTCTACGCCGGGCGGCACCTTGACGTTGAGCTTGCGTTCTCTGGTGACGCGGGTTTCTCCGCGGCAGGTTGTGCAGGGATCGCTGATGAGCTGGCCAGCGCCGCGGCAGGCCGGACATGTGCGGGCTACGGAGAAGAAGCCCTGCTGGAAGCGGACCTGGCCGCGTCCCTGGCATTGGCTGCATATGGCGGGTCCGCGGCCGGAGGCGCTGCCGCTGCCGTAACAGGCGTCGCAGGCTTCGAGGCGGCGAATCTTCACCTCTGTTTCGTAGCCGAAGATGGCGGCCTCGAATTCCACGGTCAGGTCGAAGCGCAGGTCGTTGCCGCGCTGCTGACGCGTGGCGCGCTGCTGGCCGCCCACGGAGAACATCTCGCCGAAGAGATCACCGAAGAGATCGCCGATATCGACACCGCCGGCGAAGGGCCCGCCGAATCCCTGGGCTGCCGAGCTGACGCCGGCATGGCCGTAGCGGTCGTAGGCGGCGCGCTTGTCGGCGTCGCTGAGGACCTGATAGGCCTCGCTGGCCGACTTGAAGCGCTCTTCGGCTGCCTTGTCGCCGGGATTGAGATCAGGATGATGCTCACGCGCCATCTTGCGATATGCGCTCTTCAATTCCTGATCGCTGGCGTCGCGCGAGACGCCCAATACCTCGTAATAGTCTGCTTTGCTCACGGTTATCTAGATTACTCGCTTGTCTGTTTGGGGTTGGAGGCTACGCGCACCAGCGCGGGGCGCAGGAGCTTGTCGCGCAGCTTGTAGCCGCGGCGAATTTCTTCGGCGACGTGCTGGTCGGGCAGGTCGAGGCGCTCGACTGTGCCCAGTGCTTCATGATGACGGGGGTCGAACTTTGCTCCCTCCGCTGGAATCGCCGTTACCTGCAACTGGCGCAGAACATCTTCCATCTGCTTCACAATCAATTCGACGCCGGAACGCAGTTGGTCGGCTGTGGCGGTGGACTTGAGGGCCATCTCGAAATGGTCCAGCACCGGCAGAAATTTTTCGACGACGCTACCGATGGCATAATCGCGGTCCGCGATGCGCGTACGCTCGCCGCGCTTGCGGGCGTTTTCGAACTCGGCTTGCAGACGGGCCAGGCGGTCGAGCAACTGGTCGCGCTCGGCTTTGAGCTGGTCGAATTCGGCGCGGGAGACGGGCGGGGCTTCACTCTCGACCTGATCTGGTTCCTGCGCGGGGATTTCGGTCGCGGGGTTATCGGCCTCAGAAGCAACCGCGGCAGCGGCCTCATCCGACAAGGTCAACTCTGTATCCTGATCCGGCATCGTTTTATGCATACTCCGAAAAATCTTGGCCATTGTTTCCATTTTAATTTGCGCGGCTTGCGCCGGCATTACTTTTGATGAACGGGAGCAGCGTTGGTTCCGATTTGAGCTTGTCCTCGTTCCCAGTGCCTAGTCGGCGGGAACTTCCAGCAGACGCTCGGAGAGGCGGGCGATGTAGCGGACGGCCTGAATCATCTCCTGATATTGGATGCGGGTGGGGGCGATGACGGCTACGGTGCCCAGATTTGAATCGCCCAGACGGGCCGGAGCGCCGATGAGGACGAGGTCCTGCATAGCCTGGGAGGCTTCATCCAGACCCTCCTGACCGAGGCCTACCACCACGCGCACTCCCTGCTGACGCCCGTCCACGTATGCGGTGAGCAGCTCGACGAGGCGCTGCTTGGCCTCCAAGGCCAGAAGCATCTGGCGCAATCGCTCGCGGTCGACCTCGGCGGCAATCAGGTTGGCCATGCCATCGACAAAAATAGCGGGACCGGTTTCATCGCCGGCCAGCGCGCCCTTACGGCAAAGCTCCTCGATGGAGGAAAGCATCTGGCGGTAGGCGGCTTGCTCGAGTTCCACGCGGCGGGCAACCTCGGCGCGGATGCGCTCGATAGGCCAGCCGCGAAAATTTTCGTTCAGGTAGCGCGCGGCGGTTTCCAGTTCGATGTGGGTCAGTTCGTGGTCCAACTCCAGCACGCGGTCTTGCACGGCGCCGGCCTGAGTGACCAGCACAGCCAGCACACGGCCGATGGAGAGCCGCGAAAAATGAATGTGCTCCAGCACCTGGCCCGCGGTGGAACTGGCCAGCGCCACGCCCAGTCCGCTGGACAGCAGCGCCAGCACGTGGGAGGTGCGCTCCAGATAATCGGTACTGCTGGTGACGCCGCTGAAGCTCTCCTCGATTTGCTCGCGGAGAAGTTTGCTGAGGGTAGTAGAGCCGGGCTGCGTTGCGCTCAAGCCCGCCGACTGCGCACCAGCGGCCAAGCGGCCGGGCTGCGTAATCTGTTCGACGTAATATCGAAAGGCGGCGGCGGTGGGTACGCGGCCGGCGGAGGTGTGCGGCTGCTCCAGCAGGCCTGACTCACCCAGAGTGGCCATCACGTTGCGAATAGTGGCCGAACTCAAGCCCTCTTGATGGGAGAAATGACGGGCGACAGCCTGCGAGGCTACCGGCTCGCCGGTGGCGATGTACTGCTCGATGATGGCTGTAAGCACCAGCCGCTCCCGCGGACTGACGCGCGCATCAGGCATCTTCCCTGCTCTCTGTCCTGGGTTGCCCATGAGGGGCTTCCCGGACACGTATGAAACCGTCTAAACCATTGATTATTATGGCATTTATACCGGATAAAGCGCGAAACTCTCCTCCTTGATTCTAGGCAGAAGAGAGGGGGGTGTCAACACGCGGCCAGTGAGGACGCAGCGTTACGGCTGGTTGTAATAGCCGGTTCTGGTGCGGGCGGTCAGCCCCGGCTGGCTGACTTGCACCTTCAAATCGTGATACTCGTTGGCGCGTACGGCAGGCGGCGGATCGAAGGAGAGGGTATAGAAGGCCTGGGCGTCCTGAACACAACGATTGATCTGGGCTGTCATGTCGTTATCAGGGCCGTAGACAGCGCCACCGCTTTGAACGGCAAGCACTTTCATACCCAGGTTGGAGACACTTGTTTTCAGAGCTGACGGCACTCCTTTCAGGAAACCTTTATAGAGATTCGTTCCCACTCCAGGCATTCCAGCGGAGACGCTGTAGGCGGAGATACGCGCCTCACGCAGCTTAGTGGAAAGCTGAACAATCACGTCGAAGCTTTGCTGCTGCCCCTCATAAGTAGTTTGAATGTGCGGCGTGTCGAGCAGCGGCCAGCCAGAGCCGGTCCAGATCAACAGCTTTCTGCCGGGCTTCCCGGCCTCAGCGTTGGCAATGTCCAACATGGATTTAACCGAGAGTTGGTATCGCTCGATTGCGCCCCATGCGCCTCCTGCGCGGCCAATAGTCCGCAACCTATCGTCGAGTTGATCTGCCCTGGCGGCCAGAGCGTTGCCATCCGCGGAAGGCAGGCGTTGGGCATCCACACCGTCGTTGGTCAACGCGAAGAGCGAGACCGGCTGGGCGAGATGACCGTCGTTCTGGCGCAAAAACTTCTCGATCTCCTGGCGCACAATGGAGACTTGCTGATGCGTCTCGTTCACTGTATCGAGGACCAGAATGACCTCGACTGGGGGGTGGGCCTTATGAGCGGCTTGGTCGAAGGGGCGAAAGGAGAGAATCCTGGCGGGCTGGTTGTTGTCCAGCAGGGTGAAGTCCTTGAGTTCGAGTCCGGAGACGGGCTTACCGGACGGATCGGTGACCACCACGTCGAGGTGGATGCGGCCTTCCGTTACTGCGGGCGCTGCCGGCGAAGATTGCGGCGCGGCGGGCGACGCTGCTACAGGTTGTTCAGTGGCTTGTGCGGGATTCTGTTGCGCACTGGAAAGAAACGGCAAGCATACGATAAGCGCCAGACAGGCGTGCCGTGACAGGCTCATAGGATTCACCTCGCTTGAATCTCCACCAGCGACTTCGCACAAAGTCTAACAGCATTGCATGAGGAAACAAAAACGGCTTATCGATGATGGGCCACGCTGATTCTTTCCTTTTATCGCAACTATTCCGGGTGAGCCGCGTCGAAGACAGATGGGCTAACCCTACGCAAACCGCACCAGATACAATTCAATCCAAAGGAATTGCCATCATGCATTTTTTACGCATCTTACTACTCACTGCTATTTTTGTGACTTCAATGCCTTGGCTTTCGGCGCAGGCGCGACCGGCAGCCGGCGCTCCGCTGCCTGAGATTCGACAGCTCATGAAGGAGGTTCACGAACACCAGAAGCAGCTTGATAAAGTGCGCGAGAACTACACCTATAGCGTGTCGAAGGTGATTCAGGATATCGACACCAAAGGGCAGGTAACCAAAACCGAGACCCAGGAGATCGAGGTATTTTTTGTAAACGGACATGAGATTTGGCAAGTGGTGAAGAAAGAGGGAAAGCCGCTAACGGAAGAGGAGCAGAAAAAGGAGAGCGAACGCGTGACCAAGCTGGCGGAGAAGGCGGAAAAAACGCCGCCGGATCAGCCTCTGGAAGGCCATGCGATCAACATTAGCGTAAGCCGCTTGCTGGAGATCATGGATGTGCTGCATGAGCGGCGCGAAATGTATCGAGGACGCGCGGCGATTGTCTTTGATTTTGTGGGCCGCAAGGATGCTCAGACACACGGTATTGCCGAGGATGTTTCAAAGAAACTGCAAGGAACGATATGGGTAGATGAGGCCGATCGCCAGGTTGCCCACTGCGATGCGAATTTCGACGACAATTTCCGCGTCGCCGGCGGAGTTGTGGCCACGATCCAGAAAGGCTCCAACTTCCATTTCGATCAGGCGCAGGTGAATGGCGAGATATGGCTACCCACCGGCGCCGAGGGAACTGTGCAGGCCCGCGTGCTGCTGGTGAAGGGCATCCGTCAGCACTTTACGGAGCGCGATTACGATTTCAAGCGCTTCCATGCGGAGGCGCAGCAAGGGAAGGACGTGAAGGCAGTGGTGGAGAAGAAGCCATAGCCTGCTTGCGGCACACGCCGGCGCTTCGGTTAGAGTGAAAGTATGTTCGCGCGCAGGATCTCGATTCAACGCATGGATGCGAGCGGCCTTGGCCATGCGTGTCCGATTGGCTGGATCGACAACTTTGCCATGCGCAACTTCACCAACGACCCGGTCTTCGACGACACGTTGCCAGTGGCCGACGGAGTGCTGGAAGCGGGGACGCGCGTGCCTCTGGAGCGTCTTCAACCGGCTATGGAAGATTGGTTTCGCCGCAAGGGCTACCTGAAACCGGGCGAGCGGCTTGAAGTGGCGGAGATAGATGCGACAAAGCCATGAGGAAGTGATTGTGTTATTCTTCCTTCGCCTACACATTCCTGAAACCGGCGGCTAGCAGCCCCTTGTACAGGAAATTCCTGGTTCCCAGCAAAGGCTTGTTCATTACATGCTTTTTCCCACGGTCGAGTACGCGCTGTTTTTCTTCGTGGTACTGGCCGTTGCCTGGAGCCTTTATCGCTTTCCTATAACGCATAAGAGCTTTCTTCTGCTGGCCAGTTATATTTTTTACGGCTTCTGGAACTGGAACTATATTCCGCTATTATTCGGCATCTCGATTTTCAGCGGATTAGTCGCGCAGCGCATCCAGCGCAGCCCGAAGGCAACCGCCAGAAAGTATTGGCTGGCCGCGGGCATCACAGTTTGCCTGGCCACGCTGGGTTATTACAAGTACACCGGCTTTTTGATGGCGACGCTGCTCCAGGCATGGGGCCGCTTCGCTCCTCCGCCGCACATACAGGTTTATTCGCCCCTGCTGCCTCTGGGCATCTCCTTTTTTGTATTTCACGCCATCTCGCTGCTGATGGATTGCTATCGCGGCAAGGTTCGCGAGCCGGTCAAGCTGGGCGACGCGCTCTTATATGTAGCCTTCTTTCCCCAACTCATCGCCGGTCCCATTCTGCGCGCCTCGCGGTTTCTTCCCCAACTGGCGATCCGGCGCAATCCCAACTCCATCCGCGTCAACCGCGCATTTCTGCTGATCGTCGGCGGCCTGTTCAAGAAGGTAGTGATCTCGAATATGCTGGCCACGCGGCTGGTGGAGCCGGTCTTCGCGGTGCCGCAAAGCTATGGCGCATGGGATACGCTGCTGGCCGTTTATGGTTATGCGGCGCAGATCTACTGCGACTTTTCAGGTTATACGGATATCGCCATCGGCTGCGCCCTGCTGCTCGGTTACCGATTTCCGCGCAACTTCAACGCGCCTTACACGGCCGCCGATCCGCAGGAGTTCTGGCGCCGATGGCATATCTCGCTCTCCTCGTGGCTGCGCGACTATCTCTACTTTCCATTGGGCGGCTCGCGCAAGGGCAAGCTGCGGACAATGATCAACCTGATGGTGACCATGCTGCTGGGGGGCCTGTGGCATGGGGCCGCATGGACCTTTGTGGTTTGGGGCGGCCTGCATGGGTTCTACCTGGTTGTTCATCGCCTCTGGTCGCGGATCGGCTGGGGTCCGCTGGTCCGCTGGCGTGCAACCGCGGCATGGCGATGGACTTCGCGCATACTTCTCTTTCACGCGGTTTGCGTGGGATGGGTCTTCTTCCGGGCCTCTGCGTTTGCAAACGCATTCTCAATCTTTGGCCGGTTGACGGTTCCAGGCGCAGCGACACTGGCCACGGGACCCGTCATGATCGTGCTGATTCTCGGGCTCGCCGGCCAGTACATGCCGCCGCGCTGGCGCAACGGCCTGGAGATTGAGTTAGGCCGCTGGCCGGCTTTGGCGCGCGGAGCGGTTTTAGCAGTGGCCATCACCATTATCGAGATTTTGGGGCCGACGGGAGTGGCTCCGTTCATCTACTTCCAGTTTTAGAGAGCTATGCGAAACGTTTTGTTGACCCAGCCAATCCGGAAAATGTTCCTGGCAGTTGCGGGATTCCTCGTGGCCATAGTGCTGCTTGAATCCGACGGGCTAGCCAGCTGGGCCAATCATCTGGAGATCGGTGCGCTGCGGTCCGTTGCGGTTCCGGTTACGGCGTCGGTTCAGAAGACACTGCATCCGCTGGGAGTGGCAGCGGTCCGCGATCATGCTCTGGAAGCGCTGGCGCGCGTGGGCTGGACCGACGACGCTGCTATGTTGGCGAAGGCCGCAAACACTTTCCGCACATGCGATCTGTCCGGAGCTGCGGCATCGGCTAACATCCCAATTTTGACATCGACTCCCGGCTTGGGTTCCGGTGCGAATAATCCCGAACGCAGCACGCACAATTTGTACCTAAACGCTCCGGGCGGGCGGACGCCGCTTCTTGGAGCAGTGCCAAGAACGACGGCATTAACTCCTCTGACGCCCGTCGAGCCTGGCAAGCAGCGCGTGGTGGTGCTGGCCGGCGACTCCATGATGGCGGTCGGCTTGAGCGCCGAGTTGATGCGCGAAGCCGCAGGTAACAAGAATTTGCGCATCGTAAAGGCCTTTCGCTCCGGCACCGGCCTGGCGCGGCCAGAGGTCTTTAACTGGATGGATGAATATCCGGCGATGCTGGGCGAGGTAAAGCCCGATGTGGTGATTGTGGCCATCGGGGCCAACGACGGGCAAGGCTTCGTGGTGGACCGCAAGGTGTTGGCCTACGGCAGCGAAGAATGGCGGAAGGTCTACCAGGAGCGGATCGCGGAGTTCCTGGCGATGGTGGAAGACGGCGGGGCGCGCGTGGTGTGGATAGGGCTTCCGCCCATGCGGGGGCATATATATGACGAAAGGATCAACGACCTCAATCGCATCACTTATACAGTAGTAAGCCAGTCGCCGCAGGCCACCTGGTGGAATCCGGTCTCGTATGTGGGCGACGATACGGGGAAGTATCGGGAGTTTGTCACGCGGGATGACGGCAATACCATCAAGATTCGTTCGAGCGACGGCATTCATCTTTCCGATGAGGGCGCCGGGTTGCTTACCTCCGTGCTGCTGAAGTGGCTTGACCCACCGGCGCAGACGGCAAGCGGAGCTACAACGACCCAGGCGACGGTCCCGGCGGTTCCGGCTCAACCCGTAGTTAAGCACAAGCCGCACGCACGCCGGAAAGCGAAAGGGTGAGCTTCGCTGGTTCTAAGCGGCAGTCTGTTGCTCGGCTGGGGCAGTGCGCCAAAGCGCGGCTTCGGCCTCGCGGCGGGCCTTCAAGGGGGCGTACTCCTCGCCGACGGCATGGTCCCATCGCAACAACTGCTCGGCGGCATCGTCGTAACGGCCGGCGTTGAGAGACTTGAGGAGGTCGGACGAGGCAAGACGCCCGGCGCCCAGGTTGAAGGTGAAGTCCACCAGTGCATCGAACTGGCCCTGGGTCAGCGGAACCTTGACCAGGCGCTCGACGGCCTGCTCGGCGTCGCGTACATCGCAGGCCAGTAGATTGGCGGCCTGCAGATCGTCGATTCCGTTGGGGAAGGAATCGGAGTGCAGCAGACGGTGGCCGTAACCGATGGTGGGAATCCCGGCCACATCCTTATAGACGCGATTGCGAAAGCCTTCCGACTTCTTCAGTAGCTCCATTCCGGCGACGCTGAAATTCATATTCCCCCCTGCGTTTTGTTTGAGATCACGTAACTTTGACGCTAGCAGGAAGCGAGAAATAATCTGCAAGCGGACTGGCCGTCCAGAAGGAAGATTTTTTTGGCGGCGAGGAAGGCCGGCTTCTGGGCAAGGCCAGCTAACGGGGAACAAAGGGCGAAATAGGCGACTAATCGGAATCCAAAACGACGAGGTTCAAGGGAAGCACCTAACGAGAATGAAAATACCGACGATCAGGCAGTTCCGGCAGCCGGGAAAAGGCAGCCGCCAGGGCTGCAACGGGGAGCCGTTTTCGACACCTGCACCTAATTTGACGCCAAAATCGTGTTCCAGATCACATTCAGGCCGCAACCGGCGGCAACAGGGTCGCTATATGGTCGCAAGAGGGGATAAGGGGTTGAAGGGTGCGAAATCGACCTTTTGGGGCAAAAATAGCGCAAAAAGTGTACTGTTTTTGTGCAATTTTTAAGTGCTATGGAGAGAAGCACTTATATGGGAAAAGAACGGAAAACAGTGCCATTATGGTCAGTTTTCCTCGTATGCAATTCGACAACATGCATATTAAATAGTGTCGAATTGGTAAAATGGGCAGATGGTGAAAAGAAGAAATTCAAGCAAACTGAACGCGAAAATGTCGCTCCGGATATGGGTAGCGGCAGGAATTTCCTCTGTTCTTCTGGTCGCGGGGGCATTTGCAGTTTACCCGCGAACGGTCGAGGCGGACGCCCGGCTATCCCAGCCGGTTGTAACCGCTCCCTCAGTGGCTCCGATAGTGAGTACGACACCTGTCTCGCTTGCGCCGGATAAACCGGCGGAGCCCACAACAAACCACGCACTCCACGGCATCGCCTCCTGGTATGGCGGCGTGTTCAACGGCCGTAAGACAGCCAGTGGAGAACGCTATGACATGTACGCGATGACCGCCTGCCATCCAACCCTTCCCTTTGGCACGATGGTGCGGGTGATCAACCGCAAAAACAAGCGCTCGGTGGTTGTACGCATAACCGATCGCGGCTACCTTTACAGCGGGCGCATCCTCGATCTGTCGTATGGCGCCGCTCAAAAGATTGGCATGATCAAGCCCGGGCTTGCAGAGGTTGATCTGGAGGTTCTTTCCTGGGGCAAGCCCCGCAAGGGCCACAACTAATCAGTAACCGAAAGCATTCAACCAAAACGGCCAGCCCGAGGGCTGGCCGTTTTCATTGCGGGTGGGGTCCGCTGGGGCTTATTCCAAGCTTGCAGCAGGAATTCCGGCGCTCAATAAGTTGGTCTTTCTTGCTGTATGCTACCGACATTCCTTTTCGGGCTAGGGGAAATCGAGGCCGTCGGGGAACTGCCGCTGTAATCCTGCCATTCGTTGACGGTGCTGTCGGCGGGCGTACCGTCTCCCTGCAATCCAAATCCCGAACCCGCGACGGTATAAGGACTGGAGCTATCTGTGATGGTACCCTTGGAAACGCCGTCCACATAGATGGTTAAGGAGACGGTGGAAGTGCCGGATGCGACCAGGGCGAGGGTATGGTTTATATTCGCCGACATGGCGCTACAGTTTCCGTAGCCCAGATACCTGAAGTTTTTCATCACATAACATGCGGTGTAGTTTCCGCTGGACACCGCGCTCAAACCCAGACAGTATCCGCCATTACCGCTTGACACTCTGACGCAGGCCAGCTTCTCGTAACCGATAGTGGTGTTGGAT
>Ga0181520_10000582_pt1 | contig 79842 bp, 68 predicted proteins | sample PEATcosm2014_Bin_29_FD_132451 | JGI IMG/M metagenome (GOLD analysis project Ga0181520, IMG submission 132451) | Peatland microbial communities from MTU Mesocosm Facility, Houghton, MI, USA - PEATcosm2014_Bin02_30_metaG | ecosystem: Environmental > Terrestrial > Soil > Wetlands > Peat | place... | reverse complement strand
GCTGCGCGGCTGCGCTCCAAGTTGGGGTGCTCGCGGTCGGCAGTTTCAGATGCTAGTGAGATTTACGAAGGAATGTGCCGCGCGAAAAGAAAATGGTCGGGACGGGCAGATTTGAACTGCCGACCCCTCGCACCCCAAGCGAGTGCTCTACCAGGCTGAGCCACGTCCCGACGGTCCTACAAGCGCGTGCATTTCGTACTTCGCAGCGCGGGGTAGTTCTATTCTACACGGCAGCCGCAAAACGAGAAACGTGAAACGTAAAAAGGCCGCCTCCGAAGAAGCGGCCGAAGAACAAAAAGCGCGGAATGCTTATTTCTTGGGAGCCGGCGCGGGAGTTCCGCCCGGCAACCCCGACTTACCCGTCTTGGGGGCGCTGCCCGCGGCCGGTGCCGGAACGTTGGACTGCGCGTTATAGGCCTCGATAATGGGCTGGGTAATGTTGGTATTGGGATTGGCGGAGACTACCGGACTGGTCTCGGCGCTCACATCCAGGACCACGGCATAACCGTTATCCATGGTGTATTTGTTAATAATCTCCACCATCTTTTGCCCGATCCGGTTGATGATTTCGTTGGCCTGACCGCGATAGTCGGTCTCGGCGTCTTCGTAATTCCGCTGCATGCTCTTGGTCTTATTGGCAATGTTACGTTCCAGATCGGCGCGCGCAGCGTCATTCAGCTTGTCGCCCTGGGTGCTGAGCTGCTTCTTCAGGTTTTCGAGCTCGGTCTGGGAGCTTTGCAACTCATTCCGCTTAGGTTCGAATTTCTTTTCCAGGGTCTGGTAATCGCGCTGCCCTTCATTGGTCTGGGCAATGGCCTGCTGAATGTTGATGATGCCGATCTTGGTGGGAGCCGGGGCACTGGCCGAAGTCTGCGCGGTCGCAGCCAAGGCCAAAGCGAGAACGGCGAGAGTGACAATTACGAGCTTTCGTATCATGAGACGATGTAACTCCTTGATATGGCTCATCCATTTGCAGATTGGATTCCCGATTCAGGCGGCCAATGCGGAAAACTTTCCAAAATGGCTGATGCTGGTAATTATAGGTTTCACGCGAAACAGCGTCAACGAAAGCCACGCGTTCCCCGTCTCCGGTCCCCCGTTCCCCGCCCAGCTCCCACTTCACAAATAGTTCAAATCGGGAGACCGGGGACGGGTGACGGGAGACGCTTTCGCGCTAGAACGTCGTGCTCACGGTGAAACGGAAGGTCTTGCGCGGTTCCTGCAACTCATAGCCGGGAGCGTACAGGGAGTTCACTTGGTTGTAGGTGAACTGTCCCGCTGCCCCCGCGGGGAACATGGCTCGACTGATCGGATTGGGAGTGCTGATAAACTTGTCGAGCCGCATGGGGTTGTAGGCCCAATAAATGCGGAAGGGCGCATTGATCACCGGCATCATGACTTGCAATTCCAAACCGGTGGACATGCGCGGCTGCCAATTGGTTCCGGGAACCACATCTAACTTCGGCGAAAACTTCATATTGGTCTGGCCCAGACAAGCCCCGCTGGTCGTGAAGATCGGGCAACCGAAATTGCCATTCAAGCTGGCAACATCCGAGGGGCTGATCTGCAACTGCGAAGTCCGTAATACGCCATCAAAGCCGAAATCATCAAAAATCGCCAAAACGACCGGACCGGCTATAGGAATGCGATATTCCAAATTCCCAATCAAACTGCTATCCCCACCCACCGAGGTCAACTGCTGCACCGCCAAGGGAATCCTGACGTTTCCTACAAGTGGGTTCGCCGGATTGAAAGGAACTCCGCGGCAGCCCGAAGGGAAGCTCGCCGCGGAGATGCAAGGATCATCCGGGTTCACTAACGGAATGGGCGTGCTGCCGGCGGCGCTGGTATTCGTGGTGATGAATCCGTACGGGGTAATTGAGCGCACATCGAAACCGCGGATGTCGTTGTCTCCGCCCATATAAAAGCGCTGGAAGGGCGGCGCGCCCACACCGTCATAACCGGTAATAAACGAACTCTGCACCCGGAAGCCCAGAGTTTGTTTGCCCAAGGACTGATTTTTCGTGCTCAGCGGCTTGAAGATCTTCATGGGCACGAACCGCTTGTACTCGATCACCGGCCGGATCATCTTCACATTGCCGCCCAAGCCGGAGACATCGGTCGACACCGAAAAACTCTGGCCGGCATGCGGATGGACCGGACTGCTGATGGTATTGCTGACGAAGCTGGGCGTGACCTTACTGGTGATAATGCCGTTCAAGGCGCTGGGACCGGAGATCGATCGGAAATTCAGCAATTCAAAGTAATTCGTAGTAGCCGTGCTGAAGGATTGCAGGGAGGTATCGTCCAGGTTGTAGGACAGGCCCACGCGCTTGAATGAGGTCCGGGAATGCAACGGGTAGCTGGCGGAAGCGGTAAAGCCGGTGCTCGATTGCGTGTAGTTCAGCAATTCGTTGAGCACGGCCTGCGGCAGATTCAACTTTTGGTTCTCTAAAATCTGCTCTTGCTTCGCCTGATTGTAATTGTATTTGCTGGTATAAACCGTGAACCCCAGTTGCAGCGGCCGATCGAAGGCGTAGGGTTGCGTGAATCCGAAGGTGATGTTGCGCTGCACATTCCCGATATTGGCGGAAACGCTCAGGGTTTCGCCTTGACCCAGGAAGTTATTGGTCTCGTAATTGATCCCGACAAAGGCCCCGGACAGGCCACTGACGCCGCCCGTCAGGCCGATCGAGTTCTTGCCCTTCTCCTTGACCTTGAGCGTGAGGTCCACCGTACCATCCTGCTCATTCAACTTCTTGTCTGTGGCTTCCTCCGGCTTGAGCTGCTCGAAATAACCGAGCTGATTCAAGCGCAGCAGGCTCATCTCCCACAGGCGGCTGTTGTAGACCTGACCCTCTTCCAGTGCCAGTTCGCGGCGGATCACTTTGTCGCGCGTGGTCGTATTCCCCACGAATTCAATCCGGCGCACGTAAAACGGCTTGCCTTCATCCAAGTCGATGGTCAAGGTGATCAACTTCTTGTCTTCATCGATCTTGGTGTCGGGAACGGGAGTGAAGTTGATATAGCCCAGTTGGCCGTAAGCCTTGCGTAAATCTTCCAGGCCTTTGCGCACCAGTTCCGTATCGAACAGGTCGCCATCTTTCATGGCAAATACATTGCGCAAGGCCTTGGTGTTGGTGATGGCCTTATTGCCGGTAAAGGTGATAGCCGCCAGGCGATAACGATCGCCTTCGCTCACCGGAAGGGTGATGTCAACCCGCTTGCCCGGTTTCTGAATCAAGGGAACGTGGATCAATCCCGGCGTGTAGTCCCGCATCTGGGTCTTCGGCTCTTCGACCAGCGCCTTGAAGTAACCCTTCTGCTGGTACGCCATGCGGACCCGTTCCGCATCTTCGCTCAGTTTGGTGGCGTCATAGGTGCGGGCAAACAGATCTTCCAGAAAAATCGAGTGCGGCACGCCGATGGGGCGCAGATTCTTCATCGAGGCACGCAGATAACCGGCTTTGACGGCGTGGTTGCCCTCAAAGCGGATATTGCCGACTTTGACCTTGGGACCTTCCTTGATATTGAAGGTGATCCCGACCGCGGCCGGCGGAATCGGATGAACCTCGGTGTGGACGGTGGCGAACTGATGTCCGTGTTCGGCCAGCAGTTCTTTAATCACGACTTCCGCCTTCTTCACCTTGGTGGGATCGTATTGGGATTCCTGCGACAGGCCGACTTTGCGCTCCTTGAAGCGATCCAGCAGGTCCGATTGGGAAACGGCGTTGAGGCCTTCGTAGTGAATTTCCCGGATCGTCGGCTTTTCTTTCACATAAATGTGAATAATCCAGCCCTTGGTCGTCTCTTCGCGTTCAAAGCGAAGATCGTCGAAGTAGCCGGTGTTCCACAAGGAGTTAAAGTCGCGTTCGATGGCGGACGGATCGTACACGTCGCCCTCCCGCGAGAACAGGCGGGCACGGATCGTCTCCGCCGGAATGCGCCGATTGCCCCGGATATCGATCTTGGAGATGACGCTTTGCTGCCCAAAAGCCAGCGCCGCGCTCACGAATAGCACCGCCAACAGCAGTGCAACCTTGCACGTACGCAGGGCTCCCGCCCCAAACACACCGGTCCTACGCCATCCCACAGAATTTTCCTTCAATTCGTCAGAAATAACACAACCTCAGCGCATGCAAAGTGGCAGAAAACGAGATTATACAGGAGCAGCACAGCAAATTGTGCGCTACGCATGTGAGAGAAGGCAGACTTTACCGGTTGCTGACAAAAGGCATTAGCGCCAGGCTCATCGTGGCCTGGGTGCACGGGCTAGCAAAACGGTCAACCGTCAACGCTCCGCCGCCCATCGCGGCAACTCGCTCAGGGACGCAATTCGGTCTACACTCCAGTCGCGATACACGCCGTTGGGGTCCACCAGTAAGGCCTGCATGCCGGCCTGGCGCGCTCCCTGGTAATCGATGGCGTAAATATCGCCCACATACAGGCTTTGCTCCGGGCGGGCCTGCATCCGCTCCAGACCGAACTGAAAGATACGCGGATCGGGCTTTTCCACCCCCACGCATCCGGAGTCGATGAGAGCCTCAAAATAGCCGTCCAATCCGCCACGCCGCAGCACCCGGTCAATATGACCGTCGGCGTTGCTGATGACGGCCAAACGATACTGACACCGAAGTTGCTCCAGCGTGGCCGCCGCCACCGGATCCACCAGACACCAATGGTCGGAATCGCCAGCCCGGCCGGTCAATTCCGGCAACAGTTCCTGTCCGCAGCCCATCGCCGCCACGAGCGCCGCAAAATAAGTGTGCCAGTATCCCCGATTGACCGGGCCGGCATGCGAACCAAGTTCGCCGGAGACGGCGGCATCCATAACGGCATTGCCATGAAACGCCAATTTGGCGGCGCGCTCGGCCGCGATCAGGTGCGACTCCTCGGGCTGCGCCCGGGCCAGCAGCGGCGCCGCCAGCCGCGACATTTCCGGATGAATCAGAGTGCCGCCCACATCAAAAAAGATGGTCGAGATCATTTCAGAAAGAGCCTTCGGCCTTCGGCTGTCGGCCATCGGCCAGAGGCGGGTTCGTGTTGGCCGACGGCCGATGGCCAAGGGCCGAAGGCGCCTTACCTACTTCCACCAGCACGGAATAAAACGTGGGACCACCGCCCAGGTCGGTGAGCCGTTCCGAGGTCAACGCGTTTACGTTGCTGCCGTTGGCGGATAGTTTGGACCAATTGAGGCGGGCGGCCACCACTCCAGGCTGCACCATTTCACCGACTCGCGCCTGTAATTGAAGTTCTCCCCGGTCGTTGAACACGCGCACCAAATCGCCATCCCGGATACCGCGCGCGGCCGCGTCCACCGCGCTGATCTCCAACAGATCGCGCTCTTCCATCGACTGTAAGCCCGGCTGGTTGGTAAACGTGGAATTCAGAAAGTTGTCGCACTTGCGCGGCAAAAATTCCAGCGGAAACTTCGGTTTTCTCACCGCAGAGGACGCGGAAGAGTCGTCGGCCTTCGGCTGTCGGCCTTCGGCCAGGGGCGGCGGGTTCGTGTTGGCCGACGGCCGACGGCCGAGAGCCGACGCCTCCTCTGCGCCCTCTGCGGTGAAACCGTGGCGCGATTCCACTGGCGGCACAAACACGGCCACCGGATCTAGTCCCATCAGTTCCAGTTGGCGGCTGTAAAGCTCGGCTTTGCCGCTGGGCGTCGGGAATCGGCCTTCGGCAAAGGGCAGAAAAGGAGAGTCGTCGTTAGGGACTGGGAAGTTGAGCCGCACATGACCATCCCGCTCCAATCGCTCGCGGGTGATTCCCTCCAGCCATGGATGTTGCGCCGCCAGCGCGGAATCGATGAGTTCGTCCACCGATTCGCGGAAGCAGGGATCGTCGAAGCCCATCCGCAAGGCCAGTGCGCGGAACATCTCGACATTGGAACGCGCTTCGCCCTGCGGCGCGATCGCCTGATTCGAGACTTGCAGGTAATAGTGGCCGTACGAGGTCTGTAAATCTTTATGTTCAAAAAAGGTAGTGGCCGGCAAGACAATATCGGCGTAGTCGCAGGTGTCGGTCAGGAACTGCTCGTGTACCACCGTGAACAGGTCGGGACGGGAGAGGCCGCGTACCACCGCCTGATGATTGGGCGCCACCGCGGCGGGATTCGAGTTATACACCAACAGCGCCTTAAGCGGCGGCTCTTGCGGCTCATTCAGGACACGGCCCAGCTCCACCATATTGATATGGCGCGTGGGCGGCTGCAAATCCTCCCGGGCCAGCGCGGAGCGGTCGATCACAAACGCCCCACTGGTGGAAAGCTGCAATCCACCGCCTACTTCTTTCCAGGAGCCGGTAATACAGGGCAGCATGGTGATGGCCCGCACCGCCATACCGCCGTTCTCGCCGCGCTGCACGCCGTAGTTCACCCGGATCGCCGCCGGCCTTACGGTGGCATACTCGCGCGCCAGGCGCCGGATGTCTTCGGCCGCGATTCCTGTCCACTGCGCCACCCGCTCGGGGGAATAATCCCGCACCCGCTCCCGTAGCGCCTCAAAGCCAAGTGTGTATTGCGCCACATAATCGGCGTCGTACAACTCTTCCCCGATAATGACGTGCATCAGGCCCAGCGCCAGGGCCACGTCGGTGCCAGGGTTGATGGGCAGATACCAGTCGGCGCAGGCGGCCGTGCGCGTGCGATAAGGATCGATGACCACCAGCTTCGCGCCTTGCCGTCGCGCCTCCACAATGAAAGGCCACAGGTGAACGTTATTGCCATGGATATTAGCGCCCCAGGCGATGATCAGGCGCGCGTGGCTAAACTGTTCCGGTTCGGTGCCCAGCTTGATTCCCAGCACCGATTTCAACCCTTCGCCGCCCGCTTCCGAACAAATCGTGCGGTCTAACTGCGACGCGCCCAGGCGGGCAAAGAACCGGCTGTCCATCGAGGCATTGTTGAGCGCCGCCAGCGTTCCGCCGTAGGAATAAGGAAGAACGGCCTCGCCGCCGAATTCCGCCACAATCTTCCGCAGGCGGCCGGCAATCGTATCCAGAGCCTCATCCCAACTAATTCGCTGAAAGCATTCCAGCTCGCCGGCGGCGCGCGTGAGACCTTTGGGGGCGATTCGTCGCAGCGGATAGAGCACGCGTTGCGGGGAATAGACGCGATCCAGGTATTTGGCCACCTTGGCACATAGAAAGCCCCGCGTCACCGGATGCGTCGGATCGCCCTGGATCTTGGTGGCCCGGCCATCTTCGACGGTGATCAGAACGCCGCAAGCGTCGGGACAGTCGTGCGGGCAGGCGGCATGGATAACCCGCTTCATAACTCGATTATGGCATGGCGAGGGGGGCGCTGAGAGCAATACATAAGGGCGTCGTTGGTCCTTGGTCGTTGGTCAGCAATAGCTGTCCTTAGATGTTCTGGCCACCCCCCCCAAAACCATCCAAATAATTCGCAAAAATCAGCCTTGACAGGCCGGCCTGAGTCGTCTATATATCTCGTATTGTCTCGTTACATGTAACGAGACAATACGAGATTAAACAGGAGGCCACTATGGACGCGGGCTTCGACCTTCACTCCCCGCAAGTCGCGGTTCTGATGAACACCCTGTTTCGCAGCCTATCGTCCCCGGCGCCTCCGGCCCGGTCTGCTTGTACCCCGCCAATCAGCCTACCTAATCACCCTACCTGCAACGAAGGGGCACTGGCTTCGGCGAGTGCCCCCTCCCGCCCCAATCAAAAAAGCTTGAACGCAGAGGACGCTAAGGACGCAGAGGAACAACGCAACGAAGAACGTGAAACGAGAAACGTGAAACGTGAAACGGTCCGGGGGTGCGGTAATGCCAATGTCCGCCTATGACCTCTGGAAAACCACGCCTCCGCCCTGTCTGCCGGAAGATGGCGATTGCCTGCACTGTGGCGGCGCCACGGAGTGGATCAGCGGGCGGCAACTCATCGCGCGCAAGACACAGGCTACGCCCAAGCCTGACCGCCGGCGGCTTTGGAGCATCCTTAAGAAACGGATTTGTCCGGAGCAATGCGTCTGTGCCGGCTGCGAAAAGGATGCCATCCGGGTAAGACTTTCCCTTTGCGAGTGCGGCGCCACGACCGCCTGGGAGTGTGTATGCCCGTAATTCCCGCCACCGGTCACTCATTAAACTCCGCTCCCAGCGTCTCCAGCCTTCGCGTATGCAAGCGCTGCCGGCACGCTAAGCCGGCGGATCATTTCAGCTTTATCCGGCGCTCGCACGGACGCCTGCAAGCCCATCCCTGGTGCGATGCCTGCAAGCGCGAATACAACACAAGCTGGATGCGCAGACGGCGTAGCGCCGGCGTCCCGCCGGCTGTCGGTGCGGACGTCCCGGCCGCACCATAGCAGACAAAGCTGTGGGCGCGGACGCCCACAGGACAGCCGCCGAGACGGCGGCGCTACCTTACGGCTTCACCGGGGCTGTTGCCGGTTGGGTCGCCGGGTTCTCATCACTTTTTTGCCGCCGACGATCTCTTTATCAACTCAGGAAGGGCCGCTCTGAATCTAAACATCCAACGAACCAATTTGGCTTTATCGCCTTTGCGGCCAGCAATTGAATAGTGAAAATAATCGGTACCATCGCTGAACCAATAGTCATATAGAGGGCAATCGTCGACGCATACACCGCTCCCCCACACTGGAGAAACCCTGATGGATCTCAGGCCTTTCATGAATCGTTCCAAGGCATCAGTATCCACAGAGGCATGCATGTTATCGATCTTCAACCTCTCCGCAATTTCGTATTCCGTGACGTTGGGCTCGGGCGCGAGTAGTTTGTCAACATACTCGGAGAGTTTACCGTTATCCGCGTCACTCTCCGAAAACTTGAACACCTGAGCCAGTCCCACGGCGTATGGATAGGGACGGTAGGGAGAATTCAGATAAGTCAATACAACGATCTCAGTGTGGTCATCCCCATACCGCAATACGGTTTCGGTAAGCGGAGTCCCCAAACGGTGAAGGGTGTTCAGGGAAGCGTCCCCTGACTGAGCAAATGCGCTCACAGCCAGACAATTCAAAAGAGTCGCAATTCTGAAGAACGTTCTTGCGGTCAAACCTCTCTCCAATCCCGTCGCCCTACTATACCGGGAACCTGGAACTGGGTGAACGCACATTCCTCACAACCGGCTCTTTCGTTAGCCGCCCACGAAAATTTCAAATATGAAATTTCAAAATTTAAAGTCTAAGGCGTCGCTTTGGCCGGAATTTGATCCTTGCGCGAAATGATCTGTTGCGCGGTCGGCAGCGTGGATGAATCCCATCCTCCGCCCAGGGCCTCGATCAATTGCACGCTGGCCACAATTTGCTCGACCCGCAGGGTCACGGCCGTCTGCTGATTGCCAAACAGCGTTGTCTGGGCGGTAATGACGTTGAGATAAGGATCGATGCCCAGGCGATAACGGTCTGTCGCCAAGCCCAGGCTGCGCTGGGCGGAGTGGATCGCCGTATCCTGCTCTTGAATTTCCTTGGACAAAATACGCAGCGACGAAAGATTGTCCTCGACCTGTTGGAACGCCGTCAACACGGTGCCGCGATAACTGGCCACCGTCTGATCGTATTGCGCGCGAAATTGTTCGACTGTGGCTCGCCGCAGGCCGCCATCGTAGATCGTTTCAGCAATCGACGGACCCACCGACCAGAAGCGACTGGGCCAAGTAAACCAACTGCCGCCATTCGTGGTTTGCAACCCGGCCGATGCGCCCAGGGTCAGGGTGGGATAGAAGGCCGCTTTGGTGACGCCGATTTGCGCGTTGGCTTGCGCCATCAGGCGCTCGGAGGCGGCAATATCGGGGCGACGCTCCAAGAGTTGCGAGGGCAGGCCAAAGGGGACGGCCGGCGGGGCGGTTTTCAAAGGCTCCGCGGCAATGGCGAAAGAAGAGGCCGGTTGTCCGGTCAACATGGCGATCGCATGTTCGTATTGCGCCCGCAATATGCCCACATTGGTGTCTTGCGCGCGCGCCGTTTCCAGCTGAGTTTCGGCTTGCGCCACCGCTTCGTCGGAGTCGATTCCGGTTTCGTACAGCGCCTTGGTCAGCTCCAGCGACTCGGTATAAGCCTTGACCGTGGAATCCAACAGTTGTTTCAGCTCGTCCTGCCCGCGCAGTTGAAAATAATCGACCGCCACTTCCGCGTGCGCGGTCAGGCGGATATTCTCCAGGTCGGCGGCGCTGGCTTGCGCGTTGGCGACATTGGCGCGAACGCTGTTGCGCACGCGGCCCCACAGGTCAGGCGTCCAGGAAGCATCGAAGGGTAGCGAGTATTCGGTAAGAGCGCTGGCGCCGCTGGCCGGGTTGGCCTGGCGCTGTCGCGTAATGCTCATGTTGACGCCAACCGTGGGAAAGTACTGGGCGCGCGCCTGCCGTACTACGGCGCGGGCCGCCATGAAGCTGGCAAAGGCGGCGGCGACATTTTGATTGGAAATGTTGACTTGCTCTTCCAGGGCATTCAGTTGCGGATCGCCAAACGTCTCCCACCATTTGCCATGAAGAACACTGTCCCGCGGCTGTGCGACTTTCCAGCCATCCATTTGCTTCAGATCATCGGGCGTAACTTCTTTGAAGGTCCCCGGCGTCTGCACTTTGGCGCGATTGTAGCGGGGACCGACCACGCAGCCCTGAAAAAGGAGTGTGCCGCACAGAATTGCGGTTACCGCGCGCATTTTATTCATTGCCTTCCTTGTCATCCTAAGGACCCAATCTGTCTTTGCGCTTCCAGTTTGCCGTGCGCGCTAAGCCATCTGACTCTCAACCGGTCCAGGAAGAGATACACCACCGGCGTGGTGTACAGCGTCAGCATTTGGCTCACAATCAGACCGCCGATGATGGCAATCCCCAGCGGCTTGCGCAATTCCGAGCCGGTGCCGGTACCGAACGCCAGGGGTAAAGCGCCGAACAGGGCGGCCATGGTAGTCATAAGAATCGGCCGGAAGCGCAACAGACAAGCCTGATAAATGGCCTCGCGCGGCGTCTTTCCGTCGACCCGTTCGGCGGCCAGCGCAAAGTCGATCATGAGAATGGCGTTCTTTTTGACGATCCCGATCAACAGAATCACGCCGATCACGGCGATGATGCTCAGGTCCGTCTTAAAAATCATCAGAAACAGGAAGGCGCCGACGCCCGCCGAGGGCAGCGTGGAAATGATCGTCAGGGGATGAATATAACTCTCGTAGAGAATGCCCAGCACGATATACACGGCCATCAGAGCGGTAATGATCAGAAAAGGTTCGGTCGCCAAGGAGGACTGAAACGCCTGCAAGGTACCGGAGAACATGCCGGTGATGGTACTGGGCATGCCAATCTTCTGTTCCAACTCCATGATGGCGCGGGAGGCATCACTGAGCGCGACCCCGGGGGCCAGATTAAAGGAAATCGTGACCGACGGATATTGCCCTTGGTGATTGACCGACAGGGGAGCTGTGGATGGCTCGTAATGCGCTATGGCGCTAAGCGGAACAATCTTTCCTTGCGCCGCCCGGATATACACGTCGTTCAAGCTCACCGGGGATTGCCAGAACTTCGGCTGCACTTCCAGGATCACGTGATACTGGTTGATGCCGGTATACATGGTGGAAACCTGGGCCTGGCCAAAGGCTTCATAGAGCGCGCTGTCGACGGTCTGCGGGGTAATGCCCAGACGCGAGGCGGTAGCCCGATCATAGGTTAGCTTGGCCTGCAGGCCGCTGTTCTGCTGATCGGTATTGACGTCGGTGAGGATCTTCAGTTTCCGCATCTGTTGCAATAAAATCGGGCCCCACTGCACCAGATCGTCTAAGTTGTCGCTCTGAATGGTGTACTGAAATTGCGCGCTGCTCATCCGGCCGCCGATGCGCAGATCCTGCCCGGCTTGCAAAAAGGTATTGGCCCCCGAGACAGCCATCAGCTTCGGGCGCAAGCGGTTAATCACCTGGCTGGCGTTGGCGTCGCGTTGGTTCAGGGGTTTGAGTCCCAGATAGAGGAAGCCGCCATTGGTGGCGCCGCCACCGCCGGTGAAGGCCATGGCGTTGGCCACCGCGGGATCCGATTTCACGACGCCCACGATGCGCGCCGTCGCGGCCTGCATGGCCTGGAAGGAAATGTCCTGGGAGCCCTGGATACCGCCAAAAATCGTGCCGTTATCCTGCTGCGGAAAGAATCCCTTGGGGACGATCCAAAACAAGTAGAAATTTAACGCGATGGTCAGGCCCAGCACGGTGAGCGTCAAGGCCGAGTGCTCCAACACCCATCCCAGGCTACGCTCGTAACGGCCCAGCACCCAATTGAAGGCCCGCTCGCTGGCGCGGAACAATACGTTGTGATCCTCGCTCCGCGTGTGGCGGAGCAAGCGGGAACACATCATCGGGGTAGTGGTCAGCGAAATCCCCAGCGACACCAGAATGGCGACCGACAGCGTCACCGCAAACTCGCGGAACAGCCGGCCGATGATGCCCCCCATCAACAGAATGGGAATAAATACGGCGACCAGCGAGATGCTGATCGATAGAACGGTAAAGCCGATTTCTTTGGCGCCCTTGAGCGCCGCCTGCATGGGCGGCAGTCCCTGCTCCAGATAGCGGGTGATGTTTTCAATCACCACGATCGCATCGTCCACCACAAATCCCGTCGAGATGGTCAGCGCCATCAGCGAGAGATTGTCGATGCTGTAATGCAGCAGGTACATCACGCCGAAGGTGCCGATCAGGGAGACCGGGACGGCCACACTGGGAATCAAAGTGGCGCGCCAGTTGCGCAGGAAGAGAAACACCACCAAAATGACCAGGGCAATCGAAATCATCAGCGAGCGCTCGACATCACGCACCGAAGCGCGAATCGTGAGCGTACGGTCCAACACAATTTCCGTGTCAATGGCGGTGGGAATCGAAGCTTTCAGCGCGGGAATCGCGGCGCGAATGCGATCCACCGTATCGATGATATTGGCGCCGGGCTGGCGGAAAATGATGATCAGAACCGAGGGCTTGCCGTTGACGAATCCGGCGGCGCGAACGTTTTCCGTCGCATCCTGCACGTTCGCCACGTCGGACAACTTGATGGCGGCGCCATCGTGATAGCCCACCACCAGCGGCATGTAATCCACGGCCTTTAACAGTTGGTCATTGGTGGTGATATCCGCGGTAGAGGTGTTGTCCTTGATCTGGCCCTTGGGAGTATTGGCATTCTGCCGGCTCAACATGGAGGCGACATCCTGCAAGCCGAGGCCATAGCTGTTGAGCTGTGTGGGATTCACGTCCACCCGCACGGCCGGCAGCGAACTGCCGCCCACGCTCACTTGCCCGACTCCCTGAATTTGCGAGAGCCGCTGCTGCATGATGGTGGAAGCCGCGTCATACAACTTGCCCTTGTCGTAGACCGGCGAGGTTAGCGCCAGAATCATGATCGGAGCGTCCGCCGGGTTCACCTTACGATAGGTCGGATTGCTGGGAAGATTCGAGGGCAAGTAACTGTGGGCGGCATTGATGGCGGCTTGGACATCGCGGGCGGCGCCATTAATATCACGATTCAAATCAAACTGCAGGGTGACGTTGGTGGTGCCCAGATTGCTCGACGACGTCATCTCCGTGACACCGGCGATTCTGCCGAACTGCCGCTCCAAGGGAGTAGCGACGGAGGAAGCCATGATCTCCGGACTGGCGCCCGGCAAACTGGCGCCCACCGAAATGGTGGGAAAATCGATTTGCGGCAACGGCGAAACCGGCAACTCCCGAAAGGCGACCGCGCCCGCCAGGGCAATGGCCACCGTCAGGAGGGTCGTAGCAACCGACCGCCGAATAAATGGAGAAGACAGGCTCATCGCATTAATCCGCTGGGGCAACCTCGGGGCCGGCCGCGGGCAAGCGGCGCGCCGCAAAGCGTTGGGCAATCCGATCGAAGAAGATGTAGATGACCGGCGTGGTATAGAGCGTAAGAACCTGGCTCAGAATCAAACCGCCGACCATGGAGATCCCCAGGGGACGGCGCAGCTCCGAACCAATTCCGCTGCCCAGCGCGAGCGGTAATCCGCCCAGCAACGCGGCCATGGTGGTCATCATGATGGGGCGGAAACGCAGCAGGCACGCCTCATAAATCGCGGTTTCCGCCTTCTTGCCCTCATTGCGCTCCGCTTCCAGCGCGAAATCGATCATCATAATGCCGTTTTTCTTGACGATACCAATCAGCAGGATGATTCCTATCAGAGCCACCACACTGAGTTCCTGGCCGCAAATCAACAGGGCCAAAATGGCGCCCACTCCGGCCGAGGGCAGGGTCGACAAAATGGTGACCGGATGAATGTAGCTCTCGTACAGAACGCCGAGCACGATATACACGGTCACCAGGGCCGCCAGAATCAGCAGCGGCTCGTTGGCCAGAGACGAGCGGAACGAAGCGGCGGTGCCCTGAAAAGCTCCCTGCACGCTGAGCGGCATGTTGATTTCCCGTTGCGCCTTATCGATGGCTTCCGTCGCATCGCCCAACGAGGCGCCCGGCGCCAGATTGAAGGAAATGGTGACCACGGGAAATTGCCCCTGATGATTGACCGATAAGGGGCTGCTCTTCATTTCGAATTGCGTAAAGGCGCCGAGGGGAACAGCGCCGCCATTCACCGCGGTCACGGCGCTGGGATTCGCCGAACCCGAACTGGTGGCCAGGTTGGCGGACAGCGACGGACTGGGCGGAGCCGCCGAGGCGGAATTGCCGGAGGCCGTGGTGGCGGTAATGGTATTGGCCGCCGCGGTCGTCAGCGCCGTCGGCGCTAACGCCGAGCGCACGTATATATCCTGCAATTTCGCGGGATCTTTTTGAAAATCCGGCTGTGTCTCCAGAATAATGTGATACTGATTCAACTGCGTATACAGCGTCGAAACTTGCCGTTGCCCGAAGGCATCGTACAGCGTCTGGTCGATGGCTTGCGGCGTAATGCCCATGCGGGAAGCGGTGACCCGGTCAATGGTCAGCGAGGCCGCCAGCCCCGAAGTCTGCTGGTCGGTAGCCAGATCGCGCAACTCCGGAACCGTCTGCAGCTTGTTCATCAGCATGGCTGTCCAGTGATTCAGTTCCCGCTGATCGGGATCTTCCAGCGTGTACTGATACTGCGTGCGGCTCACGCGGTCTTCCACCGTCAGATCCTGCACCGGCTGCATATACAGCGTGATGCCATCTACTTTTTCCAGCTTCGGCTGCAGGCGCCGAATGACATCCGAAGCGTTGATCTTGCGCTCTTCCAGGGGCTTCAAATTGATTTGAATACGTCCGCTGTTCAGCGTCGTGTTCGTGCCGTCCACTCCGATAAAGGAGGACAAGCTCTCCACCGCCGGATCCTGCAGAATTACGTGCGCCAGTTGTTTCTGCTTCTCCGCCATGGCGGGAAAGGAGGCGGACTGCGAGGCTTCCGAGATGCCCTGAATGATCCCCGTATCCTGCACCGGGAAAAAGCCCTTGGGAATGATGATGTAAAGAACGATGGTGAGTACCAGGGTGCCCGCGGCCACAATCAGCGTTGCCGTCTGGCGCTTCAACACCCACTGCAGGGTTCGACCGTAAAACGCAATGATGCGCTCGAAGGCCCTCTCCGAGGCCACATAGAAGCGCGATGGCTTACGGTGCTTCGTGCTCTTCAACAACCGCGAACACATCATCGGCGTCAGCGTCAGCGAAACCACGGCCGAGACCAGGATGGTCACGCTCAAGGTGATGGCAAATTCGCGGAACAGCCGGCCAACGATGTCGCCCATGAAGAGCAGCGGAATCAACACGGCAATCAAGGAGATGGTCAGCGACACGATGGTAAAGCCGATTTGCTCGGAGCCCTTCAGCGCCGCTTGCAGCGGCGAATCCCCTTCCTCGATGAAGCGCATGATGTTCTCGATCATGACGATGGCGTCGTCCACGACGAAGCCGGTCGAAATGGTCAAGGCCATCAGCGTGAGGTTATTCAGGCTGAAGCCGGCCAGATACATCACACCGAAGGTACCCACAATCGAGAGCGGAACGGCCGCGGCAGGAATAATCGTGGCCGAAAGTCGGCGCAGGAACAGGAAGATCACCATGATTACCAGGACCACGGTGAGGGCGAGTTCGAATGCCACGTCCCATACGGAGGCGCGGATGGTGGTGGTGCGGTCGGTCAACACATCCACCTGCACGGCGGCAGGCAGATTGCTCTTCAGCAAGGGCAGCAGCTTCTTGACGCGATCGACCACTGCAATGATGTTCGCCCCGGGCTGCCGTTGAATATTGACAATCACGGCGGGCGTTTCGTTCATCCACGCCGCCTGCCGGTCATTCTCCACGTCATTGTCTACGCTGGCCACGTCCGATAGTTTTACCGGCGAGCCATTGTGGTAGGCGATGATCACCTTTTCGAAGTCGGCGGCGCTGAGCAACTGGTCGTTCGATTGAATCTGGTAATCCTGTTGCGGACCGTCAAAGTTGCCCTTCGCCTGATCCAAACTGGTCTGCTGCAGGGCGCTGCGCACATCCTCGAGGTTGATGCCGTAGGAGGAGAGCACGGTGGGATTCACGCGCACCCGCACCGCTGGCTTTTGTCCGCCGCTGATGCTGACCAGTCCCACCCCGGGTAACTGCGAGATCTTTTGCGCGAAGCGCGTGTCCGCCAGATCCTCGACCTGCGAGAGCGGAATGGTATTGGAGGAGAGCGCTAAGGTGATAATCGGCGTGTCGGCCGGATTTGTTTTGCTATAGATCGGCGGCACCGGCAGGTCGGAAGGCAGATACGATTGGCCGGCGTTGATCGCGGCTTGGACCTCTTGCTCGGCAACGTCGATGTTCAGGTCCAGCGAAAACTGCAGAACAATGATCGAGCTCCCGTCGGAACTCGTGGAGGTCATCTGATTCAGGCCGGGGACCTGGCCAAATTGCCGCTCCAGGGGCGCGGTTATGGCCGAGGCCATCACATCGGGACTGGCGCCGGGATAGAACGTAACCACCTGAATGGTCGGATAATCGACCTCCGGCAGCGCCGAAATCGGCAACTGAAGGCAGGCGACAATGCCCGCCAGCATAATCGCCGCCATCATCAGCGAGGTTGCGACCGGTCGCAGAATAAACGGACGAGAAGGACTCACTGCCCCGAGCCTCCACTCTTACCGCTAGCGCCACCTCCCGGATGGGCTCCCGCGGGCGCCGCTGGCTTCGCTTGTCCCGCCTGCTGGTGCTGGCCGGTGCCCCCGCCCATGCCGCTGCCCGGCGTGCGCACCGTGACCTTTGAACCATCCAACAACTTATCGAAGCCGTTGGTCGCAATCACTTCCTGTGGGGCCAGTCCCTGCACCGCCGTGGTCGCCCCATCCGTCGTGCCCGGATTAATCGTGCGTATCGAAGCGGTCTGATCCGCCTTGATGACGTACACATACGCCCCTTGCGCATTGCGCTGAATCGCCGCCGTGGGAATCAAGGTCACATCGCGTTGCGTGTCCACCAGCAGTTTGACGTTCACAAATTGGCTGGCAAACAAAGCGCTGTCTTTATTATCAAAAATGGCTTTCAGCTTTAAAGTTCCCGTCGTCGGGTCAATGACATTATCCAGACTCAACAGCGTACCGGAGGCCAGGCGCGTGCTTCCTTCCCGGTCAAACGCGTCCACCGGCAGCTTCTTGCCCTTCTGCAACTGCTGCTGGATCTGGGCGAGATGATCTTCCGCAATACTGAAGATGACCGTGATCGGCTGCAACTGCGTGATCACCACCAGGGCCGTGGTGCTGTTGGCCTGCACGATATTCCCGGGATCGACCAAGCGCAGTCCCACGCGACCGGCAATCGGCGCCGTAATGTGCGTGTACACCAGGTTGACCTTGGCATTGGCCAATTGGCCCTGATCGTTCTTTACCGTGCCTTCATCCTGCGCCACCACCTGCAGTTGATCGTCAACTTGCTGCTTGGCGATGGCATTGCGCGCCAGGGCTTGCTGATAGCGTTCCAAGTCAATCTTGGCTTCCGCCAGCAGCGCCTGATCGTGCGCCAACTGTCCTTCGACTTGTGTCAGGGCGGCCTGATAGGGACGCGGATCGATTTCGATCAGCGGATCGCCCTTCCGCACCATTTGTCCTTCGCGATAATAGACATTGGTGATCTGCCCTTGCACCCGGCTGGTCACGGTCACGGTGTAGACCGGCGTCACCGCGCCCAAGGCATTCAAGAAGACTCCAATATCGCCTTGGCGCGCTACCGCCGTGGTCACCATCACCGGCCGAGAAGCCGCGTCGCCGCCGGCTTTCGCGTCCGGAGTGGCCGCGCTACGGTGCCACCACACAATGCCACCGATAATTAAAAGGACAGCCACCAGCAGCCAGATCCACCAGTGGCTCTTATGAGTGGTTGAATTCTCGGGTGTATAAGCTTCGGGCTTCTCCGAAACGACTACGTTTGATCCTTGTTCCTTCACTGGCACTCCTCAAGGCGATGAGGGACGACTGCTCTCATTGGGCACTGTAGTAAATTTTAGCATCGCAACTTCTGCTTTATGCTCGTTTTACAATGATTTACATAATCGGCGGAGGACGTTACTTTCGTTAGCTCCCGCGTTACGACACCCTTGCCCTTATGGAACCCTCGGCTGCCCCGCTTGCGGAGACACGTATATAATTCAGCCCGTGACCACACTTCCCGTCCATAAAACCGGCTCGCCACTCCGCAATATCGCTGTGCGAACTCTATGGGCCGGAGTGACGCTTCTGGCTCTCGCCTATGTCGCGGACTATGGCCTGTTTCAATATCGTGTGACGATCAAGCACCAACCCCTGGGCAGCATAACCGTCCAACATTATTATTCGATTGCCCACAAGGATGGGAAAACGGAACTGATTTTTGATCCCCCGATGCAGCAGCCCTGCGCGCCCAGTCTGTTCCCTCACGCCGGCAACCCGCCCTGCTGGTATCTGACCCGCCATTCGGAACCGGTAACGAATATGTGAGGTTTGGGCGCCTCTGATGTTCGGAACACCTAAGCGGAACATCCACCACGGAGACACGGAGTCACGGAGTTCACGGAGATTTAAGGGAGAATCAGCCCTTATTCCTCCGTGAACTCCGTGACTCTGTGCCTCCGTGGTGGATGTGCAAAGGCCGGCGCTACACTGGGCGCGAAGTTTACCTCAATCCCTGGCCAGCGCTCTTCCCGGCTCCACCACAACCGCGGTGCCATAGGCCAGAACCTCGGTTACCCCCTGCATGATTTCGGTGGCGTCATAGCGCATGCCAATCACCGCGTTGGCGCCCAGTTCGCTGGCATGTTGCAGCAGCAAATCAAAGGCGTCATTCCGGGTTTTCTCGCACAGCTTACTGAAGATGGTGATATTGCCGCCCACCATCGTCTGCAAGGCCGCGCCGAACATACCGAACACGGAACGGGACCGCACCACAATCCCGCGCACCACCCCCAGATTACGCACAATCCGATAGCCCTCGAGTTCGAAGGCCGTCGTTACCATGGGGTGCGCTACCATCGACGGCAGCGGAGTTTGCGTCCTGAATGCCATAGCCCGCCTCCACCAAGAGAGTACATGATTTACCGCAGAGGACAGAGCGAGTTTCTCGTTTCAAGTTTCGAGTTTCGCGTTCGTGTCAGAAATGGAACGCAGAGGACGCCATGGACGCGGAGAGTGCGAAAGAAAACCCACCACGGAGGCACGGAGACACGGAGGACACGGAGTTCAGGTATTTAAAGCCTGAAATTCTCCGTGTCTCCGTGCCTCCGTGGTGGAAGTGGTTCTATTTTCCCTCCGCGACCTTGGCGTCCTCTGCGTTCGAAGTTTCCGGAAAAGGCCGCCCACAACTTGAAACTCGAAACTCGAAACTTCTCCTCCGCTGTTCGGGAAACTCGCCCTTCTGATAAAATACATTGAGTTAGTGAGTTCCCGCCTGTGGTGGGTGTAGTTCAGTGGTAGAACTCCGGACTGTGGCTCCGGCTGTCGAGGGTTCGAATCCCTCCACCCACCCCATAACCTCTGCTCGCCGTACTATTTCTTTTAGTTATACCACCACATCTTGGGCTTGACTCCCAGCATCAGTGAGCGCAAAGTGTTGGGCGAATAAAAAGCGAAAGAGAGACTCGCCATGAAGGAATTATTCGCCGCCCACGATTTGGAAGAATTCATGTTGCGGCTGGACAGATTCGCGCCATTATTGCCCATTATCGGAGAATTTGATCTATTATTGGCCGCCGCCACCCTGGCGGCGCACTTGGATTTTGCCGCCAAATTGAACCTGCAAGCGGCTCCCGCCAGCCGGCGCCGGCAAATTGAACAGGTCACCTGTGGCCTGCGCTACCAGACTATGCGCTTTCGAACCGGCTTGATGATGTTCTGGCTCTCGGGTACACTCTCGTCATCGAGCAAGAGCCGTCAAGAGGCGAGCGAGTGGGCCGGTGAAGCGTACCGACAGGCTTTGCAACTCGGCCGCACCCTGATGGCCCTGGCGATTCCTTGTTCCACAGGTTGGTACGATGCCACGGTTGGCGGACGACAATGCGGCGGATCCAGGCCAATCCCTGGCGCCGCTAGCGGAAGAAGAGCGCGAGTTTGAAAAGTTCAAGCAAGGCCTGCGTAAGCTCATCGCCTTCTATCGCGACAAACTGGCTCGCGCCGAGGCCGCCCTGGGAGCGCTGGAAGGAAAGAGCGTTACCGCGGAACCCCGCCTTAACAAGACGATTAAAGACCTTCTCGCCAAGACCGGAGCGTTGACACGAGACGAAGTGATCGCCGAACTTTTGCGCACCAGCCTGATCGCCGACACTGTGGCCGGCCGCTCCCGCGTAGACCGCTCCCTCCGCCAGTGCGTTAACGCCTCTACTCTCGTCGAGCACAGCGGAAAGTTCGACCTGCCACGGAGCTAGAGCCGTTTCACGTTCCTCGTTCCACTTTCCTCGTTTTCCGTTTCACGCTTTCCGTTTTCCGTTTCACGTTTTCCGTTTTCCGTTTCACGTTTCCCGTTTCTCACTCGCGGCATCGTACCTTCAAGTTTCTCGGTGCCGCACTACGTTGCCTGGACTTGAAAGGGCGCGGCTTCAGCCGCGCCGCAAGAATGGCCATACGAGCGGCTTTAGCCGCTGAGGGACATCGACGACCCTCAGCCGCTAAAGCGGGCAACAAGCCACAACTGCTTCGGCGTGGCTGAAGCCGCGCCCTTTCAAGCACGCTAGCCGGTGGTCTTACACAGGCGACCTCGACGCGAGAAACGAACGGCACGAAACGAGGAACGTGGAACGTGAAACGTGGAACGATCTTCCCCCTGCTGCTAGTACTTCTGGTCAGCGGCTTTTCCGCAATGGCGCAACAAGGGAATGGACATTCTTCTGCCCCTTCCGCCGATCAACTTTGGGGTGAACTGGTCGCGGGAAACAAACGTTTCGCCAGCGGCACGGGCCATGCCCGCGACTACCCGGCGCAGCGGCAGCAACTTACCCAGGGACAACAACCGCGAGTCGCGGTCTTAAGCTGTTCCGACAGTCGCGTGCCCCCGGAGATCATGTTCGATCAGGGCTTGGGCGACCTCTTCGTAGTGCGCGTGGCCGGCAACAGCGCCGATCCGCTGGCCATCGGCAGCCTGGAGTATGCCGTCGAACATCTGGGCGCCACAGTGATCGTTGTGCTGGGACACCAGAGCTGCGGGGCGGTCAAAGCCGCCTGCTCAGGCGACAAAATGCCTACTCCCAACCTGGAGGCGGTCGTAAATCCGATAGCCCCCTCCTGCACCTCGGTCAGTCGGCAAAAGGGCGACCTGGTGGATCTGGCAGTCCGCGATCACGTTCACCAAACTGCGGAAGCCTTGCTGGCGCACAGCCCCGTCCTGAAACACGCCGCCGCGGAAGGAAAGCTCGACATTATCGAGGCTTACTACAGCTTGGACAACGGGCTGGTCAGCCGGCTGCGGTGAGTGGCGAGTTGCGAGTGGCGAGTTGTAGCGCCGGCGTCTCGCCGGCTGTCAGTACGGCCGTCCCGGCCGTACCAGAGCCTGCGGCAAAACCCTGTGGGCGAGACGCCCACAGGACAGCCGGCGGGACGCCGGCGCTACCACTCCTCACAACTCGCCACTTGGGGCTTTATTTGTTGCTCGATGCGAGGGGAGAAGAGTAGAACATCCCTGAGGAAAAAACTTTGGCGACTCCCCCCGCAGTTCAGCAAGCCCTCATCGCGCAGCCTCGTCCCCCGGTATTCGTATCGTTTGCCGCGGAGATTGTTCCGCAAACCACGGAGGCCCTGCTGCGGGCGATTTCGGATTTTGTCAATCAGGGGTTTCAAGAAATTCATCTGCTTCTGTCGACCCCGGGCGGGTCCGTGATGCACGGAATCACCATCTACAACGTGCTGCGCGGGCTGCCCATTCAACTGGTCACGCACAACGTGGGCAATGTGGATTCCATCGGGGCCGTCATTTATTTGGCGGGGGAGCAACGCTATGTGTGCCCGCAGGCCACATTCATGCTGCATGGAGTGGCGTTCGGGACGAATGCGCCCACCCAGTTTTTTGAACGCAATCTGAAAGAGAAGATGTTATCGGTTCAAAAGGACCAGGAGCGCATCAAGGCTATCTATCGTGATCGCGCTGGGATTGACCCGGAGGTCGCAGAGCAGTTCTTCCTTGGGGAAAGCAACCTGGTCGCCACCGATGCTGTTGCCAATGGCCTGGCCCACGAAGTTCGGCCGGTCCAAATACCCGCAGGCAGTCCCGTACTTCAATTGGTATTCAATCGGCAGGGAGGTGTGCAGGTCATCTGACATCGCATAGGTCTCACCCTGACTATACACGAGCCGGCTCATGACTTCAGTCCTCCCCAATCCAATCTATTACCGGCAATTTCGCCGCCAAACGGGAGAGGTTTTTCCAATCTATTTCTAATCCTCCCCGCGGTAAGCCCTGGAACAGTCCTTCGGCCAGCGGCACCAGGCCTCGGACGTTCGGGACCGCCGATTGGCCGATGGCCGACAGCCAAAGGCCGACGGCGTATCAAGGCGGTGGAACCCGCATCGCGTCTTCTGTATCATTACTGCCAGATTCCCTTTGTCGAGCGCGGAGGAAACATGATGCGGAATGTTAATGCGGCGAAGCTTTGCCGTTGCCCCCGGTTCATCTCAGGCTTTGTTGTCCTGATTGTGGTTTTGATCGGCCTCGCAGCCGCGACGGCGCAAAATCCCATGCCCAACGCCGGGGCCCAGGCTCCCTCGGAGATCCCGACCCCCCGCATCATGAACGACTACGAAGACTACCAGGCAGAGGGTGCCCCCCTGGCATCCTTGGCTCATGCCAATCCCGGACACGGCTTTCCCGATAGCCGGCTCTATGGATGGGACGCCCAAGTCACGCAGTGGGCGCAACCTTGGTTCGGAATCACCGTCGAGGCCTCCGGGTTTTATGGCAAGATCCATTTCCCCTTCGGCGCCGGCGGCCCCAGTAAGGTTGGAACCGACCAGATCAGCACCATGGCTGGACCGAATATCCGTCCCATCCGCCGGAAGTATATTTCGACTTCTTTCTTTGGCCTGATGGGCACCGCGCGCAACCATGTCGACCAAAGAGAGCTGGGAACCGTGTTGCAGCATGACGACGAGATGAAGCTGGCCTTTGCCTTCGGCGTCAGTGCTGACTTCCGGCTCAAACGCTGGCTGGCGTGGGAGGTTCAGCCGGCCGCCTACTTAACGCGCCTGGCCGGACAGACGCAACCGGATTTTCGCCTCTCCACTGGTCCCGTCTTTCGTTTCGCAAAAAAGGAAAGGTAGCGGGAAACAGTAGTTGGTAGCTAGTAGTTAGCAGCTAGGGGCGGCCCCTAGCTACTAGCTGCTAGCTACTTTGGCCGTCAGCCGCGCGAGCCGCGTTGCAGCAGGGTGAGCCCACCGCCGATCAGCAGCGTCCCTGGCTCAATGCTTTTGCCATAGCGGAGACAACCAAAGCACAGTAACGCCCCCGCCAAAATACACACCATCGCCCAGACATTGGCGCTCACGGCGTTCAGCATTTCAATTCCAATCTTTTGCATACTCTTCTGCCCTCTTCACCGCGGAGGACGCGGAGGGCGCAGAGGAATCCAACCAAACCCGCCCTGCCGCGGATCACCGCCGATCGCGATACAGGAACGAAGTTGCCCTGTCGTGATCTGCGTTTATCCGCGTTAATCTGCGGCTGATGGCTTGGGTTTGCCGCCTCTGTGCCCTCTGTGTCCTCTGTGGTGAAATTCTGTTGCGTTAGCTTGCCGCCGGGGTTGCGGTGGTCGTGGCCGGAGCCAGCGCGCCAAACAGCAGCGCGGAGGCTTTTTGCGCCAGATCGACAAAGTCTTCGCTGCCGAAATGGCCCAGGGTTACGCCCTCGTCATGGGCAATCGCCAAAAAGGTTGCGGCATATCCCAGAATGGTCTGGAGTTTTGCTTTGCTCATTTTTGTTTCTCCTTTCTTCCCAATTTCTCACCACAGAGGACACGGAGGACACAGAGGAGAACCAGCAGGGCCGGACAGATTTGTAATTTGGTAATTTCAAATTTCAAATTGAAGGGCGCGCCGAACCGAAGCTCTTGAGAGCCGATTACAAATTTGAAATTTGAAATCCTCTGTGTCCTCCGTGTCCTCTGTGGTGAAATCTCTCAGTTGTGCGCCTGATAATACCCACGCACTGCCTGTTCATAGCCGGGCGTACATCGCCCGCCGATGTGCCCGGCGTTCCAGGCCTGGCAAATTTGTTCGAGGGTGGCCGCCTTCTGGGCGCGTAACACCGTCAGGCGCAGCATCGCCACGGCGGCGGACAAAGCCTTTTCCGGATCCGCCCCCAACTCCGCCGGGGTGAAGCCCCGCGCATTGCAAGCCAGGATTTGCAGCGGACCATAGCTGCAGGCAAAGGCCCGGCCATATTGTTCCAGTCCCCGCTTCACTGCGGGCAGGTTGGCATAGTGGCCGCCGAGATCATAGGCGGGTTCGTGTCGCGGCTTGAGATTGCGGCCAAAGCTGGACTCCCGGCCGGCCAGCGCCCATAGCAGCCGCGGGCCATCGATCGGCTTACCCGTTCCATCGTCGGTGTGAACCAGATCCGGCTGCAACCCGGCGCCATAGAGCTCACATAACCGCCGCAGTTCCTCTTGGGCCATCGCTAGCACTACCGCCGGCTCCGCCGCAGAGAGGGCGGGAGTACTTGCACTGTTCATGTTTTTCTCCGATTCTTGTGTTGCGAGCGGGATCCGGCGTAGAACGAGGAACGTGAAACGTGGAACGACGGTCAGGGCCGCGCAACGGCCGCCTTACGGTTCATTTTGCCTTTGAGATAACCCAGGTCCTCGGTATGCCCATCCAGCCGCTCGAAGATCCGCCCCTGGTTCTCCCGCAGTTCATCCACCCGCCGGTCGGTGGCATCAATGCGCGCCAAAACCCGCCCCTTAAACACTCCCCACATCACGAGCTGCGTCACAATCGTTACCGCAACCCCCATAAAACCAACGAATAGCGTTGCTGTGGCTGGTGACATAAAATCACCTCCAAAAACAAAATTGCGAGTGCCGTTGGGGAATATCTAGAGCAGCGTCGCGAGTCGCTACCTCGCATAGTCAGCGGAAGGAGAAACTACAGCTTTATCTTGAGCCTGAGGCGGCGACGAACCTCTATGCACGCAACCTGTCGAGTATAGAGCCGTACCTGGTAGGGACAGTGGCGTTGTGGTATCGTCTGCTTTTCATGGCTTTACTCCGCCTAACGAGCATTCGCCCGCCATGCAGGGCCGGGTTTGTTTCGCTATTTTGTGGGAAGTTACGGTGAGTCGCAAAAGCGACAGGCGTCGCAATTTGCAACGCCTGTCAACCAACCAAAAGTTAAATTTGTTCGGAACAGGCAGCAGGATTCAGCTCAAAAGCTCGCTCCTCAAGGGCTGCTATTCCTTGGTACAGCTGTGGCCTATAGGCGACGTGAAACCTGTTCCGGAGACTACTCTGCATATCGCCTATCCTTCTATAGGACCAAAGCAAGCAATAGAGTGGCGACCCTGAAGTGATATAAGTCAGGCAGGTATGTCCTACTTGCTCGTGATAGCGTTTGAGCCTTTTTCGCGAGTGCGGTGGCAATTTCGCCACTTCGGCCTCCCATCTTCGAGAGGCACACGAGGAATAGCGGGACCCGTTAACTCTAATATCGACCAGGACCAACAGAAAGAAAATAAACGACATCTTGTGTGCGTACCGAATCAATCCGTTAATCATATTGCGCAGTTCGCGGTATGCGGGCTGGTCGAATGCCACATTACCCTCCGCTGCGTACTGAAAGAGGCTGTCGCGAAGGTCAAACAGGTCTTGCCTAAAAGCATCCAACCGGGAGTTCCGAAAACCATAGAACAATAGGAAAGATAACCAAATAAGGGAAATCGCCGTAGTTAGCACATTTCCAATTTCACTCAATGCGTCCTCCTTTCTCTACTTAAGGTCGCCCTCGCCGGTCGTTCCGCGAGACGTTAGGTGACTACTAGATCGGCCAGGGTCCTTCATAACTTCAGCAATTTTCTTGCCAGGAGAAAGATTTCTAATTGCCCTCTGTTTCAGCCATACCTCTCTCCTCCAAAGGCCCGTCGACGTGCCGGCGACAGACCAAGCGGCCCACTTGCTCATCGTCATGCTAGCCATAAAGCTTACACCGATCTGGGTAAAGGCAAGGGTCTGTGTCCCAGCGAACTTTGATAGCGCGGAAGTCGCGAAATACACCACAAGTACGAATGCACCGCTGTAAATGCCGCGGCGCAGATTAGCATCAATCAACTCCAAGAGTCTAATCCTGGCAGTAAAACCGAGATCTTGCTCAGGTTCTTCCGTGTCGACTACCGCTCTAGCTGTCTTGGCCATGTTCAAGCCATGCTATGCGCCGCAGCCCTAACCAGTTTGTGACGTAGATCACATCACTATTGATATATCCGCTTCATTTTTCCCATTTTGGGAATAGCCTTTTTTAATTTTTCGCTCCGTTTAACACAAAGGTGCGCATGTTCCACTGCGGATTTACGCCTATGAGGCCCCTCGCTATACCCGCCCAGCACCTGGCGACGAAACCACTAGCACAGTTTGCTCGTATGGAAGTACGGGCGGTAGTCTCTCAATGGCGTAGTCATTCCGCAGAGTCCGGGAATGGACTCAATCTGGCATCGATAACATGGTCAGTTTGGATTACCTACTAAGACAGCTCCCCAGGTCTGGGAATTACTCGATGCCGCTGTGATGGTGACTGCGGTTCCGGATACCGAGCACGCGACGGCAATCGCCGTGACTCCTTGCACGCTGGCCACACAAATCGGTGTTGAGGTATAAGCTGATGCCAACGTCCAGGTACACGAGGTGCTGGACGACATGGTGCAGGTGCCAGCGTGGTTATTTGATGATGGCTGATTTATGTGTGTGGCTGACAAGGTCGAGCTGGCCGCTACCGGCCCTGTGAGAGTAATAGCTGAGCCCTGAATTTGAATGGGATCGAGTGTCCCGCTCCCCGCATAGTTGTAGGCGAATATCTGCCCTTGCGAGCCGCTGATGCGGTTAGTGAGATATGTGCCGGTTGTCGGTAGAACCCCCACATTGCCGCCAACATATGTCGAATTGCCGAAAAAGGTGCCCATGCCCCCGTTTTGGTTGATGTATACACCCGCTCCGTCGAGCAAAAGCGGCAAGTAAGCGGAGGTCGTGTAATTGTATCCGTACACCTGACCTTGGGTGCCGCTGTATCGGACCATCACACCAGAACCCGCTGAAGGATTGAAGCTGTTTCCTGTGGCAAAAAGGCTGCCACCCACAGTGACTTGGCCTCCACTTAGCGCGTTCAGACTGAGTGGGTTCCCATCGATGTCGTAGCCTTGAAAGGTCGATGTCGCATAATTATAGGCGAAGTTCTCGCCGTGCCAATTAGATGAATTCCCGCTCGTATTGTTCCACCGCAACACAACTCCGAGCCCGGAGGTCCGCGTACTCACTCCTTGACTCATCAAATCAGCCCCCAACGTTGTGGCGCCCAAACTGGCAGCGGGGCCGCCGGTTTGGGTGCCACCGATCAGCGAAGACGAGAACACCACCTGTCCGGGTGGACCGGTGAGGTCGCGATAGAGCACCGGGCAGCTCTGATCATGGAAGCCCTCGTAGACGAAATTGGTGCCCGCGCCCGCTTCGAAATCGTAGAGCGCGGCGGTGACCGTGCCGGTGGAGTTGCAATCCCAGAACTGATTCAGCAATGTGTTTTGATTCCCGCTGACCACTTTAATCGGGTACGGATAGTACGGCGACTCGATCAAGTTATCGCGAATCTCATTGCCGCGTGCCGGTTGAGTCGAGGTACCCAACTCGATCGCCGCTCCGCCCGCCAGGTTCGAGCCGCAGGTGGCGAACATGGTGTTCTCGGTGATCGGGATGGAGTTGGCCGCGCTCTGCAAGTAGGCGAAACGCCGGATGTGTTGGGCGAAGTTATGCATGATATAGCCGCCGTAACCTTGGAACCAGCCGGTGGAATCGCCGGTCGTCGCCGTGCCCGTGCCTCCCAGAATCAGGAAATCCTGGTCGTTGGCCGTGCCATTGTTGCCGGCGTAGCCGCTCACGAAATTGTCGTGCAGTTGCAGCGTGGCATTGGTGGTCATCAGGAAGGGCGTGGTGGTGGTCGCGCCGGTCTCCTGAAAGGTGCAGCCGGATATCTCCAGGGTACCGAAAGCGAAGTCGGCAAGCTTGGCCACCGCCCCGGAGTAAGTCATGTTCAGGATGGTCCCGCCCACCGGCGCGGTTCCATCCAGCGAAAAGTTGCCTCCGGCACACTGAATCGAGATGGCCGGATGCTTGGGCGGATGGGCGCCGTTATTGGGAATGACGATCTGGGAGCCGATCAGAAACGTTCCCGCCGGAAACGAAACCGTCCCCCCGCCATCGTTATAGATGGTGGTCAGCGCCGCGCTCACCGCCGCCGACACATCGGTGGCCCCGGTATTATCCGCCGTAATCGTCACCACATTGCCCGGCACGGCTGAGGTCGAGGCCGGCGTATAACCGAGCGCGGCAATCACGTCACTGCTGGTAGCCGCGGCCGCCGCTCCCGATCCCGTACTTTTCACCAGGCCCGTAACACTGGGGACCGCCAAAAACGCGGAGGCGGGTTGCGCCGCAGCGGTACCCAAGGCCGGTTTATTCAGAACCTGCGCTACGCCGCTGGCCGCATTCCAGTCGCTATTCACCTGTGCGGAGGGAATCGCGGGTTGGTTAGCCAGATCGCTATAACTGCCACTGATGGCCACCGCCGCCAGCGCCGGCTTATTCACAATCTGCGCCAGGCCACTGGTGGCATTCCAGTCGCTATTGATCTGCGCTGGGGGAATCGCGGGTTTATTGGTCAGGTCGTTATAACTTCCGCTGGTGGCCACCGCCGCCAGTCCCGAAACATTCGCCTTCACATTCAGCGCGCTTTGCAAGTCCGTTTGGTTGGCCAGAGTTCCGGCAATGCTGCCCCAGGTACCGCCGCCACCACTGCCCGCCCCGGTGCCACAAGGCGCGCCGGCATCACCCAACAGAAACGGCGACACCCAGGCGGCGCAATCCCCGGCCATGGGCGTTCCGCTGATCACCGCTCCCTGGACCACCGTTACCAATGGCGCCAGGCTGGGCGCGAAATTATCGAAGTTGAAGTTACTGCCTGTGGGCTGCACGCATTCGTATCCACTGGCCATTCCCGGTTGGCCATTCCCCAATACGTACTGTCCGGTGCTTTCATCTTTGACCGTGACCTTATAGCAGATATGCGCCGGCGTGGTGAGCGCCGTATTGGCCACGCTCAAGCTGAACGAGCCATTGATCACGCTGGCGCAGCGGGGTACGTTGATCACCTGTCCCCCGCCCCCGGCCTCATAACTGATCGGCACGCCACTGTTGGTCGCCGCCTGAAAGCAAACTTGCCCGTTGGCCAGCTTACTGCCCGTTAGATCCTGCAAGCTGGAAGCGGTCACCACCGTAAAATTCTGCGCCCACACCTTTTCACCACAGAGGGCACAGAGGACGCTGAGGAAAACAATTGCAAATTTGAAATTTGCAATTTGAAATCTGCGCGCATCCTTGGCCGCGCTACAAATGATATTTCTGTTGATATTCATATCAAAGTTTTCCCTTTCCTGGTTTTCCTCTGTGTCCGCTACGTACTTTCCGGAAACTTCGAACGCAGAGGACGCAATGGACGCGGAGGATTTAGCCGGATTATTCATGAAGGATCTTGGCGCAAAGGTGGAAGCGCTGGCCTTTAGGCCAGCGAATCAGGCTTCTTTCGAGCGGGGCTTCAGCCCCGGCAGGCTCGATCCGGGGTTAAAGCCCAAGACAGAGTTTCGATCTAGCCGCCGGCCTAAAGGCCGGCTCTTCCACCGTAAACACACGACATTCTCCCCGTGCCGAGAGGATCTGATGAATAATCCAGGTTAGAAATGTTATTTCCGGTCTTCCTGGGTTGCTTATCCCAATTTTCCTCTGCGTCCTTAGCGTCCTCTGCGTTCCATTTCTCACTGGAAGTTTCCGGCACTATAAACCCGGAAACTCCGTAGTGGAACCAACGCTTAATTCGGATTCTTGCCTCCATAGCCGCCATGCGCGCCCCCGCCGCCGCCGCCAAAGCCGCCGCCACCGGTCATGGTGGTACCGGCACTGGAACTGTTGACCGGGGTCGTTGCCGAACCCACCATCAGGTGGCCGTTGGCACAGGCCACGAGCATCGGGGCGGTGTTCGTCAGAAAATAAAACGTGCCGGCAGCGGGGTTATACATGGCGTAATAAGTGGTTCCCCAGGTGATAGCGGGAGGCCCCCATTGCTGGCCGTTGATCTGAAAATACCGCCCATTGGAACCCCAAAAAGTGATCGGCGCATTGATCGAGCCATCCGGGTTCACACTCCCCGGCCCCGCGGGCCCATAGATACGGAAGAGAGGCGCGCCAGCGCTCACAATGCCGTCCACCGTGACGTTGTTATCCACAAGCTGGAAGAAATTGTTGTAACGGCCATAGAAGTTGTACTGACACTCACTCACTTGGTCGAGGGTCTGCGCCCCGCCGCCTTGCGAGTTAAAGCTGGTGAACTTGAAAAACAGAGTCTGGGGCAGCGTCATGCCGGCGTTCACCCAGGTGGGATCGAGTCGCAAGGCAAAGACGTTGCCGTCCAGGCGAACAAACGGGGCATTGGCGGCGTGATCCACGATAGGAGTTCCGTACAGGCCCCTGCGTAGGTACGGTGGCGCGGAGAAGCAATAACCGTTGCTGGTCACCAGCACAAGCTCGGAATAAGCAACCAGTTCGCCATCGATCCAGCAGAGTGTCTTGTAAGCATCGGCATCCGCCTGGCTGGCCGAGGCTAAGGAACCATCGGACTCGGTAAGGTCGATCCACATTCCGGCCGTCGTGTCGGGATCGGCAGTCACGCCCCAATCCGTGCTCGCCCAATTACCCGGCGCTCCGGCCGGCGCCGGGTTGCTGTTGATTTGCCCCATCGTGCTTTTGCCGGTGAAGATCCCCACTTCCTCGTAAGTCACACCATCCCGCGACATCCAAACCACACAACCACCCCAATTCGGGTTTGCCCCACTCAGCGCGATATGCAACCAGAAACCCGCGCTATTCAGACTGTCGGGCAACTCCATAAACACGGGAGTGTTGACGTTTCCCGGATCGACATTACTGGCACTGGTGTATGGGTTGCTTGCCTGGATTTCCATCGGCGTCGGATGGTTCAGACCATAAATAAAGTCCGTAGCCTCACAGGCCAATTCCCAGCCTTTTTGATCGTCCCAAGATTCCTCCACCGAGGTCAGGCGCACTGGCGCCTTATTCAGTCCCAGGCAGGTATCGGTGATGGTCACCAGATCCATTGCTTCCAGAAACGAATAGGTCACCGGCAGCGAGAACTTATAGGTATTGCGGCTCAGGGCGGCGCGCTTCACCAGCACGGAGGCGATCTTCTGCGCGATCGACGGCTTGGTGATGGAGTGCATATCCTTCGCGTCGGCCGCCCGCGTACCGAACTGCGCGACACTGCGCTGCTCGATTTCCGTGGTTACCGTGTCGTTGTACGCGTACTCCTGCTGTTGCGAAGGAGAGTAGTCCTGCCCGTCGTTGCAGTGCGTGATCTTCACCACGTTTGAAGCATCCGCCTGGCGCGTGCGTTCGACGGTAACTGGAGGCGTGTTGCCATCAACAATGAAGCAGCTATCGTTCAGGTCGCAGGCCGGACCGGAGGCCGTAGGCGCCGTATAGACCAGCCCATAACCGGCCGAGGAAACCTCATCGTAAGGGATGGCGTTCAGCACCGAACCGCTCCACACCGGAGCGCAATTCGCCACCGCAAATAATTCGTCGAGCACATCCTTGGCGGCCTTTTGGCTATCCAGATATAACGAGCAGGAAATGCCATTGGCCCGGCACCAGGCGCGCATGGCCGTCAGATCGCCCAGCGTGATCGGCAGTGTCGTGGTAGCCGCGCTGTTGATGCTATGGGGCACGCTTACCGGGAAACCAGCTACCGGACCCGGGCCGGCGGCGTTCATTAGAGTGACCCCGGAAAAGGGATTGTTATCGGCGCAAAGCGTCTTACCCGCGATCAAATCTAGAACGATATCCGCCGGATCGCAGCCACCCAGCATCCAGATATCGCATGCGCCCTGGGCCTCGAAGCTAAACGCCGGCAACAGGTTCGCCGAACCCAGATCGAACTTTACCGAGCCCACGCCGGAAACCCAGTTGTAAGGAACCTGCTCGGAAGAGTCGGTAACGTATTCAGAGCCGGCCGCCAGATAGCGTTCCAGCTCCATGTTTAACTCAGCCAGCGGCCCGCGTCCCCATGCCGGCCCCGTGGACAACACAGCCGCCCACTTGATCGACACCTCGCATCCGTTCAGCGAATTATCCGGAAAGTGAATGACATTTCCGTCGGATGGATTCCATTCGTAGGTGTAAGGGCGCCGCGAACTTCCCGCCTGACCGTCCGGTGTGTAGTAATGCTCATTCCACAACGGAATCTGCCAGCTACCACTCTGCGTGGCCGATCCATCGCCACCATAATCATTGAAGTTGACCGTTCCCATGCTCTGCCACACATGGCAGCCCACCACCGCCACCAGGCTAGGGAACGCCGTTCCCAGCAATGAAGTAAGATCCACCTGATTGCCACTGATCACAGCCGTTGTGCCACCGTAGGCCACAGCAATGTAATCTTTGTCGCGCCAGGCGGAGAGCAGATTTTGCAGCGGGTAATGACAGATCAGCCAGTCACCGGCGATGGTGTAGTCGTATTGCGTCGAGCCGGCCTTGCCCCCCTTTTTCCCTGAGCTGATGGGCGTGGCCTTAAAATTCCCATTCCAAATCAACTTCGGCGTCACCCGATAACGGCCGTAGAGCAAAGGCACAGCCGAGCCCAGCGTGGAGGTCTGCGTTGCCAGCGACACAGCTCGCGTTGACGCGCCGTTTTTGCCCCCTTTACCGCCCATTGCTGACGTCCCCCGTTCCCTGTTCCCCGTCTCCCGATCCGGGCTTGATCCACGGGTTAAAAAACTTCAGTTCATGTCCGGCAAAAACCGGGTTGGTGAATACGTTCGAGCGCATCACGCACGGCGGATAACAATGGATCACGAAGGGCCACTCCAGCACGATCGCTCCATGCGAGTAGACCCAACGGGTCTTGACGCAAATCACGTCGCCTGGAAGTGGCGAGTTGTGAGTTGCGAGTTGCGAGTACTCGGTCGCGTACTTTGAGAGGTAGTTCAGATACAGCTCTTGCTTAGTGTTCAGAAACCATTGCTGGGGAACATAGGGCACGCCCTGGGCAGTGAACACGCCGGCCTTGGCAAACACCTCACAGATGAACGTCTCGCAGTCGGCGCCGATCCCTTTGAGTTTTGCCGCGTGAATGAATGGCGTGCGCATCCAGCTCTGGGCTTCGGCGATCACGGCCGCGCGTTGTGCAGATTCAGTTGCGAGTTGCGAGTTGCCAGTTGCGAGCGCATCTGCGCCGCCGGGGTTACTCGCAACTCGCATCTCGCCACTCGCCACTCCACTCATACCGTATCCTCCGGCACCGGCACATACTTAAAGCCCTGGAACAGCTGATTCTGATCGCTCACATAGCTGTAGGCGATATAAACCGTCACGCCGGCGTCCAGGTGCGAGAAATAATAGTGCCCCTGTCCGTCGATGCCATATTGCCCGGAAGCGCCCGGCGTGTTGCCAGCCAGTGTCAATGCCTGGCCGTTAGCATAGGTCACGCCCTTGTCGGCCGCATACTGCGAAAGGTTGTTCACGGCCACCGTTTCCACCGGCCAGATGCCATTCGAGTCCGGCGTCCCGGCCGGCCCGATGACGTGCATTTCGTTTAACGAAGTGGTCTGCGCGCGCAAGTAAGGCACCAGGGCAATGAAGGTGTCTCCGGCTGCCGGCAGCCAGGGCAACGACCCGTAAAGGTAGAACTGATTGAATCCGTCGAGTCCGGAGGGATTGCCCGCCGATCGGCGCACGGTCACAATCATGCCCTGGCAACTGCCGCTGGTGAATTGGATATAGCCGAAGTCGAAGATGCCGTCGCCAAACAGGTATCCGCTGCTGGCGCCGCTGAGGTTTGGCGTGGTGCATTCCGCCAACACCATCGATGTGGAGACTGTGCCGGCTTGCACGGTGAATACCGGCGCGGCCGTACAACCGCTGGGAGGCTGTCCCGCGGCATACTGCGCAGCCGGATTCCCGGGTTCGATCAGGTTCAACGGCAGCTGCATATCGAGCAGCTCCAGTGGACAATTCACCTTCAGCTGCACGCCTGTCCGCGTCATGGTCTGGTCGGCTATGCGCCCGGTGAACATCTGGCATGCGCCGTAGGTATTGCAGTCGTTGATCGCCGGCAGCACCGCGCGATATAGGCTCACCGTGCCGTTGTCCCACAACCCCGCCTGGAAGGCCTGCAGCATCGTGCAGGAGCCGTACATCATATCCGTGGGTAACAGGTACCATTCCAGATCGAGGGTCACCGCCTCCAGTCCGATCTTGGATTGCACCGATCCCCGCTTCAGCCGTGCCGGCAGAAACAGCCCCAACTGATTCCACTGCAAAGGAACTTGCGCGGTCGTCAGTAGTAGATTTTTCGACCACGGCGCCCCTTGCACCAGCGTCTTGATCTGGAACAGATCGGCACAAAGCAGTTGCCGATGCGTGGCCAGATGAGCCTGCACCGCCGCCGTCGAATTGTTACCGTTGCCGTCTGTGAATGATCTCATCGCTAACACCCACCACACCAACACCCACCACGGAGACACTGAGACACGGAGTTCACGGAGAAGAACACAGCAGGGGCCAAAGGCACCAGCCTCAAAATAATTTGTTGTTCTTCCATGCGGTTTTTCTCCGTAAACTCCGTGTCTCCGTGCCTCCGTGGTGGACGTTTATTCCCTCGCGCTCACCAGAGTGATTTCCCGCGCTTCGTACATCTGGTACCAGAGCGTGGCGAATTCCTGCTGATCGTTTCCTAGCTGCGGATCGGAAGCATTGCCTTTGCCTCCACTGAAAATCACGCGGTAATACCAACTGAAGTTCGCCATCAGCGGGAGTTCCGGCGTGCCCAGCAGGTGGACGTAGTAGCCGCCATAAGGGGCCTGCGGCGCGTAGGTGGCCCAACTGCCCACGCCGTTCTGATTCGGCTGCGAGCAGTTCAAGTGGTAATCCGTACCCGCCACCAGCAGGTTGCTATTGCCGTCGTAGATTTGTGGCGCGGCCTGCAACTCGTAAATGGTTTCCGGCCATCCAGGAGCACCGTCAAACGCACCCACAGCTCGCACCAGCCCGGAATTGCCATTGCTGTCCGTCACTAGCGTTTGGGACCCGCCGGGGGCGGAGGATGTCGAATCCAGCGGATTTTGCGTCAGGCTGGAGAGGTTCAATAAAAAGGAATCGAAGCTGCCCTGCCGCGCGAGAAAAAAGGCCAGCATCTGATTGAGCTCGTTATGGCTGGCGTCATCGCGCAGAAACTCGAAGCTACATTCGAACTGCCACATGGGATCGACGAAGCGCGGCACGCGCACCATGCTGCCATTGCTGGCCGCCTGCCCCATGGTGGCAAAAGTCGGAATACGCTTCACGCTCCAATCGAGTCCGGGAAAGGTGGGAAAAACGATATTGCTCATAGGGCTGCCTTCGGTCGTCGGTCGTCGGTCGTCGGCCAGCAGCCGCGAATTCTCAGCTCGCAACTCGCAACTCGCAACTCGCCGCTCATCCCATCACCCCTTTGGTTCGCAGAAAGCGTTTCATACGCTGCATGGCCTGCGCCGACACGCGATCGCCGATATGGTTGGCGTAGCGGTTGGCACCTTCCAGATCGGTCGCATTCACGTGGACATGGGTAGTCAGGTTGGGCGCGCCCAGGCCGCCAGCGCCGCCGCCTTCCCCCGCAAATGCGTAATTGGGTCGGGAGAGCATAGTACGGAAGCCGCCGGCCAGGTTGGCCGGCAACACCATTTCGTTCTTATGCACCAGCGCCATCTGATCGTCCGGCACCCGCTCCCAGCCACCCGCGGCCGAGGCCAGCGTATCGAAGGCCATCACCCCGGCAAACGCCGCGGCCGCCGCGGCCGGCGCCAAAACCGGTCCGACCACGGGGATTGCCGCCACCGCGCTGTAGGCATGGGCGGCCGCCGTCGCCGCCGCGTGCATAATCTCCCGCAGCGAACTGGTCGCCGAGATCGAGTTTCGCTCGGCGGTGGCTGCGGCCGTTGTAGTTGTTTTCGCCGCCTCGGTGGCCTGGTGAAAGAGCAGCATCTTTAATTCTCCGGCGATCCACTGCATCATCATCTTTTCCAACGCGGCGGCAAATTCGGCCACCATCGTCAGTCCCATTTTGTCGAATGCCTTATTCAAGCTTTGCGTTCCCTGAATTACGCCATTCATCGCCGTGCGGAAGCCGCTGTTAATGTGCTGGAAGAATTCATCGAAATGTTTCACTTGCTGGGTAATGCCCTGCTGGGCCAGCTTCGCCGACTGCAGCTCATATTGCTGTTGCGCCACGATCAGCTTCTGGTAGACCTTCTCATAGGCCTTGTAATACTCCTGCGACTCCGCGCCATATTCGGTTTGCGCCAACGATAGCTCGCGAGCGTAGGCCGCAACCTCGGCCTCGTATCTCTCATTGAGCGCTTGCTTCAGATCGGCCAGCTTCTGCCGTTCGCTCATCATGCCGATGGAAACCAGCCATTGATCCTGTTCCGCCCGTTCCTGAGCAGCCGCCTTGCCCTGTTCCACCGCGCCTTCTTCTTCCGCCACGCGCGCCGCGATGTACTCGTGCCACTCCCGCGTTCCCTGGTCCCACGCCCGGTTTTGTCCGGCAAAGGCCGTGCCCATGTTTTTTGCCGCCGCGCTGGTCGCGGCCACAGCGCTCTGCAACCCACGCTGCAAATCCGCGAGATCCACGGAAATACCGATTTCCAAAACGTTGTCAGACATAGAAAAGCGCCTTTGGCCTTTGGCTGTTGGCCGTTGGCCAGAAAGAAATCAGAAACAGCGGGATTGAGTAATCGGGCATTTTGGCAATTGAGCAATTAAGCAATTGAGTAATCGGGTAATTGCCAGAACCGTGGCTCTTCGGCCGGGTTTTACTTTTCCAATTACTCAATTACCCGATTACTCAATTTGTCTCTCTGCCCCTCGGCCCAGGCCACCAATTCCCGCACATACTGGGGCGGAGAGACCGGAGCGCCGAGCCAAGCGGCTAGTTTGCCGCTGGCTGCCGCGCCGATTTCGGAGGAACGCTGAGCCGGCTTATATCCGAGGTAGCCGGCCAGAACGACATGCGGAGGAGGATGTTGCTGCCAGTAAGCACACAACCGAATGACATCCGGCATGGTCAGGGTTCGAATAGTATCGAGGGTCCAGCCGGTAGAGGTGACGAGATAGCCGTAGAGCCAGGCCCAGTCTATTCCTGTACCGGCAACGATTCCCCCGGCGCCTGCCCCGGCCGCCCCGGGCTGGCCCGGCGAAAGCCATTGGCTTGCATGATGGCCTCTACCACCAGATTCAGCGAAGGCAAGTCGAGCAGCTCGCGCAGTTGGACTTCCGTCATCTCGGGATAATTGCGCCGAAAACTCGCCAACAGAATCGGCATCAGTTTCCGCAAGCGGTCTTTCAGACTGGCCGAAGGCGTCGCCAACTGTTGAAACTGCGCCTCCAGCTCTTCCAGGCTATCCAGCGAGAGCGGCGGCAAAGTGTAGTTCTCGCCGCCTAATTCAATTTCCGTTCCTTTATACATACCGAACCTTTCACCGCGGAGGACGCAGAGAACGCAGAGGGAAACCAAGAGCAAAACCTGTCTTGATTCGTTCCCTGCTCTGACGGCTCTCCGCAGCCTCCGTGGGTTTTTTGCCTTTTCCCGTCTTGCCTCAGCGTCCTCTGCGTCCTCCGCGATGAAAAACCGCTACGCCACGTCCGCGTACAACTTACCCAGCGTATCGGTCGAGTCCGTGGAGGCATCGAAATTGAAATCCACAATCCAGAAATCTTCTTGCTTGGTCGGCAGGCTGATTTCCGAGGCGGTGCAGTTGAACAGCTCCAGCCCGATGAACTTCCCCTGCGTGGTGTTGTAGAGCAGCGCACGGAAGTTCGGCGCATAGCCCAGCAGTTGATTGGTCAGCGTGATGGTTTCGCCGCGCGTGGGCGCCGTGTAGGTGTAGCTGACCAACATGGCCGCGCCCTCGTCCGCCGCCGCAAAGGTATAGACGCCGGTGGAAGAGACCGCATATTGCCCCACGCTGGGCGTTCCGGTCACCTTGGTCAATTGCTGCTGAGTGGAGGCGTATTGCACGCCATAGTCCGTCACGAAGGTGGAGGCGTTGTTCACCGTGACCGTGAAAGGCGTGTTGGCCGGCACGTTCTGCGCCTCGCCATCGGCTACCAACGTAATGCCGGTGGCGCCCGCCTGAGCGAAATAGAGCTGGTTCAGCAGGTTCGGATCGAGTACCGCCAGCTTCGCTTTCACCGTAACATCGATTTTGCCGCGCGCCTTGGCCACCGGAAATTGCTTCTGGCCATAGAGCTTTTTCAGATCACCCTTGAAATCGACCTGCGCATCCTGCAGCACGCCGAACCGATAGGGCGTCGGGTTAGTGGGCAGATTGCCGGAATTCGGGTAGCCATACAGCACGCCGCTTCCAAACTGAATATTCATAATCGCTCCTTCAATTTCAAATTTGCAATTTCAAATTTCAAATTTAGGCGTGCCCCACGTCCCGCTTTGGAGACCGGAAAACTACGCCGTCAAGATTCTCACTGGCACCACCGCCGCTCCCTGGGCCTGCAAATAGGCGGGACCCTTAATAACTTCGCCTTCGATCCAGCAGTGATCGACCAGGCCGCCCAGGGACTGCACGCCATTCAGCTCGGGCGCCAGGGCGCCCTCGACAACCGCCAGCAGATTGTTCAACGCCGTCGCCGGCGTCACGTCTTCCTGGCCGGGCAGTTCCGGCTGCGATTCGCAGTAGTAATAAATGCCGAGATCGACTTCCAAGGTCCACTTGGTGGGCAGCCCGCGCGGCCGTGGATTGGCCGTTTCACGAACCTCTTCCAAGAACAACGCCGGTTGCATCTCCGCCGTAAGCTCGCTGGGCGGGATCGGCTTGCGGCCCACAGTAACGAACTGTCCCGTGGCCGCCAGCTTGGCCAGTAGTGCCGTGTAGATGGCTTCGCGATTAATCATCTTCCAAACCTTTCACCGCAGAGGGCGCAGAGGACGCAGAGGAAGCCTTAGATAAACCGATAATGACCATTTCTTTCGGTTTTCCTCTGCGCTCTCTGCGTCCTCTGCGGTGAATGCTTTTCATGCGGATATCGCTTTCACCATCACTTTTGTCAGCTCCTCGACAATCATGCCGCGCTGCTCTTGCAGGCTTGGCCGCATGAATGGCCGCACGGGGAAGTGGATGCCATAAGGACTGCCGGTCATCACTCGCTCACCCATGGCGCGGCGCATCAGGTGGGGCGGCTTTTTCAGCTTGCGCTGGCCGACAAAACTGCCGCCGTCTTCGTGCAACTCGCCATACCAGGCAGCGCCATCGGTACCCACTTGGCCCTGGATTGTCGTGCCATCGGTGTATTGCCGGGCACTGTCTACCACCGCCCGCTGCAAGGTGCCCGTTTTGACATTCAGCACCTGGCCTTGCAACTTCTCGGTACCGATATAGCTCGCCAGCTTCAACGTGGCCCGCATCATGCCCGGCCCCAGTTCCTCAGCCACCCGCTGGTGGCGGCTTTGCAGCCACTGCGTTACGCGCTCATCCGAATTGTTGAGAAACTCGAACTTGATCACAGCGTCACCCGTCACAGTTGCGAGTTGTGAGTTGCGAGATGCGAGGAAGGCCCGGCGATGCCTCACTCGCAACTAACAACTCACAACTCGCAACTCAGAGGATTGCCACGCGCCGTTTGTACTGCTCAATCACGCGCTTTGTGGTCTTGGGCATGTCCTGGATGTCGTAGCTCACCTGCTCGCCGGTGTGCAGGTGCTTCGAAGCCACGGCCGCCGCCGGCTGCACTTTGTAGCGATACTGGCACCAGTCCAGGACGGCCAGCTCGATCTCGCCCGGGAAGGCCGTATCCGTCAGGCTGGCGCCGTAGCCCGCCGAATACTGCACACGCACATTGCCGTAGCCGCGAGCGAAGCTGTGGCCGATCAGCTTGATGGATTTGTCGTCGAAGATGTATCCGGACTGCACGCTATCCGGCGAAGGAAACATCGTATACACGCCGACGGTCAAACTGCTCACGCCCTGCACCGGCTGATTGCGCAGCACCATCGTCGGTGCGCCCTGGCCATCGCGCTGCTCGGTAAAGCTGGCGGTGAAAAATCCCTGCCGATTGCAGGCATTGGCAAAGTCCGCCGAAGTGCGAGTCAGCAAATCCGTCAGCTCGTCGTCGGCGGCAATGTTGCTGGCCGCGATTTTTAACCGCTGCTTCAGTGCTCCGAGCGTGGTCAAGATATCGTTCAAGTCGGTTCCCTCCAGTGGCGAGTTGTGAGTTGCGAGTTGCGAGGCCTGAACCGGTCACTCGCGACTCGCAACTCGCGTCTCGCAACTCGTCTAGCCGGCGGCGATGTTATCCAGCAGCCCCATAGCGAACGGCGTATAGACCTGCAACACGCCGTAGAAGTTCACGGACGTGAAGCGGGTCTCGGTCGTCTGCGGCCACAGGCGCTGGTAGTAATCGCGCAGGCAGTGCATGCGATAGGTTCCAGGAATATTGGCCAGCGGGTAGGGGATCTCGTCACAATCGAAGAAGATCTTGCCCGACGGCAGGTTGGGGTGGATTTCCAGCGGCAGATCTTTCGGTCCGCCCACCGCGTATTTGTTCAGGTACGAACTGACCAGTGAGCCCGCGGTAATGCCGCCCTGGCTGGAACCGTTGCCCAGGTTGATGCGGAATACACCGTTCGATCCCGATTGCAATACCTTCTTCGTGATGTCCTTGGCCTGCTGCGACGACACCCACATTTTGGTGGGGCTCACCTTGTAGTTGTCGTAGAACGCCTGCAAAACGGCGTCGATCTCGGCAATGCTGCCGTCGGAGTTGCCCGTCAACGTAGCGCCGTTCAACGAAGTGTATTGCCCGGTGGCGCCGGTGATCGCCGGGTTGATGGCCTGGTTGATCAGGCCGTTAAAGACGCTGCCATTGGCCGAGTAGTCGCTGGCCGCGCCCAGAGCGGCCGTAACACCGATGCCGCCATTGGCGTTGTCGGTTTGCGCGCCCGTGGCCGCCGCCGTTTGGGTAAAGCTATTGATGGTTGTGATCGCGTTTAGCGAACACTGCCCGGCCGTCGCCGACGTGCCGGTAAACCACGCATAAGCGAATGCCCCCGGCACGGCCGTAGCCGTCCAGGTTACCGTTTGATTGCCGCTGGTCGTGGTTGCCACAGCCGATGCGTTCGACACCTTGCTGACGCCGCCATTGACGGTCATCTGTTCGCCCAGCGGACTGCTCTTGAGGAACTGCGTGACCAGGCCGCCCGAGACCGTGCAGCGTTTCCAGCCGTCGTAGGTCAACGCCACCACACGGCAGTAGTTGGCGCCGGCGGCGATCGAGCCGCCCGCGCCAACGGTACCTGCGGGAGCGCTCGGCTGGGACAGTCCCGAGGCATTGCCCACCAGCAGCCACTCTTCTTCCGCGATGAACATGGAGCGCAGCAGGTTGTCGGCTTCGATCGCCAGCGCATTGTCAAAACCCTGCGCCTGCATGATGGCTTCTTCCGTGATCGAGTTTTCCAGCGAGAAGCGCACGAACGCCGCCATGCGGTTATCGGTGGTCTGATCGATCACCGAGCCACGAATTCCCTCGGTGGTTCCCGGGAACTGCCGGCTGGGATTGATGGCGGTAATGATCTTCCAGTTCACCGCGTTACCGCCATTGCTATCGGTAAATCGCGGCACCTTGTTGCGAATCGGGGTAATAACGGGATACAGCGTCTTGGCATAAGGTTCCAGGTTGTAGTTCACAACCCCGGTACCCGTGCTGACGCCCACCGTGGTGTTGGCTTTTTCCAGAACGGCGTCGCTCTGGAGCTTCTTGAGCAGCTCCATGGTCTGCTCGGTTAGACTTCCGATCATCTCGGCTCTCCTTTTTTTCAGAACGCAGAAGTTAGGAGTTAGGAGTTAGGAGTTAGAAGTTGTGACTTCGAATTCCGACTTCTGACTCCTAACTTCTCTCCAAAGCGATTGGCTGACTCAAGCACTGCTTGAGCGGCTCCCGCGAGTCGGCAGCTTTCCCTGAGTCGAAGATTGTGAAGGCTCTGCAGAACGCAAAAGTTAGAAGTGAGAAGTGAACGTATATAGCCCCAAATTCTAACTCCTAACTTCTAACTTCTTTCCAAAGCAATTGGCTGGCTCAAGCACTGCTTCAACAGCGCTTGCGGATCGGCGGCGGTCCCGGGGTCGGGGTTGTGATTGGCGGATTCGTTGTCCTGTTCCTTGGTAATGGCTTTGGCGGGGCCGGCCGTTTTCCGCGGGAGCGGATCCGCCAAAGTCTTGGTCATGGCTTCGGTCAGGTTCTGCACGGCGCCGGCCAAGTCCGTGATTTGCCGGCGCTGCTCGACCACGGCGCGAGCCACCAAATCGTTTTCGGCACGCTTTTCCAGGGTTTCGGGAGTAGCGGCCAGTGCCGGCGGAGCTGCCTCAACTTGCGCCGCCAATGGCGGATTCACGGCTTTCGCCACTTTGTCCGCGGTGAGCTCGGCGCCTTCCTCGGCGACCAACGCCGAAAGGATGGCCACTCCGTCGTCAATCCATTCCTTGAGTTGCGCGGGGACGGGCGAATCGTCGTCTTCGGTTTCCGCTTCCGCAGCCAGGCAGCCGCGCAGCGCGTTCACTTGGGTCAGCAGATTGGCCAGATCGGCCGCATCGACCATGAGCTTTTTCATCTTCCTGTCCTTTATTTCAGTCATTTGGAACTTGCGTAGCTCCACCGAGCCATCGGCTTTCACGTACTCGAAATGCGCTTCGGGATTGCAAGGATTGTCCACCAGCGAAATCTCGCTGGGCTTGGCGGTATAGCGGAGAAAGTCTCCATCCGGCCAGGGCTCGCCCACATATTCGCCGCCATGGGAAAAGCCGGTATAAACGCCCTCTTCGCACTTGGTCCAGGCCGTGTCATCGACAATGCGGGCGCGCACGGCGATGGTTTTGTTCGGATCGTCAAAGACCAGGTCCACCACCTTGCCCACCGCCGAGTGGCTATGCATTTCGCGGACGTTGCCCAGCGACTTGCCCGCCGTGGCCCGCGCAAACTCGCCGGACCATTCCGCGTAGTGCGGTTTCGTGGACGGGTAATCGCAGATCTCGCCGTCTTTGTCGGGAACTTCGGAGGTCACCACGCCATAGACTTCGCGCTGCGCGGCATCGACCTTGATCAGGCGCACAAATTTCGTAAATGTTGACATGGGCAGCTTTCCGGAAACTTCGAACGCGGAGGACGCAACGGTCGCGGAGGCTTGCGGGGAAGGTCGTGATCAATTCCTCGCTACGGCTTTAGCGTCCACTGCATTCCATCTTGTTCTGAAGCTCCCTGTATGAACTCCGCGGAAACCTATGGGCGATCCCGGACATTGTCCGGGAAATAGAACCGTTCGGTGCATTTGCACCTGGGGTGATAGAGCGGTCCCATTTCGCCGTTCGAGAAGGGCTGATCAATGGGGATTATTCCGTCCGCCGTAGCTATATCGCACTCATCTTCATCTTCCTTGCCATGGTCGGGACTCAGCTCGCTCGCATGCTTGGTAGCGCCGCAGGCTTTCGCGGCTTCGCGAGAGCCGTAAGCATAGGCTTGGCCCAACTCCGTTCTCGCAATGGTTTGGGCACGGCGCTTGTTAAATGGCCTTTTGCCTTCTTCCTCTGGCAACCCTTCGATTTCTTTGGATAGCTCGTCTGTGCTTTTGCCCGTCACCAGAGCATCTACAATCAGCTCTTTGAGGGCCTCGCGGGTGGATTCGGTGATCGTCCACCTGGCGTCGGGATTGGGGACAAGCACGCCATCCTTCCACTGCTTCCCCACCATCTCGGCTGCACGCTCTCTCGCATATGCCTCGGCACCCGCGTTGGCGGTATCGCAGTTGTCCTGCGCGGGTGGCGCCGGGCGCCCCATTAATTTCCGCCACGCCGCGCGTATACGGGCGGCGGCAGTCCCAAATGCATCCTTGATTCCACGTCCTAGAGTCGAAACCAAGCCGTCAAAGTTAATATTCAGCTTGTCGGCAATTTCGTTGGCTAGTTCTTGCGCCTGATCGAGCCAGTCGCTCTTTTGAAATTTTTCGGCTTCCCGTGCCGGCATTTGAGCGAGCGCGGCCGGATAGTACCGCCTGATTTCATCGGCAAGAATCTTGGCTTGATCCTTTAAGAAAGCCGCTAATTCAGCGGTTAGTCGGGGTAAAGCCTCGAGTTCATCAACGTCCGCTCCCGGCCTGACGCACAAACTGGTTTTTTTTTACTAAGCTTGCCCGCTTGCAATGGCGCTTGTCCCTCGGCCTCCGAACTGGGGAGTGCCAGTTGATCGCCACCACTATGTGGTTCCATGCCCAGACGCTGACGAGCTTCATTCGGCGTAATGATGCCCTGGGTCACCAGCAGTGCCGCGAGTTCCGCCTGATCCTGCGGATCTTCCGCCTTTTCGTCCTGCCAGGCAAATTCCAGGTCGGTAATGCCAAAGTATTTACGAATAATGGAATTGAACAGGTCGGCGAAATATACCTGCAACGGCTGTAAGCCTTCTTCCAGCGCCTGTTCTTTGGCGGTTTGCGCGGTGGCACGATTCATCTCGCGAATGAAAGGTTGCGGGCTGATGCTGAAGGCGAAACAGACCACGCGCGCCAGCCACTCGTCGAGCTCCGCCTTGAGATCGGGCTCCTTCAGCAGTTGCAGCTTGCCGTCGGGTCCCAGGAAAATCTTGCGGCGATTATGCAGATTGCCCGCCAGATAGGCGTCGAACACCTGCTGATATTCCCCGATCTGATCCGGCGTCCAGGTGTCGGGCACTCCCAGATAGGCGTCCGGCACGGTGCCGTCGGTATAGTACGCCAATTGCGACATCTGGCGGCGCAACCCCAGATTGACGCTCATCACAATCTGCTCGACCGGACTGAAGCCGTATAGCTTATGCGCCCGCCGGTTCCGTGGTCGATAAATCAACTCGTCGGCGGTGAGATTGGCCGCCACGACTCCCTTGATGATTTGCTGATAGGCGGTGAGCGGCGGCGCCGGCGTGAAGCCGGTAGCCTCATCAATAACGGGAAAGATGGTGGCTCCATCAATCACCAGCAACTGCTTCAACTCGCCGCCGCGCGTGCGGATCGGCTCGATTGCCGGCGCATCCAACACCAGCAGATCTTCCGCCAACGGACGCATCCACTCCACCAGCGAATGCTCACCATCGGGCGATTCGAAGAAAGCTGTCAGCCGAGCGATATCCGGTCGTTGGTCGTCGGTCGTCGGTCGTCGGCCGGACATGGCCGAAAGCCGACGGCCGAAAGCCGACGGCCGGATGGTCCACGGCACTTTGGCCAGCTGATCTTTGCGAGTCTCGATCACCGTGCGCAACAAATCGTAGTTATCGGCCAGCGCCCGCAGTTGCGCAAAGGTGGTGGTTTCTCCCGAGCGGGGAATGTAGTTGATGTTCTGCCCGATGGGAAAGTCGAAGCGGCGCACCGGGGTATTCGGCGGCGCCACTTGCGGCAGCGGCGGCAACGCCGAAAACCACGCATTCATCCCCGCTTCCCAAGCCGCCCGCATCGCACCGGAAACGCGCGCCACCACTCCCGGCGCAATCGGATTGTCAGTCACGTTTTGTTCGCTCATACATTGTTCACTTTTCACCGCAGAGGACGCAGAGGGCGCGGAGGGCCAAACGATAAAGCCGCTTTCAGCCGCAGATAAACGCAGATCAAAGCACAGTCCAAAAACACCGCTTTTGACTTGACTGATTGCCCCATCGGCGTTCATCTGCGTTCATCTGCGGCAAAAAGGTTCTTTCTTCGTATTCCTCTGCGCCCTCTGCGTCCTCTGCGGTGAATGAATCAAGGTACCTGGCTCAACCAAAACTTCACGACAGCCCCGCCTCGGCCTTGCAGCCAGATCGCGGCTTGCGACATCATGTCGCACATATCGTCGTGGGCGGCGTTGGGGAAGGTCGTCAACTGCTGAATCAACGGCTCGGTCCAGGCGGCGTTGCGATCGACATACCAGTCGCCGGCTTCCCACTCGGGCGCCGCCGCCATGAAGCGCGCCAACTTGCCGCCTCGGGGTTCCACGGCAATGATGCCGGGAAGCGTGTGCTTGAGCCGCTCGATCACGGCCGAGCCGTTGGCCTTGTCTTCCACCAGGGTGGCGCTGATCCGGCGCTCTCGGCGTTCCCGGATAATCTGCGCCTCCGTGGCGCTCATTCCCAAATGCGCGTTGGTAACGCTTAACAGATACCGTTTACGGCCCTTCACGCCGATCCGGCCTATGGCCACAAAATCTGAAGTAGGCAAATCCTTGAAGGCGCAGTCGGCCGAGATAATCTCCAGATCAAACTTCTCCGGCAGGGCCTCGTCGGGCTCGCCGGTATGCGGATTTACTCCGCCGTAGTAGCGCACATGCTGCCGCTTGATGATGTTGCCTTCCAGCGGGGCCGGCCGCTGCTGGTATTGCCCGGCATAGATCAGCCCGCGCGCCTTCAAGTTCGCAACTACATCGGGGGTGAAGCGCTCTGGTTGGAGCACGTCGCCGAGGCTGCGTGCTTCGGTTTTCCCGGAAACCGGAAGTCGCCAGTTTTCCGGCTCCTCGGCTTCCAGTGGAATCTTGAGGTGCGTCCACTGGCCGGCTTCAGTTTCCAGCAGGAACCCGGTTAAATCCGCCTCATGCAGCCGCTGCATGATCACCACAATGGCTCCGGTGCCCGGGTCGTTCAGCCGCGTGCGTAGCGTGCCATCGAACCAGTCATTGGCGGTCTTGCGCTCGGCGTCCGAGAGCGCCTGATCGGCCGAGAGCGGGTCATCCACGATCAGCGTGTCTCCGCCCTTGCCGGTAGTAGTGGCGCCCACGGAGGTGGCGATCATCTGGCCGCGATGGTCATTATCAAACTGGGTCTTAAGATCCTGGCCGTCGCCAATGCGAAAATCGCCGCCCCAGCCCCACTGATACCACTCACTGGCCAGCAAATGCCGGCGGGCAATACTATGTTCCGTACTCAGGTCTTTCGAATACGAGGCACACAGGAAACCGTGCCCGGGCTCCCCGGTCCATACCCAACAAGGAAAGCAAATGGTTGCGATGGTGCTTTTGGCCGTCCGCGGCGGCACGTTCACAATCAGCCGCCGCACCTTGCGCAGCCGGACCAGCGTCAGGTATTCACACAACAGGTCGTAGTGCCAACTCCATATCAGCTCCCGTCCAGGATTAAGCACCGGCCAGGCTTGGCGAACGAAGATGGCCAAGTCACTCTTAGCTAGCCTCCGCGCTTTCTCCCTATCGAGTTTCTTCCGCCTCCGCCTCTTCTGCCCCGGAGTCGCGGTCGCCATGCAAAAGCCGGATTTCTTCGTCAAGCTCGTCATCGCTCAGTGCCCGGATGGCGGCATCCTCCCCGTCCTCGGAATCGCCTTCCCGACCGGCCCCTGACGGCGGCAGCTCGTGTTCATATATGTAGCGAGTAATGGTCGCGTTCGCCTTCTCTTTGACGAACTGATACATCTGCCCCCGTACGGTGAGACGGCGCTGCAGCCGCCCCGACTCTAAGTCCGCCGGGTATTGCTCTTCCAGAGATTCGACCGTCATCTCCTGGTCACGGGCAATCTCCTCATTCGTGCAGCCATCTTCGGCCAGTTGGCGAACGCGCTCCGGGCCCTTTGTGGGCTTTTCCTCGGCGGCAGCCGCGGCCTTTTTCGCCGTCATTGCGACGCCGCCACATTGCGTCCGGCATGGTTCAGCGCCCAAGCTTGGACCATACCCACGGCCCGCGGATCGCCGCAAGCATTCGCATGAATCACTCGTTCGCCCATATAACAAGAGGTGTCGCGAATCTGGCCGATCTCGCCGTCGAACTTATGGCCGGTAAGCCGCAGAGCCAGTCCCCGCCGCTGAATGCGCTCCGCCGAACCATTGCGCACCATCTCATCGGCTTGAGCCAAGGTCACATAGAGAAGGATTGCCACGCCAATCTGGGCGTAAACGGGATAAGTCTTAATCTCTCGGGGCAAGGGAGGGCTCCTTAGTAGCAGTAGCTAGTGGTTGGTAGCTAGTAGTTGGTAGCTAGTAGCTGGTAGCTAGTAGTTAATAGTTAGGGGCCGAAACCCAGAAGTTATTCATTGCGCAAAGACTTGCGCGTCATCGGGGAGCAGGTGAGTCCGGGCGACCGCGACGCCTTAATACTGAAACCGTTTTAACCCCACTCTTCGCCGAATGCAATAGTGTGGAAACGGATTTCTTAGTAGTCAGTAGCGAGCAGCCAGGACCTGGGTGCGCGGGCTTCCAGCCCGCACCGGAATGCGGGCTGGAAGCCCGCGTACCCAGGCCGGCAAGCTTACGTTGCGCAAACGACTGCGCATCATCAGGGAGCAGGTGAGTCCGGGCGACCGCGACGCCTTAATGCTGCATACGTTGTAACCCGACATTGCACGCAATGCAATAGTGTGGAAACGGATTTTTTCTTGAGCAGTAGCTAGTGGCTAGTAGTTAGTAGTTAGGGGCCGAACCCCCGGATATATAGGTTACGCGAGGATCTGCGCATCAGCAAAGAGTACACGAGCGCGAGCGATCACAATTCCTCCAGAAGATAAGTAGCAGGCATCGCAAAAAGCACTGCGGGTTTCGGCCCCTAGCTACTAACTGCCAGCCACCAGCTACTGCTAGTGCGAGCAGACGCCGCCACCGCAGCAGGAGGTTCCCGCGGCCGGGCAATCCGCCGGCGAGCACGCCGCCGAGGAGCGGGCGCTGCTGCCTACGGCAAAAACGGAGATTTGCTGATCCAGATTGGTCCCCTGGCAAGACGGGCACTGCGCCTGCTTGGAGCCCAATAGCAGTGCTTCAAAACTCTTCTGGCAATCCTTGCAGACGTACTCGAAAATCGGCATTCCCTGACCCCAATTCGTGGCTTGTGCGCCGAACCCGGCGCTACGTTTATTATAGAGCCACCGACACGCAACGCGGCACCGGGTTGAAGATCGAGATGGTACATTCGTTCCTGGCAGGGTTGCGCTTCGCTGCAATCTGGGCTGATGATCGCCGCGCCCTCCGGGAGGCGGATACCAAGCTTTTTTCGTGTTGTTTTCGCGCGCCTTGCGAGTGTCATGCGAGGGCCAGAGGAAAGAACTCGTTTTCGATGGATGCAGACTTTGCAGTGGAACTCGGCGCTCCCAATGAGGAGGCTACGTTGGAACTCCCTTGGGATTCGGGTGTGGCCTCGGGGCCGAAATATTTCGACCTCCGGCGGCAGCCGGAGATGCTCGCCTTCATTCCGGAGGTGGCGATCTACCCCGAGCTGGGCGATTTTCTGCGCTCGGTCAACTCACGCGCCTCCAGTTTTCAGTCCGTCAAATGCGATGCCTGGACCACGGACGATCTTGCCGAGGAAGAAGAAATCTACGAATGCGAGTGGAAGCTGGGCTCCTACATCGACGTGGTTTTTGCGGAAGAACACGCGGCCGAGCGCTTCTCCTTTTTTCACCATGAGGAACTGGTTCGCTCCCTGGTCTTATTGCTGAAGAAGGCGCCGGACTTTGCGGGGGCCTGCGAAGCCGTCGTGCGCCGCTGCTACTACCATGAAGGACCGGCGGACGCCCTGGTGGACACCGCCGCCGGCGAACTTCCTCTGTATTCCGGTTTTTATATCACTCTTTATCTTTTCGGTTACGGCGACGATGAAGCCGAGGCTCGCAAACGCTGGGGAGTCGCCGTACGACTCGCCGCGAACGCCCTCTTGCAGCTTTCCGCCAACGGACGCACGCAGTAGAGTCCTAAAAAACTAGCCGCAGATGAACGCTGATAAAGGCGGGCAAGATCAAGCGGCTACAGCCTTTGTTCCGATCTGCGTTGATCTGCGGCTGTAGCGCCGGCGTCCCGCCGGCTGTCGGTGCGGGCGTCTCGACCGCACCATGCCCGCCCAAGCTGTGGGCGCGGACCCTTCGCTTGTGCTCAGGGCAGGCTCTAACCCTCACAGGACAGCCGCCGGGACCGGGGTCCCCGGCGCGCCCGTCGTTGGCGCGTTGGGGTGGGGGACGGCGGCGCTACCTCTACTTAGCGGGCGCGGTTTGCGGCGCCATCTGCGGCGCCGGCGTGCTGGGATTAAAGTTCACCTTGGGGGCCTCGCGCGATCCTTCGGAGGCTTCAAAATAGGCTGAATTCGCCTTGAATCCCGCCCAGCCGGCAAAAATGCTATTGGGGAAGAGCTGGACGTAGGTGTTGTAGTCCTGCAAGGTATCGTTATACCGCTTGCGCTCAACCGCGATACGGTTTTCCGTGCCCGCCAGTTCATCCTGCAAACGCAGGAAGTTCTCGTTGGACTTGAGCTGCGGATAGTTTTCAACGATCAGAAGCAACCGGCCGAGGGCGCCATCCAACTGTCCATTGGCCGCGATCTTTTGCTGCGGATTCCCTGCCGAAAGCAGCGCGGAGCGGGCCTTGGCGATGTCGCCGAACACCGTCTGCTCCTGCTGCGCATAGCCCTTCACGGTCTCCACCAGATTGGGAATCAGGTCGGCGCGCCGTTGCAAAACAATATCCACCTGCGACCAAGCGGACTTTACCGCCTCGTTCTTGGTCACCAGCGTGTTGCGCACGCCCACGTACTGCCCGAAGGACATCATGACGAGTACGGCGACGATGATAAGTGCGATCCAACCTTTGTTCATGGGGCTCTCCTGAATCATGTAGTTTGGGGATGGTTACGAGCGGCTGGCCGCCTCCGCGTCCAGCGCCTGATCGACCGCGGCTGTCACGTACTCAATCGCCGCCAGGTATCGGGCAAACAACTCCGGAACATCCGTCTTTCCGGGACCGGTCTTGCACTCCCGCGCCTCCAGCACTTGATCCATGGCGGTGGGATCGAATCCCACCAATTTCGCCAACGCCTGTACGGCTTCGCGTTTCCCTCCGGGAGCGTCCTGCCGCAACGCGATCAAGGCGTGGCGGAACAGCGTGGCAAACGAGGGCACGGAATGCAGCAGAAGATCCCAGATCCGCGCTTTGTTGTCCGCGACCAGCAGAAATTGCTGCCGCAACAGAATCAATTTTTCCCGCAGTTCATATTCCACCTGAACATGGTGCCGGTGCATGGAGATGGTCAACCCCGGGAGCACATCTTCCCCGAACAGCACGCGGTGATGTTGCTTCATGTCCAGCAGTTCGATGGTAAAGATATCGGTGGAACGCTCCAGTTCGGCGCGAGTCATCAGCAGGGGCGGCGTTTGTTTCTGGCGATTCCACCACTGCACGACCGGCGCCAGGGTTTGCCAGGCGGGAAATCCGCTGTCGCGCAGCACGCAGAATATATTCAAGTCCGAGTACTCGGGATGATAATGGCCCGCCACCGCCGATCCGAACAGGATGACGCTGACCAGATTCTCTGCGGCCGCCTCGCGAACTCGTTTCACAAACTCGTCGATCTTCGTTTCAGAAACCATTTGCATCCTCGCTTGCTACCAACCGCCACTGGATCCGCCGCCCCCGGAGCTGCCTCCGCCAAAGCCGCCAAAACCACCGCCCCCGCCGAAACCGCCGCCCCCAAAATTGCCTCCGCCGCCGGAGATCTGCGAAAGCAGTATCCAAAACAAAATACCGCGTAGCGGAGTACACATGATGATGATGAAGACGATACCCAGCACGATAATTCCACGCAACGACAAATGCGGGGCAGGCCGGCGCATCGGTTCGGGAGGAAGGTCGACCGGCGAATTCGTGAGCTGGATTCCCGCATCCTGCGCCACGACATTCGCAATGCGGCTGGTCACCAGCAGCAGCGCGCCGCTGTAATCGCCGGCTTGCAGCTGCGGAATCGCTTCCCGCCGAAAGCCGCCAACTTTTCCATCCGGCAGAATCGGTTCCAGTCCATAGCCCACTTCAATGCGGGCATTCCGGTCCTGGATGGCATACAAAATCAAGACGCCGCGATTGGTCGCCTTGGCGCCAATTCCCCATTGTTTAAACAGATCTACCGCATAACTTTCGATATCGGCGCCGTCGAGGGAATTGACCGTCACCACCGCGATCTGAGCATGACCGGCTTCGTCGATCTGCCGGCAGAGGTCATCCATCTGCGCAATGGCCGCGGGAGTAAGCACATGCGCGAAGTCGTTGACGTAGTCGGTGGGCCGCAGTTGCGCGACCGGCTCGGCGTGCAGCATCCCCGCCAGCACCACGAACAGTGCGGCAAAAATGCCCAATCTGGCCAAAAATCTCATTGTCTTAAATTGTACAGGACCAGCAGCACCAGAACTTGAATCAGGGAAAGTCCTGGCGGGCGATCGACGCCGGTTATTGTGTAAACTGAGTAACGGGAAAAAGACTATGCTTCGCGCTTATAAAGGCAAACAGCCGCACGTTCCGCCCACGGCATATGTGGACGAATCGGCACAATTGATCGGTGACGTCACCCTGGGCGAGCACGCCAGTATCTGGATGAATACCGTACTGCGCGGCGACGTGCATTTCATTAAAGTCGGCGCCCACTCGAACATTCAGGACAACTCCGTACTGCATGGCATGTTGGGGAAATGGCCGGTGGTGGTTGGCGACTGGGTCACGGTAGGCCATTCGGTCACCCTGCACGGCTGCGTGGTCGAAGATCACTGCCTGATCGGCATGGGCGCCATTATCTTGAACGGCGCCCGGATTGGCGCCGGTTCGATCATCGCCGCGGGCACGCTGATTCCCGAAGGAACCATCGTCGAACCTCGTTCTTTATGGGCCGGCCTTCCCGGAAAGTTCCGCAAGACCCTCGATGATGACGCCCAGCAAATGATCGACCATTACGCAAAGAATTATCTGGGATATAAAGAAGACTATCTGAAAGAGCGTGGCTAGCAGCTAGTAGTTAGTAGCTAGGGGCCGAAAACCAAAAGCCGGTGCCACGGAAGTTGAAGATCGACGCGGCTCGGGCATCGGCCCCTAACTACTAGCGACTAACTACCAGCTACTAACCACTATGATTAAAGCGATACGAGGCACCCGCGATTTACTGCCGCCGGAAACGGATTTGTGGAACTTCGTCGAAAAAGTGACGCGTGAAGTTTTTCGCGCCTTCAACTTCCACGAAATCCGCACTCCCATCTTTGAAGAAACGCAACTGTTCGCGCGCTCCGTCGGCGAAGAAACCGATATTGTCTCCAAGGAGATGTACACCTGGGAGGATCGCGGCCGCGCCGCCTCCGATCACGGTCAGTCGCTCACCCTGCGCCCCGAGAACACCGCCGGGGTAGCCCGCGCATACATCGAGCACCGCTTATGGGAGCGTCCGGGAGTACAGAAGCTGTACTACATCGGCCCGCAATTCCGCCGCGAGCGTCCCCAGAAGGGACGTTACCGCCAGTTCTACCAGATCGGCGCCGAGATGATCGGCCCGCCCACGGCGGGCAGCGAATCGCCGGCGCGCGATGCGGAAATCCTGCAAATGTTGGCCACCCTGCTGGATCGCCTGGGGATCAAGGGCTGGACGCTGGAGCTGAATTCGGTGGGATGTCCGGAAGACCGGCCGCGCTATAACGAAGCGCTACGCCAGGCCCTGGAGCCAGTGGCGGCCACGATGTGCGTCGACTGCCAACGCCGTGCCGTGGCCAATCCCCTGCGCGTGCTGGACTGCAAGGTGCCGGCCGATCAGCCCATCATCGAAACCTTGCCCAAGATCGTCGATTACCTCGATGAAGGCTGCCGTAAGCATTTCGAGCAATTGCGCCAGATCCTGGACGCCTTGGCGATCCCTTATACGGTCAATCCACGGCTGGTGCGCGGTTTAGACTATTATCAGCGGACCACCTTCGAGTTCACGCACGGCGCTTTGGGCGCGCAGAACGCCATTTTGGGCGGCGGACGCTATGACGGGCTTTCCGAGGCTATTGGTGGCCCCAAAGCACCGGGCATCGGCTTTGCCATCGGCGAAGACCGGTTGGTATTAACGCTGGCGGAGACCACACAAATTGCCGCCACCGCGCCCGATGCCTACATCGCTCCGCTGGGTCCGGGCATGGACCTCCACGCCGCTACGCTGGCCGTCGAACTTCGCCGCCAGGATCTCGTCATCGATGTGGGCGACGAAAGTTTTCGCATGAAAAAATCTTTGGAAACCGCCGACAAGCTGGGCGCACGGCTGGTGGTAATTGTGGGCGAAAATGAAGTGCAATCGCAGCAATTCACCCTGCGCAACTTAAAGACCAGGGAACAAGTAGCCGTGGGACGCGCCGAATTGGCCGCACAAATCCGCACGGCAGGATTAACCACAGAGGACACAGAGGGCACAGAGGAAAGATGAAAAGAGGCAGAGGTTGGGAAGTTTCGCAGATTTTGAGATCTGCAGCAATGTCGAAACCTCCCAACCCGCCCCGACCTCCGAAACCTGCTTAAGATTCCTCTGTGGCCTCTGTGCCCTCTGTGGTTAATAATAGAAGTTCAAGCTGACGATAAGGACGGGACGAATGCCGGAAGAAGGCAAAGCTACGACTTTGGATCTGGATTTTCTTGGCGAACTGGAACGCACGAACAACTGCGGGGACTTGCGCCCGGCGAACGCCGGCGAACGCGCCGTGCTGATGGGCTGGATCAATCGCCGCCGCGATCTCGGCAACGTGATCTTTGTCGACCTGCGCGACCGCACCGGCATCACCCAAGTCGTCTTCGACCGGCAGGTCAGCGAGTTGCTGCACGATAAGGCGGAATCGCTGCGCACTGAGTACGTGGTGGCAGTTACCGGAACCGTGACGCAACGCGATCCCAGCACTGTCAACCCGAACCTCCCCACCGGAGAGGTGGAGTTGCGCGCCGAAGAGTTGCTGATCCTGAACGTAAGCGCGCAGCCGCCGTTTTTCCCCAGCGACACCGTGTTGCCCAACGAAGAACTGCGCCTGAAGTACCGCTACATCGATCTGCGGCGGCCGGAGATGCAGAAGAATATCGTTCTGCGCCACAATGTCGCGCAGGCCATTCGCCAGAATCTGACCGGGCGGGGTTTCATGGAGATCGAAACGCCGTTCATGACCCGTTCCACCCCCGAAGGCGCGCGTGACTATCTGGTGCCCAGTCGCGTACACAAAGGTTCGTTTTACGCCCTGCCGCAATCGCCGCAACTGTTTAAACAGATTCTGATGATCAGCGGCTTCGAGAAGTATTTTCAGATTGTGCGCTGCTTCCGCGACGAGGACCTGCGCGCCGACCGGCAACCGGAGTTCACCCAGATCGATCTGGAGATGAGCTTCCCCCAGATGGACACCATCTTTTCCGTGGTGGAAGGCTTTCTGACCTCCGCCTTTAAGGCCGCGGGGCATGAGTTGCAATTGCCCTTTCCGCAGATGACCTATGACCAGGCGATTCGCCTGTACGGCACCGATAAGCCCGACCTGCGCTTACCTGCCATGATCGATGTACGCGAGGCCTTCAGCCCCGGCGACCTGGCCCAGCTCAACGTCGATCCGGAGCTGCCGGTCGTGCTCATCCGCATTCCCAAGGTGGGCGAACTTTCGCGCAAAGAGCGCGATGAGATCAAGCCCCTGTTTGCCATCAAGGAAACCGGCGCCAAATTATTCGACGACACCAAACGGCTGGAGAAGACCATTCCCGAGTCCATGGCCCGGGTACGAGAGCGGAGCGGCGCCGATCCGCACGATCTGCTGGTCCTGGTAGCCGGCGCGCAACGGGCGGGTACGCATCCCGTCGACGCGCATACCACTCCCGAGGTCAAGCGGCACGACATCAATGTCTATACGGCGGCCGGGGCCTTGCGCGTCACCCTGGGACAGAAGTATGCCTCACGTCACAACCTGTTTCAACCCGGCGACTATCGCTTTCTTTGGGTCACGGACTTCCCCATGTTCGAGTGGGATGAAGAAGGAAAGCGCTGGGCCGCGGCTCATCATCCGTTCACCTCGCCCCACGATCGCGACATGGACAAACTCGAGTCGGATCCCGCCGCCGTACGCGCTCTGGCCTATGACGTAGTGCTGAATGGCACGGAGCTAGGATCGGGTTCGATTCGTATCCACCGCCAGGACGTGCAAGCCAGCATCTTCCGCGCCTTGGGCATGAGCGACGAGGAAGCCAAGGAGAGATTTGGATTTTTCCTGGAAGCCTTGACCTATGGCACACCACCCCACGGGGGAATTGCATTGGGACTGGACCGTATTGTGATGATCCTGGCCGGCGCCGATTCTCTGCGGGAAGTCATTCCCTTCCCCAAGACGGCGAAAGCCATGGACCTGATGGTCGATGCGCCCACCCCGGTCAGCGAAATTCAGCTGCGGGAATTGGGTATCAAGATCAGAGACTAGGTTCCGGTTAGTAGTTAGTAGTTAGGGGCTTGACGAAGTTCCGTTGCGCCCCGGCCCCTAACCACTAGCTACTACCGACTAACTACTGGTTTTGCTCCAGAGTTTCGGCGATTAAGCGTAGCAGGTCGGGGGGGGCGATCGGTTTGCACACTACCGCGTCCACCGGGGGAAGTTCGGTTTTCATCGGATCGCCCGTGCAGAGCAACAGCTTTACGCTCTGATTCGCTTGGCGGGCTTCCACGATCAGGCGGTCGCGGCCCGGCAGCGAGTCCAGCAACACCAAGTCAATCCGGTGGCTACGAAGCAATTCGGAAGCCGTATCCGCATCGCCCGCGGTAAACGCCTCATATCCTGCCCGCGCAAGAATTGCCTGCGTGCTGAAGAGAATTGCCGGTTCGTCATCAACACAAAGAATAGCTGCTTTGAACTCCATGGATGGTTTTTATCGTCCTTCGCCTTGAAATCGCCAGAGGTAAACGACACCATCAACAAAAAAGTGCTCTCTTGCGGCAACACAGCTTGCCGCCCTCTCTGTACAGCGTGGATTTATGCTAACACAACGTTCCCCGTCACAATGCGGCTGGATGGGTGGAAGCACCGGCCTTTAGGCCGGTGAATTCAGGACGCAAAAATGGCGGCTTTAGCCGCGGGCGGCCGGGCCTAAAGGCCCGCGGATTGATGCCGGGAATTCACCGGGCTAAAGCCCGGTGCTTCCACCCGTATGCGGATTTGCTGGCCAGGGCAATGAATTCATTAAGACTAATCCTCGCCTAGGCGCGACAGCAGTTCTGCGGGACTTGGCCCGGACTTGTGGGTAATTGCAAGGTCTTGGGCGGGGGACGGGGGACGGCCGCACCATAAAAAACGGCTGTCGGCGGGTTAGCCGACAGCCATGATCCAGTACCTGGGCTTAACGTACTTGTTTTACCGCTGCCAGTTCCTGTTGGTTAAAGGCTTTGGGCAACGGCGCGTAGTTCAACTGTTCCACCATGGTTTGCCCCTGGTTCAGCATCCAGGCCAAAAAGTCGGTCATGACCTTGCCCTTGCTGGCGTCTTTCCACTTCTTGGGCACCAGCAGGTAGGTGAAGCTGGAGATGGGATAGGATTCCTTGCCGCTCGGGTTGGTGATGGACACCTTAAAGTCTGACGGTACGGCCTTCAAGGAAGCGCCCGCCGCCGTGGTGGACTGCAAGCTGGCCTTGACGAACTGGCCGGCGCTGTTCTGCACACTGCCGAACGCGATCCGGTTCTGCAAAGCGTAAATCAGTTCCACGTACCCAATAGCGCCATCGGTCTGGCGGATCAGGCCGGCAACTCCCTCGTTGCCCTTGCCGCCCAGACCAACCGGCCAGTTGACCGAGGTATTGGCGCCCACGCGGGTCTTCCACTCGGGACTGACTTTCGACAGATAATCGGTGAACACGAAGGTGGTGCCGCTGCCGTCGGAACGGTGCACCACAATGATGTCTTTGTTGGGCAGACTGACGCCCGGATTGGCGCCGGCAATCGCCTTGTCGTTCCACTTGGTGATCTGGCCCAAGTAAATGCCCGCCAGTATCTGTGACGTAAACTTGAGTTCCTCTTTGACCTGCGGCACGTTATACGCCGGCACCACGGAACCGAGCACCGTGGGAAGCTGGAACACCGGCATAGGCATGCTCTTCAACTGTTCTTCGTTCAGGGGCATATCGCTCGCCCCGAAATCCACCGTCCCCGCCTGCAATTGGCGAATGCCACCCCCGCTGCCGATCGATTGATAATTGATCTGCACATCCGGGTGCAACTTGTTGTATTCACTGAACCATTTGGAATAAATCGGATAAGGAAATGTGGCACCCGCGCCATTCAGATTCTCTCCAAACAGAGCCGTGGCGAACGCCAACATCAACACCAACACTAATACCTTCCGCATTATAGACACTCCTCTCTCGGGCTTCTTTGTAACTGCATTGTATTAACGGATTGTTACAGACAGATGAATCCATGATGAAAAAGGCAAATCTTACGATGAGCATTGGCTCTGGTGTTAGGTAGCGCCGCCGTCCCGGCGGCTGTCGGTGCAGCCGTCCCGGCCGCACCCGCACATGCCACAGCAAAACCCTGTGGGCGAGACGCCCACAGGACAGCCGGCGAGACGCCGGCGCTACATCGTGCGGGGGTTGCTAATCACTCTTTTGGCAGCTCCGCTGGAGGCTCCGTGGTTTCCGCCGGGGTGGCCAATGGAACCGTGAAATAGAAGGTCGAGCCTCGGCCCAAGCGACTTTCCGCTCGCACTTGTCCGCCGTGAACCAGCACAATATGTTTCACGATCGCCAACCCCAATCCCGTCCCCCCGGACTCGCGCGAGCGCGCTTTATCGACGCGGTAAAAACGCTCGAACAATCGCGGCAAGTGCTCGGAGGCAATCCCGGGGCCGAAGTCGCGCACATAAAACTCGACCGCGTCCTCCAGGGGACGGGCGCCGAGGTCGATTTTGCCGCCTTCCCGCGCGTAGCTCATGGCATTGCCAATCAGATTGGCCAGCACCTGATGGATGGCCTCCGGATCGGCCAGCACCGGCTCCCAAGCGGCATTCTCGACGTTCAGTTCCAGTCCGCGTTCCCGCGCTTCCATCTGGAAAGTGTCCAAGGCATCCTGCAGCAGGACGGTCGGGGGCACTCTTTGCAGGCTGAACCGTTGCTCCCCCGACTCGACTCGCGCCAGCACCAGCAGATCCTGGGTCAATCGAGACATGCGCGCCGCATTCTTGAGGATGATTTCCAGAAACTCGCGCGTACTGGTGTCGGCGACGGCCGCGCTGTCCAACAGCGTCTCCGCGTACCCTTGCACCGAAGTCAGCGGCGTGCGCAATTCGTGCGAGACGTTGGCAATGAAATCACGGCGCGTTTTTTCGACGCGTTCCAAGTCCGTGAGGTCGTGCAGTACGGCTACCGCCCCGCCGGAAGCGGGCGATCCCGGCACTTTGCCCTTGCCGGAATATAGCGGCATGGGAGCCGCCGTCACCTGAAATACGTGCCCGGGCCGTAAGGCCGTCGCCCGGGTGGTACAAATTTCCTTGCGGGTTACCGCACCTTCAACGGCCGCCAGAAAGCTGGGATCGCGTACCGTTTCCACCACTGGCGCTCCTACACGCACGCCGGCCCCGGCCAGTCGCTGCATGCGACCGTTGACCCACAGGACCTTACCGTCGCCCGAGACGGCGATCACCGCTTCTTGCATGCTATTGAGCAACGATTCCAATTGCCGCCGGCTGGTCTCGACCGTCGCGAAACTTTCTTCCAATTGCCGCGCCGTGCGATCCAGGGCGCTGGCCACCACGGAGATTTCATCGGAGGATTCTTGCGCGATGCGGGCGGAAAGATCTCCCGTGGCAATGCGCTCGGCAAAGGCTACGATCCGGCGCAACCGCCGCAACACCATTTGAGAGATTCCGGCGGATAGTACCAGAGCCACCAGGAAGGCGATGGCTGAGCTGATCAGCAAACTGCGCCAGACGCTCGCTTCCAATTGCTTCTGGGTAGCCAACGGATAGGCCATGCGGACCGCACCCACCGGCACGGGAGCCGCTACATAGAGAAAGGGCACACCCAACGTGTGGCTGGAGCGGGTATCCATCCCAACTCGTCCGTGCAGAGCGGCCACGAATTCCGGACGCGTCGCATGATTCTCCATGGAGTCGGCATCCGCTTGCGAATCGGCCAGCACCCGGCCCGTTTGATCGATGACCGTGGCCCGCGCATTCCCCGCCGCCGCCTCTTCGGCAATCAACTGCCGCAACGGTTGCCCTTGATTATTGGCCACCCGCTGCGCAAACAGCCGGGTCTTTTCCACCAAGGCCTGCTCGACTCCCGCGCGCAACGATTTTTCCCACGCCCGGCTGACCGTGAAGTTGAGCGTGGTCGTCGTAGCGGCAATCACCAGCAGGAAGGCGGCGAGCAGTTTGACGAAAACCCCAAATTTCATTCCGGCGCCTCGACTTTCGGCGCCTCGAAGCGGTAGCCGGCGCCGCGCATGGTTCTCAGGTAACGCGGATTCTCCGGGTCGCGCTCGATCTTCTCGCGCAGCCGGCGAATATAGACATCCACCGAGCGCGGGGTGACAAACGCGGTATCGCGCCACACCGCATCCAGTAACTGATCGCGCGTAAACACCCGTCCCGGATGCCGCGCCAGATAATCCAGCAGCCGGAACTCGGTGGCCGTGGTCGTCACCGGCTTACCGCACACGATCAGAGACATGGCGCCGGTATCGATTTCGATATCGCCCAGCTTCATGGTCGAGGGTGTCAGTGGCTGCTCAAAGCGCCGCAACACGGCCCGGACTCGCGCCACCAGTTCGCGCGGACTAAACGGCTTGGTAATGTAGTCGTCGGCGCCCAGTTCCAGCCCGATCACCCGGTCGGCCTCGGCGCTCTTCGCCGTCAAAAAAATGACCGGCGAAGACGTCAGCTTGGAGGTTTCCCGGATGCGCCGGCACAACTCCAGCCCGTCGCCCTCCGGCACCATGATATCCAGCAGAAAAAGCGATGGCGGCTCCTGCTGCGCCTCCGCCAGAACGTTCCCCGCTGTGGGAAAAACCCGGACATTATAGCCGGCATTTTCTAACTGGTGGCGCACCAGCCGGGCGATATCTACATCATCCTCAACCACAAAGATTGTGCGTTTCACGCCTTCATTGTAGCTGAGTCTCTCCTCAAGCACGCCAGGATCATTTTGACAATCGTGCCCGTTCCCGCCGATACTTGGCGCTGATGAATTCGGCAATCGCCATCTTGCGTGCGGAGCACGACCTGATCCTGCATGCCTTGGAAGCCACGGACGAGGCCGCCGCCCGACTGGAGCACGGTCACCCACTGCCGCCGGACAGCCTGCCCGCCTTATTGCAATTCCTCTCGTTTTTTGTCCACCGCAGCCACCGCGACAAGGAAGAGGAGCTGCTGCTCCCGGCGATGCAGGACAAGGGCTTCCCCGATCCCGACGGATGCGTCGGCGCCTTGCTCGCCGATCATGCGGAAGGCGCCCATTATTTTCAGGAACTGGTCTCCGCCGGCGAAACCTATCGCATCCACGGTCGTGACGGTCTCCGCTTGGCCCTGGCCGTACGCCGCTACTCGGCCGCCATGCGCCGCCATATCAGCCACGAAGAACAGGTGCTATTCGGGAGCGCCCGCCAATTACTGGCCCCCGAGGAATCCGACGCCCTGGCCCGGGAATTCAAACACATCGACGAGCGCGCCCAACGCGCCGGCCTGACCGAAATCATGGACCGCTTCGAACGCGCCGTTTGCGACCTACGCAAATAGCCGGGAACCTAAGTTGCGAGTCGCGAGTTGTGAGTGGCGAGTGGCCGCTACCGGGCTCCCCACTCACAACTCACAACTCGCAACTCGCAACTCTGTGTCCTCTGTGGTTAAAATCAGGATCATGACCAAACCCGCCCCTTCCGCCGAGGTATATGCCATCTATGGTGTGGAACCCGAGATCCAGGCCTATGCCATGGCCAAGTACTCCCGCTCTGCACTTTCGCTGAAGGAGTCTTTGCGCGAGATCAGCGAACAGAAGGCCGAGAAGTTTCTCCATACCTTCTATTTCCAGTATGGTCACCGCTCCATTGCCGATTTGGCCCACATCGCTTTTGCCTTGGAGCGGCTTTCGTTGCTGGCGGCCATCGCGGTAGTGGACGAGCAGCGCTGGGACGGCCAGGAGCGCTCCACCCGCTATCAGGATTTCTCGCACCCGGATTATCACGTACCGGAACTCGGCGGCGATCCCGATTTGCAAAAACTCTATGGCGAGACCATTGAGTTTCTCTTTGCCGAATACCGCGCCCTCTCGGCGGCCATGTTCGAAAGCCTGTGTGCGCGTACGCCCCGCCCACCGGAGATGAAAGCGGAGGCTTACGAGCGCACTTTGCGCGCCCGCGCTTTCGACATTGCCCGCTATTTTTTACCTCTCGCCACCAATACCTCCCTGGGCCAGATCGTCAGCGCACGCACGTTGGAAACGCAGATTTCGCGGCTGCTCTCCAGTCCCCTGGCCGAACTGCGCGAGCTGGGCGAAAAATTGAAAACCGCCGCCAAAAATCCGGCGCACAACGTAAATGGCTCGGCCAAAGAAGTCCGGCCCGCCCCGACGTTGGTGAAATATGCCGAGGCCAGCCCGTACCTGCTCGCCAACCGTAAGGAACTGGAAGCCGCGGCCCGGCAACTGATGGCGGGCGCTCCAATCGCGGAGGCTCCGCCGGTCGATCTACTCGATGATGATCCGGTGGAGATCGAGTTGGCCGTTACCCTGCTGTACGAGCACTGCCAATACTCCTATCGCCAGATCCGGGAGCGCGTGCAGGCACTCAGCGACGCTGAGCGGCGCGCTATCGTCGATTTGGGCATCAAGCATCGCGGCCCGCACGATGAGTTGCCTCGTGCCTACTGCTCCGGCAGCAAATTCCGCTTCGACATTCTCATGGATATCGGCGGCTTCCGCGATATGCACCGGCACCGCCGCTGCATCCAGATCGGCCAGGACTTCGTGTTTGTTCACGGCTTCGACACGCCCGCCGATGTGGTGGATTCCGCGTTTGCCGGCCGCTATGCCACCGCCATGCAACAGGCATCCGCCGCGGCGCAACAGATTGCGCTGCGCCTGACGGAAAAAGGTCTGGATGGCTGCGAGGCCCAATACCTGATGCCCCTGGCTTATCGCAAGCGCACCCTGTTCAAAATGGATTTTGCCGAAGCCCTCTACATCACGGAATTGCGCACCGCGCCGGCCGGCCACTTTTCCTATCGTCAAATCGCCTGGCTCATGTACCAGGAGGTGGCGCGGAAACATCCCGCGCTGGCGGGTTATTTCCGCGTACACGATCCCAATGAACCGTGGGACCTCCTTCAGCGGTAACGTCTCACATGGAAAAGCCCAACATCCACCACGGAGGCACGGAGGCCACGGAGAAAATAGGGGGAAAATTCCCCCTCAAAACTCCGTGTTCTCCGTGACTCCGTGCCTCCGTGGTGGGTGTTTTCCGCGCGGGAGATGCTTTGTTCGCTTTCTGTTCGCTCTTGCCCCTTCCCCGTTGTATAATTCGCCGTCGGCCTTTTTTTAATAGGAGAAGCAAATCATGGCGGAAACAGAACGCGATCGGGCACTTGGTCTGGCCCTGTCACAAATCGAAAAACAGTTTGGCAAGGGATCGATCATGCGCCTAGGCAGCAAAGGGGCGATCGTTCCTATTGCGGTGATCCCCACAGGAGCGCTCTCGTTCGACGCGGCCCTGGGTGTAGGCGGGTTTCCGCGCGGTCGCGTAATCGAGGTGTTTGGTCCGGAGTCCAGCGGCAAAACCACGATCACCTTGCAAGTCATCGCCGAAGCGCAAAAAGCCGGCGGTATGGCGGCCTTTATCGACGCCGAACATGCGCTCGATCCCGCCTACGCACGCAAGCTGGGCGTGGACACGGACAACCTGCTGGTTTCGCAACCCGACTACGGCGAGCAAGCGCTGGAAATCGCCGAGGCTCTGGTCCGTTCAGGCGCCATCGACGTACTGGTCGTGGACTCGGTGGCCGCACTGGTACCCAAGGCCGAACTCGAAGGCGAGATGGGCGACAGTCACATGGGCCTGCAAGCGCGCCTCATGTCACAGGCCCTGCGCAAACTGACCGGCATTGTTTCCAAATCGCGTACTTGCCTGATCTTCATCAATCAAATTCGCGAGAAGATCGGGGTCATGTTTGGCAATCCCGAAACCACTACGGGCGGCCGCGCTTTGAAGTTTTATTCCTCAGTGCGTATTGATATCCGCCGCATCGCCGCCATCAAGGATGGCGATCAGATCGTGGGTTCCCGTACCCGGGTCAAGATCGTGAAGAATAAAGTGGCCGCGCCCTTCCGCGAGTCCGAGTTCGACATGATGTACGGCGAAGGCATCTCCAAAGAGGGCGACCTGATCGACTTGGCGGTGAACAACAATATCGTCGAAAAATCTGGCGCCTGGTTCAGTTACAAGACCGAACGCGTTGGCCAAGGCCGGGAAAATGCCAAGCAATTCCTGCGGGACAACAAAGATATTATGGCGCGGATCGAAGTCGAGGTACGCCAAGCTCTCGGCCTGACTCCTTCGGAACCGGAACCGCCGCCCGCCACCCCGATCGAGAAAGCCAGCGCCACCGCCGCCGTCAGCCGCGGACCGGAAACAACGCGGACACCGGGCAAACGATAGCAAGAGACCGTTTCACGTTTCACGTTTCACGTTTCACGTTCCGAACGTCGAATGAAGCTTCAAAGGCGCCGTTATTCTTACGTCTCTCCGGAGACGGGGAATAACGGCGTTTGCAGTATGAAACATCGGCGCTTGCAAGGTTTCAACCACGAAGACGGCCGAACGTGAAACGAGAAACGTGGAACGTGAAACGCTCCTTCGGCCTCTGGCCGATTCTGTTTGCCTGGCTCGCCTATCCCGTTTAGAATCAATTGGACAACGAATTTCGTGCGTGGTACTCCGCGAGGACAGTTGAAACAAGTAGTCGCGATCTATCCCGGTTCCTTCGACCCCCCGACCAACGGCCATCTGGACCTGATCGAGCGGGGCAGTAAGTTATTCGGGAAATTGATTGTAGCGATCCTGCGTAATCCGGAAAAGGACCCGCTATTTAGCTTGGACGAGCGGCTGGCAATGCTCGATCAGCTGACGCGACGCTTCGATAATGTACGGGTAACTACCTTTGGCGGCTTATTGGTTGATTTCGCCCGCCAAGTGAACGCCCACGCCGTCCTGCGCGGAATTCGAGCTATCAGCGACTACGAATATGAACTACAGATGGCGCTGATGAATCGAAAACTTGAGCCTGAGGTGGAGACGGTGTTTTTGCCTGCCGCCGAGGTTTATTCTTATATCAGTTCGCGTATCGTGAAAGACGTCGCGCGACTGGGCGGCCAGGTCCATGGCTTGGTGCCGCCGCTGGTGGAAAAGGAACTGCGTCTGAAATTGCAAGTCGGCGAAGCGCCGCGAAGCCGGCGGACAAAAGCGCGCAACAAATAAAACCCATAGAACCAGAGGATGTCGATGGCCGCACCGAGCCCTATGTCTGAAGTCCTGAGTCACCGTATTAACCGTATCGAGGTTTCCGCCACCATGGCCGTGGTCAGCGAGGCGGAACGCCTGCGCGCTGGCGGCGCCGACTTGGTGGATTTTGGCGCCGGGGAACCGCATTTTTCCACGCCCCAGCACATCAAGGACGCCGCCATCGCCGCCATTCAGGCGAATTTCACGAAATATACGGCTGTGGGCGGCACCATCCAATTGCGCGATGCCATCGCCAGCCGTCACGCTGCCGATTTCGGCTCCGGCTATAAGCGCGAAGAATGTATTGCGGCCACCGGCGGCAAACAGGCATTGTTCAATGCCTTCCAGGTGCTGGTCGACCATGGCGATGAAGTCATCATTCCCGTTCCCTACTGGGTCTCGTTTAAGGATATGGTGTGCTACTCCGGCGGCGTGCCGGTGTTCGTGCGCACCGACGAGCAGAACGGTTTTGCGCTGACGGCGGAGATGGTGGAACGCGCCATCACCCCGCGCACCAAGGTGATCCTGCTGAACTCGCCCAGCAATCCCGCCGGTTCGGTCATCAATGCCGAAGACCTGACGGCCATTGTGCGTTTGGCGGCACGCCATAACATTTTTGTTCTCAGCGATGAATGCTACGCCTACCTGGATTACACCGGGCATCGTTTCTCTTTGGGCTCACTTACGGCCGAGAAGGAACGGATGCTGATCGTGGGTTCGCTTTCCAAAACGTATGCCATGACCGGGTGGCGTCTGGGTTTTGCCATGGGACCGAAATGGCTCATTAGCGCCATGCAGAAGCTGCAGAGCCAAAGCACCTCCAATCCGACCTCGGTGGTACAGAAGGCCGCGGTCGCCGCGCTCACCGGACCGCAGGAGTGCGTGGAGGAGATGCGGACGGAATACATCCGGCTGCGCGATCACGTAGTAGCCGGCTTGCGCTCGATTCCCGGCATCCAGTGCGTGCTGCCGCAAGGCGCGTTCTATGCCTATCCCAACATTTCCGCATTTTTGAAGGAAGCCGACGGCCAACGGACCGCGGCCGACTTCGCCGGCCGCCTGCTGCGCGAAGCCGGGGTGGTGGTGGTGCCCGGCGAAGCCTTCGGCACCGAAGAGCACCTGCGCATTTCTTATGCCACCAGCATCACGGAACTCGATAAAGGCATCGAACGGATGCGGAAGTTTTTTGCAGAGCAGTAGCTGGCAGTTAGCAGCTAGCAGCTGGGGGCCGGACAACGGAGCTGCGAACTGTTCCGAAAGCTACAGACGGAAAGACTGAGGCTGGCTAACGGTTTGGCAGCGGGCTTCCTAGCTACTAACGACTAGCCACTAGCTACTATGCGCAGTAGCTGGTTGTTAGCAGCTAGTAGCTGGGAGCCGGGGGCCGCGGAACGGAGCTGTGAACTGTTCCAAAAAGCTACAGACGGAAATACTAAGGCTGGCTAGTAGTTGGGCGTCGGAGTCCCTAGCTACTAACTACTAGCCACTAGCTACTATGGAACTGTACCCACTATTGATGGCCCCTCACTTTGATCGCCGCCCGTGGGGCGTTCGCGATCTGGCCCCGATTTACGATCGTCACGTCGAGCCCGGCGAAGAATCCATCGGCGAAGTGTGGTTGACCTGGGATCACTGTCGCGTGGTCAACGGTCCGTACGGCGGAGTGGAACTGATCGAGCTGTGCCGCCGCTTCGGCCGCGCCCTGGTGGGTTCGGCGGCCACCGACTGTACCCGGTTTCCGCTGTTGACCAAATTTCTCTTCCCCCACGAAAAGCTCTCCGTGCAAGTACACCCGGACGACGAAACCGCCCTCCGCAATGGCCAACTCTGCGGCAAGAATGAATGCTGGTACATCGTGCAGGCCGAGCCGGAGGCCCGGGTCGCCGTCGGCTTGCTGCCCGGAACCACCCGACAGGATTTCGAACGCGCCATCCACGAACAGCGCGCCGAGGAATTGCTGAATTGGATTACCCCCGCCTGTGGGGACATGATCTATGTCGAGGCCGGCACGGTCCACACCTTAGGCCCCGGCTCCATCATCGCCGAGACGCAGCAGAATTCCGACACCACTTTTCGCCTCTACGATTACGGACGCCCGCGCGAAATCCACGTCGCTGAAGGCTTGCAGGCGCTGAAGGAGGTAACCTCCGCCGGGAAAGTCGCCCGCACCGCGGTCGCCGACGGAGAGCGCTTGATTTGTGCGCCGCAATTTCTCGTGGACAAAATCGCCCTCGATCATCCCCGCGATTTTGCCGGCACTGCCGGAAGCACGGCCCAGGTCCTGATCGCTATAGGCGGTTGTGGCGTTATCGAGGCTCCCGGCTTCAGCCCGCTGACCTTTGCCCGGGGCGATGCCGTCGTGATTCCCGCCGCCCTGCCCAACTTTCAGCTCCGGCCACAATGGCAGGTGGAGTTTCTGCGGGCGCAATTACCATAGAATTGGAACGCAGAGGACGCGGAAAGAAATTTGAAATTTCAAATTTTAAATTTGAAATTGTCCCGTATTGTCTTTGGGAACTGAACGAACAATGAAGACCAACTTTTATCCCATCATTCTCGCTGGCGGCCGGGGCACGCGTTTTTGGCCGTTGAGCCGCAAAAAGCGCGCTAAGCAACTGCTCGTACTCGACGGCCGGCGCACCATGATTCAACAAACCGTGAGCCGCCTGTTGCCGTTGGCGCCCGCTTCGCGCTTCTGGGTGATTACCAACGAAGACTTGCGCCAAGGCATCCTCAAACAGGTGCCCCGCGTTCCCGCCGCCCAAGTTCTGGCGGAACCCGCCGGCCGCAATACCGCCCCCGCCATTGGCTTGGCGGCGTTCCTATTGTTGCAGGTCGATCCCCACGCGGTACTGGGCCTTTTTCCTTCCGACCATGTCATCCTCGACGAGAAATCGTTTCTCAAGAACCTGCAGCGCGCTACACAAATCGCCGCTGCCGGCAACAACATGGTCACGCTGGGTATCACTCCTACACGCCCGGACACCGGCTATGGCTATATCGAGGCCGGCGCCGCCGTTGCGGAAGCTGAAGCCGGCATCGATTTTAGGCCCGGCGACGATGTGCTGCGGGTGCGCCGCTTTACCGAAAAACCCGACGCGCAAACCGCTCATCAGTTCCTGGAGGCCGGCAATTTCTACTGGAACAGCGGCATGTTCGTGTGGAGCGCGCGCACCCTAGCCGGCGCCATCACCGAGCATTTGCCGGCCACCGCCGCCCGACTGAAAAAGATCGCCGCCGCCTGGGGCACGCGCTCTTTTGCCACCACTTTTAGGAGTCTTTATCCCAAGTGCGAGAACATTAGCGTGGATTACGGCATTTTGGAACCCCGCTCCCAAAAAGGCGAGCGCGCCTCCGCCCTGTACTGCATTCCTTCCGAATTCGGCTGGAACGACTTGGGCTCCTGGACCGCGCTCTACGAACACCGCGTCCAATGCGGCGCGGGCCTCGCCGAAGGTTGCAATATTATCAATAGCGAACATAGTTTCTCGCTGGGCGCGGAGAGCAATTACATCCACGCGCCGGGGAAATTCGTCGCCGTCGTCGGGGTCAAGGACGTAGTCGTGGTGGATACCGGCGATGCCTTATTGGTCACTACCCGGCAACACGCGCAGGATGTTGGCAAGGTGGTCAAACACCTGGATGCCAAGAAGTTCACCAAACTGGTTTGAGAAGCCGTTTCCGGTTTCGAGTTTCAAGTTTCAAGTTTTTCCAAGCTTGAAACCTGAGACTGGAACATGGAGACTGGGTACTCGAAACTCGAAACTCGAAACTGGAAACTGGAAACTGGAAACTGATTCTTAATGGCTAACGAACATATTAAATTCGGCACCGACGGATGGCGCGCCATCGTCGCCAACGATTTCACCTTTGATAATGTGCGCCGGGTAGCCGGCGCCATGGCCAGCTACGTCCTGAAGAACGAAGACGCCAGCCGGGGCGTGGCCGTCGGTTACGACACCCGCTTTTGTTCACGCACCTTTGCCGAGACCGTTTGCGAGGTATTGGCCGGCGCCGGAATTCCCACTTTTCTGGCCAGCGACTATCTCCCCACGCCCGCGATTTCCTATGTCATCAAAAAGAATGGCTACGCCGGGGGGATCGTAATCACCTCCAGCCATAATCCCTGGAACTGGAACGGCGTCAAATTTAAGGCCAAGTATGGTGGCTCGGGCAGCCCGGCGATCATGAAGGCGATCGAAGGCGAGCTGTATGCCGGCGCCATGCCCAAAGGACAGAAGGCAAACATCGCGGTTACTGACTTTAAGCCGGCTTACCTGGCGGCCATCACTCAGTTTGTGGACTTGGAAGCCATTGCCCGCTCGCAATTCAAATTTGCCATCGATTGCATGTACGGCTCCGGCCGCAACCTGCTGGCGGAAATCTTCACCCAACACGGAATTCCGCATGTGCAGATCCGCAGCGAATTGAATCCACTCTTCCCGGATATCAATCCCGAGCCCATCCAACCGCACGTCGCCATGTTGCAGCAGACCGTGGTGCGGGAAAAGTGCAGCGCCGGCCTGGCCACCGATGGCGATGCCGATCGCGTGGGCGCGGTTACCGAGGACGGCGATTTCGTCGATGCGCACAAGTGCTTCTGCATTTTGCTGAAATGGATGCTCGATAAGAAGAAATGGCCCGGCGCCGTCACCCGCGCCTTTAACACCACCTGCATGGTCGACCGCATTGCCCACAAGTATGGGCGTGAATTGATCGAGCATGGCATTGGCTTCAAGTACATTTGCGACATCGTGCTCTCCGGCAAGGAGGTCCTGGTGGGTGGAGAAGAGTCGGGCGGCATCGGCATCCCCCGCCACTTGCCCGAACGCGACGGCATTCTGAATTCCCTGCTATTGGCCAACGCCATGGCCGATTACGGGCAAACTATGGGACAACTGGTCGCGGATTTACAGCGCGAATTCGGTCCTCATTTTTACGGTCGTCGCGACTTGCACATCGAGCGCCCGGTCATCGACTCGGCATTATGCCGCGCGGCCCAGCTTTCCGCTGTCGGCGGCTACAAGATACTCAAGACCGAAACCATCGATGGCATTAAGTTCTTCCTGGATGCGCCGGTCCTCGACCAGGGCGCGAACCCTTGGGTGTTGTTCCGCGCCAGCGGCACTGAACCGCTCATGCGCCTCTATTGCGAGGCCTCTTCGCCCGAACTAGTAAACGAAATCCTGGACGTGGCGGTAGCGTTTGTGCAAAAGGGCTAGGCTGGATTATTGATGGAGGATTTTGGCACGAAGGAACGGTGGAAGCGCTGGCCTTTAGGCCAGCGAATCAGAGCCTATTTCGAGCGGGGCTTTAGCCCCGGCGGGATCGAACAGAGCTAAAGAGCGTGCGTGAGAACTCATCCTTCAACCCCACGAGGTGTGTCATGCTGAGCGGAGCGCCGGCGGCGCGGAGTCGAAGCACCCATGCACTCTTGTGCACCCACATAGTGTCGAGGGCGCACGGAAGGTACAGCGGTCCTTCGACTCGGCCCTGAAGGGCCTCGCTCAGGATGACACCCGTGAAAGGGGCGGTTTTTCCATTTCCAGCACGGACTTTAGGGACAGCACACTAGTGATCCACCATCTCTTGCGGCAGAAAAAGATTCGCGCGTTCGGAACGTGAAACGTGAAACGGTCTTAAGTCTTGGAGCCACTAACACATTTTCTCTTTGGCGGCGTGATGGCTCGGGCCGGGCTGAACCGCAAATCGGCTTTGGCCACCGCCACCTTGGTGCTGGCCGCCGAAGCGCCCGATCTCGATGTATTTACCGAATTTCGCGGACACTTGAGCGGCTTCGAGCATCATCGCGGCATTACTCATACCTTTCTAGGCGTGCCCTTAACCGCCGCATTGGTCGTCTTGCTTCTGTATGCCTGGTACCGCTGGTGGGGCCGCCACCGATGGCCATCCGGCAGAGGGTCGCCGCGCTGGGGAATTCTGTTCGGACTGGCCTGTCTGGCGGGCTTAAGTCATATCCTGTTGGACTTCACCAACAACTATGGGATACGGCCCTTCGAGCCTTTCTCCTATCGTTGGTATTCCTGGGACATCGTTTTTATCGTGGAACCGGTGCTCTGGCTCATCCTGCTGGGGGGCCTGCTGCTGCCGTCGTTATTCGGTCTGGTCAGCGACGAGGTTCGTTCCCAACCCCGGGTCAGCGTGCCTCGTGGACGCACTGCGGCGGTCACTGCCCTGATCCTGGTCTGCGTTTTTTGGGGCTTCCGCGATTACCAACATCGGCGTGCACTAGCCGCGCTGGAAGCGCTCAGCTATCAGGGTGAAGTGCCGGTGCGGGTTTCGGCCTATCCTTATTACGTCAATCCCTTCCGCTGGCACGGCGTCGTGGAGACGAAGGACTTCTTCGAGAGCATGACCGTGGATGCCAGAGCCCCGGAGGTTGATCCCGAGGGCCGCGCGGCGGTTCACTTCAAACCGGAGCAGACCCCGGCAATCCTGGCCGCCAGACAGTCGCACGTCGGACGCGTCTATCTTGGTTGGGCACAGTATCCGCTGGTGGAAACGGAACGCCTGGATCAGCCCACCCCGGGCTACTTGGTTCGCTTCAGCGATCTGCGGTTTATCTATCCTGAGTTATCCGGCCGGCGTTCCCTGGGCGCATGGGTACAACTCGACTCCGGCCTGAAAGTGGTTGCGCAAGACTTTGGCTTTCGTCATGCCCCGGGCAATGAATAAGAAGTGGTGCAGATGAACCCGATTTACACAGAAGCGAATGTGCCGCAAGGCGCGGCGCCAAACATTGTGAGCTTCGGTGCAACTCCGGCGACGGCGAGCGCCACCACCGCGGTCACTCTGAATTGGAACGTTAGCGGGGCCACCTACGTCGTGATCTCGCCCGGGATAGGCCCCGTGCGCGGATCGAGTATTACGCTAACCCCCGGCGCAACCACTACTTACACGCTATACGCCACGAACCAATACGGCCGCTCCACCGCAACGGTTACAGTGACGGTGCAGTAGCAGGGACAACAGCGCCATTGGCAATTAGCAATTGGCTCAACCCCCGGAGGCATGGTTTTGGGGTTTGTTTTGGCTAATTGCTAATCGCCAATTGCCAATAGCTCTTCTCTGCCAATCGCCAATAGCGATCTTCCCCAAAAAAGGAAAGGCCCTCGCGTCTTCCGAAGGCCTTGCCTGCAACCCTGGGGGAGAAACTATTTCTTCTCTACTTTGGCGTACTTGCGGCGGAAGCGTTCAATGCGGCCTGCCGTGTCCATAAGTTTCTGCTTCCCGGTAAAGAACGGGTGACAAGCGGAACAGATTTCCACGTTGATATCGCCTCTATGCGTCGAACGAGTCGAAAAAATACTACCGCAGGCGCAACGTACGCGCACTTCATTGTATGCGGGATGGATCGCTGCCTTCATAGCTGAGAACCGACCTCACTCTCTAGATGATTGATTTTACAGGAGGAGAGCGATTTCAGGCAAGTCTAAGTATAAATCGACAAAAGTACCGGTTCGAACCACTTCCACCACGGAGACACGGAGAACACGGAGGGCACGGAGGATTTCAGGTTTCCAATTTACCGGGACTCCGTGTTCTCCGTGTCTCCGTGCCTCCGTGGTGGATTTTTCTTCGGGGCCCCTAACTGCTAGCCTCTAGCTGCTGCTCCAGCTTTTTCAGATCCTCTTCCGTGTCCACGCCGACGGTATCGAAAGGCGTTTCGGCGACATAGATATCGACGCCGTTTTCCAGGAAGCGTAGTTGCTCCAGGCGTTCCACCTTCTCCAACTCGGCTTCCGGCCAGCTCACGAAACGATCGAGGATCGCACGACGATAGGCATAAAAACCCAAGTGCTTGGAGTAAGGAGCGCCGGCCTGGTCACGGTCGAATGGAATGGCGTAACGCGAGAAGTACAGCGCACGTCCGTTTTTGTCCGTCACTACTTTGACGACGTTGGGATTCGGTGCCAGCTCCGGCGACAGAGAAGTTTTCAACGTACCCACTTGCACGTCGGGCAGCATCACGCTCAGCAGGGCAGCAATATGCTCCGGCCGGGTGAGCGGCTCGTCGCCTTGCACGTTGACATACACATCGGCGGCAATGGTTTGCGCCGCCTCATGCACCCGATCGGTGCCGCTTCGGCACGCCTCGCTGGTAAGCACAACGTGAAAGCCCTGGGCTTGGCAGTAGTCAAGGATCTCGGCCGAATCGGTAGCTACCACCACATCCGCCAGCAGCGGCGAAGATTGCACGGCGCGATAGACGCGCTCGATCATAGGACGGCCGGCAATCAGCCGCATCGGCTTGCCGGGCAGACGAGTGGAGGCCATTCGGGCCGGAATTATCGCAACAGCACGCATGCGCTCAGTTTAATGCAACCCAGTAATAAGTAATAAGTACCGGGTTCGGTCCGTCTTTCTCTGCGCCTCCGCGCCTCAGCGCGAGATTCCGGGGGTTTTTTGCGCCCGCGCGGCACTCCGGAGGGCCTCAACGTGGAACGTGAAACGCTCTTCTTCCCCCGCCTCGTACAATATTCTCCGGCTCTCCTCGTCTACAGAAGTAGATGGATGAAGCGCTGAGAGAACGCTGGATGGCGACGCAAGACGAACGGATCACCGAGGCGGTCACCCGGGGCGAGGCGCGGCTGCGGAATTTCATCCGCAATCATGTGGCCGACCCGGGCGATGCCGAGGACATCCTGCAGGAAGTCTTCTACGAACTGGTCGAGGCCTATCGCATGATGCGGCCCATCGAGCAGGTTACCGCCTGGCTGTTTCGGGTGGCGCGCAATCGCATCATCGACCGCTTCCGCCGCCAGCGCCGGGAACCAACCGCTGTCGAGCCGGAGGCGCGCTCCGAAGACGGCGAATCCCTGCAACTGGAAGAACTGCTTCCGGCCCGCGACGGCGGTCCGGAGGAAGTCTTTGCCCGCGGGGTGCTGGTCGAGGAATTGAATATGGCGCTGGATGAATTACCGGAGGAACAGCGCGAAGCCTTCATTGCCCACGAACTGATGGGCTACAGCTTCAAGGAGCTGTCCGCGCGGACCGGCGTCACCGTCAACACGCTGCTCTCGCGCAAGCATTACGCCGTGCTGTATCTACGCGAGCGCCTGCGGGCCATCTACCAAGAGTTTGGCAAAGGAAGAAAATGATAGGAGACGTCATGAAGAGGCATTGGTGTATTCGAGGAGTGAAGTGTGCCGTGTTTGCCGCCGTCTTTCTCGCGGCCTTCGGGTTCGTGGTGCAACGGTTATGGAACTGGCTGGCGCCGCCATTATTTGGCGGGCATGGCATCGGCTATTGGCAAGCGTTGGGCTTGCTGCTTCTCTGCAAGATCCTGTTCGGTGGATTCCGCGGACACTGCGGCCCTCCGGGCCACTGGCGGCGGCACATGATCGAGCGCTGGGAAAATATGACTCCCGAGGAGCGCGAGAAGTTCCGGCACGGCCTGAGCGGTTGCTGCGGTCGCGGCGAAACCCCGGCGGCGGAACAGTGAGGAAGAGCGTTCCACGTTTCTCGTTCAGGAAAACCCCCGGAATCTCGCGCTGAGGCGCGGAGGCGCAGAGGGGGGAAAAAGCGTTTCACGTTTTTCGTTCCACGTTTTTCGTTCCACGTTTTTCGTTCAGGAAAAACTCCGGTATCTCGCGGGGGGCCAAGAGCGTTTCACGTTCAGGCCCCCAGGCGAGCCGAGCATCAAGGTGCTCAACCTTCTCAACATGGGCACCGTATTTTGATCCGGTTTGACAAATTTTGTTAAGACCGCCAAAGGCCGCCAGCGTGGCGCGCTTTTCGTTGCACGTTTCACGTTGGAAACGCAGGACTTGGGTCTAAGGCCGCCAAGACCGCCGCCAAATGCATGTATCTGAGAAACTGGCGGCCTTTTGGCGGCCTTAGGTTTGCAGGAACCTTATCTGGGCGTTCTGTTATCAAAGAACTTCACCCCGGTTCCCCCTGAGGGGAGCAGCCGCACAGCGCGATTCTGCCGCTATGACGGAGGGAAGGCAATAGTGTGGAAACGGAATTCGTCGGGCAGCGCCAGTGTTAACGTCTTGAGCCCCATGGCTGGGGAGCGTCCCGTCCGTCCCGCGCGTCTGTCCCTCGCGTCCGTCCCGCGCGCCCCTCGCGCCCTCGCGCCTTGTCCCTCACGCCTGTCCCTCGCGCCCCTCGCGTCGTCAACTTTTCAGGTGGTCGGCATCGCCAGTGAAGTCCCATGGGTGGGGATTGGATCGTCCCGTCACCTGAGGCTCCCTCGGCTCCCTCTGTCACCTGCGGCTTGTCACCTGCGGCTGTGGTGCCTGCGCCCCGCCAAGTGTGAAGAAGCAGATTCTTCGTCCGCACACACGAGACTTGTAAGTAGCGGCGCTACTAGCGTCGCTGGAAAACGCCAAACATTCCACGAATTGCGGACGAAGAGGCACCGTTAGCCGCGAAATAAACAAAAAACGCCGGCAAAAAATACACGATTGCAAATAGCTCGTAGTACGTTATAAACTTTCCGCGCCATAGCAATTAAGGTCTTTTGGTGAGCTATTCGTGGCGAGTAAGTCGCGCGCCGATGTCATGCTTCGCTGTCGGATCGGTGGCAATGCGAGCAATCTCCCCACGGCACCTGTAGCGATTGTCATTGGGCCTAATCCTTAATATCACTCAAGTGCGCCGAGGAGGGTTCATGCTGCGACTCTGGGTCAAGGGATTTTTGTTCTTTCTAATCGGCCTGAGCTTCATTGTGAATTGCGTGTTGTCGTGTTTGCTCATGGGGGCAACCCCGATTACCGATGGCAGTCTGCCATCACTGTTGTCAGGGCACATCGCGCTGGCAGCATTCGTCTTTGCTCTGCGCACACGTTCCGAGCTGAGGATTTCGAAGAAGTGGATGGAACTGGATACTGCCAGGCGAGCGGCGTTGTTCGCGGCATATAATCCGGGCAGCGAACCTGTAAAAATCAGATTGGTAAGCGTAAGGGATCCCCAATCGAACGAAAATATTGCGGTCGCACAACGGTGGCGGCCAGTCACTCCTTTCGCAACCGAAGAAGTGGAGATCCCCCTTCCTGTTCATAGCCTGCCGAGAACTCTTTATGTCCGCTATGAAACTTCAAGCAATGGTAAGAATCGGGTGCATCATCGCTGTTTTGAATTGCGATCGCAAGACGAGATCTCGGCATAAGAATGGATTCGTAGTTCCGCGATGCCAGAAAGAGACAGGCAACAAGAATGAGAAAATGCAAAATTGACGCTGCCTCGCTTAAATATCGCTACACCGTGCATGAGCGCCCCTTTTGGAAGGCCCTGGAGAAAGGGTTGGAAGCTATGTTTGCTCCCACTGCACCAGACCTAGATCGTATTGATCCCGTCACCGCCTCACAGGCGGCAACGGATCCCTTATCTCCTTCGATGCGCGCAACCGTGACAGACTGGGCGTGGTATACGCCGAAGCGAATCAGTTGTGATAACGCGACCGACGAATACGAAGATCATTACTTCGAAGAAGAGCTTTACCGCTGGTTGTGTGAGGCGGACGGTGGCGCATTCAAACAGATCATGCTTCTTCATGGGCGGACGGGCATTGGCAAAACGACCTTTCTTCGATATTTCTTTGGGAAATACCTGCGAGAAAGAGATGTAAAACGTGCGGGAAAAACCTATGCGCTGCGCATCTCTGTGCCGGTCGTAGCCGAGACCAAAGAGCGGGCCGAAGATGAGTTTGATCACAAAGTATATCAATACCTGATCGAGACCTTTCGCGACGGTTCGTTTGATCTCGGCAACCCGGCAAATTTAATTGAGATGGCCTGTATTGAGTTCCCCCGGCGAGAGCAGGAACGAAAATACTTTTCGGAAGTGCAACCACCGCCGGCCTCCTACCCGGAACAACTTGTATGGGTGCGAAAATATGTCGTGGGGCGGGGCGAGGAACCAGAGTCAACAACGTCGGCAAGTAATTGGGCCGACTTTAATCGTATGGCCATTCGCTATTTGTGTAGCGTAGATCCAGAGTTGCGGTTTGTCTTCATCCTCGATAATGTGGACCACCTGATGCCATCGATGCAGAAATGCGCGTGGCTTTTGGCGAGACACAAGCTGTCGTGGATAAAGTTGTCTCACCGCGTATTTTTTATTATCGCGATCCGCAGTTATCTTCTCCGGAATGCCGAAAAAGAAAGCACGATTCAAGCGTATACGGGAAAAGTGCAGGAAATTGGACTTTATCCCCCCTCTCTTTACGAAGTACTGCATAAGCGAAAAGTCGCGTACTTCGATCCTTGTTATCCCCGGCGCGATCCGCACTCCGATGCGATCGTGATCGTTCGCCTGACGCATGACGGTCGAACGGTGCCGATCTACTGCGCCAATGAATTGCTTGACTCCGTTCTGCTGGCGTTTAAAGAGCGGGAGAAGGATTTATTTGTTGCCGGCTTGGCGAACTTCGATTTGCGGCAGGGGATGGATATGGCCAAGGCGGTCCTGCAATATCCTTTTTATGATTGGGGGAGCCTGGCGCAGATAGTGGAGCGCCAGTATGCGGCTCATGCTGCGGAGGGTGGCGGGCTTATAAGCGAGAAACGGATACTGGACGCGTTGGTTCGCAGAAACAACTACCTATGTGAACCGAGTCTGTCGTTCTTTGACAATGTATTTATGGTGGACGAGAGTGATCACTATGCAAACAGCTTGTGCAAACTGTTCCTGTTAATCATGGTGGAACCGATGCCATGCTCGCTCGAAAAAATCTCATCCGTGCTGGTAAAGGCGCTAGGGCACCCCGAGCTCATGGTGAAAAGGGCTGCGGCAACATTGCTGAATTGCAATATCATCACGTCGCCCCAAGGCGTCAGTATCGAAGGACACAATATTACGGAACTGGATTCGAAGGAAACGGAGCTTTGCCGGCGCTATCTGGAGAGTTTGTGTTGCACATTGTACTACGTCCAAGGAATGGCATACTGTACGCCCATGGAGTCGAAGTACGCTACCGAGCTGCCGCTTCCGAAAATGATCAACGAGGACGACAGGATATTCGCGGATCGAGTACGCGCGGCCTCGATTTTGGTCCAGCAAGTGGAGGCTGATATGAGCCGGCAGGTCGATTACGTAGGTCAGGATAATGAGCGCATTAAAGCGTATCACAGCTATCCCTTTCACGAAGTGGTGGGGAGAATTAAGGCTGGCATCTCGCGGGATTTGATAGCGATTCAAGGCGCTGGAGCTTTTCCGGGAGCCCCGTGGGACGAACTCCTTGCACTATTTCGATGAGTGCTTCACTCCGTGTGGACGGAAAATGTCGCTGGCTCTCATCTTTCGAATGAAGGGTGCAAATAGTGGTTATCTCAGTACCAGCACCAGAATGCGCCCATCGAGTAGAAACCCCGCTCAGCGAAGCCAAAACCGCCAGCGGAGCCATAGGGTTGTTTCCGTCTGTCACTGAGTTCCGGCGGGGGAACCCCCGGCCGGGGGTGAAACCCGCGGCTGAGTGAGGAATGGCGTTTCTCGTTTCTCGTTTCACGTTCAGGCCCCCCCGGTACCTCGCGCGGGGGGCCAAGAGCGTTTCGCTACTGCCGTGGGTTCCCGGTTACCCGCCGGAGTCCCGCACCAATACATTAAATACTTGCGCCCATGCATCATTATTGACTTGAATCGACACAGCTTAATACACTTGTAATCGCACGGCATCAAAAACTTGTAATTATCGTAACAGAAGGGGTTCCATGGCAAGGCCGAATGAGAAGCTGGCTGAATCCCTCGATGCGCTCAAAGCGCTTCAAGAAGGCGGGGGACGTGTGTTTCGCTCGGTGAGGATTCCGAGCCATGGCGAACATCATTCCGACGCGATGGCGAACACCGTTCCGAGGTCATGGCGAACGGCATTCCGACATGATGGCGAACACGATTCCGAGGTGATGGCGAGCAGCGT
>Ga0181520_10000581_pt1 | contig 79870 bp, 64 predicted proteins | sample PEATcosm2014_Bin_29_FD_132451 | JGI IMG/M metagenome (GOLD analysis project Ga0181520, IMG submission 132451) | Peatland microbial communities from MTU Mesocosm Facility, Houghton, MI, USA - PEATcosm2014_Bin02_30_metaG | ecosystem: Environmental > Terrestrial > Soil > Wetlands > Peat | place... | reverse complement strand
TTCTCATACGGCATTCCATTGCCTAGCCTCGCCATTTTCCAAAAACCACCCCCCATCAACCAAAACCAAGATCCTATTTCTACGAAATCGCGTGCCAAACGCAAAGTGCGGAATGCACCCCGGCCGGCTAAAGGTCTACTGCCCCCATTGACACTACCCGCCGAACTCGGCACAATAAGGGATTCTCAGTGCCGAGCGATTGTTTTCGAGGACTTTTGAGAGTACCTATGCCTACCATTAACCAACTGATCCGCAAACGGCGGCGCATGCCGCGGAAGTTCAGCAAGGCCCCCGTCTTGGACCAATGTCCGCAGAAGCGGGGTGTGTGTTTGCAGGTCAAAACGATGACCCCCAAGAAGCCGAACTCCGCCTTGCGGAAGATCACCCGCGTGCGGTTGAGCAACGGCAAGGAAGTCACCGTTTACATCCCCGGCGAAGGGCACAGCCTGCAGGAGCACTCGATCGTGCTGGTGCGCGGCGGCCGCGTCCGCGACCTGCCGGGCGTGCGGTATCAGGTGGTGCGTGGGGCCCTCGACACCCTGGGCGTCGAAGACCGCAAACAATCGCGCAGCCGTTACGGAGCGAAGAAACCAAGCTGAGGGATTGGGGATTTAGGGATTAGGGATTGCGGATGAGCGAACGGCTCGAGCCGCAATCCTGTCCGGGTCTCCAAATCCAGAAATCCCCGATTCCCCAAATCCCAGCAATCCCCGAATCCGGTAATCCCGAGTCTTTCATTCATCATGGGTCGTTTAACTGCCAGCAAAGAAACGCTCGCTCCTGATCCGAAGTTCGGGTCGATGTTGGCGAGCAAGTTTGTCAACTGCCTGATGTGGGATGGCAAGAAGAGCGTCGCCGAATCGGTGTTTTACGACGCTTTGGACGTAATCGGCGAAAAGATCAAAGACGTCGAGCCGATCCAGGTCTTTACTCAAGCACTGGAAAACGTCAAGCCCAACATCGAGGTCCGCTCGAAACGCGTCGGCGGTGCGTCGTACCAGGTGCCGATGCAGGTGAGCCGCAATCGGCAACAGTCGTTAGCCATCCGCTGGATCCTGCAGTCGATCCGCGAGAAGAAGGGCCGGCCGGCCAGCGAAAAGTTGGCGACCGAGCTGTTGGCCGCATACAACCGCGAAGGGGCGGCCATGACCAAGCGCGAAAACGTGCACCGCATGGCCGAAGCCAACAAGGCTTTTGCCCATTTCGCCTGGTAACTGTCGGGCACGATTGGGTGGCACGCCCTGAGGAACGAAGGGCGTGACGGCGCGGGAAAGCGCATTGTTGGGGTGGCAGTTGTACTGCCACCCTTGTTTTTTTCCGCAGCTCCGGGGATGGCAGTGCAACTACCATCCCAACCCGCGCGGCTGTGCCACCCCAACCCGCCCGGTCCTGCCACATTCTTAGCGGGACGCCGCTTTGCGATATTGCTCGAAGCCGATCCGCTTGAAACTGCCCATGTACTCGCGGGTCTGCGCCACTTGCTGTTGGTCGGCCGCTTCCAAGGGACGGACCAGGCGATGCTCGGTGCGGATCGTGGTTTGCGTCTTGGAGCCCGTTCCCGTGTGAACGGTCAGCACCACCTGCGAGGCGATGGCGTGCCGTTGGGCCATCGCCGCATTGACGACCAGCCGGCCAAAGGGGGGCGGCGAGCCCAACAGGGCGTTCAATCGCGCGTACCCGTCGCAGAACTCGTGATACTGCTCGACCACCCCATCGTCCGCAACCCGCGTCAGCGTCAGCCGGTAGGTAATCAGCGGACTGCTGAGGATCAGTTCCCCCGACGGGCTCGCCTGCTCCTGAAACTTCGGCTCGGCCAGAAATCTGACCAGGAGGTCTTTACTGCGGGCGGCGCCCGGTCGCAATTGCTCGATGACGGCGGCGACTTGGCCGGTCGTCAGTTCGGCACGCACGCGGCGGGCCAGGTTCAGCAAAATAAACTGACCGGTCGCCTCGTCGAAGACCACGGTTTCGGCCGGTGTCTTCAGGCAGTCGTAGACCACGCCGCCACTGAAGATGGTGATGCTCTGGCTGGACGGCTCTTTCTGATCGCCGACGTAGACCGCGTTATCGACGCGAAAGTCGTCGCCCCGCGCCACGCCGGCGTGGCCGATCAGCATGCCGAGCACCGCGACGATACACAAGCCGGCGAACCTACGAGAAAAGACCATGGCCGCAAACCTCCATGTTTGGAAGGGAAGGCATCAGGACCACCCTTTCCCTCCTCGACCACGAGGCATTACTGCACCCGCGGGTCGCTCGGCGTCTGTTGCCGAAGCTGGCGTTCCCAATAGTCGTACTGGGGATCGCCCAGACGAAACGCGAAAACCGCGTCGGGCAACTGCCGGCCCTGGCGGTCGCGGGAGTGGACCCGCACCAGCACCGCTCCGTCGTGGCGACGCTGCACGTCCCAGGAATCGCGTTCGGTGGTGGGCATGACGTCGGTCATCGGCGTGAGGAAGGAAACGAAGCGGGCCCTATTCTGCCCAAAAGGGCTATTCAATACTAGCTCAATTCGCCTGACTCCAGGGCCAACAGGCGGCGCTTTGTGGCCGCTCCCCCCGGAGCGGAATACGAGCCAAGCCGTCCCCCGGCACATACCACCCTATGGCATGGTATCAGCAGGGGGATGCGGTTGGCCGCCATGCAGTTGCCGACCGCCCGGGCCGCGCCCGGATATCCCGCCTTGGCGGCCAGCTCGCCATAGGTGAGCATGGAACCGTAGGGAATTCGACGGCACTGTTCCAGCACGCGGCGCTGGAACGGGCTGGAAGGAGGCAAGTCGAGCGGGACGTCGCGGAAATCGTCCGCCGCGCCCGCCGCGTAAGCCTGCAAGCGCTGGACCAGCGGCGAATCGGCTTCGCCCGCCGCCGCGCCGGCCAACAGCCCACCGTCGAGGGCCGACCGGGCCGCTGCCGCCGTAGGGTGGCCGAAGGCAAGCTGCTTGACCGTTGTCCCGGCGGCAAGCACTGCCATCCATTGTAATTGGCTGCGAAATACAAACAGCGTGGCGGGGCTCGTCGGGGGCGGCTTCATGGGTGGTCGGTGATCAAATGCGACGGATTGTCCAAGGTGGGGGGAAATCTCTCCCTTTGACAGGCTATCGTGGCTGGTCCTATACTTGGCGAAGGTGTTGGCTCGAAAGTGGGGCGTCAACTTGAACTTGTGCGACGGATGGCCGGACCGGAAAGGTTCCTCGAATGTTACGCTATGGCTCGTTGTGCGACGACTTCTACATCAATATGAATCTGGGCACCGAAATGGAACTGCCCGCCAATCGGGAGACAGTGCTCCATTTTTTCGAGCGCGTCCAGAAGACTTATCCGACGATGCGCAATTTCTATAGCCGGGAGCGGGGGGATTTCGTGTTGGAGGAAGATAAAGACCAGGGGGCGTACCGCTGGTGTACCATCGAGCCGCGGCGGGTTTGCTCGGGGCAGGTCAACCCCGAGAGCATCGAAGGGGCCATGGATCAACACAAACTGGTACTGGATTTGGCCCCTTACCTGCTCTCGGTCAGCCCGTTGGACTGCGAAGCCCTCGATCTCTTGTTCGGCTTTGATTTTACGTATCGAGGCAACCATAATCAACTGCTTTCCGAAGTGTTGGGCGTCAGTCCGTCGATGGAACCCGTTTTGCAAATCCCCGGGGCCACGGTCATCAATTACGAGCCCTCGGTCACGATCGCTACCGACGCCGACTGCCGCATGCAACTGCGGATTAGCGTGGAGACCCGCACCAACGCCTACCAGGTTCGCATGAACGACTACCCTGAAGAGCAACTGAGCGTCTACGTCACTGCACGACAATACGGCAGCCTTTCGCCCGACAAGACCTTTGTGGAAACGCTCGATCAATTGCGCCAGTTGTGCCACGAGGTAATCGACGGACACGTAATCCAGCACATTCTGCAACCGCTGGGCCGCGCGATCTCGCTCCAATAGCGGTTTGCTCATGCCACGTAAGTATTGTGCCTGCAATGGCTTAGGGAACGCACCCCAAATATCGTCCCCGCTGCCCCCCGCGGTCGCCTCGTAAGCTATCTTTGGAATAATGGGGGTAATGGTCGTCACGTTCCGTCTCGGAGGTTTTCGTCCATGTCGAACATGAAACGCCTGCGAACGCATTTGCTCGTCGATCCGAAGATCCAAGGTACGCTGGTGCTCCGCGTCTTACTTTATTGGGCGCTCGGATTGATCGGCATGACGCTGATGCTCCTGTGCTGGCGGATGCTCGCCGGTCCCGGGGGGAGGTTCCACTCGAATTTTGACGAGATGTGGTTCTATTACGAGCCGGCACTGGTGGCTTCGGCCTTGCTCTTGCCGCTGGTGATCATGGACGTGCTTCGTTTCACCAACCGGATGATCGGACCGTTGCTGCGCGTGCGGCGATCGATGCGGGCGCTGGCCCGGGGCGAATACGTCGAGCCCATTGAGTTCCGCGGGGCCGACTACTGGAAGGAAATTGCCGACGAGTTCAATGCGGTGCGGCAGCGCGTGCTGGCCTGCGGAGCCGCTGCCCCCAAAGCCGCGCCGGCAGAGAAGACCAAGGCGGAAGAAGAGGTCGTAGCCATCGGCTAGGACGCCGCGTGCGATGGGGAATTTGCCCCATTTTCGCGGCGTGCAAGCACGCCGGCTAAACGCGGCCAACGCGACAATATGGCGTTGCGGGGGGTTGGCAGCGGCCGTGAGTTCTCGCACAACAGCGGATAATGGCCTTTCTCGCGCCCAGGCGTTTTTTGCCTGAGACGAGGAAGGCCCGTCTGTTGCGCTTTTCGCATCCAGCCACCTTCGGGCGGCCGCTCTCCTCTCCCCGATCGGCGATACGAGCCCTATCGCCGCCATGGGCCGCGAAGCGGAAAAACCGCGGACCCGCGTCATCGAAAGATCTCGATGCTCGCGGTTTCTTGTCCTCCGTATAATTCCTCGGCGGCCAGCGTCGATCGACTTGACTCCGGTGAAGAGGAGGGACCGTCATGTTGCGGGCCGGGTTGTACAACCCAACGACCTCGATGTTCTTCTTGAAGAACAGCAACACTACGGGCTTTGCCGATAAGACCTTCCTCTATGGCCCGGCCCACAGGAACATGGTGCCAGTCGTGGGCGACTGGGGCGGCGACGGCGTGGACACCGTCGGGCTGTTCGACCCGACGACCTCGATGTTCTTCTTGAAGGACAGCAACACCACGGGCTTTGCCGACACGGTCTTCGTTTATGGCGCGGCCAACCAGTCGCCGGCTGCGGTTCCGCTCGGCGGGAATTGGACGGCTTCCGCGTAGGCGGAAATGGCGGCGGTTCAGGTGACCGCGGCGCAGTTGCCCGTCGTGGACCCCGGCGCGGTGGATCGCATCGACCTGTCGACCGTTGTGGAACATGAGTTGGGGCACGTCGCCAGCCCGGCCGATCTCAACGCGCTAGCGGGCGACGTGATGAGCGGCGCGCTAGGCGCCGGCGTGGGTCCCCTGGCCTCGCCGCATAGCGACGCGGTTCTTGCGTCGTAGTGCCCGTTCGGGAGGCGAAAAAGAGAAAAAGAAGAAAAGGGGGGGCATTCTCCCCTTTGTACCCTTTGTGTGCTCTTGTGTCATTTGTGCCTTTTGTGCTTCCCTGGCTGCCTCCTTTTCCTGGTTTACGGCGGCTCGGCCTTCGGCCGAGCAAAACATCCCCCCTTCCCCCTTCTGTTTACCAACCCATAGACGATCTGCAAAGTGCGACTTGCATTCGAAGAGTTCGAAGAGTTCATTCCCCGCGCTTTGGCATTGACTTCCGTCCCGCGAGTTTGGTAAGAACGGCGGCCCAACTTTATTCCCATGTTGGGAGACTCCTACCGGCAGCGCGGCGAGGCGGCATCCGGTCGACCGGCAATGGACTTGCGGCACGTTCATGGAAGAGCGCGCCGCCCGATAGTGCGGGCCATCGGTATCGAGATGCCCAGTTCGCAGTTGAGCGGCCTGCCGTTGCCGGGTTTTCAGCCACGTCGACATCCGCCGCGGCATCGCCGTGAATCGGCAGAAAGTCCAGTCGATCGGTGAAACTGCTGCAATTTCACAACGCCGACGACAGATCAAAAAACGCCCCATGACACCGATCAACTCCACTCCGGTCTTGTCTTCGGAGAGCCGCATGACGGGGGTACAGGCCCCCGGTTCTTCAAAACGGCAAGAGCCGGGTCGCGGTGAGCGCACACTCGTCATCATCCTGATTGCCGCCTTGCTGGGACTAGGAAGCGTGTTTCTTTCCCCGGCGGTGTGCGGCCGAATTCCGATCCACGGCGATTTGGGACGGGCAACGCTTCCGATGCGTCATTTCTACGCGCGGTCGCTGCAACAGGGAGAGGCTTTGGATTGGATGCCGGAACTGTACGGGGGTTACTTTGCCAGCGGCGCCGGGGGCCAAGGGTTCTATCATCCGGTGAACCTGCTGCTTTATCGCTTTCTTCCCTTCGATTTGGCTGTTTCGCTGGAGGTCTTTTGGCCCCTGCCGATGCTTGCCTTGGGGATGGTGGTCTTCCTGCGAAGGTACGTGGACCTGACCGGCGCCTGCCTGGGCTCGCTGGCGGCAAGTTTCTCACTGCTGTTCATCCAGTATTTGCACACGCCGCCCATGGTCTCGGTGCTGGCGCACATTCCTTGGTTCCTGGCCGCCCTGGACATGGCCCTGTCGGCCCGCACCGCCGCACGAAGATGGCTGGCTTGCGCGGCCATCGCGCTGGTGACCGGGTCCCAGGTCCTGCAGGGCTTCCCGCAAGCGTTGTGGTATGCGCTGCTCAGCGGCGCCATTTTCACGCTCTGCCTGTTCGTCATGCGGCGGGCCCCGTGGCAATCTTGGTTAGCGGCGCTCGGTGGCGTGCTGTTGGGAATGTGCATCGGGGCGGCGGAACTTCTGACCATGTACTCGATGTTCGCAACTTCGACCCGTGCGGATACGGACCGCTCCCTGCTCCCTTTTCCGCCCCTCGACCCGTGGTCTTTCCACGACCTGTTCGTGCCGTGCCGGACATGGAATAGCTTTACCGTGACCTACTTCGGAGCCGCGCCGCTGGTGCTGGTTCTCTGGTGGATGACCGCTTGCCACATGCGCCCCCTTGCCGCCGACGACGCGGAGCGATGGCGGCGCGTGCGCCAGTTGACGATCTGGGCTTTCCTTCTGGGGGTGGTGACGGCCCTGCTCTCCATGGGATTGAAGGCCAAGTTCTACTACCTGCAACTTTGGCTTCCCCTCGTGGGTTCCTTCCGCGCGCCCTGCCGGATCTTCATCGTCACGCAGTTCAGCGTCGGAATTCTGGCGGGCGCCGCCTTCGATCGGTTGGTGAGGATTGTGCGAAATCGCCGGAAAACGGCGTGGCGTCATCTCATGCTGCCGTGGCTGGCCGTGGTCGCGGCGATTGGCTTCGCCCTGTGGTTCGACTCGCACGCCGGTTCTTGGCTTCCCCAGCACTGGAATTCCGCCGTGGGACCCTTGTTGATCGGAGGGTCGGCCCTGGCGCTGACGCTGGCCGCGCGCGGACGCCGGGCGGGACTGCTTCTCCTGATTCTCATCACCATCGGCGATCTCGGCTACTACTCGGTGGCAAACCCCGTCATCGGCGGTCCCCAGTGGGGCGAGGTGATCCCATACAAAGAGTTCGTCTCCCTGTGTTCCGGGCCCCCGACTACGAACGGCGGCCGGCTGCTGTATACCGATAGGCGGGATGGCTGCTGCCCCGCCGTGGATTGTCTCTGCCTCAGCGGCTGCCGGACCATCAACGGCTATTCGGCGCTGTATCCGCTGAGGCGCCTGGATTACTCGGATGCCAATACGCTGCGGGTGGCGGACGTCGCATGGATATGGCAGCCGATGGACTCGCACCTGCCGCCTCCTTGGGGGCCGCAACGGGACGGCGTGTGGCGCCGGCTTCCAGATCCCTTGCCGCGGGCGCGGCTGGTGAGCAAAGCCAAGGTCACCACGGTGCCGGCCGAGGACCTGAAGAAGATCGACGTGAACGACACCGCGCTGGCGACGCGCCACCTCGACCTGGAGCCGTCCCGGCCCGGAATAGCCAACATCGTGGAGGATCGGCCGGGGAGAATTACCGTGGCGGCCGAAGCGCCCCGGCGGCAACTGCTCGTGGTTTCGGAGAGCTACCAAGACGGTTGGCACGTCCGCGTCGACGGCATGCCGGCGGTCCTGGAACAAGTCAATGGCGACTTCATCGGTTGCGTGGTGGCGGCGGGCAAACACCGCGTGGAGCTCCAATTTGCGCCCGCCTACGTGCGGCTCGGACGAAAGATCACGCTCGCCTCGCTCGCCGTCGCTCTGGGAATGATCGTCATCGCAGGCTTCCATGCCACTTGGCCGCGCACAACGTCGTAGAAGCCGAACATCGCCAGGCAGACGGCACTCCGGTGGCGTTGAGAAGGGTGGCGATCGAGCCGTAAGTGGAAAAGGCAAGCCAAGAAACGCTCTACAGGGACCGATTCGGCCCCTCGATGGCAGTGCCTGTTTCCCGGTCCTTTCGGGCGTCTGCAAGCTGTGAATTGCGGCATGCCGCAGCGATAGAATTCACCGGAAAGCAGAAATACCTTGCTACGCCTGCCGGGGGATGGCGAGTTGACACTTTCGGCCGTCGGCCATAGCATCAAGACAGGGCTCATCTGGAAGGACCAACAAGGAGATGTCTTGTCGGTCTGCGCGGCAAGAAACTCGTCGCCGCCGGACGCGCGCCGGCGGCCTAGCAACGAAGGAGCTTTGCCATGCCAGTCAAGAAGCTGAAAGAGTTCCTCGACGGCGAGAAGATCAAGTACGTGGCCATCCGGCACTCGCCGGCCTACACCGCCCAGGAGATCGCCGCCTCGGCGCACGTTCGCGGAAGGGAGCTGGCCAAGACGGTGATAGTCACGCTGGACGGCAAAATGGCGATGGCCGTGGTGCCGGCCTCGCGCAAGGTCGGCTTCGACTCGCTCCGCGAGGCGGCCGGGGCTGACAGCGTGCAGTTGGCCAGCGAGCAGGCCTTTCGCGACATGTTCCCCGGCTGCGAGGTCGGCGCGATGCCGCCCTTTGGCAATCTGTATGACATGGACGTGTACGTGTCGAAGTTGCTGGCCGAGGACGAAGAAATCGCTTTTAACGCCGGCTCGCACACGGAGTTGATCCGGCTGGCCTATCAGGATTTCGAGCGGTTGGTGAGGCCGAAGGCCGCTCGGATCGCCTATGGCGAATGAGCCGCTTTTGCGGCCGCCTCCCAAAACGTCCGCGCTGCGGCGAAATTCTCGGGGGGCTTACGCGCAGAGCGCGTGGACGGCTTGCCGAGCCCCATAAAACCCTTCCAGGCGTATTAAGGCGACCGCCGGCGCCGTATTAACCGGGATTTGCTGGCCGTACGCGCTGTGGCAGATTGACTGCCTCTCGGCGTTGTTCCGATAAAGCTCATTAGTCGCGGCATCCCGAACGAAACGGGAACCCCCCAAACCGCGAGTATTCTGCTTAGGACGGCAGAATGGGTTACAAGGGTTTTTCCACTCGCGGCGGTAGCCGTTCCATGATCAAGGAGCACACGCGTATGAGGCGCATGGGCATACAATTGGCCATTGGTGTGGCACTGGTTTGCAGTAGCGGGGTCACGTACGGGGCCCCGGAAACAGACGAGGTTTCGCCTGCGGCACTGCCGTCTTTGTCGGCCACGGCGTTCCAGCAGCCGGACTTTACACCGCCGCCTCCGCCGTCGCCCCCGGGCAGCGCGCCCGCCGGCGCGGCAACAGGTGCGCAAGGCACGGCCCCGGCCGAAGCCGCTCAGCCGGCCGCCGAAGCGCCGGCCGAACCGAAACCGCCCGAGCCGTGGACCATTCCGCAGCCCAGTTTTCTCCAGCATCTCGGCATCAAGACCGGCGGCTGGGTCGAGCAGGGCATTACGGGCAACGCCTGGAACCCGACGGACCGCTTTAACGGTCCCATCTTCACAAACGACCGCAGTGGCGAATACCAGATGAACCAGGCGTGGCTATATTTCGTCCGTCCCACGAAAACCGACGGCTGCGGATTCGACATCGGCGGCCGGCTCGACGTCGTCTACGGCGAAGACTGGCGCTTCGGCCAGTGCGCCGGCCTGGAGACCAAGATTGACGATCCCAACAATTTCTACGGACTTATCCTGCCGCAGTTCTACGGCGAGGTCGCCTATAACGACTTGACCGTGAAGATGGGTCATTTTGCCACCCTCACCAGCCTGGAAGTCGTGCCCGCGCCGCTGAACTTCTTCTATTCGCACACCTACTTGATGGGCGGCTACTTCGATCCCTTGCTGGTGACCGGCATGCAGGCCGAGTACAAGCTCAACGACAACTGGACGGCCGTCGGCGGATTCAACGAGGGCTGGCAAATCTTCGACGACATGGCCAACACCCTCAATTTCCTCGGCGGTGTCAAGTGGGCCAGCACCGACAAGAAATCGACCCTCTCGGCGATGGTCACTACCGGGCCAACCCAGACCTTCACCGGCTACCACGACGTCGACGAGCTCATCATGGTCTACACCCATCAGTTCACCGAGCGGTTCTGGTGGGGGACGCAAGTGGACGTGGGCCGCGAACAGCACGGCGCGTTCAATAATCCCACCCGCGACGATCAGTGGTACGGCTTCGAACAGCTCTTCACCTACAAGCTCAACCAGAAGTGGTCGGCCGGCCTGCGCTACGAATGGGTGCAGGACAACCAGGGGTCGCGAATTGCCGGCATCGGCGACGTCCTGGGCACGGACCGCGGCTTTGTCGTCGCCCCCGGCTTCAAGGGCCCCTTCAGCGACCTGAGCCTGGGCCTGAACTATCGGCCCCATCCGAACTTCGTGCTCCGTCCCGAGGTTCGTTGGGACTGGTACGGCGGCGGGCCGAATCTGGCCGGCCAGCTCCCCTTCGGCAACCTGGATCAGACCAGCCAGTTCACCTACGCCATGGACATGATCTTTACGTTCTGAGAGACGCACGCGCCGAGCCGAAGCAGCTTCGATGTAGAAGAAACGCGGAAGAGGGAACATGGCCAGTTGAGCGCCGTGTTCCCTCTTCTAGTTTCCGGTCCCCGGCGCCGCATCGTTCGTTGACGTCACCGTTGCGACATGGCCGGCGGGTTTTCCACGGCCTGGATGACCACGTCGTCCAATTGGGCTTCGCCCAGGCCCGAGAGCACGAACGTGACGCACATCGCTCCCGACTGCGGGGCCACGCGATAGAGCACGAACTGCCGCCAGCCTTGGGTCTTGCCAATGCGGTCGGCCAGGGCCTCGCCCGACAGCGAATCGACGATCATCAGCCCCTCGGCGCTGCCGGTGATGGGAGCGGGCACGCGCACCCAGCCATAAATGCACACGATCTGGCCCGCCTCGACCTGCACCGGCGGGCTGGTAAACAGTACCGGCGGCGTCTCCACCACGGCCGGCGCGTTCTTCGGGTCGACGGCCGCCGCGGAAAGCCGCAGGCCCAGCCGGCCGGTGTGTGCCGCAACGGGCGCCAAGTCGACCGCCGTTCGAATGCTGGGGGTGCCGTGTGGCAGATAGCGCCAGCCGGCACGGATCATGGTGTCGAGGTCTTCGAAATCGCCGCCCGCAATCCGGTTGGGGCCGAAGCGGCACATGGCCAGCCGATCGTAGAGCCGCCAATGGACGGGGAGCGTTTCGAAGCTGACCGCGGCCGGACTGGTCACCGGCGAGGCCAGCCCTTTCACGGCGGCATCCCAGTAGGCGCGTTCGACCAGGCGTAGCGCCCGCATCGCCCGCTGCGCGTTTTGGGCGGCCGCCAGCGGATGATTCGCGCGACGCTCCTGTTCACACGTCTCGATGAACCTGTGGGCGCTTTGCAACCAGGTGGGCGCAGCCGGGACCGGGATCCGCGTGGCGAGTTGGCCGGCCAACGTCTGCACCGCGTTGTACTTGTACACGGCCAAGTTACGCGTTAACTCGGCGGCGCGAGGGCCTTTCTCCAACACGCGGCCATTGACCGCGCCGAGAACCGACGGATCGTGGGCAAAGAGCACCTGCGCCGTCAAGCCAAACTCCTCCAGCGTGACCGAAACGCCGCCGGTGACCCGCTTGCGCCGCAGTTCCTGCACGCCGCTCAGGGTAAGTTCGTAGGCACTGTTCGCTTCGGGTACGCCGGGCGCTACCAGGGTGATGCCATTGAAGGCCGCTTGCGGCGGCACGCACTGGGACCCCGGCGCCGACCAAATCGGCAGCAACAGCCGCGCATGCTCAGCGCGCAACACCGTGCCGATCACTTCTTCTTTGGCTTTGGCTTCCGCGGCTTTGCGTTCGGCGGCCTTGCGCTCGGCCGCTTTGCGTTCCTCGGTTTTGCTTTCACCGCTCTTGGTTTCTCCGGATTTGGGTCCGGAGGAGCGGAATTCCGCAGCTTTGAATCCCGCGGGCTGGTCGCCGCTGCGCAGCCTCCCATCGGGTTGGCTGAAGGACTCCTGGACCTGAAAGGCCGCCGTGCCATCCACGGTTCCCGCGGCCGCCCACGGCTCCATCACGTCCAGTTCCAGGTTGAGTAGTTCGAGGGCCATGGCCCGTTGCCGCGTCTCGGCGTCAGGCGCGTCGAGCGGCGAATCGGAGAGGAACACGAGCCCCCGGCTTCCCGACGCCACGGCCATGTAAACCAAGAGGCGGATTTGTTCGGCCGACACGCAAAGCGGCGGCGCCCCACGCGGTTCCAAGGTAAGAAGCTGCTGCCGCAGGGCCTCGTTGTACTGCGTCTGGATGGTGGTCCAAACGGGCATGCCCGCCCGCGCCAGCAATGGCCGCCGGCTTACCCAGGTGGCCCAATCGTTCAATTCCATGCTCGTGCCCAGCGGTCGCCGGTCGATCAGCACGATGTCGGCCACCCGGCTAAAGCGGGGCAAGTCGATTCGCGGGCAGCAAATCAGCGGCCGGTTCGCGCGATGGTCGGCCGCCCGCACCTGCTCCGCCCATTGCCGCGACGGCTCCAGATCGGCGTCAGTCAGGTCACTGCCCAAGTCCCAGGCGAGGACCGAATCGAATGCCGGACCGATTTCGGCGATGGGCGTGAGTGCTCGCGGCGCCGGACAGATCAGCCACAGCCCCAAGCGGTCGGCCTCCTCCAACAATTCCGGTGCCGGCACACGTTGCAGCCAAACCGTGTTGAAGCCCATGCGTTGCAGCAATTCCAACGATTCGCCGCGATGCTGGATCACGCGGGGAAAAACCGCCCGATCATTGATCCGCAGCTCCGATTTGACCACCTTGACGATGCGGCGGGGGGGAGCGTTGTTGGCCGACGCGGAAGCGACGATCCCCGTTGAGCCGGAGGAACAGGGAAGGTAGCCGGTCATGGCGGCTGCGTCGGCAATCGTTGCCTCCCGCGCGACAGGCTGTGGCGGCTGCCCTGGGCTCGGCGCCGGCGTTCTCTCGCCGGGCGGCACCGAGGGAAGGCGGACGACGGCCAGCGGAGCCGTGGCCGCAACGGCCGTTGCGTTGCCGGGAACCCAGGACGTGGCCAGCGCCACCGAACCGGAAGAGGAGCTGCTGGCTGGCGATGGCCCCGGAGCAGCGGGCACGTGTCCGGCTACGCTCAGATCGTCGATCCACACATTGGTTTTGCCCGGCCCTCCGTAGACGTTCAGCAGTAGGGCATCGATGCAGGCTTCCCGATCGTTGACCTGTGGGCCAAGCTGCATACGCAGGATGTGGACTTGGCGCCTCAGCAGGACGGGAATGCCGTCCAGCCGCAATTGCTGCCATCGTCCCACGTCGGTGTAGCATGGGCCCAGGAGCAGGGCGACTATCGGTCGGCCCGAACGCGGATCGGTGCTCCGCGGCAAAGCCACACGGACCGCCAGATGCAGATTCGAACGGTCCGCCCTAACCCAGACACTAACGGCCAGCTCGTCGATCACGCGCGGGCGACCGATGTCATGGGCAAAGTAGACGTACGAGCCGCTGTTCCCTTCAACCTGCAGCCACTCGCAGCCGCCGTCCGTGTGGGCGTCTTGCCGGAGTCGCTGATGCCCGAGGAGGCGATACTGGGCGTCGCCGCCGGCATCTTGCCACGACGGCTGTGGCCCCTCAAATCCCTCATACCAGCCAGTCTCAGCCCGCGCGGCTGCGAGAAGCAGCAACGCGATGAGCAAGCCGGCGGCGTGTGTTCGAGCGAGAAAGGCCATCATGGCGTCCGCGCCGGGTTTCCCAGCCGGTCAGGCGCCGCCGAGTCCGAGCCCCGCTCCGAGCCCACGGAGCCTGGGAGGCGAACTCGCCCGTGGCAAAATCGCCACACCGCCGGCAACCAGCTACCTCGACGTAAAGGCAGCTTGTATCAGGATTTGCGTGCGGCATCCAGTCCAAACGTGGCAAATTGTCATCGGGCCGCCGGGGGCAGAGATTCGCTCGATTGCCGTAATCTGTTATGGGGAAAGAAGTTGTGAAGCGATATTCGCCCCCGGCGCGGTCCGGCATAGCGAGTGCTTTCTCTCTCATTGCCGCAAACCCCCAGGGAGACATCCATGAGCGACCAGACCCGCGTACTGAAAACCAACCGAGAAGACATCCCGCACGACGTCCTGGCCTTGACCGATGTGGTCCACGCCTTGCCGCCCGAACAGCGGCAGACCATCGACCCCTTACTCGATCAGGTCATCGATAGCAGCCGGCGGCGGCGTCGGATCTTGCTGCTGGTCCAGGACGCGCTCAGTCAACTGCGGTTGGACATGAAATATCTGACCTTCGACCTGGAGGCCACGCGGCGGGAGCGCGACGAGCTTCGCCGCAGGCTCGATGAGACGGCCTAAAAATCACACCGGAGGAGGGATTGCGAGGGCTCCCAAAACGCCCTAACATGACTAACAGCGGTATCATAATATTGTGCGATGTTCGGCACAGCCGTCGTGGCTGTGCGGGGGGGCCCTCCGCCGAGGTGGCTCTGCTCCACAATCAGGAGTGACGCGTCCCTGCTCATGAGACAGCGATCTCCGGCCGGAAGGAGCGCTCCCGGCATGATACCCTGTTCTGACTATCGAACAGGAACTTTAGCGGCATGGGACAGTTAACGGCCGAACAAGTTGGCCTGCGCGCTTTCAACCTCGGTCTGCTCGACGAGCGGCAACTGCAAGAGGTCTGGGCGTCGTTCGGAAGCCGTAACGTGCCCGCTACGGACTTCGTCCAGATGCTGGTGCGCCGCGAGTTCCTCACCAATTTTCAGGTGGAACGCCTGGTCAGGGGCGAGCGTTCCGGCTTCTTTTTCGGCGCCTACAAAGTCCTCTATCTGATAGGGAAGGGTTCCTTCGGCAGGGTGTATCGAGCGGCCCATCGCGAGACGGGTAAGGTCGTCGCCCTGAAGGTGCTGCGCAAGGCGTTCAGCGACAATCCGGTGCAGGCGAACTTGTTCATTCGCGAAGGCCGGCTCGGCTGCACCCTGCGCCACCCCAACATCGTGCCCATCTACGACGTGGTCTCGAAAGGGCGAACCCATTTCTTGGTGATGGAGTTCGTCGAAGGGGGGAGCCTCCGCGAATTCGTCAAAATCCGCAAGAAGCTGGAGCCGATCGAGGCTACCCGGCTGATGACGGGCATCGCCGACGGCCTGAGCTATGCCTTTGCCCGCGGCTTGGCCCACCGGGACCTGAAGATGAGCAACGTCCTCGTTTCCAGCCGCGCGGAGGCAAAGATCGTCGACTTTGGCCTGGCCTCCATGGAAGAAACGATCAAGGATGACCCCTCGACCAACACGCGGACCATCGACTACGCGGCCCTGGAACGAGCAACCGGCGTGCGGAAGGACGACGCCCGTAGCGATATCTATTTTCTCGGCTGCATCTACTACCACCTGCTGACGGGCCAGCCGCCGCTCTCGGAAACCCGCGATCCCGTGCAACGCCTGAGCAAGCAGCGTTTCTTGGACGTGGTGCCCATCCAGAAGGCCGATCCATCGCTGGCCATTTGCGTCGTCAACGTGGTCAACAAGGCGATGATGCTCGATCCGGAGTATCGCTACCAGTCGCCGGCGGCCATGTTGGCCGATCTGCGCGTCACCCAAAGACGTCTAGCCGAAGGGCCGCAGGAAAGCGACGAGGCGGCCGACGCCGCCGGCCGACAGGCGGTGGCTTCCACAATTCCCGACACCGGACGGTCGGTCATGGTGGTCGAGTCGGATGCGAAAATGCAAGACCTCCTTCGCGAGGGTTTTCGCCGCGCGGGCTATCGCGTTCTGGTCACCGTCGATCCGGCCAGGGCCCTGGACCGTTTCCGGCAGGACGCGTCCGTGGCGGATTGCGTGATTTTCAATGCCCAGCAGATCGGATTGCCCGCCTTGACGATGTTCAACCAGTTGGGCGAAGACCAGGCCACCAGTTCGATTCCCGCGATCCTGCTCCTGGAAGACGATCAGCAGGCGTGGAAAGCGCAGGCCCGCACGGCGCAGCACCGCATCGTCCTGTCGATGCCGGTGACGCTGAGGCAGCTTCGCACGCTGCTGGCCCAATTGGCGCCTCCGAAGAACCCGGTGGCCGACGGCAGCACGTAGGTTATGCTTCAGCATAACCCGTTCGTCCCCCCGGATTCCGTTATGCTGAAGCATAACCTACGGCCTTTACGCATGGCCGTGTACGAGGGGGCCAATTGACGCGCTAGCGGGCGTTACTATAATTCCCCTCAGTCGCCGTTCTCGGGAAGTTGGGCCACCCGGCGAAATCACCACAGTGAGGAGATTCTGCAGATGCAAAATATCAAGGAATTGTCGGATCGGGATTTTGAGAGCGAGGTTCTGCAATCCGCCGAGCCGGTCCTCGTCGATTTTTGGGCGCCGTGGTGCGGTCCTTGCCGGATGATCGCCCCCATTGTGGAGGAGTTGGCGGCAGAGAACTCGGGTGCCCTGAAGGTCGCCAAGATCAACATCGACGATAGCCCCAACACGGCCGCCTCTTTCGGCGTCAGCAGCATCCCCACCTTGATGATCTTCAAGAACGGGGAAGTCGTCGATCGGTTTGTGGGCCTCCAGCCGAAAAAACGGCTCCAGGACGCGATCGATCAGACAAAATGATAAGGGGATAAGGGGGGAAGGCAGAGAACGTCGGTTTCGCATCCCCTCGGTTGCCCAGAGGTTCTATTTTCTCTTTCTTCAGTGTCTCTAGCTCCCTTTTTGCGATGATTGTCACCCCCCGCCTTTCCCCTTCCCCCTTCCGCCTTTCTTTTCGACTGAACTAAACCACTCGGACTGCCGATGTAGTGGTCTAGGAAAACCTTGCCGATTGCGCGGATTGTACCGCGCCGGCCGACTTCTCCGGATGCATTCCGGCCAGTGGTCCCGAACCAGCTTTCCAGATATGAGCAAGTCTGAATCGCCTGTCCCGCGGGAGACGGAGGGTCGGCGCGCAAAGTCTGCCGCGCGGAAGACCGAGTTGAGCGCCACCCAGCGAATCGATAGTCCCCACGAAGTCGGGGTTCCGGCTTCGGCGCCGCCGGTTGGGGAAGGGCCGCCGGCCCCGTCGCTCGCCGACGCACCGGCTGGCGAACAGATTCGCCTCCAGGCCGATCAATTGGCCGCCCATCTTCGCAACCGACAGAAGGAACTCGACTGCCGCGAGGCCGAACTCAACGCCCGGCTGGCCAAGTTCGAGTCCGAAGGCCGGGCCGTCCGTCTTTGGCTCGCCGAACGGGAAAGCGAACTGGCCGCCCGCCGCGAAGAACTGGCCGGTCGCGACCAGGAATTGGCCGGGCTTCGCGAGGAGCTCACCACGCGCGACGACGACCTGCTGAGACGCGATGAAGAACTGGCCCAGCGAGAGCGGGATCTGCGCCAAGCGGAGCAGGAGGCATCGAAGCGGTTGGCCCGCCTGGCCGCGACCGAGGCGACCCAAGAGAAACGATCGTCGGCCGCACGAGAAAATCACGACTCGCACCGCGTTGCCGCCGTGTTGGCTGCGCGCAAGAAACAACAGGACGAAGCCGAGGCACGCTTGGCCCAAGCCCAGGCCGAAACGGCGCACCTCCGCGAGCAACTCTCCAGAGAGCGGCAAACGGCGGCCGAAGAAACCACGGCCCTCCACACGCAGATGACCGCCGAGCATCAACGTGCGATGGCCGACGTGGAGCAGAAACGCCAGGCGGTCGAGCGCCGCGCCGACCAGGTGGATCAGAGTTCCGCCGCCTTAAAGGACCTGCGCGCCGAACTGGGCCGCATGCATCGCGAAACGCTGGAAATCCGCCTGGCAACCGAAGAGCTGTGGGTGCAGCTTTCCGGTGCCGCGCCGCCCGCCGCGCTCACCGAGTCGCTGGGCCGCATCCGCACCACCTTGGCCGACCAATACCGCCAGGCCAACGCCGAACTGGCCGCGCAGAAAAAAGAGCTGGAAGCGATCCGCAGCCAGTTGCTCGAACAGCACCGCACCGTCGTCGACCAGAAGCGGCGGTTCGAGCAATGGGCCACCGGCTGCCAGGAAGAATGCCAGCAGGCCGCCTCACGCCTGGTCGCCCGCGAGCGGCAAATTCATCAGGAAGAAGTTCAGCTTTCCGAACAGTCGCGGCAATGGCAGACCGAGCGAAGCGGATTTCAGCAGGAAATCCGGCGGCTGCGGACGGCGCTGGCCGAGCACGAAGCGGCGGCGCTCTCCGTGTAATGGGATAGGATGCTATTGCCGGCCGATGTTGGGGTGGCAGTTGTACTGCCACCCGCGGGTCGGCAGTGCAACTGCCGCCCCAACCGAGCCCGGTTGCTGCGTTTCATGCGCCCTACGGCGATTGCCGGCCGATGGATCCTTCCGTGCCGGTCGTCGGCTGTTGCTGCCGGCGTTCTGCCGCCAGCCGCGCGGCCGCCGACGCGAGGCTCATGCCGCTCTGGATCTCTTGCGGGCTGAAATAGGGCTGGCTCGTGCCGTTGGCAAAGCGAAGCCGTTTGGAGGCCAGTTCTTGCCAGCTCATGCCGTTGTTCAGGTGCCAGGCGGCCGCTTGGGCAGCCCGCTGGTTGATTCGCCCGCCGGCCAGCATTTCGCACACTTCGCGGACGCCGGGCTTGGCCGTGAAGCTTTCCAGCCGCTTGATTTCATAAGGAACTGCCGCCCGCGGCTCGCTCTTGCCGTGTTCGAGGCAGACGGTGGCGACCTTGAATTGTCCGACGTGCTCGGGCGGGACGTTGAACATGCCCATGCCGCCACCCATGCCGCCGCCCATGCCCATGCCGCCCATGCCTCCCCCCGTGGTCTGCTGAGTGTTGCTCTTGCCGCTGCTGCTACTGGACTTGCCGGCGCCGGCTTGGGCCAAAGCGGGCACGCCGGCGAACGCCTCGGGCAGTTTCACGTTCAGCGGCTGGTCGGTCTTGTTCCGGATCAGCACGCGGCATTGCGTGGAGTCCTTGGGGATCAGTTGCACGGCGATATCGCCGTTTTCGATCGCCTCGAACATGTCGACCGTTTTGTCTCCGGGCTGGTAATCGCCCGTCTTCGCCCGGCCCTCGGCAGCCCAAAGGACAACAGCCGCCCCCAGCAAGGAGAGGGCCGCCCAACGATATCGGCAACGGCAAGTCGGTACGTTCGCGTTCATCGTCCACACCTCCGCAATCGCGTTTGCACTCGATAAGGTGATCCGGGCAACCCGGTCGCTGCCGAAAAAGACACCCCTATCTCTTATATACAGCCTAATCCGCCCGGGAAAAAAAGCCAAGCAGAAACCGGAAAAGGGATCAAATCGGGCCGGGTGCGCTCCTTTGGGGGGGCACCATTCACGAGGGATTGTCCCGATTTTCGCGGCGCGGAGAACGTCGCGGTGTCAATCGGTTTGGCTGCCGCGAAAATGCGACTGTCCCCCTTGCGTCCGGGTAAACGCCCCGGGATTGCCATCCCGGGGGCCCAAAACGTCGCCATCACCGCAAGAACGCCACAAGAGCTTCGCGTCCCATGGCTCTTCCCCTGCGGGCGGCGGTCTCTTAGGATAAAAACATGGAAGCTACGCCAGCATCCGTTCAACTCCTGCCGCCGCCAGAGCCGGGCTCGTTTGCATGGAAGGGGCTGCTGTTGGCGATTCTGGTTTGCCCCATGTTCGGCTTGATCTGGGCCTGGGCGGCGGAAGGGGCCCAGTGGTACTTCGCCCCTATCGTCCTGTTTCCCATTCTGCTGGGCGTCGTGGTGGGGGCGACGGTGGTCGGCCTGGTGCGGTTTACCCAAGTCGGGCACCGGCCGACGATCCTGTTGGCCGCCGTGTTGGCCGCCAGCGTCGCCGGCATCGGGCCGCACTATTTCAGCTATTTGACCGCCTATGATCGGGCCGGCTCGTCCATGGCGGCCGACACAGCCGCGCAGGCCGACGTCGCAGCCCTGGTTCGGCAGATGAAGCCCAGCTTCGCTCAATATCTCGATGCCCAGGCCCAACGCGGCCGGCCCCTGGTGCAGGGCTATGTGGCCAAGGGTTGGGTGGCCTGGTTAAGCTGGGCGGTGGATGCGCTCCTGGTGGTAGCGGCTGCCGCGGCCGTGACCCGTCCCGCCCTACGGGCTCCCTATTGCAATCGCTGTAGAACCTGGTATCGAGCGGTCCGGAGCGGCCGTATGGACCTGTCGATGGCCCGGCGACTGGCCGAGCTGGTTCGGGTAGAGGAGGTGGGAGAGTCGCGGTCGTTTCGCTATCGCCTGTCGGCCTGCCAGCGTGGGTGCGGGCCGACGCGCTGCGAGCTTTCGTGGGAGGAACCCGGCGGCGCGCTCAACCTAGTGCAAGTGTGGCTGGACGCGGCGGGCCGGAACCAGGTGGTGGCGATTCTGGATGAAATCGGGGCCGGCAAGCAGCAGACCGATCTCACCGGCGAAGAGGAGCGGTCGTAGAGTTTGTGGAACGAACGTCATGGGCGATCGGCCGTTTTCCATCCCGATATTGGGGTGGCAGTTGTACTGCCACGCCAGGGTCGGCAGTACAACTGCCGCCCCAACCGAGAGCCCAGCCCCGATTGCCGAACGAGGGCGAGTGCAACGAGCCGCTTTCCCGGTCAAAAACGTTGGAAGTGTTCCACAATCAACCACGGAATCAATAATGTGCGACATTGTTGGCATCGGCACCGACATTACGGAGTGCTTGCGGATCGCGCGGATGATCGAGCGGCACGGCGATCTGTTCATCAACCGCGTCTACACGCCGGAAGAGATCAAGTATTGCCGGAGCCGCAAGCAGGCTACGCAACATTTCACCGGCCGCTGGGCGGCCAAAGAGGCCATCCTCAAGGCCCTGGGCACCGGCTGGCGGCGCGGCATCTCGTGGCGCGACATCGAGGTCCGCAATGAACCAAGCGGAAAGCCCGTCGTGGCCGTCCGCGGCGGCGTCAAAGACGTGGTCGAACAATTCGGCATCAGCGAGATTCAGGTGTCGATCTCTCACTGCCGCACGCACGCCACGGCGTGCGCAGTCGCCATCGGCAAACCGAAACCCCCGCCCCTCGCCGAAAGCCACTCACCGGATGGGCCGTAACCGTCAGGGTGTCACCGCGCGCAGCGCGTTTCGCACCGGCTCGCCCGGCACGTAGACCTTGGCCGTCCCGTAAATGCTCGATCCCACCACGCCGTACGGCGCATAGGCCGAGGCATAGTAGGTGGAATAGGGCGCGTAGTACGCCCCATAATACGAGGTGTACGGCGTATAGTAGCTTGCGGCCGGCGTGTAGTACGACGCGTAGGACACGGCCGGAGTGTAGTAGCTTACGGCCGGCGTGTAGTACGACGCGTAGGACACGGCCGGAGTGTAGTAGCTTACGGCCGGCGTGTAATACGACGCGTAAGACACCGCCGGGGCGTAATAGCTCACCGCGGGCGCAGCACATGATGCGCAGGGCGCGGCTGGCGCAGCGCATGACGTGCAGGGCGCAGCGCACGAAGTGCAGGCCGGCGCCGCGCACGACGAACATGACGAGCAAGCCGAACCGCAGGACGAGCACGGCGCGTAGTAGCTTACGGCCGGCGTGTAATACGATGCGTAGGATACCGCCGGGGTATAGTAGCTCACCGCCGGCGCATAGTACGCCGAGTAGTCCACCGCCGGCGCATAGGCCACTTGTGCCGCGCCGCAACATTGTGCCAGCGCCGTCGAGGCGCTCAATGCACATAGGATCGCAGCCGCCACCACAATCACTGATCTCTGCATGGCTTTCCCCTTTCTAGGTTTTGCGTGCCGAGCTGTCGGGAAAAAGGGGACAGTCCCCATTTGCCGGAACGGCCCGATGGGTGCTTCGCACAAATGGGGACTGTCCCCTTTTTCCTCCCTGAATATGCCGACAAGGTCACTTCTTCCAAGTTAGTCACCGCTGCGATGCTTCGCAAGTGGCCCGCTGGCCCGCTCTCGGAAAACCATGGGCCGCAGAGACGATGGTCCGCCGCACCGCAGCGTCCGACGACCATTCGCCCAGCATCTCAATTATAGCGGACGGGAAAGCCCGCTCTTGCGAAATGCCGCAAGTGCCCGTAGATTAGCCAGTAACGGCGTTTTGGCAGGGTTCTTGGACCGCGGGGGATGACCGGCAATGGAATGGCTCGATTGGCTGATGATAGTCCTCTATTTCGGCCTGCTGCTGGGCGTGGCCTGGTGGGTGATCCGCAAGGGACGTGATACGGCGGACGACTACTTTCTGGCGGGCCGCAACCTCGGTTGGTGGGTGATCGGGGCCTCGATTTTCGCCTCGAACATCGGTTCGGAACACGTGGTAGGGTTGGCCGGCTCGGGCGCCAAAGACGGCGTCGCCATGGCCCATTACGAGCTGCACGCCTGGTGTCTGTTGATGCTGGCGTGGGTGTTCGTGCCCTTCTACGCCCGGTCGCTGGTGTTCACCATGCCCGAGTTTCTGGAACGGCGATTTTCGCCCGCCTCGCGTTACGTCCTGTCAGTGGTCTCGCTCATTACCTTCGTGGTTTCCAAGATCGCGGTGGGCATTTTTGCCGGCGGTGTCGTGTTCTCCACCTTGTTGCCCGACCTCCGACTGCACCTGTCCGGTTGCGAGATCGACAGTTTTTGGATCGGCTCGGTGCTGGTCATCGTGCTGACCGGCTTGTACACGGTCTTGGGCGGCATGCGGGCCGTGGCCTATAACGACGCCGTGCAGACGGTCATCTTGATTACCGGCTCAGGCCTGCTGACGTTCTACGGACTGTACACACTGGGCGGTTGGCACGAACTGCGGCAACTTTGCGGCTCCGACATGTTCAACCTCTGGAAGCCGCTCATCCCGCCCGGTGTCGAGGCCACCTGGGCGCCGGTGCTCGAAAAGGACGCGGCGGGGAACATCGTCCGCGAGGCCTGGTATTTCAACAGCAACTTCCCTTGGCTGGGCATGGCTATTTGCGCGCCGATCATTGGCCTGTGGTATTGGTGCACCGATCAATACATCGTGCAGCGGGCCCTCGGCGCGCCGAACGAGCAGACGGCCCGGCGGGGCAGCATCTTCGCCGCCTTCTTGAAGCTCTTTCCCGTGTACTTGTTCATCATTCCGGGTTTGATCTGCTTCGCACTGGCCAAGAGCGGCAAGGTGCCGGCCCTCAGCGCGGCCCTGTTTCAGGCGGACGGCCAGTTGATTCCACAAGGCGCCCAGCGGGCCTTCCCGCTCATGGTGCGTCACTTGTTGCCGGCCGGACTGCGTGGCATCGTGGTGGCCGGGCTGCTTTCGGCGCTCATGGGGTCGCTGGCCGGAGTGTTCAACGCCTGTTCGACACTGTTCACCGTCGATCTCTACCAAAAGTGGCGCCCCGCCGCCACGCAACACCAGATGGTGCGGACGGGCCGACTGGCCACCGTGGTAATGGTGCTGATCGCCCTGGCGTGGATCCCGGTGATCCGCGGCGCGCACGGGCTGTACGAGTACTTGCAGGCCGTGCAGGGCTACCTGGCGCCGCCCATCTTCGTGGTGTTCTTCTTCGGTGTGTTCTTCAAACGCTTGAATGCCCCGGGCTGCTTCGCGGCCATGGTGGTCGGCTTCATCCTGGGTGTCTTCCGCATGTTGGTCGACACGCCGGTCACCATGAAGCTGGCCGGCTTCGAGGACGGTTACGCGCCCGGCTCGCTGCTGTGGATCGTTAACAACATCAACTTCCAGTATTTCAGCGTGCTGATTACCCTGGTTTCGGCCGTGGTGATGGTCGGCGTGAGTCACCTGACGCAAGCGCCGGACTATGTACGGATCCAGAGCTTGACCTTCGGCACGGCGACGGCCGATGACCGGCGGCAGACGCGGGCCAGTTGGGATTGGCGCGAGCTGTCGGCCTCGGCCCTGGTGTTGGCCTGCATCCTGGGGGCGTACCTGTATTTCCGCGGATGACAAGGGTCACACCGTGGACTATCATTTGGCAATGCTTCAAGAAACACTACGCTCGTCGTAATACATAGTGAAAGAAGCCCTCATTGTCCCGTCTTTTTCCGCCATGTTGGTAGCAAGGAGGAGAGACGATGATATCTCTCACGAACACCCAAAGGCGGATCCTTAATGCGGCGGTGGATGATTTTGAGAACCTGGAGCAGATCTACCGCTCGATTTGCTTAGACTTCTCCTCGGAGAAGTATAACGCGTCAAACTGCGGGGCGTTCTATTGGCGCGAAAGTGCGGATGCGATTCCGCTTTCGGAGATCGTTGACGCCATTCAATCGCTTGTTGATCAGGGGCTATTTGCTGTCCGCCTCGCTGAAGGGACCTTCGTCACGGCCACGGCAAGCGACCAGTCGTACTTGTGGCGAGGCTGGTTTGCAGCGATGGACGCGGGAAAGGCGGCATTGTCTCGGGCCGATTGACGCGGAAGAGGGGCTACCACCGGCGTTGGCAAGGTGGAAAGCGATAATGAGCGTGCTTGCCAAACTGAACAAGAAAGCCGGCCGCCCAACATGACCGACCGCCGCATCCGTCGGGCCACCACGGTCACTCTCAACCGGCGAACGACTGACCCAGCGATCGCAGGTTGTCCCGAACCTCGACACGATCCCAAGCGTTCATCGCCAACAACTGGACCGTAGCGCGACCTATCGGCGTTCGACCGACAATGATTGTCCCTTCCCAAGCGAAGTGCTCAGACCATTGGTGCTGGCGGGGACGAAAGAGCGGGACCAGTTCGCCCGTTTCCGGATCAAGGCCGGCGATGTTCGGGCCTTTGTGGAAGTTGCAGTGGTGACAGGCCAACGCCAAGTTGTCCGGTCCCGTCGTCCCGCCATGCTGGCGGGCAATAACGTGCTCGACGTGGAAGCGGACGATTGGGGAAGCGCTCTGCGGCAGCCGGCAGTATTCGCAAACGTCACCGGCGCGACGACGGACCAGAGACCGCAGCACGCTATCCATCAAGACTGCCTGGCGAGTTGGGAACGGGTTTTGGCCTGCAGGACGGTAATCACGTCGATGGCGTGCAGATAGCCGGTGTACTCCTCGCGCTCATCCTCGGTCAGCAAGCCCTCATTGGCCTGCTCGGCCAGATAGTCGATGCGAGCCTGTACCGTCTCATCCGCCCGCAAGTCGGCCACCTTGGCAGCGGAATCGGGCGAGAGGCAGCCAGCCAGTGGTTCCAACAGACGATCCAGGTGGATAGCGACAGTGCTCATAGTGTACCCTGGCGAATGACCCAACCCCTCCATTCTATTCCGAAGCATCAGACGTGCCAAGTGCGGCCACTTTCGAACGGGGGGCGGAAAAGGGGACAGGCGGGAAAAGGGGACAGCACTGATATTGGCAAGGTGGAGAACGATAATCAGTGTCCCCTTTGTTCGTTCGACGGAAGAAGACCGGCGGCAGACGCGTGCCAGTTGGGATTGGCGCGAGCTGTCGGTTTCGGCCGTGGTGTTGGCCCGCATCCTGGGGGCGTATCTGTATTTCCGCGGCTAGGGCGGCCAGGGATCGGGACCGGGAACGCGGAACCAGTGAACCGTCGTTCGGCCCGAGGCCAGCTCGCGAACCTCAATTTGCCAAACGCCCATCGGATCGTTCGACGCGATGTCCAGGGGAATCTCCGTCTTGCCATCCACGGCCGCATACGATCCGCTGAACTCGGCGGTGCGGCTTTCCGAGTCGCGGATCGTTACTCGCAGCGGTACGATTGCGTCCATCAGCCGGCCTGCCGGATCGAGAACCTCGACTCGACAGGTGGCCTTGGCGCCGCGGGCAATCGTTGCCGGCGCTTCAATGCGGATGCGATCGACCGCTTGGGACGAGACCATGTACAGCCGGCCGTCGCACGGACCAAGGTCGGCGTCGACCAACAGGCGGCCGCCCGCTTGCCGCGTGGCGACTTGCCGGCTGCCCAGCAGATCATAGACGAAACCGCTGGGCCGATCGATCGCCACGACCGCTTGCGAGGGCAGTCCATTCTCCATCACCCGCCCGTGGTGGCCCACGTACTGGCCGTACTCGCGCCGGTCGTTGACCAGAAAAACGTAATCGGTCTGATGATAGCGGCGCAGGTAGGGGATCACCTCGGGGTTCGACGAGTCGACCGCTCGCGAGTATCGCGGGTCGAGCCGTCGGCGAAGCTCGGCGGCGATGGCCTGCAAGGCGGCCTTGTCCTTGTCGTTGTGGCCGGTTCGCTCGTAAGGCGTGAGCCGGATGTCGGGCTTGATCGCGGGGCAGAGGTTGTCGTCGCCCACGATGATCCCGCCGCGGGCCTGAAAGGCTTTGATCCGCTCGGCCATCGCCTGCGTAATCACGTCGCAGTCGGCCATCACCAGCACGCGGAAACCGTCCAGGCCGCGGCTGGTAATGGTCTCGTCGAAAACGATCTCCGGTTGCAGGTGGGCATAGAGCAGGACCTGATACGCGTCACCCGGCCAGGAGCGGCACCAGCCGGAATAGCTGTACGTGGTGCGACCGGCGAATATCTCCGCGGCAAAGCTCTCCAGAAAGGCCACGTCGCTCTTCACCGCGGGAGTCTGCAGCAGGGTCGGACCGAGCGGTTGAACGACTTCGTGGGTCAGCCGGGCCAATTCGTGTTGCGTCTCGGGATGCGTGAAACAATAGCCGGCCGTGCGCTCCGTCGGCACGAGCGATTCCCAGCCGTGGTACATGATTCCCTTGATCGGCCGGGCAATCTTGTTCCAAAATGCTTCGCGCAAGTGCATCGGCGCGATCGTGATGAACTCGGCCGCCGGTTGCTCTTGCTCCCAGCGCGCCTGATAGGCCGGCGCGTCGGCCGGCTTCTTCGGGATGGGCGCGGTCTGGCTGCGATACCAGATGATCTGCGTCATCTTCATGACGTCCTGCTTGCTCGCGGCCCCGCCGGCCATCGCCAACAACTCGTCAGTGGCCACGGCCAGGTTGAGCGGGTTCGGATACGAGTAGGTCCACTGCGAGAGAACGTCCACTTCGCCGCCGCTGCCGTAGACGCAAGGCACGCGCACGGCCGGATCGTGGAAGGTCCAAAAATCACGGCGGCCGGTCGATTTCAAGCCACGGTGCAGGGCCGTGTTCAAACCGTTCCAGCCGTCGCCCGCCTTCCAAAACCAGCGATAGAAGGCGTACAGCGGGTGGTTGTCGGGGATGACGCGGTCGACCGGAAAACCGGGAATCGCATGGTAGTCGACGCCGTTGTAGTAGACGACCTCCGCAGGAATGTCGCTGCCCGACGTCTTGCGGAATGCTTCGAAGTCGTACTTGTGAAAACACAGATCATCGTTGTCGCGGACCTCGGTGTGCAGCAAGGCCGCGCCGAAGGCCGGAAAGCGGCCATAGGTCTGGGCGACCGAAGCCCCGACGTTGTAGCAGAACGCCCCGATCTCTGGAATCAACCCGCAGACACCGAGCCTATCGGGCTCTTTCTTGTAGGGCTGACCCTTGCGATCGACGCGTTGGAACTCGCGCCGGCCGGCCAACGTGGCAGCGGGCGAGAGGGCGGCCATGATCGTCATGTCGTTGGCCAACGCCTCGTCGAGCAGGCGTTTGGTTTGGGCCACCGTTTCGGCATCGGCGGCCGCGATCGGTTTGCCCGCTTCCCAAATCTTCCGATTATCGGCCCCCACGCCCAGCACGTGGTTGAAGCCGATCTGTTTGAGCCGGCCCATTTCCTTGCGCACTTCCTGCGGATCCCAGATGCCCCACATGAGCACGGGAAACCGCTGCGGCGGCTGGCGCGGCGCGATGCGAAGCGGAAATTCCTCCCGGATCTGGTAGGGCTTGGGGCCGGCCGTGTTCAGGCGGACCACAAGGTGATACGCGCCCGGGCGCAGGCTCGTATCGAGCGGGTAATCCACCACGATCGGCTTGCCGGGCGGCAGATCGGCGAGCTTTGTGGTCGTCTCGGCCATGCCGTCCAAAGAAATGCTGACTTCCGCCCCGGCCAACGGGGCACGCTCAAGGTTGGTCACGGCGAACCGCAGCGACACGGGCGATTCCCTGCGGACGAAACACGCCCGGTCGGAAATCTGTTCAACTCGAACGCGGCCGGCATCGTCCGACTTCCGCGGTTCGCCCGGTCTGACCGGCGGCTGGCCGGCTCGCACACCGGCCATAATCGTTAGGCCAATGACGAGAGGAGCTACGCTCTTTGCCAGAAACATCGGTGTCTCCCAGAGGTGAAAGTGTCGGCGCGGGTATCCGGAGCAGCAGCGTTCTTCTCGGCCGACTACTTGCTGCTGCGGAACAACGAACCGGGACTAAGCTTTTCGGCGTAAGACATCATGCCCCAGGACACTAACTCCCAGACGTTCAACTGTGAGAGCGGCAGCTCGCCCTTGCTCAGAATCAGGCGGTCGATGTAGCGCAATTCGCGGTCGGCCTCCGCCGTCAGTCCGCGGTGTTCGGGCAGTTGGCGGGCGAAGCTGTACATTAAGAAGGGCAGGCCGGCCATGTCGGTGTGCCCGTCGTCGCTATAGGCCCATGCCGGCTTGCCGCCGCGGCCGATCTGATTGCCGTCGAGCCACCTGAGCATCTCGGAGACCTGGGCAAGGAGCGTGTTTCGATCGGGGGAGTCGGCCGGCAGATACTTGAGCGCCACGGCGTAGAACCCGAAATCGTAGAACACGATCCCCGAGGGCCGCTCTTTCATCGTGATCGGCCGCGCCTCGCGGAAGTCGGCCTTGAGCAGCCAATGCGCGGCGTCGACGCCGATCTTGCGGTATTGCTTGTCGCCGGTTTCCTCGTAGAGCAGCAGGAACATTTCGCCGCAGATGGCGGTGGAGGCCCACCACAGGCCGTCGAACGGTGGCCAAATGCCGTCGGTGATTCCGCCGTCCTTGATGTACTGGTCGGCCACAAGTCTGGCGAACGCCTTGACCGAGTCGAGGTATCGCTCCCGCTCGGCCTTATCGGTGCAGCGAACGGCCGTGGCCAGCACGGCCATGCCCACCGAGGCGGCGTCGGATGAGAACCATTGATCCTTCACATCGCCCGGCTGGCGAAAGTAATTCAAATAGTAGGCGCCCTTCGGGATCATCTTCTCCTGATAGGCGATGATCCGGTCGGACCAGCGGCGGCAGGTGTCGAGATATTCCTGCTTGCCGGTCAGGTCGTAGGCAACCGTCAACGCGCGGACGGCATGGGAATCCTCGAAAAACGGCATGTGATGGATTTTCGGTTTTGCCGTGTAGCGGTCGGCTTCGAGGAACGGGGAGTAGTTCGTCTTATTGAGTTCCGTGCAGGCCAGATCGCACAGATGCAAGAAGTGGGCCTTGAAATCCGGCTGTTGCGCCTGACCCGCTACGGGCTGTAGCATCATACTCGCTGCCAACAGCAGCAGTCCGATCCGACGTGACGGCGCAGGAGCTATCGATGAATGCCTCATCATCGGTCGCCGGCTCGCGCTCCGTCTCGCTTTCGCCGGGGTGTTGACTGACAGGGAATACATTGTGGTCTGCATGTTACACTCCTGGAAAGGACTGATGTCTCCCATGTGACATCTGCCGGGGCACATTCCCGGCAGCATACACGCCTACTGTGTAACATGGCCAGACCGCGACGGAAACCCCGCGAAACACATCTGTGCTACGGCTGCGTTATGCCGAAGCATGACCTACCCGGGGCCGAACCATCCCTAGCGGCCCGGCCAGAGGGGCGACGCTGGTTCTTGCCGAGCGGCGTGCGAAAGACCCGACACGGGCCTGTTCTTGCCCGGTCAGCAGCCGACCAGTGCCAGGGTGCCGACGAAGAGCAAAACTCCCAATCTCAACCACTTCATGGCGTTAGCTCCACATGGAAATGGGATAGCGTGCTGTCCGTTCCATCGCCGTTGCGGCCCATTTTACCGCTGGGGCGCTCATCTCGGCAATAGCACGCCGGGGTTAGGCGACGGTGCGATTACGCTTCGACGGAAATATGCAGTTCGGCCAGGGTTTTGCGCATCCACTTAAGCGAGCGCTCGATCATCGGTCCGCCTTGGCCCTCGCATTCCATGCTCAGCACGCCCTGATAGCCGTGGTCGCGCAGCCGCACGAAACACTGCTTGATATTCTCGGCGTTGACGCCTTCGCCGATGACGCAGGCCGAGCTGGCGGCCACGCCCGTCTTTTTGCCGCGACTGGCCGCCGCCACGCCGGCGGAGATGTCCTTGACGTGTACGTGATTGACCGCATTGATGAAGCGGTCGAGGAACTTGACGGGATCCTGTCCGGCAATAAAGACGTTGCCCGTGTCCAGGTTCATCCGCAGATAGGGTGAATCGCAGAACTCGAGCATGCGGCCGATGAACTCCGGCTTGGTGGTGAAATAGCCGTGCGGCTCGATGTTGACGACGATGCGGTGTGCTTCGGCCACCTCGACGATCTGCTGGTAGCTCCGCTTCATCAACTCCATGGCCTGTTCGTCGCTCAGTCCCGGCGGGGCGTGCAGGCCGTCGGTGGTGTCGACGCGCGGGCTGCCGGCCTGGGCCGCCCAGGCGATGGCCTTCATCACGTACGGCACGCCGTACAGCGGGCCATCCTTGCCCGAGAGCGGGTAGGCCGCGTCGATCTGCGAAAACTGAACGCCGTAGCGTTCCATCTTCCGCCGCAAGAGGAGCGGATCCTCGTAGAGGGCCACGTGGGGAAAATAACCGAGCCCTTGGAGCCAGCTCGCCCCATCGAGCGTGCCGCACTCGATGCGGTGCACGCGGTTGCGCTCCGCCCATTGCAGGCACTTCTCGAAGCTGAAATTGGCCGAATTGAACGCGCCGGTATGAAAGCCGATTTGCATGCGGGGCTGCCTTTCTGGGGACGCTACCGCGGAGGCGGCCGTTTTCTCTTGATCGGCCGTTGCCAGCCGAGCCGTCGCGGCCCCGGCCGTCGCGCCGACGGCGGCCGCCGTGCCTTGGGCAAGGAATCGACGACGCGTTACCGCATTGCCACCCATCGGCATCCTCTTTCTTGTGTAATGTTCACGGCGGGAGCGTTTCCGGGCGAATTACCCTTCACTCTATCATGCGCTTTTCGCGTGTCAATTGTGACGACTCAGACCTGATCCGGCACGACCCACGGCTGGCGATACTCCGCGCGCTTCAACAGCCGATTGCCCTCCGAGCTGTTGGTAAAACTCTCGGTCTTGGGGTCAACGAGCAACTTCTGACCACCGAGGCGATAGCTGATGTTGCCGAACTGGCAGAGCAGGGTGCTCAGATGACCCTCGCGAATGTCGGCGTTGGGGAGCTTGCGGCTGCGAATCGAGGCCACGAAATTGTCTTTGTGGGGCACGTCCGGGTAACGGCCGTGCATCTGGGCCACGATGACCGGCTGCCGATTCTTCTGGTGGCCGAACACCTGCCAGCCGGCGCCGACCCGGCCCACGTACATCACGCCTTGTTCCCCATAGATCTCGATGCGCTCGGTATTTTGCGGCCAATAGGGATAAACGTCGGTGTTGCGCACGACCATATCGCTCTTGATCATGTACGGCGTATAGAGAGTCTGCTCGAAGGCAATCACCATTTTGTCGAAGTCATAGGTGGCGATCTGCGTGTCAGGAGTTTCCGCGGCCCCCGGAGCGTTAAAGCGGCCGCCCGTGCTGTAGACCGACTTGGGATACTCGACTCCGCACAACCAGCGGGCCATGTCCATCTGGTGCACGCTGTCGTTGATGATGTCGCCGCCCGAGTAACGCCAAAAGTGATGCCACTGCCGGTGAAACGTGACGTTGTACTTGTGCTCCGGGGCCGGACCGTTCCACATGTTCCAATCGAGCCCCTTGGGCGTCGCGCCGTCGGGCCGCCAGGGAAAGTTGCCCTCTTGTTTCATGTTGACCACGCGGCAGTAGTGGATCTTGCCCAATTTGCCTTGGGCAAGGTATTCCTTTGCCGCCTTGAAGTAAGGGGCGCTGCGGGTTTGCGTTCCCACCTGCACGATCCGTTGGTACTTCCGCGCCGCCTCGACCATCTGGCGGCCTTCCCAGGGATTGTGGCTGATTGGTTTTTCCACGTACACGTCCTTGCCGGCTTGGCATGCCCAAATCGTGGCCGGGGCATGCCAATGATCGGGCGTGGCAATCACGATGGCGTCGACCGACTTGTCATCCAACACGCGGCGGAAATCCTGCACGGTTTTCGGCGCTTTGCCCTGGGCCTTCACGACCCCTTCGAGCCGCGAGCCGCGCAACTTCGGCAGCAACATATCCACATAGCCCCGCGCGATCGTGCCGAACAGCGTGGTGTCCACGTCGGCCAGATAGGCCACCTCGCAGTCTGGCCGGGTGGCGAAGCCCATCGCCAGGGCCGAGCCGCGGCCCTGGATGCCCACCACACCCACCACGATCTTCTCGTTGGCCGAAACGGCCTTGGCTCGACGAGGGGTGGCCAACAACGACGCGCCGGCAGCCGCGCCGAGGGCTGTCGTGCCGGCCTGACAAAGGAATTGACGCCGATCTATTGTGGACATGATGATTCCTCCGGTTTCCCATTCTACAGTCGACATCCTTGTCAGGCTACCGACGCCCGAACCGAGTCTGCGGAGGGCCATCCACCAGCAAGACGGCCCTTGGCAAGGGAATCCGAACAGAAGAATCGGCGCGGTATCTTGTGACTCGCGTACCTCGCAGTTACGATTGGGGGCGTTTACTGCCGGGAGCATGTTCGGGCGGGTGTTAAATGGCAAATGTCGGCGCTAACCTTTAAACTTCAGTCGGCAGATTCCGGAGCCGAGATGCCCATGAGAAAAATCGTTACGTGCGGTGGCCTGTCGCGCCGCGACTTCTGTGCGTTATCGCTGGCGGCCGCGGCAGCCGGCGCCCTGCCCGCCGCCCAAGCGGCCAAGGCGCCCACTGCCAAGGGGACCTCTCGGAAATGGACCGTCTTCGTCGTCCAGAACAGCCACATTGACATCGGCTTTACTGATAAGCAAGAGATCCTCGCCGATTACGAAGCGCAGTTCGTTCGCCAAGCGTTGCAGATGGCGCGCTCGCCGGCCCAAATAAAACGCGACGCCGCCTGCCGCTTCAAGTTCACTTGCGAAGGCTTTTGGCAGGTCGAGCAGTTCCTGGCCACGGCCAGCCCCGAAGAGCGGCGCGAGCTGGTGCGGGCGATGAAGGAAGGCACGATGGAACTGACCGCCTGCCGCTTTCACCTGACGGAACTGCTGGACCAGGAGATGTTGCGTCGCAGCGTCGGGCGTGCCGCGGCCTTCACACGGCAGGAGGGGTTGTCGCTGGTGGCTGCCATGGCCTGCGACATCAACGGTTTTTCGTGGGGCATGGCCGACGCCCTGGCCGAGATCGGCGTGCGCTATCTCTACACCAACATCAACCGGCACCACAGCGTCTACCCTTTCGGCAAGCAGTTGGTCCCGTTCTACTGGGAGTCGCCTTCCGGCAAGCGCATCCTGGTCTGGCATGGCTATATGTACAACACGGCCAATGTGCTGGGACTGATGGGCACCTGGGTGCCGGGCGGCGCCGCTGCCCCCGGGCTGGGCCAGCAGGGCCACAACGGCGCGGTGGAGATCACTCCCGATATCGGCCTTGCGGAGCGGACGTTGCTGCCCCGTCTGGCCGGGCTGGAAGAGTCCGGCTATCCCTACGACTTCCTGCCGCTGGCGGGCTCAGGCCTGCATACCGACAACAGCCCGCCCGGCCAGCAGTACTGCGAGATTATCCGGAAGTGGAACGAAAAGCACGGCGACCGGGTCCACGTCCGCACGGCCACGCTCAGGGAGTTCTTTGAACACCTGCAGAAGAACGTCAAGAATTTGCCCGTCTACCGCGGTGAATGGACCGATTGGTGGTCGGACGGGGCTGCCGCGTCTCCGTTGGACACGCTGATTTTCCGCAACGCCCAGCGGACGCGACGCGTGATCGATCTGCTGGATGCCGACCAGAAGATCGTGCCGCCGGATCGCCGGGCCCGTATCGATGACGAACTGATGCTCTACGCCGAGCACACCTTCGGCTATTCCCGCACGTATCCTGCCGCGCTCGTGACGGAGCAGGTTTTCCTACGCAAGGGCAAGCACGCCGTGGAAGCCGATGAGTTGGCCGGTGCCGGGTTATACAAGATCCTGCGTGTTCGCGGCGAGGGACCGTTCACCAACCATCGCCCCTTCGCGTACGAGGTGCTCAATCCGCTGCCGACGCCCATTCATGCGGCCGTCTACCTGCCGTTGAACCACTGGGAGAAACCCACCGTGGAAGCCGGCTTTCGCGTGGCGGATGACAACGGCAAGGTTTACCCGCACCAGGCGGAATCCGAGCCGCGGGGCTGGACGGCCGCCCTCACGGTGCGGCTTGGACCGCAGGAACAGCGGCGCTTTCATCTGGAGTTGCCGCCACCGCAGGGGGCGTCGCCCAAGGCATCCCGGGACGGATTGTTCGAGAACGCCTTCTATCGCGATGCATGGACCGAAGGGATCGGCCTGACGAGCTTAATTGACCACACCAGCGGTGCCGAGGTGTTGGACCCCAAGTCCGGCGCGCTGGGCAGCCCTGTGTATCAACTCTTTCCACACGGTAAGCGTGAGGCCGCGGGGTACGGTTCCCAAATTCGGCCCCGCGACCAGGTCACCTTCGGCCAGTGCAAGGCGATTCAGCGCCAAGCCTCCGGGCTGATCTACGAACGGTGGATGTTCCACTACGAAGTGCCGGGGGCGACGGAATACGTGCTGGCCGCGACCTTCTTTCGCGACTTGCCGCAGATCGAGATGACGGTTCGGCTGAGCAAGACCGACGTTCGCGATCCCGAGGGGATGTACGTGTTGTTTCCCTTTGCACTGGCCGGCGGCACGTGGCATCTGGACAAGCCGGGCGCGATCATTCAGCCTGGCCGCGACCAATTGCCCAAGTCGTGCTGCGATTATTACAGTCTCCAACACGGCGCGGCACTGGCCGGCAGCGACTTGGGCGTAGCCTGGTCCACGCTCGACGCCCCGCTGGTTCAACTGGGGAAGCTGCGGCTGTGGACCTATTCCACGAGCATCGAGCCGACCGGCCCGCTGTTCTCCTGGTTGTGCAACAACAAGTGGGAGACGAACTGGCGGCCGACGTGCGGCGGCGCCTACGAGTTCCGCTACGTGATCCAGGTCGATCGGGATTTTTCCGACTTTGGCAAGGCCATTCAGCAATGCCAAACGCTTAGTTACCCGCCGATCGTGATGCGACAATGAGAGATCCAACATGACGTGCCGCCGCGCTAGGGCCGGTTTCGGAGGCTAGCGCCACTGCAGACGCGCTGTCAACGGAACCATCGCTTCAAGGAGTACGTCATGGCACGGCACGCAATTCTGCTGCTGATCTTGCTGGCTGCCATGGAAGGTTCCGCACGAGAACGGGTCTCGGTACGCGTCTCGAATCCGGCCGAGCCGCGAATCGCCTGGGGCAAAACGCGGATCGAGGAAGCGCTCCGGACGGCCGAGTACGAGCTGGCCGACGGCGGCCGAGTCGTGGACGTTTCCATCGATCCGGCCCGCGTTCGACAGGGCACCGCGGCCTGCCCGGCGGAAAGTTTCCGTATCATCGCCGCCCGGGATCGTTTGTCGGTCATCGGTTTTGATGCGGCCGGGGCGATATACGGCTGCCTCGAAGTTGCACAGTACGTTCGCCGAAACCGATGCCTGCCCGAGCGGCTCGACCAGTGCGACGGTCCGCACATGAGCCTGCGCGGGACTTGCATCCTGCTGATGAAGTTGGGGACGTACGATTATCCGGTCACGCCCAAGGAATTTCCCTTTTTCTACGACCGTAAGCTTTGGACCGAGTACCTGGATTTTCTGGCCGAGAACCGCTTCAACTACATCGCCTTCTGGAACGGCCATCCGTTCGACTATTTCGTGAAGCTGCCCGGCTACCCCGAGGCACAAGACGGCTTGGAGCCGGGCCTGCTGGAGCGAAACCACCGGATGCTGATGTGGCTGGCCGAGGAAGCCCGGCGGCGGAATATCTGGCTCATGTTCCAGTTCTACAACATCCACACCTCGGTCTACTTCCAGAGGGCCCACCGGCTGCCGGCGTGGAACCCGCGGCCGACGCCGCTGCTGGCCGACTATACGGGCCATTGCATCGAGCGGTTCGTCCGCGAGTTTCCCAGCGTGGGGCTCTACATCTGCCCCGGCGAGGCCCTGCAACTGCAATACACCGACGCCTGGATCAAGGACGTGATCCTGGCGGCCGTAAAGCGGACGGGCAAGACGCCGCCGATCATGGTCCGCGCCTGGGCAATCGACCTGCCGCACATGAAGAAGCTGGCGGGGAGTTACCCCCGGCTGTACACCGAGAGGAAGTACAACGTGGAGATGCTTACCGGCACGCAGGTGGACCCGGAAAACCGCGCGTGGTCCAAAATCACCGGCAACCACGTCATCAACATCCACTGCGTGGCGAACCTGGAACCGTTTCGCTGGAGTCCGCCTTCCTACGTCCAGCAGTGCGTGCAAAGCTCGATCCGCGACGGCGGCGGCACGGGCCTGCACCTCTACCCCCGCAAGGCCTGGCGCTGGCCCTACGGCTGCGACCGCGGTAGGCCCGAACTGCAATGGCATCGCGACTGGCTGTGGTTCGAGACCTGGGCCCGCTACGCCTGGAATGCGGATCGCAGCCCGGAACGCGAAAAAGCCTATTGGACCGGCAGGCTGGCCGAGCATTTCGGGGCCGCGGCGGCGCCGCACGTGCTGAGCGCGTACGAGGAATCGGCCGACGTGCTCCCGGCCATCCAGCGCCTCGTCTGGCTCGGCAACGACAATCACACGGTGGTCGCGGCGGGTGCGAAGCTCGATCAGCTTTCCCAGGCGGCGGGAATACCTTTTCTTTCGCTGCCGGGCCTCGTCCGCATCCCGCAATGGCTTGAAGCGGTGAAGCAGAACAGGCGCGTCGAAGGGCAAACGCCGCCAGACTTCTTATCGCGCAGACTGGCGGAGGCCGAGATGGCCTGCCGCAGCGCCGCGCTGGGCGCCCGGACCGCGACCGCGAACAAGCCCGAGGCGGAACGGATCGCCAGCGACATGCAGGCCGTCCGCTGGGTGGTCAAGTTCTACCGCGACATGCTGCAGGCCGCGGCGGAACAAGCACGAGCGCGGGGCGAGGGGAAGACGGGCCGAACGGATGGTTGCCGCCAGTGGCTCGAGGCCTCGGTGGTGGATTTTCGGCGGCTGACGAGCCTCACCCACCGCACGTACGAGAGCATGAGCGACGTGCCGGCGTGGAATCCGACGCGCGATTTGCCCTGTCCCTACCACTGGTCGGACGTGCTGCCGATTTACGAGCAGGAATTGTCCCCTTGAAGATGAGAAAATGGCATGACACCACGCGAGCGTGTGCGGGCCGCACTGGCCCACAGTGAGCCTGATTTCACCCCCTGCGATTACTTCGCCTGTCCGGAGATCCAGCAGGGGCTGGCGAAGTATTTCGGCCTGAACGCGGCAACCGCCGACCAGGCGGTCGACGGGACCAGCGGCAGCGGCATCGCGGCCCTCTTGGAGCGCCTGGGGACCGATCTGCGCTACATCCAACCGCCCTACATCGGGCCGCCGCTGCCCACGTTCGACGATGGCTCGACGATGAACATCTGGGGGATTCGCCGCCGTCCCATGCCCAACGAGTACGGCGAGTATGCCGAGCCGGTGGGCACGCCCTATGCCGCCTGGAAAACCGTGGACGAGGCGGCCCGCTTTCCTTGGCCCGATCGGGACTGGTTCGACTACGAGGCCATTCCCGCCCTCGCGGCGAAGTACCCCGACATGGCGATTGCCGCCGGCGATTTCCATTTTCAGGACTTCATCAACGGCGTGGCCTTTGGCCGCGGCGTGGAACAAACGCTGATCGACATCGCCAGCGCCGATCCGGTCTACCTGTTTCTGGTCGAGAAACGGCACCAGTTCTACCTGCGCCACACCGAGCGGATCCTGGCTGCCGCCAAGGGCCGCATCGACCTCGTCCTCTGCGGCGACGATTTCGGCAGCCAGCGCGGCCCGCTGATCTCGCCCGCGGCCTTCGATCGCCACTTTGCTCCGAAGAAAAAGGAACTTTTCGACCTGGTCCATTCTTTCGGCGCCAAGGTGACCCATCACTGTTGCGGATCGAGCCGAGCCTTGATTCCCCGCTTCATCGCCTGCGGCATGGACTCGCTACAGACGATCCAGGCCCAAGCGGCCGGCATGAATCCCTACGAGCTCAAGGCCGAGTTTGCCGGACGCATCGTCCTGCACGGCGCGGTCGACGTGCAAGGCTGGCTGCAACGGGCCTCGCCGCGGGAAATCGAGCACGAGGTGAACCGGCTCATGGACGAGGTGGGCCGCGGCGGCGGGTACATTCTCGGGCCCAGCCACCACATTCAGCCCGACACGCCGCTGGAAAACGTGCTCGCGGTCTATCGGACCGTGGCCAAACGCCGGGGCACTCCCCTGCCCTGAAAGGCGAAAAAGGACACCAGCGGGACACGGCGGTAACAAATCCGTCACATTTTCCGGCTAAAAAGCACGTCGTTGATCCGTGGGATTGGCCCGGGATGCTCTTCCAATTACGCTGGGATAGGAGGGACGCGGAAATGTACCGAGCAATCGTGCTGGTTGGCGTTGTGATCGGGGGCGCGGCGATGGGTTCAGCCGCCATGGCCGCTTCGGCCTCGGAGATGCTGGAAAAGGGCATCTATACCGAGGAGACGGTGGGCGATCTGGACAAGGCCATCTCGATCTATCAGAAAGTGGTGGCCGAGGGAAAGGCGGCCCACGCGCTGGCCGCCCAGGCCCAGTACCACATCGGTCAGTGCCTGTTGAAGAAGGGGAAGAAGGGCGAGGCCACGGCCGCCTTTCAGAAGCTGGTGAACGATTTTCCCGATCAGAAAGAGCTGGTGGCCAAGGCCCGCAAATTTCTGCCCGAGGGAGTGCAGCTAGGACCCGTGCCGTGGGTCGACGGCGAGACGTTGCAGTTGCGGTTCCGTTTCATAACCGGGCTGGATATCGGCACCCAAGTCCATGCGATCCAGTCCGCGAAGCTCGATGGGCGGAAAGTCTGGCGGGTTACCTCGCGGACGCTCGTACCCCTCAGCAATATGCGTGGCTGGAGCCGCGTCGACGCCGATTGGGATACCTTCCGGCCCATCGAGGCGGTTTTCAAGAATACAATGCTGGGTGATGTCACGACCAAGTATTCACCGACACGAATGACCGTCACCTCGGAGGGATCGGCGGCCGCGTCGACGAAGAAGATCGACCTGACGCAAGTCGTCTATGATAACGAGCAAGCCATGGATGTGTTCCGGCGGCTGCCGTGGGCCAGTGCCAAGATGATCACCCTGCCCATCATCGGCATCGGCGGAAGCAAAATCGATCTGCCGATTGAGGTACAGGGCAAGGAGATGGTCCAAGTCCCGGCCGGCAAGTTCGAGTGCTTCAAGCTTCATCTCGGACTAGTCAACCAGACGCTCTGGTACGCGACCGATCCCCACCGCTATCTGGTCAAGTTCGAGGCCAATAGCGTGGAGGCCGCGCTCGTTTCGATCGGCCGTCTCAAGCCGGGCGAACTGCGGCACTATGAAGACGCCAAGCAGGGCTTCTCGCTCGCCATGCCCAACGACTGGTTCTACTCGGCCATGCCCCAAGCCGGAGTCGTCTCCCCCGACTCGGTAGCAGTCTTCTTCCTCGACCCGCAGATGATCGCGCAAAGCATGCTGCGGACCGCGAAAGTGGCCGACCTGAAGCCCGCTGAGCAAAAATCGGTGCGGACGTGGGCCGAAGCCGGCGCCGCCGAAACTGGCCGAGCGAAGAAGGACTTCAAGATCCGACCCGATGGCCGGCAAGAGCGCAAAGTCGCTGGCCTGCCGGCAATAAGTTTTGTCGCCGACTACACCGACGGCAAGCGAAAGATGGTAGAGTATTGCACGGGCGTCCTCGGCAAGAAGGTCGGCTGGAAATTCGCCGCTTCGGTGCCGCAGGACCAGTTCGATGGCTATCGCAAGCAGTTCGACGCGATCGTTGACAGCCTCAAGGTGAAATAGTCGTGAGCGCGAAGCACGGCATGACCGGCGGCGGCTACGGCTCCGGGCTCTGGCCGGTGCTCCTTGCCTTGCTCGTGGTGCTAATACCCACGGCCTGCGTGCTCTGGTTCCTCAACCAGGTCGTGCACAACGAGCGGTTGGCCGCCAAGCAGCGCGTCGTCGAGGCGTATCGCGGTTACCTTCCCCTGCTGCGCACTCGGCTGGAGACCTATTGGCAACAGCAGGCGGCGGCGTTGGAGACCGCGGCGGGAAAGTCGCCTGCTCCGGCGGCCTTCGCTGCCTGCGTGCGCACAGGGCTGGCCGACAGTGTGGTGTGTTACGATGCCACGGGCCGGCTTGCCTATCCCGTGCCGGCGGTTGTGCCGAAAGGCCAGCCCGCTGAGGGCGACGTTTGGGAAACTGCCCGCCAGTTGGAATACGCCCACAACGAGCCGGCCGCGGCGGCCGCGGCGTATGCCGGGCTGGCGAAGGGCACGTCCGACGATGCGTTGGCGGCCCGGGCCCTGCAGGCGCAGGCCCGCTGCCTGGCCCGCGCCGGAACGAGGGACGAAGCGGTCCGGCTGTTGACCGACACGCTGGGGGCCAGCCGCTTTGCCCAGGTGTTGGACCCCGAAGGGCGGCTGCTCGTGGCCGACGCCCAGTTGCGGGCCTTGGAGCTCATGGCCGATCGCCGGGGGCCCACTTTCCGGCAAATTGCCGACCGGCTTGCCCAGCGGGTGGCCGATTATGGCCCGCCGCTGATGCCGGCCGCGCAGCGGCGGTTTCTGATGAAAGAACTCGTCCGGCTGACCGAGGGCGCCGCGGTGGTTCCCACGCTCGGGGCCGAGGAGCTTGCGGCGGCCTATCTGGAAAGCCCCCGGCCGGCGGCCGACGCGGCGCTGCGGCCCAGCGGATTGCCCGGTGTTTGGCAATTTGCCTCGCCCCACGGTCGGATCGTCGCCTTACTGCGCGGTGCGAACGTTGGCGAGCGGGCGGCGGCGATTATTGCCGTCGATGCCCTGCCGCCGGAAGTCCGCGTGGCCGTGGTGCCGCCTGAGGAGGAAGCGGCCGATAGCGCTCAGTTGCTGCTACCCGGCGGAGCGCGAATGCCGGGCTGGCGGCTCAGCCTGCTCTTGCCCGGCGGCGAACCGTCGCTGGCCGGCGACCGGCAAGTGGCCGCTTACGTCTGGATCGCCGTCCTGGTGATCGTGGCCATGTCGATCGTGGCGGTAGCCGTGGCCGGGGTTTTGCGCCGGCAACTGCGGCTCACGCGGCTGAAAAACGACCTGTTGGCCACGGTGTCGCACGAGCTAAAGACGCCGCTCAGTTCGATTCGGCTGCTGGTCGACACGCTGCTGGAAGCGAAAGAGCGGGACGATGCGAGGACCGCCGATTATTTGCGGCTGATGGCGAAGGAAAACACCCGGCTGAGCCACCTGATCGACAATTTTCTGTCGTTTTCGCGGATGGAACGGGGCAAGCGGATGTTCGAGTTTGCCGCGGTTCCCCCGGCCGAGATTGCCCGGCGGGCCGTCGAAGCAGGCGGCGAGCGGTTCCAGTCGCCGGCGTGTCGCCTGGAGGTGGAAACCGCCGCCGGCGTGCCGCCCGTCATGGCCGACGCTGATGCCCTGGTCACGGCGGTCGTCAATCTGCTCGACAACGCCTACAAGTATTCCGCCGACGGACGGCACATCGTCTTGCGCACGTATGCCGAGAACGGCAACGTCTGCGTTGCGGTCAGCGACGACGGGATCGGCCTGTCGCCCCGGGCGGTGAAACGGGTGTTCCGGCCGTTTTACCAGGTCGACCGCCACCTCTCGCGTGCCGCCGGCGGCTGCGGCCTGGGACTCGCCATCGTCAAGTTTATCGCCCAGGCCCACAGCGGACAGGTTCGCGTGGAAAGCCAGCCCGGGCGCGGGAGCACGTTCACGTTGTCCATTCCCACTCTCTCGGCGGACGGAATGTCTGCCCAGAGCGCCTGATTTTCCGTATTCGATCCATGACCGAGCGAACCGTTCTGATTATCGAAGACGACGCGACGCTGCTGCGAGGGCTGAAGGATAACTTCGAGTCGCAGGGGTTCGCCGTCCGCACGGCCGGCGACGGGAAGTTGGGGTTGGCCGCGGCGCTGGCCGGCCCGTGCGATCTGCTGCTGCTGGACATCATGCTGCCGCAACTGAACGGTTACGAGGTCTGCCGGCTGATTCGCGGGCAAGGCCTGGAAATGCCCATCATCATGTTGACGGCCAAGGGACAGGAAGAAGACATCGTGCGGGGCCTCGAGCTGGGGGCCGACGACTACGTGACCAAGCCCTTCAGTATTCGCGAACTGCTGGCCCGGGCGCATGCCTTTCTGCGCCGGCGACAGGATGCGACGGCCGAAACAATGCCCTTCGGTGATTGCGAGCTGGACCTGGCGGCGCACAAGCTGTTCAAGCGAGGGGCGGAGGTGCCGCTGACGGCCAAGGAGTTCCGGCTGCTGGCCTATTTCCTCGAGCGGGCGGGCCGCGCGCTGACGCGTCGGGACATCCTCAATGCTGTCTGGGGCCGATCGGTGATCGTCACCGGACGCAGCGTCGATCGTTGCGTAACGACGCTGCGGGCCAAAATCGAGCCCGATCCGCACCGGCCGCGTCACATCCAGACCATCCGCGACATCGGCTATCGTTTTCAGTTGGGCGAGCCCGACGTCTGACGGCGAAGCCTGGCGCGTTCGGCGATGGTGTCCAGCCCCACGATCGCCGCCTTGCCGCCCGAGTAATTGAGGCTTACCCATTATTTGCAGGCGTCCCTTTTGGGGGTCTTTGTCCGTTTAGGTCAAGGGCGAGCACTTATTCTCGGTCCCACCCTCCTTATCGGGACGCACTGTTTGATCGCTCCACATCTCGTTTTGCCTTTGCCTCTGTCCATCAAGTCCTCTGCCGAGCAAGGCGTTCGTCTGCCCCGCTTGCGAGCACGCGCGTGTCCGGCTATGCTAACACAAGTGGAAATTGCCTTCAACCGGCGGGTGGTACTGTCGGCTTCCCGCGGTGTTCACCGGCCACGGCAAATGTGTGCACATTCGCGGCAAATTGTCAAAGACGAGTCGCTACTTTTCGCCCGAAAGGGCATTGCTGTACGAGCCATCGGTTTAGCTTTCGCGACGCCGTCGCCGAGGGGAGGAAAATGTATGTGGGTGGAAGCTCTCTCGATCGAAAATATACGCTGCTTTCAGTCGCAGTCGATTCGGTTTGCCGACAGCGGCAGACCCTATCCCTGGGTGACGTTTCTCGGTGAAAATGGCGGCGGGAAAAGTACCGCCTTGCAAACACTTGGTCTATTATTGGCTGGACCAGAGGGGGCACAAAAACTGTTGCCACGCCCTCAGGGATGGCTGCGGGATGAGAACGTTGCAGGCAAGATTGGGGTTCGCATACATCAAGACGAAATTGATCCGGGAAAGCATGGCACCGAAAAAGTGAAACGCGCATTCACCTACTCATATAACCTGACAGGTAGCCGCTCGTTAACGGTCAACAACAAGCTCTACACCGAGCCAAGTATCGTTCCAGCCGCAGCCGGTCGAAAAACCTTAAGTTGGTTGCGGGAAAACGCATTTGCCTCACAAAACACCGGTTGGTTCGCCGTGGGTTACGGTGCATTCCGTCGTTTGACTCGATCAACTCAAATCATCGTCCCCTCGCTTGAATCTCAAGCGCGTTTCACGAATTTCGCAACCCAATTCGATGAATCAGAGCCATTGTCGGTCTTTGAGCGATGGATGGTGTATCTTGACTACCGCATTTCCAAGGACCAAGACAAAAAATCGCAAAAGCAGAAACAAATGGGGATCGCGGCCGTCAACCGCATCCTGCCGGAAGATGCGAAATTCGACAGCGTGACATCCGAGGGACGGATTTTGTTTCAAATTGGCGATCAGAAGGTTCCAACGATTAGCCTAAGTGACGGTTATAGGAGTATTCTCGCATTGGCAGGCGATTTGATTTGGCGTTTGATCCTAGGTTTCCCGGACAGCTCGGATCCCCTTCTTGAACGCGGTGTTGCGCTCATCGACGAATTGGATATTCATCTTCATCCGAAGTGGCAACGCCAAGTCGCAATGGTGTTGCGGAAGATATTCCCAAACCTGCAATTCTTTGTGGCAACACACAGCCCGCTGGTGGCCGCCGGCGCTGGCGACGACGCATTGACGTTGAGATTTGATTTCCGCAACGGGCAATCAACCGTCGAAAGAGTTAAGAATATCGCGGCAATGAGCGTCGATCGCATTCTTAAGAGCGAAGCATTTGGGCTCCTTTCGACCTATTCCCCACAGACCGACGAAAAAATACTGCGATATGACGAATTGCAGCGCAAAGGACGTAAGCGAACGCCCGAGGAGAATGACGAACTTCGTCCTTTGTTGAGGTTTATGGACGAGGCTCGCCCGATTGGAGGACAACCGGATCCTCAATCATTGGAAGGTCGCATCGATCAGTTTCTCGAGGAAAAACTTCGTGATCAAAGTTGCCAGACTGCCGAAACCTAAGATTCTCGCGGAGAAAGCGGGTGAATGGCAAAGGGCGTTACTGTCCGCAGACACTGAACTGAAACGCGCCCGTGCCGAGAAAAAGTACCGGCACAGGGAAATAAAGAAATCGCATGTACATATGTTTTGCGGAAAGTGCGCGTACTGCGAGAGCAAGATTACCCACGTCGACTACGGGCACGTAGAGCATTTTCGCCCAAAGCGCGGCCCCAAGGCACGTCCCGACCTCACTTTTGAGTGGAGCAACCTCCTGCTTGCTTGTGGGATTTGCAATGGAGCAGAATATAAATCCGATCGTTTTCCAGAGGAAGCTGAAAGTGGACCGCCGGTGGATCCTTGCGAGGATGACCCGGCAGACCATTTTGAATTCCATTTTGACCCGGTCGCAAAGCTGGCCAGCGTGTATGGTACAACCCAGCGCGGGGTTGCCACGGAAGAACTAGTCGGCCTTAACCGACCTGAATTGCGGGAGTACAGGTCTAAGTATATTTGTCGTTTGGCTGTCCTCGCTCAATACGCCGCGGTCAACGACGAAGCAGCCACCCTACTCCGCGAAGCAAAACAATCCGACGCTGAGTATGCAGCGTTTGCGAGAAGACTGTGATCAGTACCGCGGGGAAAGAAGGAGCAGGAAGAGCGTAAAGGAACATGGACGGGAAAGGCACACATAGCGGCAAACACAGGGAATTGCCGTTATATGTTCCTCGGGCCTGAAGCGGTAACATCCGGGCGTCTCACATGGATCAGGTTTTGGGGAGCAGGTCAACATCTTACCCGCTAGATGCGACATTCGCCGCACCTGCGCAAAGGGTGCCCGAACGCCGAGGCACTTCTGCGCCCCGAAAAGTTATTGCCGCGGTGTCTTGTGCCGCTTGACGCGCTCGGCAATGGTGTCCAGCCCCACGATCGCCGCCTTGCCGCCCGAGCGGTTGACGACGTCGCAGACCAACTGGTAGGCCTGGAACTTGGGGTCTTCGCAGACCATGATCGACGGATGGGTGAGCAGGTCGAAGACGGCCCGGTGCTCGATCGTCCAGCGGAGGTTTTCTTCGAGCATGCCGAGGAAATCGCCGATTCGCCATTTCTGCGTTTGCCGCCGAAAGGCGGCAACGTCGCTCAGTGGGCTCATCGGGATTTCCACGAGGCCCGAGGGATAGACGAACGGCTGGGTGTCTTTTTGCGCCGCGGCGACCGCCCGAAAATCCGCCGGGCCGGGATTCTCCGGCTTGACGTCGACGTGCCGGTACATGCTGCTCACCCACGAGTAACCCAGTTCGAGGAGCATCGTCTGCAAGTCGGGGCGATCGAGTAGCCCCCGGGCGGAACCCCCCGGCGTGCGAAAGCCGACGGGTTTGGCGCCCAGCCGGGTCGTCATGGCCATTTCCGTCAAGCGGATATTCTCGCGGATCACCTCTCCGATCGACTTGTCGTGGATCAGCCACGGAGCGCGGCGGAACCGCCACTGGATTTCGTCGGGCTTTTTCGACCAGACGTTGACGTGGTCGTAGGTATGGTTGCCCAGCCGGTGCCCGTTGCGGAGCATCTCTCCCAGCCAATCGACGTTTTCCTGTTCGAGGACCCGGCCGACCACGAACGCATGGGTGACGCCGCCTCGGGCCCGCACGCGGCGGCAGGCCTCGGCGATGTACTGCTTGGTCGGCTCGTCGAGATTTCCCTTGGCGTAGTTGCATTCGGTCATGCCCCAGCGGGGATAGTGCATCGACATTTCCAGGTCGAGTGTGATGGCCACCAGCGTTTTGTCGTCATCGGCGGCCAGCGCCTGGCGGCCCCCGGTCGGGCCGGCTTGGGCCCGCCCGGCGAGAAAACCGTCTGCCGCGGCCATGGCGGCAGTTGTCGCGGAGGCAGCGGCGAGGAACTGGCGGCGGGAAATCGTTTCACTCACGGCTTCACCTGGTTCGCCGGCGAGGGGACGGTGCGATAAAGCTGCAGGATTTCCTCCAGGCAGCGGTCGTTTATGGTGTGGGGCATCTGCCGGAAGGCCTCCGGCATGCCGCAGGTTTGCCCGGGCTTGTACCCATAGGGTTTCGGTTCGCTCAAATCCACTTCAGCCATCAACAGATCGCCGCCGCCGGAAGCCAGTTTGCGGAAATCGGGCGTGCCGATCAGGTTGGCCTGGCGATGATTGGACGAAGCGGAGACGTAATAGACCCCCTGCTCGCAGCAGGTGGCCACGGCCAGGTTTTCGTGGAAGCCGGCATTGGGCAGGAAAATGATCTCGGCCCCCTTCAGCGCCAGCAGGCGCGAGACCTCGGGAAACCAACTGTCGTAACAAATCTCGATGCCGATGCGTCCGAAATCGCAGTCGAAGACCGGATAGTCCGCGCCGGGCCGAACGCCGAACGTCATCTCCGGCCAATGCACGTGCGTCTTGCGATATTTGCCCACCAGGTGCCCCCGGCGATCGATCAGCACCGCCGTGTTGTAGACGTAATCCTTGTTCCGCTCGTAGAAACAGGCGATGACGTAGATTTTGTGGTCGCGGGCCGCTTTGGCGAACACGTTATACATGCGGCCGGGGATCGGCTCAGCCGTCTTCAAGACCGCATCGTGGCCGCCGAGGGCCTCGCTCAGGCAAATGATGTCACACTTGGCCGCCGCAGCCCGGGCGATGAAGGGTACCAGCGAGTTGGCCCGCTCGACCGTGTCGGTTTGCGAAGGCATCACCGGGCAACTGGCCACTTTGGCCACCCGGCGGGCCAGCGGCGTCGTCTGGCGGATCTCGATGTCGTCGAAGAACACGGCCCCCGCCCCTTCCATGCGCAACAGCAGCATCACGCGCAGCATTTTGCCGCCGCGGTAGGCGAACCGCTGCCGCCCCTCGAACCAATCGCCATTCTTGACCCAATGGGCGAGGAACTCGTCGTTGAAGCCCTGTTGCCCCCACACCAGGTTGACCAGCACGCAGCGATTGGGATTATCGATGCCCTCAGCGCGGTAGCGGGCCACCACTTCGTAGGTTTTCCCTGCCGAGACCGGCACGTCCTGGTAAAGATAGCCGAAGCGGTAATTGCCGGGCGAGCGAATGCACGCCGCATGCTTGCCCGACCGGGCGCAGCGATCGCTGCACTGGAAGATCGGCCGCAGTACCGCGTCGGGCGAGGCCGCCGTCCAATCGGCCGGCAGGCCGTCGCGGCCGACCGCTTCGAAGCCGGGATTTTTGATCAAGTTGACCGATTCGCCTACCGCGGCTCCCGCCGTCGCCATAACAACGATCACGATGGAAAGAACTGCCCGCATCGGCTTTGCTCCTGATACTGAAGGAAGACCACGAAACCAACCACGATCGTCACGGCCCCATTATACGAGCGCTCTATTGCCAATGCGATTGGCTGGGCGGATAATAGACGCCATTGTGGCGACCTGCCGCGGCGTGCGGCCGCACCGGATTCTGCCTTCCGCAAAGCACTGGCCATTCGACGAGGGCGCAGCAATGGCTCGACTTGCTCTGACGCTGATCTTGGGTGCCGCGGCGTGCTCGTTGCCCGGTCGGGGGGCTGCCGGCGAGCCGCTCTTTACTCCGCAAGAAGTGGCGGCCTATAAGCCCAAGGGCGCCACCAAATGTTTTCGCCAGCTTTGCTATGACTATAACTGGGTTGGCCGGCGCTTGGCCGACCTGCCGGCCAAGTTCACCCAGGCCGACCCGGTCGAACTGGCCGAGTTCAGCCGGCGGATCCATCTCGATGCCGTGCTCTTGCTGGCCGTGCCGCATCACGGCTATTGCACCTACGAGACGAAAGTAGGCGTGAAGTTTCCCGGCCTTCGCGGCGACTGGTACGGGCGGTGCATTCAAGAATTGCACCGCCGCAACATCGCCGTGCTGGGCTACATCACGCTGGGACACAACTGGAAGTTCATGCGCGATCACCTGGGCCAGCCGTTCGTGCATTCCGGCATGAGTAGCGACGGCGTCCTGGACGGTCAGCTCTGCCTGAACGCCCCCGGTTATCTGGAACTCGTCGAGGCCTACACCCGCGAACTGCTGACGATGTATCCCGTCGATGCCCTGCGGTACGACATGCTCTTCTCGCCCAAGCGATGCTCCTGCGAGGGTTGCCGACGCTATTACAAGGAGTTGTATGGCGAAGAGCTGAACACGTGGGACGGAAAGGGTTGGCGGCGGATGATGGATTTCTACCTGGCCACGCTCGACCGGGCGGTCAACCGCTTGACCCGAACGGCCCGGGCGACGAAGCCCTCCGTCGAAATCTGGCAGAACCACATCAACACGTATTCCGAGGCCAACGTGAACCTCGGCCGCCAGCACGACATCGCCTACATCGAGTTCGGCGATCCGCTGCGGCTGTTGGCCTTGAAAGGGATTCTCGACAAGGATGCCATTATCGTCGGCCAGACGCTCACCAGTCCCATCCGCCGGACGATCATGGCCTTGGGGGCCCGCTGCTACCAGTACATGCCCGTCAATCAGCGCACGGCGCTGCCCGACAAGCGCGAGTGGTTTCTCCATGATCTCGCACCGTTTTTCCACATGGTGGCGGAAGTCCAACCCTATCTGGAAGGGGCCCGGACGCTTTCGCCGATTGCCCTGGTCTACTGCGAGAATACGCGGTTTCGCTATGCCGACTACCATCGCGATGCATATATGAAGGTTTGCGAGCAGATTGCCGGCGCGTATCTGGGGCGCAGTTTGCCGCTCGATTTCGTCAACTGCCTGGACCTGGCCCGCGGCGATATGTCGCGGTGGAAGCTGCTCGTGCTACCGGGCACCTCGGGATTAACGGCGAACGAACTGGACGCCTTGCGGCGTCACGTTCGCGCGGGCGGCAATCTGCTGGTGGCGGGCGACGCCTTGCGGCACGACGCCCGCGGCATGCCCCAACACCAGTTCGATCTGGCGGACTGCCTTGGCTTGCGCTTGGAACGGGTTGTCGAGGACAAGCAGGGCCTGGCTGCCAGCGAAAACCACTGGGCCGGCGGCGCCCTGCCGCGGCGGCTTTCGTTGCACACCTGCGTGTTGGCTCAGCCCACGGCAGGCGAGACCCAGCTAAACATGAATTACCAAGGGAAGCAACATCCGCTGCTGCACGTGAACGCCGTCGGTCGCGGCCGGGTCGCCTACCTCGCCAGCCTGGATTGCCTGGAGCTGACGCAACAGGCGATGGACTGGCTTGCCGGCCCGGTGCCCATCCAAGTAACGCCGGCCGATAAACACGTGATCTTGACGTTCCAAAGACAGCAGCGCCGCTGGGTCCTGCACTTGCTCGACAAGGGCCCGTACGTTGTGGAAATCCGCCGCGATTTCGCCGCGCCGACGAAGCTCATCGGCCAGTATCCAGCAGAGGGTTGGAACGCCAAGTTGGAGCCGATCGACGGCGGCGTGCGAATCCACGTGGACGGCAATGCTCGCGACCGCCTCCTGGTGCTACAATAGCCGGCCGAAAAGTGTTCAGCCCGATGACAAGATGAAAGGGCCAGGTATGAAAAGCGCCATTCGATCCGGCCATGTCCTTTGCTTCGCGCCCGCAAGAGAACAAGTTCTCGAATCTGGGTGGCACGCCCTAAGGGACGAAGGGCGTGGCGAACGGTCGAACCACGCCCTTCGCTACGCTCAGGGACGTGCCACCCAACGCATGGCTTTCACCAAGTTATTGTCTTACGGGCTCTTCGTGATGCTCTCTGTCTTGGCACCCTCCGCGGCGACGGCCGGCGGGCCACTGCCGCCGGCGCGCTCCGTGATGAGTTATCTCGGCATGCGTGCCAACTGTCTGGCCGCCCAGTTGCCGCCGCTGCCCGACGACCTGGCGAAATGGACGGCACGGCGGCAAGTGGTCCGCCGCGAGTTGGCCGCAGTCCTCGGCCTGCCCCCGCGGGAACCGATGCGGGCCAGAGTGCTCTCCTCGCGAATCGAGGACGGCGTAGTGGTCGAGGACGTGATGTACCTTTGGGCCGAACACGCCTATGTTTCTGCCCGCGTGGTGCGGCCCGCGCGTGTCACGCGGCCGCTCCCGGCGCTGGTCGAGCCGCCGGGATGGCTCGGCCGCTTGGAATACGACGACGGTGCTCGGCCGTATCGTCCCTTTGTCTTCCACATGGCCAAGAAGGGCTACCTGCTCATTTTCGTCGACGATCCGCACGTCGGGAAGCGCGCGGCGCCATGCGCCGGCCTGTATTGCGCCGCCTCGGCGGCGGGCATGCCCGTGATGGGCGTCCAGGTCTTCGACACGCTGCGAGCCCTGGATTACCTGTTGACCCGCCCCGACGTCGATCCCGGCCGCATTGGCGTGGCCGGCTTGTGCCAGGGCTCCGAGCAGACGTGGCTGGCCGCCGCGCTCGACGATCGCTTCCAAATCGCCGTGCCGGTCTGCGGCACCACGACCTACGAGTCTTGGGCCCGCATGGCCACCGGGGGCCGGGCACTTTCCGATCCTTCGCCCTACGTGGCCGACGTGCTGCGACATACCGACTGGCATGAAATTGCCGCCTGCATCACCCCGCGGCCCGTGTTTGTGGCCAGCAACTCCGGCGACGACTGGTGGCCCCGCGACGGCTACAACAAGGTGCTGGCGACGCTGCGGCGGACGTTTGCCATGTACGGCGCGTCGCCGTCGCTCGCCCAGGTGCGGGATCTGCGGTCGCACAGCATGACGCCGTTCATCGGCGAACTGAGTCCCTGGATCGATCAGAACCTCCAGGCCCGGCCGGCTTGTGCCGACGTTTTGCGAGTGCCCGTGGGCGAGCCCGCCCAGCCGGATTTCAGCATGCTGCAATACTTCGAGCGCCGGCTGGCAGGGCAAACCGAGCCCTTGGCCCAGGTGCTCGGCGATCTGTCGGCCTGGCAGGCGTATCGACGGCGCCTGGTCCGATGGCTGGCCGACGCCTGCCGCGTGGAGGAATTGCGGCCCGCCGCGCCGATCACGATTTCCCATCGTATCGAAGGAAAACTCGCCATCGAGGCACTCGTCTTGCGGCAGGATGAGGACTTGTTCTTGCCGGCCACGATCTATTCTCCGACCTCGTCTGCCGCGGGTCGGCCGGCCATCGTCCTTTCGCATGACGGGCGGCTCTCGATGAACGATCCGGCGATGGTCAAGATGGCCAAGACGCTGGCCGAGGACGGATACGTCGTTTGCGCTGCCGAGCATGCCTCGGCACAGGCGGCCGACCTGCGGCAGATCGAGAACATTAATTCGTTCTACGGCATCGGCGACATGGTGGCGTTGCCGCCATTGGCGCTGCGGGTGTGGGACGACTTGCGGGCCGTCCAGTACTTGGCCGATCGCCCCGATATCGACCGGCGGCGGATCACCCTGATCGGTCTGGGCATTGGCGGCGTCGACGCCGCCATTACGGCCGCCCTCGACGGGCAAGTCGCGGCGGTGGCCGTTGTGGGCGCCACCACGATGCGCGATTGGGCCAGGGAAGTGGCGCCGAGAATGGATCAGTTCGACCGCATCTATCCCGTGCTGCCCAATATGGCGCTGTACGCGGATCTGCAATACGTTTATAGCGCCGTGGCCCCCCGGCCATTGCTGCTCGTTGATGCGGCCGATGCGGCCGAGTGGCCGCCGGCCGCGTACCAGCGCGTTCACAAAACGGCCCAGCGGGTGTACCAATTGCAAGACGCTCCCCAGTCGCTCGAGGCCGCTCGACCGGTTGCGCCAAATGGCATCGACGCAATTCGCCGCTGGCTGTCCGCTTGTGGATTGGCCGCGAAGGCTTGCGACCCGAAAGCCGCTCACCCGGCGGAGAAACGATAGACGCAGGTGTGGCGATAGGTCTCGCCGGGGCGGAGAACGGTCGAGGGAAACTGCGGCTGATGGACAGCGTCGGGCGGGCGGCCCGTTTCCAAGCACACGGCCGCATGTCTTTCGTAGGGCACGCCGCCCTTGCCGCGCAGGCTGCCATCCAGGTAGTTGGCCGTATACAGGACGATCGCCGGCTCGGTGGTAAGGACTTCCATGCGGCGGCCGGTCGACGGCTCGAAAACCGTTGCCACGCAGGCCAACGTTCCCTCGCCGTGGTTATGCAGGTAGCACAAATCGTAGCCCGGCGGTTCGCCGCCGGCCTGCTGGATGCGGGCCCCTAGGGCCATCGGCTGCGTGAAGTCGTAGGGCGTGTCCGTCACCGAAGCGATCTCGCCGGAGGGCACGCCCGACGGCGTGTCGGGCAGCCAACGATCGGCGTCGATTCCAACCGCATGTTTCAGGACGTCGCCCGAGCCGGCCCCCGCCAGGTTGAAATAGCTGTGATGGGTCAGATTCACGAGCGTTGGCCGATCGCTGGTGGCCGTGGCGTCGATCCGCAATGCATTGTCATCGGTGAGCGTGTAGACGACGGCCACGTCCAGCCCGCCCGGATAGCCCTGATCGCCGTCGGGGCTGCGATAGGTGAACTTGACCGCCGGCGCCGGGCCAGCCGCCACCGGCTCGGCCTGCCACACCACGTAACTGAATCCTTGGGTGCCGCCGTGCAGTTGATGCGGGCCGTCGTTCCGTGTGAGCGGATAGCTTTGGCCGTCGAGCACGAACTCCGCGCCGGCGATGCGAAAGGCCACCCGACCCACCATGCGGCCGAAGTAGACGTGCTCCGTTTCGTACTGCGCGAGATCGTCAAAGCCGAGCACGACGTCGGCCAACTGCCGCCGCGCGTCCGGTACGTGCAATTCGGTGACCGTCGCCCCAAACGCGATGAGCCGGACCATGGCCCCCCGGGCGTTGCGAAGCGTATAGCGATCGACCGGCATGCCGTCGGCCGTGACGCCGAAGAGGTCTTTTTCGATTCCCACCTGAATCATTGCCATCGCCTCCTAGCGATTATCGGACGCACGACACGATGGGGTGGCAGTTGTACTGCCACCTCCTGTTCTTGCCGCAATCCGGGGGACGGCAGTACAACTGCCGCCCCAACAATCGCATCTCCAGGGGCGGCAGTGCAACTGCCGCCCCAACAACGTTATTGGGCCGCCTTCTTCGCGCGTTCGAGCACGGTTTCCAACGAGACCGGCACGCCACCCTCGCGTTTGCTCTGGTCGGCGGCTTCCATGAACGCGTAGATTTCCAGCGTTTGCTCGGGAGCAATTGGCGGCTTGCCGGTCTTGAAGAACTTGACGATTTCCGCCAAGAGCGACTCGTAGCCTCCGAAGGGCCCGGAGGGTGCGATTCCCTTATCGCCGAACACGGTGGCGCCGAAACCCACCTGGCCGCGGAGGATGCCGCGGAAGGTGCCCAGCCGGCCGTCGGCCCAGGCGCCGGCCGCCAGATCGGCCGTCGGCGTCTTCACCCGGCTGACGGTCTTGCAGCCCGGCCCCATGATCGTAAACAGCAACTCGCAGCCGTGGACGCCGTAGTAGAACAGATCGGGATGACTGGGTTCCAGCGGCGCATTGGAGCTGTAGGCGTCGCAACCGAGCACCTGGCCGACGCGGGGATCGTTGCGCATACCGGCAATTCCCGGACTATAGCGGAGCGAGGAGCTGGAGAAGAACGGCGTGCCCGTGCGGCGGGCCAGCTCGTAGATCCGCACCACGTCGGCGAGCGAGACGCCAACCGGCTTATCGATGAAGACCGGTTTTTTCGCCCCCATGATCGCCTGGGCCTGTTTCAGGTGCGGCCGGCCGTCGATGCTCAACAGCAACACCGCATCGACCTTCGGCAACAGCCCCTCGATCGTGTCGACGATTTCCACGCCCATCTGCCGCATCGACTGGATGTTCTTGGCGATGTTGTCGGCGCTGAAGGGGATGTCGGGGCTGTAGGCCGGCACGGCGGCGACCACTTTCATCTCGCGGATGAGCGGATCGGTCTTCGGGTCGGTGAGGATTTGGGTCCAAGGGACGGCATGGGCGTCCAGGCCGATGATGCCCACCCGAATCGGCGTCTTCGGGGCCGGCTGGTCAGCGGCGGCGACGGTACCGAGCAGCGGGGCGAAGAAACCAAGCAACGCAAACAGCACGCGAGTATTCATGGAAATCTCTCCCTCAATGTTTAGCCGCCACGTCCACGCGGCGCGAGCAGCGATGGGCGCGGCCACACTACCAGCCGCTTGCGCGGCGATAACTCTTTCACATCAACGGCCAGCCCCCATAACTTGTTCACATTACCGGGTAGCCCCGATAGCTTGTCTATCGGGGCGGCGAAGCCGCAAGAGGCTGTTTTCCGGGTAAACCAGGAACCCTCCTGTGCCTGGCGGCACCCCGATAGCAGAGCTATCGGGGCCACCCATGACCAACCTCTCCTTACACTTGCTCCGGCACCACGTAGGGCGCGCGGTATTCGCGTCTGAGCAGCCGGTTAGCCTCGTCGTCGTTCACAAAGCGTTCGGTTTTGGGATCGAAACGGACCGATCGCTTGAGGTGATTGGAAATTTTCGCCAGGTGGCACATCGCCATCGAAAGATGCCCCTGCTCGACGTCGGCGTTCAGGTCCGTGTGCTTGCGACTGCGGCAAGCGGCGATCCAGTTCTGGAAGTGGGGCAAGTCCATGATGGAACTTACCATCCCGGGGACGTCGCGGGCGCGTTGCGGTTTCGTCGACGCGGCGTGCGGCCCCAGCTCGCGGCCCGCGCCGAGGAACACGTAGTAGCTCGAATAGTCGGGAATGATCATGTAGCCCTCGCTGCCGAAGAAGATCACGCCCACCACCGAACCCCCGTCGAGAAACGGATACTTTTCGCCCATCCCCGCCTCGCCGTTGGTGAACCAGTGGCGGATTTCGAACGTGACCTGCACGTTGCGATCATCCCACTGGCAGACGAGCGACTGGCAGTTGGGCGTATCGGCGTCGTCGTCCTCGGCCGGCAGGTAACGCCCGCCGAGCGACATCATGATGTTGGGATGAGTGTCCAATCCCAGGCCCCAGCGAATGATGTCGACGTCATGCGAGGTCTGGTTGGCGATATCGCCGCTGGCGAAGTTCGAGATCCAGTACCAGCGGTGATGATTGAAGCTACTGTAGTCGACCATCTTGGCCGGCCCCACCCAGGCGTCCCAGTCGAGCCCCGCGGGCACCGGCCGGGCGCGATGTTTGCCCAGGTTGCCGCGGAGCTTGTAGGACATGCCGCGGGCCATGTAGACCTTGCCGATCACGCCCTCTTTGAGCTTGCGGATGCCTTCCATCACGTTGGGACTGGAGCGGTTCTGCGTGCCGATCTGCACCATCCGCTGGTACTTTCGGGCGGCCTCGACCATCTTGCGGCCTTCCCAAAGGTCGTGCGTGGCGGGCTTCTCCACGTACACGTCCTTGCCCGCCTGGCAGGCCCAAATGGTTTGCAGGGCATGCCAATGGTCCTGCGTGGCAAAGCTCACGGCGTCGATCGACTTGTCGTCGAACATCTTCCGCTGATCGTGATAGACCGTCAGTTTCTTGCCGGCCAACTCGGGGTAGGACTTTGTCGCCCCGTCCAGCTTCGCCTGGTCGCAATCGCAGATCGCGACGATCTCCACGTTGCCTTCCTTCTCCATTTGAGCCAGGCTGGCGATGTGGAAGTGCATCCGCCCGCCGAGGCCCACCAACCCGACGCGAACGCGATCGTTGGCACTTTGTGCCGAGCGGGCGATCGCCGGGGCAGCCAACAGCGAAGCCCCGGCCGCGGCCGAAGAACTGAGGAACTCACGCCGATTCGAGTGGGCCATCGTGCACCTCCCTTGATGAAATCGTTGTTGGTGATGCTGCATGCGAATCTTGTTCGCTTCTTCTCGCCCGTTAGTGTAAGGTCCGGCCACCGACATAGCAAGCGCTGCCGGGAATTGGGACGTGTAGCGGGCGGGTTTGCCCGCCGCGTGAAGCGGTAAAACACGCCGGTTTCGCGGTGATGGCGGCCCGGATGGCAGCGGCTGCTTATCCTTCAGCCCGAGAACCAGGCCAGGATATCGTAGGCGGCGTGGCTGCCGGCGGCGATGCCGAAACCGCGATAGAGGAACACGGCCGCAAAGAACAGTCCGGCCAGCACGCGGAAAAGGAAGCGAAACGCCTCGAGCGGCTCGCCGTAGGGACCAACGTTGTGGGCCGCGGCGAACAACAGGCTGGTGAGGATAGCCGCGGCGATGGTGGCCGGCCGCGGCGCGATGCCCGCGCGGCGGAGCGCCCAGGCCGCCAGCGAGAGCAGGATCAGCCGGAACAGCAATTCCTCGTAGATTCCTGCCCCCAGCAGTCCCACGGCCTCCTTGAGATGGTTGCCGATGCTCAGCGCGCCCGGATCGTCGAAGAGGTGGAACAACGTGTCTTGCAGGAACAGAATCACGCGCAGGCAGATTCCCAGGCCCAAGGATTCGACGGCCATGCCGGAGACGATTCCGCCCGAGAGCCGCCATGGCTCGCGCGCAAGGTAGTGCCAAGCCAGGAGAATGCACACCATCAGGACCGGCAGCAGAAAATGTTGACCGAAACCGAGCAGTTCCAGGAACCGGCGGAGAAAGGCATCGGCCCCGTTCTGCACGCCCAGCAGCAGGACCCCGGCTTCGTAGGCGACGAGCAGGGGGGCGAGAAATACCAGGCTGGCCAGCGGCCGCCGGGATTCGACCCAATACTGCTCGGCCAGATGACTGGACGGGACCTGTTCAGGAGAGTTCGCCATTTTCCTCATTGTCGTCCCGCACCGTCGCCCCGCTTGAGCCCCACCGGCCAGGGCAACATAATGATAACGTCCGGCGGGAAATGACGCAAAAGGTCGAATGCCGAAAGTCAAATGTCGAAAATCGGCCTTGAACTTCGTCATTTTGATTTCGTGATTCGTCCTTTCTTCGTCATTCTGTTTTCGTCATTCGTCCTTCTTCCTCCCCCACTCCCATGCCCTCACATCTTAGCAACGTCTACAGCCTTCTGTTCGACGCCTTTGGGCCGCAGCACTGGTGGCCGGGCGAACACCGCTTCGAGATGATGATCGGGGCCATGCTCGCCCAGAACACCAGTTGGCGGAACGTCGAGCACGCGATCGACAATCTGCGCCAGGCCGACTTGATCGAGCCCCACACCTTGTACGCCGTGCCCTTGGCGGAACTGGAGGAATTGTTGCGGCCGGCGGGCTATTTTCGCATCAAGGCCAAGCGGCTGCGCAGTCTCCTGGAGTTCCTCCTCGATCGCTACGACGGCTCGCTGGACGCCATGTTCGAGACCCCCTTGCCCGAGCTACGCCAACAATTGCTCGACGTCCACGGCGTGGGGCCGGAGACGGCCGATTCGATCTTGCTGTACGCGGGGCACCTGCCCAGCTTCGTGGTCGACACGTACACGCATCGCATCTTCGCCCGGCACGGCTGGATCGGTTTTAACGCCGACTATCAGCAAATTCAGGATTACGTCCAGTACGAGTTGCCGGCCGACGCGCCGTTGTACAACGAGTTTCATGCCCTGCTGGTCCGCGTCGGAAAGGACTACTGCCGGAAGGGCAAGCCGTTGTGCGCCGAATGTCCGTTGCAGAAACTGCTGCCGCCGGGCGGGCCGCTGCAGCCGGAGTAGGCGGCCATGCCGTGAGCCAAGCCTGGGAAGCCTTCCCCTCGCCTGCGGGCCTTGACAGGATGGCTGTCGGCGAAGAACATCAAAGACGCCGGCCTTACCATTATGTTCGTGCGGAGGTCACCATGGATACAAACACTTCTTCCCTCTTTGACCTGAGTCCCTCGGAGAAGCTGCAGTTGGTCGAGGATCTCTGGGACGATCTGGCCGCAACTCCGGCCGACGTCCCTGTCCATGACTGGCAGAAGGAGGAACTGGCGAGGCGAAAAGCAAATCTGGCGAACACTCCTGCCTCAGCCCTTTCCTGGGATGAAGTCAAGCGAAGGGTCCGAAGCCGCTATGGTCGCTAGACTTGTGCTTGCCCCAGAGGCCGTGCAGGACATCGCTTGAAGATCATGTCCCTTTTTGACGCCAGCGAAGCTGCGAACCGGCGGGAAGCCCAGCCCTTGGCGGCGCGCATGCGGCCGCGAACGCTTGATGAGTTCGTTGGCCAACAACATTTCCTCGGTGAAGGAAAGCTTCTGCGCCGGCTGCTGGCCGCCGACCGCCTGGGCTCGGTGATTTTTTACGGGCCGCCGGGCACGGGTAAGACCACGCTTGCCCGGCTGCTGGCCGGCGCCACGCGCAGCCAGTTCCGGCAAGTCAGCGCCGTGGCCAGCGGCGTGAAGGAGTTGCGGGACATTTTGACTGAAGCCGACGATCGGCTGGCGGCCGCGGGCCAGCGCACGCTGCTGTTTGTCGACGAGATCCATCGTTTCAACAAAGCCCAGCAGGACGTGCTGCTGCCGGGCGTGGAAGAAGGCGTCGTGATTCTCGTCGGCGCTACCACCGAAAATCCCTTCTTCACCATCAACAGCGCGCTGGTGAGCCGCAGCCGCGTGTTCCAGTTCGAGCCGCTCTCGATCGACGACATCAAAATGCTCATCCGCCGGGCCGCCACCGACTGCGAGCGGGGGCTCGGCCAGCGTCCCATTCATCTCCATGACGACGCCTTGGAGTTTCTGGCCGAGGTGAGCGACGGCGACGCCCGCCGGGCGCTGTCGACCCTTGAGGTGGGCGTGCTTTCCAGCCGCGACTCGCCGGTTGAGTTCACCCGGCAGTTGGCCGAGGAATCGGTGCAGCGCAAGGCGATCCAGTACGACCGCCAGGGCGACACCCACTACGATTCCATCAGCGCGCTGATCAAAAGCATTCGCGGCAGCGATCCCGACGCGGCGCTTTACTGGTTGGCGCGGATGCTCGAAGGGGGCGAAGACGTGCGCTTCCTGGCCCGGCGCTTGGTCATTTTGGCCAGTGAAGACGTGGGCAATGCGGAGCCCGCGGCCCTGCCGCTGGCGGTGGCCGCGGCGGAAGCCTGCGAGTTGGTCGGCCTGCCCGAATGCCAGCTCAATCTGGCCCAAGCGGTCATCTACCTGGCCTGTGCGCCGAAATCGAACGCCGCTACGCTCGGCATCGGCGCGGCCCGGGCCGACGTGCGCGAGGGCCGCGTGCTCCCCGTGCCGGTCCATCTGCGCGACGCGCACTATGGCGGGGCAAAGCGGCTGGGGCACGGCGAAGGCTACCAATACGCCCACGAACATCCCGACGCCATCGCCGCGCAGGATTACCTCGGCGTGGAGCGGCAGTATTATCATCCGACCGATCGCGGCTTTGAGCGGGAGTTGGCCGAACGGCTGGCGGCGATTCGGGCCCGATTGAAGGGCGAGAACAAGGCCTCACCGGGGACGAGCGAATCCAGCGGCACGCGTCCGGATGATCCCAGGTAAGACCGGCTTATGCGTATCGCCGAAATTTTCCGTTCAATTCAAGGAGAAGGCCGTTTGACCGGCACGGAGAGCCTCTTCGTGCGCACCAGCGGCTGCAACTTGCGCTGCCGCTTCTGCGATACGCCCTATGCCTCGTGGACGCCCGAGGGCAAAGACCTCTCGGTGGCCGAGATTCTCGAACGCGTCGACCGGTTACGGCAGGCGGAACCGCCGCCGCGGCTCAAGGAGATCTTGCGGTCTTGCCCGGGACTTGCCGCCGCGGGCGACGTGCGGCACGTGGTCCTGACGGGCGGGGAACCGATGCTCTGCGCCGAACTGGGTCCGCTCAGCGCCAGTCTTCGCGCCGCCGGTTGGCACATCACGATCGAAACCTCGGGCACCGTCTACCGGCCGGTCGCCTGCGATTTGATGTCGATCAGTCCCAAGCTTTCCAACTCCGCGCCGCTGCCGGAATTGGCCCCGCAGTGGACCGAGTTGCACGCCCAGCAGCGGCACGCGCCGGAGGTCATCCGCCGGCTGGCGGTCGAGTACGATTGCCAATTGAAATTCGTCGTTGATCGCCCGGAAGACTGCCGCGAGGTCGAGTCTTACCTGGCGGCGTTCGCCGAGATCGCAGCCGATCGCGTGATGCTCATGCCGGAAGGGGCCGACGCCGAAACCCTGGCGGCGAAAGCGGTGTGGTTGACGCCCTACTGCACCGAGCGCGGCTACCATTTCTGCCCGCGGCGGCAGATCGAATGGTTTGGCGCCGAGCGGGGGACATAAGCGTGCCGTTAGAGATTCTCCTGCCGCAGGGAGAGGAGCAGCGGGGCACGCAGGACGGCACGGACGGCCAGGCTGCCCGCCGCCAGTCCAAGAGACAACACGGCCAGGAGCGTGCCGGCCAGCGACGCCCAGGGCAAGGACGTGCCGCGGATCATGAGTTGCGGCAGCACGGCCAGCAAGGCCGCCAGCACGCCGATGCCCAGGCCGGCCACCAGCAACACGGCGTGCTCCAGCAGCACGAGTCCAGCCAGCCAGCGGCGGCGGAAACCGGCCGCCCGCATGAGTGCCAGCTCGCCGCGGCGTTCAAACACGCTCCGCAACTGGACGGCCGCCAGTCCCAAGGTGCCCAAGAGCAACCCCAGCCCGCCGAGGCTTTGGAAGGTGGAAAGATAGGTGTTCTGCACGGCCAGAAGATCGGCCAGCCGCGCGGCCGTGGTCTGGGCGGCAAAGCCGTAATCGCCCAGATTCCGTTCCAGCGCGTTTTGCACGGCCGCCGTCCGCTCTGCCGGGCAATCGACCAGAAAGAACCGGTAGCCGCTCGTGTTGGGGAAGTGTTTGAGGAGCTCCCCTTCGCCGATGAGCAGGTCGCCTTGAAAAATGCTGTCGGCCAGTAGCGCCGCGACCCTGAGTCGCAACGGTTGGCCACGGCCGTCGGCGATCTCGAACGTCTCGCCCAAGCCCCCCCACAGGTTCAGCGAGTAATTGGCCGTGTTTTTTTCCAGGATCACCGGCACGGCATCCGCCGACGGCCCGTCGAGCAGCCGCCACGGATTCTTGGCGTCGCGGGGGGCGTCAGCCCAGGCAAAACCGTCGCGGTCGGTGAGCGCCGCGCCCACGCCGAGCACCCGCGGCTGCCGCGGCCGATAGAGGTTCAGGCAACTAGCGTCCTCGCCCGCGCGCACCCGCAGCGAAACGATCGTGCTGCCGGCCAGCAGGTGCTCGTCGGCGGCGGGAAAGTCCAGGTCCTTTCTCCCCTGCGGTGTGTTCAGGTTGGCCAACAGCGGTTGATCGCTTTCGGCCGCCAGGGCGAAGCCGCCGTTGCCGCTATGGAGTTCGGGCGACTGTTGGCGGGGATCGAGACGAAAGGCGCTGACGGCCACAATGAGAAACGTTGCCGCAGCCACCAACCCGATGGTGAGTGTGCTGCGACCGGGGTTCCGGGCGGCGTTGCGGAGCGCCAATCGCCGCAGATTACCGCCCCCGACGCTCACCGCTGGCCCCGTTTGGCCGGCTTTCAGACGAATGGCAACCAAGGTCAGCAAGGCGGCCAACGCCAGAGCGCCGGAGCCGAAAAACGCGCCGGCCCGAGCGGCGTCGCTGAGCGGCACCGCCAAAAGCATGAGCGAAGGTCCCACGGCAGCGATGAGCAACGTCGGCTCAAGCCATCGTCGCGACCAGCCCGAGCGGTTTTGACCGCTGCCGGCAAAATCGTCGGCCGTGGGCTGGCCGGCCAAAAGCCGGCGGAGCGGCAGGCGTGCCATGCGCCGCACCGCCAGCCAAATCACCAGCAGGCCAATCACCAGCCCGCTCAAATAGCCGATCGCCAAGCTGGACGCGGTCAGGTAAAGCCGCAGGAACGGCGTCACGACGGCCGCCAGCCACCAGGTCCGCAGGCCGAGCAAGAGGAGGGCGGCGTAAGCGATGCCCAACGGCACACCCACCAGACTGCCCAGCGCGGCCACGATCAGCCCCTCGCCCTGCAACAGCCGGGCCGCCTGCGGGCGCGAAAAACCGAGCGCCAGCAGCGTGCCGATCTGGGCCGCCCGGCGTTCAATTCCCAAGCGAAACAGCAGGGCCACGAGCATGACGGCCGCCGCGATGAGGAAGAAACTGAAGCCGAGAAACAGGACGCCGAAGGGCGTGGTGCCGGCCGCGGCCGCCAACTGTTGGCGGCGGATCGGCTGAAAAGCCAGCCCCATGGTCGCCGGATCGAGCCGTTGCTGCAACAGGCGAGCCAAGTCGGTCCCCTCTCCCTTTGGCAGAGGCGAGCCAACTGTTGTCCCCTCTCCCTTTGGGAGAGGGGTAAGGGGTGAGGGCTTCGCGGGTTGCCTTGCCACGGCAGCCACGCCGGACGCCTTCTCCTCGCCCGCCCTCACCCTAGCCCTCTCCCGGAGGGAGAGGGGACCTAGCGCGACAACCCTCTCCCGGAGGGGGAGGGGAACAGGCGTGACCCGGATCGACGTGCTTTGGCCAAACCGGCTGCCCCATAGCCGGCGACCGGTGCTTAGGGCGACGAACGCCTTGGGCGTCGGCCCGTAACGGTTCCAATACTTTTCGTCGGCCGGCCGGATGCGTTTGGCGTCGAAGGGAAAGGGCGGGTCCCAGCGGGCCATCGTCAGTTGATCGGTAATGCCTTTCACCTGGGGCGTGAGCCACCGATCTTCGGCCGCGCCGGCCAGCTTCACGATGGCCGCCAAATGCAGGGCTACGGTTTGCTGGCGGAGCTGCCCGTCGATGCTTTCCGGCTGAAAGAAACTGAGCTCGATGGTGTCGCCCACCTTGGCGTGCAGACTGTCGGCCGCCCACGAGTTCAGGGCGATTTCGTTCGGCCCGAGCGGCGGCAGCGGCTTTTCTGCCGGCGAAAGAAATGGCCCCAACGGCGGCCCAGCGGCGAAGTCGATGGCCGTGACGGTCGAATACGGGATCTCGCGTCCCTTGCAGGCCAGCGTGTTGGCCAGGTACGTCAATGCCGGCTGCACGTCGCGGGAAAAGGGGACAGTCCCCATTTGTGCGAAGCACCCTTCGGGCCGTTCCGGCGGGCACCGACCGAAGGTTGGTCGGGGACTGTCCCCTTTTTCCGCGGGCTGCACGTGGAAAGCGTGCCTGACCCCCTTATCTTCCTTTTCCTCGACCATGTCCAACATGGCTCGCTCGGTCGCCGGGTCGAGTAGCATGCGATCGGAAGTGATGTTCCAATATCCCTGCTTGGTGCACACGACGTTCAAACCGTAGTCGGTCAGCTCAGGGTGCCAGCGGCGCGGCGCGGCGCCCGCATCGGCCAGCAGGATCGCATTCGCTCGATTCTTTTGGTCCAAGCGATTTTGCAGCCAATCGAGCAGGACATAGGCATTCAGCGGCAGGTGCTGGGTGGGCCGCAGACCAAACCGCCCTAGCCCTTCGGCCGGGATGATTTCGCCGACCGTAAGCCGCTCGGTGTCGACGGTCTGGCGTTTTCGGCCCAAGGCGCTGTCGGCCGGAATCGCGCCGATCCGCGGCAGACGCAACAGCACCGCATCGCCGGCCCGAACGCCGAGCCGCTCGGCCAGCGGTTGGTTGAGCACGATCTGGTGCGGTTGGGGCAACTGCCGGGGGCCGCCGGAACCCAATTGCCAGAAGCGACCGTCGCAGCCGGCCAGTTGAACCCGATTGGCCCGCCGCGGCGATTGCGGATCGGCGTTTTCCACGCTTACGGTCAGCAGGATGGCGGGTGCCGCCGTCGAAGATCCACCCGCGGCGCCCGGCTTGCCGGTCAATTGATCGGCCAGAACGGCCCGGAAGAAATGCTCGCTCACGAGGGCCTCGTCGATACGGCCGAGGCGATCCAGGGTCAGGTGGCGAAGGCTTCCCCGCATCGAGTCGCCCACCAGCAACGCGCCGGTCAAAACGGCCGCGCCGACGGCCACACCGCAGGCCACGGCGAGATTCGTCCGCCAGTGAAACCGTAGCGTGGCCAGGATCAGGCGAAACAGAGACATCGGACTATCCGACTTCCGTCAGAGTTCCTTCATCCAGTTCCAGCCGCCGCTCCATCATGCCGGCCAGCCGCGAACTGTGGGTGACGACCATCAACATGGTTTGCTCCTCTCGTTGCAGTTCGACGAGTAGCTCACCGACCCGCGTGGCGGTGGTGCGGTCGAGATTGCCGGTGGGCTCGTCGGCCAACACCAGCAAGGGGGCGTTGATGAGCGCCCGGGCCAGGGCGACGCGTTGCCGTTGGCCGCCCGAAAGCTCGGCCGGCCGATAGTCGAGCCGGTCGCCCAAGCCTACCCGCTCCAAGAGGGTGTGGGCGCGGCCAACGGCCTCGGCGGGCGTGCGACTGGCGGCGGCCGTCGGCAGCAGCACGTTTTCCAGCACGGAACACTGCGGCAGCAAGTGATGGTCCTGGAAGACGAAGCCAATCCGCCGGTTCCTGAGCGCGGCCAGTTCCGGCTCGGCCAGGGTGGCCGGGTCCTGGCCATCGAGCACAACCCGCCCACTGGTGGGCGGTTCCAGGGCGCCGATGATGGCGAGCAACGTGCTCTTGCCCGAGCCGCTGGGGCCGAGCACCGCCAGGCTCTGGCCGCGGCTCAGCTCGAGCGACACGTCGCGGAGCACCACCAGCGGTTCACCGCGGGTGGGATAATGCTTGGCGACGTGCTCGACCAAAAGCGAAGGCATCGTCTCAACTCGCAAAACGCTACAGAATTACGAAATTCGACCGTCAGCGTTTCTTCTTTCGCCACAGGTCCAGTGGTTTGAGTTCGATCATGCGGGCCAGGCCCGCCTCGGCCATTTCTCCGCCGGTAACGTAGCGGTTCGCCCGCACCCAGCGTTCGATCAACTCCGGCGTACAGCCGAACAGATCGGCCAGCAGGCGATCCATGTCCGTTTCGAGTTGGGCGAAATGGCGGGCCCACTCGGCCGCCTCGCCCAGCCCCACGTTTTCTTCGCTCTGCCATTTCATGGGATGGAACAGCATGACGCTGAAAGGCGTCACTAACCGGGTGGCACAGGCGGCAAAAGGCCAGAGGGCCGCCGACGAACATTCGCCGGCCACCACGCCCGTGGCCTTCAACCCGCGGAGCAAAATGAGCGACGTCAGGGCGATGGCGCAATAGGGGCTGCCGCCGAGCGAATCGAAATACAAGACGCACTGGCCGCCCGGCTCGACCGACAGCAGCTTGTCGCACAAATCGGCCGCATTGTCGGTCAGGTCGCCGACGAGTGGGATTTCCAGGGGCCCCTCGTGCTCGGGCTGATCTTTCATCGTCGCGCGCTCCGCGGGAAAGAAAAGTGGGCCGCGCAACCGCGACCCACCTCACATTCCACATTAGGTAGCACAGCCGCCTTTGGCTGTGGGATGCTGCAATGCCACCGCTACAGACTAATCGCCTCGACCGGGCACACGTCGACGCACGCGCCGCAGTCGCCGCACGTGTCGGCGTCAATCACAGCCCGACCGTCTTTCATCGCAATTGCATCCAGCGGGCAGGAATCCACACACGTCTCGCATCCGGTGCACTTCTCCGGGTCCACTACTGCTGCCATCGAACCTCTCCGAGTGACTAAGGGGGAAACTAGCAAGAAACGCCAATTTGTTACTCTAACCGCACAGCCGCCCGGAAAACTATACCCACAACGGGTTGTGTCATAATCCCTTCGTTTGGTCGATCGGCGGGCTGTCCTACGCAAGCTTCTGAACGATGGCATACTCCGACCGCGAATATAGTACCTTTGACTATGGCCCGCGTGCTGGAAATCAATCGGATCGAACAACTGGCTCCCTTCCGCCAGGAGTGGGGCGACCTGTGGCGAGGGACGCCGGGCGCGTCGTTTTTCCAGTCGCTGGACTGGTTGGAAATCTACTGGCGGCACTTTGGCGAGGAGCAGAAACTGCGGGTGCTGGTCGTGCTCGGCGAGGACCACCCGCTGGGCATCCTGCCGCTGGTGGTTCGCCAGGAGCCGACCCGCGTCGGCCGGCTCCGCGTGCTGACCTTTCCCCTGCACGCCTGGGGGTCGTTTTATGGGCCGGTGAGCCCGGAACCGGAACTGACGCTGGCGGCCGGCCTGACGCACATCCGGCAAACGCCCCGCGACTGGGACCTGTTCGAGCTGCGGTGGCAAGGGGCACCGGACACCGACCCGACGCTGGCCGAGCGGGCCATGCGATCCGCCGGTTTGCCAGCCTTTGTGACCGTGTGGGACCACACCGCGCTAGTCGAGATGAATGGCACGTGGCCGTCTTACTGGTCGTCGCGCAAGGGGGGCTGGCGGCGGCGTTTTCGCCATGCCGAGCAGCAACTCGCGGAGCAGGGCGAGGTGTCGCACGTGCGTTATCGCCCCCTGGGACGGCCGCACGACGACGGCGCTCCCCGCTGGGACCTGTACGACGCGTGCGAGGACCTGGCCCGGCGAAGTTGGCAAGGCGCGGCGACCGATGGCACCACGCTATCCCATGCGTCGGTGCGGGAATATCTCCGCGAAACGCACGAAGCGGCGGCCGCCGCCGGCGCCGTGGACCTCAACCTGTTGCTCATCGATGGCTCGCCCGTGGCCTTCGTCTATGGCTATTGCCATGGCGGCTCGGTCTATGGCCTGCGGCGCGGATACGATGCGGCGGGGTGTCGCGGGGGGGCGGGTAATGTGCTGCTGGCCTATACGCTGCGCGACAGTTTTGCCCGCGGCGATCGGCTCTATGACATGGGCGTCGGCTCGCTCGCCAGCAAGCGATCCTTTCTCACCCGCCGCTTGCCGATTCTCCGCGTGAGCCACGTCGCGCCGGGGGCGGTACGCGCCCAACTGGTACGGCTGAAACGCTGGTGGCAATCGCGGCATCTGCCGGCGTCCACCGCGGTCGACCGTGCTCAGGAGGACACGGCCGACACGCGATGAACTTATGGGTGCCGGGAGGCATCTCTCTCCGGAACGGGGTGGAGCGCCAACGCCGGACAAGTCCGGCCGTGCCTAACACACGGTCGGGCCAGCCAGCCGTGGCACCCGAACGACGTTAGTGGGCGATCACGGGACCGGGCACAATCACCGGCGTGGTGCACGTAGCACACGGCGCAGCGCAGCTCGCACAGGGAGCGCAGGAACTGCACGTACCGCAGGTGCCACACGAGCCACAAGTGCCGCATGAGCCGCATGGACTGCACGATTCCACGACGCAGGGTTCGGCGACCACCACGGTTTGGTGCGGGTGGCAGCGGCCGCACCACGAGTCGCGCCAACATTGGCAGCCCGTGGCGCCGATGAGCAACATTCCCAAGATCGTCAATGCCAGTAACTTCTTCATGGTTGGCCTCCTTCCAGTCAGCGTGTAGGCGCCGGCACGTAAGTTTCCGGGCCCGGGGTCACGACGGGTGCGCCGGCGCACGGGGCGCAGGGAGCGGCGGGCTGGCAGGGAGCGGCACAGGGAGCGCTGTAGGTGACTGCGGGTGGCGGGCACTGTTGGCACGCCGGTCCACGCCACATACAGTCCCAGCAATGGCATCCGGCCAGGCTGCTCCACATCATCCCGAAAACTATCAGGATCGGTAACCTCTTCATGCCTCGTATCTCCCATCGAAACGGCAAACACACCACCTCGATGCTATCGTCATGGAAACTCTACACTAGGATTGATGATGTGCAAACGAAACGCTGTACTTTTCCCAAAACGGGCATGTTGTCTTTTTGCCGCCCTCGATGTAAATTGCGGGTTACACTTGTGAGAAGACGCGCAAACCTTGCGTTGCATCACGATTGTGCCGATTCCGAAAGATTGGGGGTGCTCCTGCCATGACCATCACCAGGCCGCACGGATACGGTTTTCTCCCGGGGATAGTGTGCTGCGAGAGGCGGCCCGATGCCGGTCCATGGCAGCCGGCCTGGGGCTGGGCGGCTGCTCTTTTGGCGGCCATCATGCTGGCGGGTTTCGCGCTTCCGGCCAGTGCCGGCGAAGCGGCATCGCAGATTTGGCTGGTCAGCACGCGCAGCGCCCCGCATGACGGTATCCCCCTCCCCGGGCCGTCCTGCCTCGACTATTGGCGGCTCGCGGGAAAAGGGGGACAGTCCTCATTTGCCGGAACGGCCCAGCGGGTGCTTCGCACAAATGGGGACTGTCCCCCTTTTCCCGCAGACGGCGAGTCGGAGTGGTCGCCGGCCGACGCCAAAACGTTTCACTCCAGCGACGATCCCGCGGTGCCGACCGTAGTCTTTATTCATGGCAACCGTAACGACGCCGACGAAGCGGTGGAGACGGGATGGTGCACGTACCAATCCATCCGCTCCCAGACCGACCGACCGCTCCGCTACGTGATCTGGTCCTGGCCGGCCGACCGCGAGTTCCGCCGCAACCGCCCCGACGCGCGCCTGAAGGCCGCCTGGAGCGACGTGGACGCTTGGTACCTGGCCCAGTGGCTGGCCGAGTTTCGCCCGGGCGTTCGCGTGAGCCTCATCGGCCACAGTTTTGGACCGCGGATCATCACCGGCGCCCTGCACCTGCTGGCCGGCGGTCAGCTCGCCGGCTGCGGCCTGCCCGAAAAAGCGGTGGCCGCGTGGAGCACGGGCAAGCGGAATCCGATTCGCGCCGTGCTCTTGGCCGCGGCGCTCGATTACGATTGGCTCGCGCCGGGCGGCTGTCACGAGCGGGCCCTCTTGCTCGTGGATCAAGTGCTGGTGACGTGCAACCCTTGCGATCGGGCGTTGCGCTGGTATTCGCGCATGGACGGCCGCGGCGGTCCGCCGGCCTTGGGGTCCGTCGGTCCCTGCGGCGTCGAAAATGCGAAAAACCTCGAGCTGATCAACGTCAGCGCCACGGTGGGCCGCCTGCATGACTATCGGGAGTACAATGCGGCCCCCGATGTCTCCTCTCGCTGGGCACGGTATACGTTCGGCGAGGAATTGCCGCTTCCAAGCGCCCTGTAAGAATTGGCTCGGGCGGGAAAGTCGCCGGAACCGGCACGGCATCTCGCCAATGCCGAGTTGAAGCATGGGCGAGATGCGTCTGCCTGCCCAATAGTATCTGGAGAAATGAATGCAGGAACCGCTGGCATTCCTCGATGGCCGCTGGGTTGCCGCATCGGCCGCGGCGGTATCGGTGAGCGACGTGGGCTTCATCCTCGGGGCTGCCGTGGCCGAGCAGTTGCGAACGTTCGCGGGGAGGATTTTTCACCTGGACGACCACCTGGCTCGGCTGGCCCAGTCGCTAGAGATCGTCGGCATCGAGGCCCGCATGACGCGCGAAGAATTCGCGCAAACGGCCCGCGAGTTGGTGGCCCGGAATCATGCCTTGCTGGCCCCCGGCGACGATCTGGCGTTGTCGATCTTCGTTACGCCCGGCGACTATCCGAGCGGTGATAGGCTGTCCGCCGATGTCTCGCCTCTCGCTTCGGGGGAGGGGCGGGAAGTGAATGGCGGTGTTTCTCTCGCTGGCAGCCCTCACCCTAGCCCTCTCCCGGAGGGAGAGGGGACTTACGTATTCCCGAGCCCCACCGTCTGCCTGCACACCTACCCGTTGCCGTTCCATCGCTGGGCGGATCGCTATCGGACGGGTCAGGCGTTGGCCACCACGGACGTCGAACAGGTCTCGCCCCGCTGCTGGCCGCCGAGCCTGAAATGCCGCAGCCGGATGCACTATTACCTGGCCGATCGACAGGCCGCGGCCCGCGATTCCCACGCCCGGGCCTTGCTGCTGGACGGGCAGGGCTTTGTCACCGAGGCCTCGACGGCCAACGTGTTGATCTACCGCGCGGGCGACGGCCTGACTTGGCCGCCCACCGCGAAAGTGTTGCCCGGCATCAGCCTGGCGGTCGTGGCGGAACTGGCCGGGCGGCTCGGCATCCCTTGCGGCGAGCGCGATCTGACGCCCAAGGACGTGGCTTCGGCCGACGAGGTGTTCCTCAGCAGCACGCCGTTCTGTCTGCTGCCGGTGACGCGGCTCAACGGCCAGCCGATCGGCGCGGGGCGGCCGGGTGAGTTGTTCGCGCGGCTGATCGCCGCCTGGAACGAAATGGCCGGACTCGACATCATCGCGCAAGCCGAGCGGCATCAGGTCCGCGGCTGAGATGACGCTGGTTGCTCTCTCACCCCACCACGGCACAGCCCAGTAATCGGCCGCCGGCGCCGCGGATCACCCGGGCGGCCGCGGCCACGGCGGATCGCGAGGTGTATCCCAGTCGCACGACCAGATACACGCCATCGCAACAGCCGGCCAAGGGTGCGACTTCAGCATGGGCGAGCGAGGCCAGATCGAGCAGCACCAGCGACCATCCCTGCCGCAATTCTTCGATCCAGGAACGATCCAAGCAGCGCAACGGCCGGGCCGGCGCCGCCGCCAGGAAGCTGAGCTGCGGCACATTCGTGGGATAAATCAACGGCGACCCGTCGGCCGGCTGGCCCGCCGGCATGCGAACCCGCGCTGCCAGGCTCGGCTTGTGCGAGTTCAGATCGACCGCCAGAACGCCGCCTTTGGCGCACCGGGCCAAGTGGGGCGCCAGGGCGATCACCAGGCTCGTTTTGCCATCGCCGTCGCCGGGGCTGGTGAAGGCCGCCACCCGGCCGGGGCCGGTGGGCAACTGCCGCAAGATCCCCTCGGCCATGTTCGCGCAAGCGGCCGCGATTTCCGCACCAGGGCTCTCGGGCCATATTGCCTGCGGTGCTCGGCCGGCCGGCAAGGGCTCGGGCGTGTCGGGCAGTTCGGGAAAGGCAAACCGCTCCGGCGGAGCCAGTGCTGAGGGACGCGGCGCAGCAGGCGAAGCTTGCGGGCGCGCCAGCGGCAAAATCACCGGTATCGGTTGCGCGTGGTCCTTCAGGTGCGTAAGCGCGTCGCCCATCATGCCCATGGCATTACCCTCGGCGCAGTCGCGCAAACAATTGTCGGTATTCGCGCCGTCGCGACGGCGCACCAGGCATCGGCGGCGCCGGTGGCGCGGGACGCCGTTCCGGCTCCGGCTCTCTCACCAGGTGATCCTCGGTCTGGGGGCAAGCGTTCGCACCGACCAGTTCCTCCTCCGGTTCCGCCGGCGGAGCCGCGGCCAGTGGCGGGGCGGTCGATGCCGATGTTTCGAGCTTCGGGCGGGCCGGCGGCGCGGCGGCCGCCGTCTTTTCCGCCGCCGCCAAGGCCACCGCGGCATAGTGATCGGCAACGACCTCTTCTTCGGCAAACTCCTGCTGAAACGGGTGAGCCGAGTTGTCGAAGCACAACTCGACTTCCGGACCAATGGAGCCGGCGGGCTGGAAATCTTCGTCGGCCGCGGCCAATAGTCGCTCGATGCGATGGATCTGTTGGACTGGCTCGCCTGCGTCGCCCTCGCGCTCTTCATCCGCCTCGGCAATCCACAGGGAGGGGGCCGGGGGCGCCGCGGACGCCGCGCCGGGCGTCGCATCGGCCTGATCGTCCAACGAGCCAAACTCGATCACACCGCCGCCGGAATCGCTTTTCGGCTCGCCGCTGGTGGGCGTCGGCAACTGCTGAAGATCCCCCCAAGCCTCTTCGATGTGAGACGGCTCGATGCGCCGGTGTCCGGCCACATAGGCCAACACCAAGGAGTGATCGCACACCTGGTTGATCAGCCGTGGCACGCCGCCGGTGGCCTGAAACACGCTTTGGCACGTCTCTGCCGGAAAGACTTGATCGTCGCAGCCGCCCGCCGCATTGATTTGCGCTTGGATATAGCCTTCGGTCTCGCTGCGGTTGAGCGTTTCGAGATAGCAGCGGGCGCTCAGGCGTTGGCTGAAGGAGTCGAGCTTGGGGCTGGCGAACCGTTCTTCCAACACCGGCCCCCCGGCCAGCACCAGCCGGACCAGCGGCTGCCCGTTCCGCGCCAGGTTGGTCAACAGGCGGATTTCTTCCAGCAGACGGAGCGGCAGCGAGTGGGCCTCGTCGACCAAGAGCAGCAGCCCCCGCAAGCCAGAGCCGTCGGCCATGAGATAGTCGACGACGGCCAGCCGGGCCTCGCCTTCATCCAGGCCGCGATACGGCCGGCCCAGCTCGTACAGGATAGCCTGAAACAGGGCACGGCGGGTGCTCAGCCGTCCGCTCTGCAGCATCACCACCTGGAACGAACGCCGGAACTGCTCTGCCATCAGCAGGCAGAGCAACGTCTTGCCGGTGCCCGACGGACCGACCACGAGCGCCGGTCCTTCGCCGCGCTGGATGCAGCGTGCCAAGGTGGCTCGCGCGCCCTCGATGGCGGTGGCGGGGAAGTAATAATCGATCTGCGGAACCGAAACGAAAGGACGTCGGTTCAGACCGAAACAGCCGTCATACATTGCCCACACTTCCTGGTTTTGCTAGTAGGGAGTCTCGGCGCCTGGTTCGAAATGGGGAGATACTTTCTCATTCCATCAATTCGGCACCGCCGGGATCAATGATAAGCTCAGTCGGCGAAACCCCCCGCTCATCCGCCCGACGATGTCGATAGGTGCAGATAAAGGCGGATGGTGGTGCTGGGGTAAGTGGAGCGGTTAGGCGGGCTGTCGAGAGCCGGAAAAAGAAACGCCGCGTTTATCGGGACGCGGAAAAGTAATGTCGTGTTAGCCGCCGCCGGAACGGCGGCGTGAGCCGCCAAAGTGGCCCCTTGGCCGGCGTGTCGCCGGCCGCTACTCGAAGATGCCGGCGCCGAAGCCGTTGTGGGATCGCCCGGCCTGCGACCGGGAGCCGGCTTTGTGCGGACCATGCGGTTTTTCGGCGCGTTGGAATTGGGGCGGCGCGAGGGCGGCGGATCGGTTGGGCGGTCCCCCCTCGTCGGAGTCGAAATCGTCGTAGCTCGACACGTAGCCCGGCATTCTTGCCCGTGCCTTCTCTTCCTCGAAGGCTTGGATGACCCGCTGCTGGATCATCTCGCGACACACCGAGTTGATCGGGTGGGCGATGTCGGCGTAGAGTTTGGCGCGGCCTTCTTCGTCCTTGAGGACCGCGGTTTCGTGCTGCCGGCTGCCGCACTGATTGCAGAAAGCGGCGCGGAGATGATTCTTACTGCCGCATTGCGTGCAATGGCTGGTCAGCTTGCGGCTGGGCATCGCCACGAATGGTCCGGTGGCGCCTCCAATGACCTTCAGGTCGCGGACCACGAAGGCGTCGTCAAACGTGATCGAGCAGAAGGCCTGAAGTCGTTCTCCCGGCTCGTCCATGAGTTTCACACGGACTTCGGTGATTTCCACGGCTGTTCTCCTTGCGATTCGGGCGGATCAACGGCAATTTCGCTGGGCAAATACGCTGCCCAGACCGCGTGCCTCCAAACGCCGCGCGCTGCGCCGTGCCTGGCGAGCGTGACGGCAAAGTCCAAAGTACGACGTGCCACTTCCACTCATCCCGTATCCCAAAAGATCCAGTTGCGCAAACTCCCGTTCCAATCGTTTCACCCACGGCGACAATGCCTCGGCTGCCGGCTGCAACCGATTGAACACTTGCCGCGTCACTTGTTGCCAATCTCTCTGCCGCAATGCCTCGACCAACGGCGCTGCTCTGCGCGGCTCTTGAGCCGGCTGGCATCCGCCATACACGGCCGCGGTCGACAATCCGGCCGGTGGCCGGACGACCACGAAGTGCAAGGGGCCCAACCCGGCCACGGGGGTCACCTGCTCTCCTCGCCCCCGACACAGGGCCGGCCCGCCGGCAAGGAAAAACGGCACATCGCTGCCTAATTCTGCGGCCCATTCGGCCAACTCTTCGGGGCCGCGGCCGAGCTGCCAGCCTTCGTTTGCCGCGACCAACGCGGCGGCCGCATCGCTCGATCCGCCACCCAAGCCCGCCGCTGCGGGAATCCGCTTCACGAGCCGCAACTTCGCGCCACGACGAACGCCGCTGCGACGCCGAGCCAGTTCCACCGCACGCAAGACGAGGTTGTCCGGTCCGTCAGGTACTTCGCCGAGTCCGCGGGGGCCGCTGGCCCCGAAAACTCGTCGGCACCTCAGTTCCAACGCTCCGTTGGGGTCCTCCTGAAAGTGCAACGTATCGTATAAATCGATGGGGCACATGAGCGACTCGATCTCATGATAGCCATCGCTGCGTTTGCCGAGTACCTCGAAGAACAGGTTTACCTTCGCGGGGGCCTGAATCACCAGGTCCACCGGTGAACGGTGGATGCGCATCCTTTTCCCTACGTCATGTGTGCCAGCCGTTCCTCGGCGCACCCAGAATAGTCGAATCCTTCTTTCGGGAGGCGCACACCTGCAATATAATGGCGGATTTTACCGCCTGGCGTTTTTTTGGTCAATAGCACAGTAGGTGGGGTTACCGGCCGAATCGGGGGCCATACTTGGGCAGGAGGGCTTGCAAAGGCCGACCGCCTCCGTTACTTATAACAAATGGTATGCACACCCGCGTACAGTTGCCTCTAACCAATCCCCTGTTTGGGCGATTGCCGGGTCGGGTGCCGCCGAAATCCCCCTCCAAAGGTGGTCCACCATGGCCGATGAGAAATCCACGAGCGAGGCCGTCGCTCCGGACCGCAAGCGAATCCTGCTGGTCGACGACGACCGCGAAATTGTCGAATCGATGCGAATTGCGCTGGAGGCGGCGGGCTATGCCGTCATGGTGGCCCGCGACGGAAATCAGGGGCTGGCCATTGCCGAACGCGAAGACCCCGACTTGGTGATTCTCGACATGATGATGCCGAAGCGGAGCGGTTTCCTGGTGTTGGAGAAACTCCGCCGCACCCGCCCGGTGCCGCTGCGGATCATCATGGTGACGGCCAACGAAGGGAGCCGCCACAAAGCCTATGCCGAGACGTTGGGCGTCGACGATTACATCCGCAAGCCCTTCGCCATGGATCGGCTGCTGAGCAGCGTGACGCGGCTCTTAGGGTGACCGTAATTCTTATGAGCATTGCCACGAGGAGTGTGCGGCAAGCCGTCTCTTCGACCCGCGATCGTTGGCCCGCCGCCATCTGGCATCGTTCGGCGCCGCGGGCGGTGCGAAAGGCATATGCGTCTGGCGACGAGTCGGCCGGCTGGACAGTTTGGCAACGGCACCTTCGTACCCGAAAGCGTCCGCTTGCCCCATCGCAGGTGGTCGGGGGAAATCGGATGTTGGCATGGGGACTGCCCGCGGTCGAGGTCTCAGCACTCTTCTCACCAGAGCGCGCTGCGGAGGACGGCCGTCCGCTGCGCGCGGTTTTGCGAGAGTGGCTGGACGAGATGGCCGGGCAACGCTGGGCGCGACGCGATGCCCTCTCGGCCTTGGCGTGGTGCCGCGCTCTGCCCGGCTTGGCGGCCGTGCTGCCGGCCGATGCCTGGTGGGAATTGCTGTCCCATCTGCTGCACAGGGCCGCCGAGGCTGATGCGGCGGGCGCCGTGGGCGCGCACTGGGACGAGGAGCCGCTGACGCATCAACTCGTGGCCGGCGAGTTGGCGTTGACGCTGGCTTATCTGTTTCCCGAGTTGACGATCTGTCGCGAGTTGGCGCCGCAGGGAGCACGAACGGTGTCGGCGGGCCTGATGGACCTGCTGGACGATCGCGGCCTTCTGCACGCCCGGCATCTCGACCAATTGCCCCTGTTGCTGGCCTGCTGGACCCGTTGCCGCCTCTTGGGCCGCCGGCTAAAGCATGGCTGCTGGCCCCGCTCGGCCGACCAACCGTATCGGCGGCTGGTGCGCAGCGCCTTGCGGCTGGCACGCCGTGACGGTTCACACGTTTTTTCCGATTCGGCAACCGGCCCGAGCGGCGGCGAATGGTTGGCGGCTGCCGCGACCCTGGGTGGCCGACCGAAGGATCGCCGGCTGGCCGAACTGCTGCTCGGCGGCGGAAAGAAGAAATGTCGCGGCGGCCGCCACGCGCGTTTACCCAGCGCGGCAGTGCATTCGGAGTGGGCGGCGACGGCCGTGCTGCGTCCGGATTGGTCGCCGTCGGCGCCGCGGCTCACGGTGCTCTATGCGGACGCGTCCTGCCGCATGGAGCTGAGTTGCGGGAGAGACGTGCTATGGTCGGGCACCTGGACGCTGGACGTCCAGATCGACGGCGAACCGGTTCTGCCCAACTCGTCGTGGGACGCCGTGTGCTGGGTTTCCGACGATGACGTCGACTATCTGGAGTTGGAGATCGGGCTGGGGGAAGGGCTCCGCGTGCAGCGGCAGATGCTACTGGCGCGCCGCGATCGTTTCCTGCTGTTGGCCGACGCGGTACTCTCGGCGCGGCCGGCGACGATTCACTATCGGGGGGCGCTCCCCCTCTGTTCGGCGACGGCGTGGCGGGAGGCCTGTGAAACGCGCGAGGGGGCGCTGGCCGGCCGCAAGCCCCGGGCGATGCTTCTGCCGCTCGGCTTACCCGAATGGCTGGCCGACCGCCGCGGCGGAGAATTGGTCGTCGCTGGGGGGAGTCTCGAATTGCGGCAGACGGCCACGGGACGGGCGCTCTGGACCCCGCTGTTTTTCGATCTGGACCGCAGCCGCGTGAGCAAGCCGCTCACCTGGCGGCCGCTGGCCGTGGCCGAATCGCATGTCGTGCAACCGCCCGACGTGGCCGTCGGCTATCGCGTGGCGCTCGGCAAGGCCCAGTGGCTGATCTACCGTTCCTTGGCGTCGCCGCAGAGTCGCTCGCTGCTCGGCTACAACGTCTGTACCGAGACGCTGGTGGCCCGTTTCGATCGCGAGGGCGAGGTCGATCCGCTGGTGGAGGTCGAGTAGTCGATCCGTTAGGCGTGGAACCTGGTCAATTCGAAGTCCACCGGCTGCCGCAGATTGCCACACGTGCGGCGGATGTCGTCGCGGACGCGCAAGAATGCCCGGACCACATCGGGATCCCATTGGAGGCCTGCCCCCGTCTCCAAAATGCGGTCGACCGTCTCGTCGGGCATCGCCTTGCGATAGGGCCGATCGCTGCTCATTGCGTCGAAGGCGTCGGCCACGGCCACGATGCGGGCGGCCAGCGGGATCTGCTGCGCATCGAGATGACGCGGATAGCCCCCGCCGTCCCACGATTCGTGGTGGTGGAACACCACGGGCAGCAGATCCTTCAATTCCACCTCGTGCAGGATGCGGTGCCCGATGCTGACGTGAGCCTTGATGTGCTCGTACTCTTCGTCGGAAAGCGTTCCCATCTTGCGGAGGATGGCGTCGTCGATGCCAATCTTGCCGACGTCGTGCAACAGCGCCGCCAGATACAGGCTGTCGATCGTTCCCGCATCGCAGCCCAACTCTTCCGCCAGGCGAACGGCCACGCGGGCGACGCGTTCGCTATGGCCGCAGGTGTACGGATCCTTGGCGTCGACGGCGGAAGTCAGCGCACGGATGATCTCCAGCAGCAACTCGCACCGATGCCGGTACATTTCGACGTCGCCGCCGCGAAGGTCCTTGGGCAATCTTAGTTCTTCGGCGATGGACATGGTGATCTTTTGCCTCTGTGCCCGTTTGAAAGTCCCGTGGTTGCGCACTGAAGCAGTCACACATTAATACTCTAGGTTACGCGCGACCGTTATCGGGCGGGAAAGGCACTCGCCAGCGGCGGGGGCGATAATTTAACGGTCCGCGGCTCCCATTATGACGATTTCGCGACCTGTGCGGCTTGTGATGGTCTGCGGGCGCCGATTCGCGGCAGACCGCAAAGGAGCGGCCGGTCCCTCTGGGCGTAATAATCTTCGGTGGTCATAATGGAGGGAATGATGGCCGGCGGCTATTTTCATACCGCGTCTTCCAATCGCCACAATCCGTTACTGCCCGATTCATGCCATGAGCGACCCGGAAATTCTTTTCAAGGGACGGCGATTCCGCGTGGAACGGCTCGTGCAAACCATGCCCGACGGCAGCGGCCACGTCCGCGAGGTAGTGCGGCATCCCGGGGCGGTGGTGATCCTGCCGCTCCTGGACGATGGCCGGATATGCTTCGTGCGAAACTATCGCGTGGCGGTCGCGCAGATGCTGATCGAACTGCCGGCCGGCACGCTCGATCCCGGCGAGGATCCGGCCGATGCCGCCCTGCGCGAGTTGGCCGAAGAGACCGGTTATCGAGCGGGGCGGCTGGAGCATCTGCTCACCTTTTGCATGTCGCCCGGCATCCTCGATGAGCAGATGCACCTCTACGTGGCCCACTCGCTGCGGCCGGGACCGATGGCATTGGATGCGGGCGAAGACATTCAACCGCTGCTGTACACGTTGGACGAGGCCCTCGGCATGGCCCGCCACGGCGAGATTCGTGATGCGAAGAGTTTGGTCGGCTTGCTATATTACCGGATGTTCCGGGCGGGCTAACAGCGCGTACGGCGCGTGAAACGCACCGCACGCGCCTGGTTCTTCACGTCGCTGTGTTTTACGCACCCTGCTCGTGCGCTTCACCCCCCGGACGATCGGCGTTGCAGAAACCGTCGGACGCCTCTGCGGCCGCGGGCGCCGCGCCGTCAATGGCCGCGGCGTCGGCCGCTGGGCTCGCGGGGGAGTCCGGGGCCGCGTCGTCTTCGCCGGGCGCAACGGGTTTGGCAATCGCGAAGGCACCCCAGTCGATATTGAGGTGCCCCCGTTCGTTGATGCGCAGCTTGCCCGTTAGCAGGGCGTATTGCACGCCGAAATAAACCGCCACTATGACGGCGGCCAACGAGTAATACAGCGTCACCTCCACGGCCCCGTAGCGCTGCCACATCCAGAACAGTCCCCCGCCGGCGGCCAGCGCCAGCAGCGCCATGGCCAGCTTGGAGCGCATCGTGTCGATGATGATTCTGTGGGAGTGCCGGCTGATGGCGGTGCGGGCGGAGAGATTTGCCAAGTCCCGCAACGCCGAGAAATCGATGTGTTTCTCGGGGGCCGCCGAGCGCGGCGACAACTGGACCGGCTGGCGCGGAGCGGCTGCCGGCCGCAGTCCCGGCGGGTGCCCGGTCGACGAGAGATCCGCTACAGCGTTGCTCTGCGCTCGCTGTGCCACTGGTGGCTCAGAATGTGACGGCGCGTAGGTCCCGAGTCCCGGTTCGTCGGACTTGGAACGGACGCGTTGCATCAGCCGACTCATATAGGCGTCAATCGAGTCCTGGTCACCGTGCTCCGCCGCCGAAGTTGGTGCGGGTTGGCTATCGCTGGGCGGCGGTTCTCTCCGGGGCGTGCTCGTGCTGCGTGCCAGGCTTGCGTCCTCCTCCATCTCCACTTGCGCGCCGACGCGACGGAGAACCTCGGCCAGATCGACGGGCGCGTCGTCGGAAGGGGTCTTGAAGTCCGGCTCCTGCCGCGCCGCGTTGTTGAGGACATCCGCTTCCGCAACCGGCTCGCAGGGAGGCTGCGGCAGTTCGGCCGCCCCGGCCAACCGATCCCGTTCAGCTTCCCATTGCCGGCGATCCGCTTCCAGCGCACTACGCTCAGCCTCCAACTCCGCCAGCCGGCCCGCCAGCTCGTTGCGTTGCTCTTCCACGTGCCGCTCGGCCTCGTCTCGTTCCGCCTGCCATTGCCGTTGCTGCTGCTCGAGGCATTGGCGCACGGCATCCAGTTCCGCTTGCCGGGCGCTGAGCTGTTGCTCCTCGGCGGTTAGTTGGGAAGTGTTCTGGTTTCGCTCGGCTTCCCACT